>Ga0134121_10000910_pt1 | contig 30072 bp, 28 predicted proteins | sample KB301_FD_96463 | JGI IMG/M metagenome (GOLD analysis project Ga0134121, IMG submission 96463) | Terrestrial soil microbial communities without Nitrogen fertilizer from Kellogg Biological Station, Michigan, USA - KB3-0-1 | ecosystem: Environmental > Terrestrial > Soil > Unclassified ... | reverse complement strand
GATCGCGTCCGCCGTCTCGCGCGCGATCAGCCCGTCCAGGATCGACCCGTCCTTCGTCCGGAGCAGGAACGGCTCGTAGCCGCGGGCGAAGCTGGCGCTCGGGAAGACGACCGCCTCGAGCAGGTCCCGCCCGGTGCGGATCGACGCGATCTTCGACAGGTCCGGGCCCACGCGGCCGCCCTGCGACTGCACCGCGTGGCAGGTCGAGCACGCCGCCTTCTTGCCGAAGAAGACCTCGCGGCCGCGCGCCGGATCGCCGCCGGTGAGCAGCGGCTCCAGCTCGGCGAGCCGCGCCTTCTGCTTCTCCGTGTCGACGTCCAGCCGCTTCAGCAGAGGGGCGGCCTGCGCGCGGACCTCCTCGGGATAGTTCTTCAGCGCCCGCCGGAGCGATTCCGCGGGGAGCGCTTCGACGGCGGGGGACTTCTCGAGCTGCGCGATCAGCTCCTTTCCGGACTTGGCGTTGCCCGAGCGCTCGTAGGCGCCGAGCAGCTTCGGCATCTCCAGCGCGCCCGCGGCCCCGACCGACGGCGCGAGGCGGAAGAGCTGGTCGTCGGTGAGCCCCGCGGCGCCCAGCGCCTGGGCCGCGCCGAGGCGGAGCAGCGCCGGCTTCTCCTTGTCCAGGCACTCGCGGAGGAAGCCGAAGAGCGCCGACTCGAGCTTCGCGATCCGCGGCGCCGCCGCCACGAGCGCGTCGACCCGAAGCTCCTCGGGCCGCGTCCCCTCGCGCGCGATGTTCAGCAGGCTGGCGTCGAAGTCGGTGACCCCGGTCGCGCGGATCGCCGCGACGGCCTGGCGGACGATGCGCTCGTCGGCGTGGTCGAGGCTCCAGCGGAGCTCCGCGGCCCACGTCGCCGGGATCCGGTCCAGCGGCGCGCGCGCGACGGACTCGAGGAGGATCAGCCGCGCTTCGGTCGACGTCTTCGGGCTGCGCAGCGACTTCGCGACGAGGTCCTGCACGCCGGCATCCTTGGAGAACGCCGTGAGGATGGCGCCCAGCTCGGCGCCGGGCTTCTCCGACGCGAGCCACTCGTTCAAGAGACCCAGGAGCTCGCCCGACCAGCCGCGCGCGGTGACGATCGAGAGCGCCGCCTGCTGGAGCGGCAGGCTCGACGGGTCGAGATGCGGCGTGACCTGCTCCCGCGTGAGGCCGCCGTGGTCCATCTGGTCGAGCGCGATGAGCGCCGCGCGGCGGACGTGGGGATTCGCGTCGGCGAGCCCGGGGAGCGTTCCCTCGCGATCGTCGATCTGGATGAGCGCGAAGATCAGCGCGTGTTCGAGGAAGCGGTCCGCGCCGGCGCGGACCGCGTCGAGGAGCGCGGGCACGGCCTTCTTGTCGCGCAGCCGCCCGATCGCGGTCGCGGCTTCGCGGCGGACGTGGACCGCGTCGTCCTTGAGGAGCCGGAGCAGCGCGGGAAGGGAGGCGCGATCGAAGTTGAGGCCGGCGACGCGCGCGGCGGCCAGGCGGACCCCGGCGGCCGGGTCCTCGAGCGCCTCGCGGCTGGGGACGCCGCGGCGGGCGAGGGCCCAGACGGCGTTCTGGCGCAGGCGGACCGACGGACTTTTCAACGCCCGGGGGTCGGCAGACGCCTCGATCGCCCGGTCGCGCACCGCGAAGCGGGGATCATCGAGGAGCTCGGGAGACGGCTTGTCCCACGCCAGCTTCAGCCCGCGCGGATCTTCGACGCGCGGCGCGTCCTTTCGCCGGATCCGGTAGATGCCGCCCTTGATCTGCGGCTTGTCGATGCGCGACGTCGGGCAGCCGATGCGGAACCAGCCGCCCGTGTCGATCACGATCAGGCTTCCGTCGGCGTCCTCGAGCACGTCCGTCGGATGGAAGTCCGGATTCGAGGAGATCAGGAACTCCTCGTTGCGCCCGCGGAAGGTCGCGCCGTCGCGCTCGATGACGTGGCGCTGCACCTTGTGGGTGTTGAACTGCGCGGAGAAGAAGTTGTCCCGGTACTCCTTCCCGAACGCCTCGCTGCGGTACCTCATGAGGCCGGAGGGGGCGACCCATCCGACGTCGACCACGGAAGGCAGGAGGTCGCCGGTCCGCTTGAACTCCCGGACGCATTCGTGGTAGGGGAAGACGCCGCCGTCGATCGCGTGGAAGATCGTGTCGACGCGCTTGGGCGACGACAGGAAGAGCGCGCAGGTGACGAGCGGCTCGCCTTCCTCGGTGAACGCGATCTCGACGGGGTTGTCCATGCCGCCGCCGCAGACGACCTCGATCTGCGACCCGTCGGGCCGGCAGCGGAACACCCGCGCCGCGTTGCCCTGCATCCGCGAGCCGTCGGGCCGGTCGATCGAATGGCCGTGGCGCCCGTCGGTCCAGTAGAACCAGCCGTCGGGTCCGAGGAACGGCCCGTGGATGTCGGCCGCGTTGCCGTTGGAGCCGAACCGGGTGACCAGCTCCTCGCGCTTGTCGACGATGCCGTCGCCGTCCGTGTCGGTCAGCTTCCAGACGCTGGGCGGCGCGCAGACGTAGAGGGCGCCGCGGTACCAGAGCGCGCCCATCGGGAACGTGAGCCGGTCCGCGACGACCACGCTCTTGTCGAACTTCCCGTCGCCGTCGGTGTCCTCGAGCCGGACCATCCGGTGGGGCGGCCCCTTCAGGAGATCCTCGAAGCGGAGGTTGACGCCGGCGGAGTCGCCCACGTAGAGGCGTCCCTGCTCGTCGAAGCACGCCATGATGGGACGCTCGACGAGCGGCGAGCCGGCGATCCGTTCGACCGTGAAGCCGTCGGGCACCTGGATCGGCGGCGCGTCGTCCTGCGGCGTCGCGGAGAGAAGGCAGAAGGTCAGAAGATTCGCGATCATGCGCTCCCCTGTGGGCTACGGCTTTCTCAGCACCGCTCCAACGATCTCGTTCCAGATCTTGTAGCCGTCGTCGTTCATGTGGAGCCCGTCGTCCCGCAGCAGCTCGGGGCGGGGGCCGCCGTCGGCCGCGCGCATCTTCGCCGCGGTATCGACGTACCCGAGGCGCTCGTCCGACTTGGTGAACGCCTGGACCAGCTCGTTGACCTTGGCGCACTTCTCGTTCTGGGCGCGGCGCTTCACGTTGGGGAAGAGCGACAGGTAGTAGATCTTCGCCTTGGGCAGCGCGCCGTGGATCTTCGCGACGAGCGCCTTGTAGTCCTCGGCGACCTGCTCGGGCGTCTTGCCCGCGTTGATGTCGTTGCCGCCGGCGAAGACGACGACGATGCGCGGCTTGCAGGGGAGGATGATCCGCTCGGCGTATTTCACGCTGTCGGCGATCTCGGAGCCTCCGAAGCCGCGGTTGATCACCTTGAGGTCGGGGAACGCCTCGGCCGTCTTCCACATCCGGATCGTCGAGCTGCCGACGAAGACGATCTCGTTCAGCGGCGGGGGCGAGGCCTGGTCCCTGGCTTCGAACGCCGCGATGTCCTTCTCCCACTTGCCGGCCGCGTCCTGGGCCCGCGCGCGGCCCGGGGCGAGGAAGAGGACCAGAGTTGCGAACAATGCAACAACGTTGCGCATGGCCGGATCCTCCTTGCCCCTATACTACGTCCGGAAGCAGCCCGCGCGATGGAGGTTTTCGTGACGCGCCTTCGTTTTGCTTGACCCGCTCCGGCCGGTGGCGCACCATGGGCCCCCGTGACGGGCTTCCGCTTCTGGCGCACCCGCGAATTCGGGACCGCGCTCGTCCTGGTGGCGATGCTGATCGCCTGCGAGATCGCCAAGCGGGTCAACACTCACGACCCGTTCCTCTTCTCCGACGAGCTGCCCCAGCTGTTCAAGGACGCGTCGTTCGTCGGCATCGCCGCCATCGGCGCCTGCCTGGTGATCATCTCGGGCGGGGTCGACCTCTCCTCGGGCTCGGTCATGAGCCTCTCCGCGGTCACGTTCGGCTATCTGTTCCAGATCCTCGGCTGGCCCGGACCCGTCGCGCTCTTCCTGGGGATCCTCGCGGGCGGGATCATCGGGATCCTCAACGGCCTCCTCGTCGGGAAGCTCGCGCTGCCGCCGTTCATCGCCACGCTGGGATTCCTGTCCATCGCGCGCGGCGTCAGCTACTGGGTGACCGGCGGGCCCGTCATCGCGCTCAACTGGCGCGGACATCCGTCTCCGCTCTTCTCGCTGCTCGCCGACTACACCCCCTGGGTGATGCTCGCCCTCGGCGCGGGCGCCGCCGTCCTGATGGCGCGGTTCAGCTGGGGCCGCTACGTCTACGCGGTCGGCGGCAACGAGGAGGCCGCGCGGTACTCCGGCCTGCGCGTCGACTGGATCAAGGTCGGCATCTACGCGGCCGCCGGCCTGTTCAGCGGCTTCGCCGGCTCCGCGATGGCGCTCCGCTACGGGACCGCCTACGTCGCCATCGCCAACGGCTACGAGCTCCGCATCATCGCCGCGTGCGCGATCGGCGGCGTCAGCTTCTCGGGCGGTCAGGGCTCCGTGGCGGGCGCGCTGCTCGGCGCCGTCACGCTCCAGGTGCTCGAGATACTTTTGATTCAACTCCGCGTGAAGGCCGAATATATTGACATCGCCTACGGGTCGGCCATCATCCTGGCGGTGGCCATCGACCTCCTGCGCACGCGGGGAAACCTCGGCCGGTGGTTCGGGAGAAAGACGACATGAAGCGATTCCTGCTCGGCGTCCTGGCGCTCGCGCTCGTCGCCGGTTGCGGCGACGGCTCCTCCGGCTCGTCCGGCAAGAAAAAGTACCGGTTTGCCCTGATCCCCAAGATGCTCTCCAACGACGTGTTCAACTACGGCCGCATGGGTGCCGAGAAGACCGCCAAGGAGATCGAGGCGAAGGAGAACTGCGAGATCGAGATCCTCTGGCAGGCGCCGGCGCAGTCCAACCCCGCGCAGCAGGCCTCCATCGTCCAGACCATGGCCAACCAGAAGGTCTCCGGCATCTCGGTGTCGGTCGACGAGGCCAACACGCTCAAGCAGGCGATCGACTATGCCGTCGACAAGGGCGTGCCCGTGATGACGTTCGACTCCGACGCGCCCGGCTCGAAGCGGAAGGTGTTCTACGGGACCGACGACCTCGAGTGCGGCGAGAAGCTCGCCCACTACCTCGGCACGATGATCAAGAAAGGCAAGGTGATCATCCAGACCGGCACCGACGCGCCGAACCTCGCCAACCGGGTCAAGGGCGCGCAGGACTGCTTCAAGGCCCACTTCCCGGGCATCGAGGTCGTGCAGATCTACAAGTGCAACGACGACCTGCAGAAGGCGATCCAGCAGCTGGCCGGCGCCGTCAGCACCTATCCCGACCTCGCCGGCATGGTCCTCGTGGGCGGCTGGGCGGTGTTCGGCGACAAGGGGCTCGACGCGATCGATCCCGCCAAGACCAAGGTCGTCTCGTGCGACGCGCTCCCCAAGGGCTGGCAGTATCTCGAGAACGGCAAGGCCTCGATGCTCCTCGCGCAGGATCTCTGGGGCTGGGGCGCTCAGAGCGTCCGGCTCCTCAAGGATCTCGCGGACGGCAAGCCCGTCCAGGCCGGCGCCGACGGCCGGATCAACGGCAAGCTCGAAGAAGTCACCAAGGAGAACCTCGAGGCCTTCAAGAAGACCTGGGCCGAGCGGTTCGGCGCGCCGAAATAGGGCTGCGCGAATTGGCCACAGAGCGCACAGAGCCCACGGAGCCGACTCCGCTCTGTGCCCTCGGTGTCCTCCGTGGCCAATAGGGGGACGGAGATGCTGTCGTTCCGCGGGATCTCGAAGAGCTACGGCGGCATCCACGCGGTCCGCGACGTCAGCTTCGACGTCCAGCCCGCCGAGATCCACGCGATCGTCGGCGCGAACGGCGCCGGAAAGTCCACGCTCCTCAAGATCCTGAGCGGCGTCGTCGCGCCCGACGAGGGCGAGATCCTCCTCGACGGCCGCGCGGTCCGCATCCATTCCCCCCACGGCGCCCACAAGCTCGGCATCGGCCTCGTCCCGCAGGAAACCACGCTCTGCGAGAACCTGTCGATCGCCGAGAACATCTTCCTCGGAAGCTACCGGTGGCTGCGCCCCGACGTGCTCCAGGCGGACGCGAAGCGCCGGCTCCACGACCTGGGCCTCGACTACGATCCGTCGCTGCCCGTGTCGCGCCTCTCCGTCGCCCAGAAGCAGCTGGTCCAGATCGTCCGCGCGCTCGCGTTCGACCCCAAGGTCCTCGCGCTCGACGAGCCGACCTCGAGCCTTTCCGAGGGCGAGGTCGACGTCCTCTTCCGGATCCTTCGCGACCTCAAGACCCGCGGCGTGACGCTGCTCTTCGTCTCCCATCGCCTGAAGGAGATCCAGTCGATCTCCGACCGGGCGACCGTGATGCGCGACGGCCGGTGGGTGGCGACGGTCGACGCGCGGTCCACGCCGCGCGAGGAGCTGGTGGGTCACATGGCGGGTCGGGAAGTGGCGGTCGACCGCGGCGGCGCGGCGTCCCTCGGGGACGAGGTCCTCTCGGTCCGCAATCTGCGGGGCGCGTCGTTCTCGGTCCGCCGCGGCGAGGTGCTCGGCTGGTTCGGGCTCGTCGGCGCCGGACGGACGGAGCTCGCGCGGGCGCTCTTCGGCATCGATCCCTCGCCGGGCGAGATCGCGATCGACGGAAGGCCCGTGCGCATCGCGTCCCCTCAGGACGCCATCGCCCGGGGCATCGGACTGGTCCCCGAGGACCGCAAGCTCCAGGGGCTCGTGCTCAAGATGCCGATCGGCCAGAACATCTCGCTCTCGTCGCTTCCGAAGCTGTCGCGATGGGGCGTGGTCTCGACCGCTCGGGAGCGGGCGCTCGTTCAGGAGTACGTCGACAAGCTCCGGATCCGGTGCGCGGGCGACTGGCAGGCCGCGTCCGAGCTGAGCGGCGGCAACCAGCAGAAGGTCGTGCTGTCGAAGTGGCTGGAGACCCGGCCGAAGGTGCTGATCCTCGATGAGCCGACGAAGGGCGTCGATCTCGCCGCGAAGGCGGAGCTTCAGGCGATCGTGCGCGAGCTGGCCCGCGGCGGCACCGCGGTGATCCTGATCTCTTCGGAGCTCGAGGAGGTGCGCCAGATGGCCGACCGCATCCTCGTCTTCCGCGCGGGCCGCGTGGCGGGCGAATTCCCCGGCGCCGGGGCCACCGACCAGCAGCTGATGTCGGCGGCTACTTGACGCCTTCCTTATAGATCGCCGTCACCTCGGCGTCGCTGAGCGCCTTCTTGTAGATCCGGACGTCGTCGATCAGCCCCTTCGCCGGCCATGCCCACTTCTTCGCCTCGGGGCTGGCCACGCCGACGCGCCACGGCGCCTTGCCGGGATCGCGCGACGGCTTGTTCGCCTCCCACTCGGCGCTGTTCTTCAGCTCGCCGTTGAGGTAGAGCCTCGTCGCGCCGGCCTTGCGGTCGACCACCCCCGCGACGTGGTACCACTTGCCTGCGTCGCACGAGTCCTCCCACGTCCCGGCGCCGGCCCAGACGGGGTCGTCGCCGCCCGCCGCGGGGGCGAGCCAGTGCTCCATGACGAACTGCTTCTCGTTGTTGTAGCTCAGGCCCGTGTGCCAGCCTTCCTTGACCAGGATCCCGAACCGCGCGTTGTTGTCCGACTCCGTCCCGGGCGGGACGCTGTCCGGACGGAACCAGGCCGCGAGCGAGTAGCTGTCGGCCTGCACCTTGTCGAGCGCGTCGTTGTTCGCGAGCTGCACGTGGCCGCCGCCGTCGAGCTTGAGCGCGCCGCCCTTGCGGCCCTCGGCGAACTCCACCTTGCCCACGGCCTTGCCGGTGGTGCCGGCAGGGTCGTCGGTCTTCTGGTCGTCGAACGGGAGATGGAGCACCAGGTCGGGATTCCGGTCCTGGAAACCGAGCAGGCAGAGCCCGAGCGCGAGCGTGAGTTTTGTCATGCCGTCGATCCTATCCCTGGTCCCGGCGTCAGTCGAGGGGTTTGTCGTTCTGGAAGTTCTGGCGCGCCTTCTCGACGACGCCCTTCAGACGATCGAGGATTTCCGGCTTCGACGAGGCCAGGTCCGACTTCTCGCCGGGATCCTCGTCGAGGTTGTAGAGCTGGGCCGGCAGGACGATCTTCCACGGTCCCTGGCGCGCCGATTGGATCTGCTTTCCGCCGATCCCGAAGAACGCCGCGTGGGGGGATTTCGCCCCGGCATCGCCTTTCAGGAGGGGAAGGAGGGTCCTTCCGTCGATGACGCGATCCTTCGGGAGGTCCGCGCCTCCGACGGCCGCGAACGTGGCGAAGAGGTCGAAGCCCGCCACGATCTCACCGCAGGTCGCGCCCGCCGGGATCTGCCCCGGCCAGCGGGCGAGGAAGGGCACGCGGATGCCGCCTTCGTAGCGCGACTGATACTTGCCCTCGCGGAGCTGATGGATCCGGGAGGTGTCGACTTTCGCGAACTCCCCGTAGCAGGCTTCGAGCTCCTCGTACTTCTTCACGAGGGGGCCGTTGTCGCTCGTGAAGACGATCAGGGTCTTCTTCTCGAGGCCGAGCTTCTTCACCGTTTCGACGACCTCGCCGACCATCCAGTCCATGCACTCGACCGCGTCGCCGTATACGCCCGCCTTGCTCTTGCCGCGGAACCGCTTGGAGACGAACCACGGCGTGTGAGTCTCGATGTTCGCCAGGTGGAGATAGAAGGGCTTGTCCTTGTTCTCGGTAAGGAACTTGACCGATTCCTCGACGAACCGTTCGGGCAGCGACGCGAGGTCCGCGGGCTGCTCGACGATCTTCGTCCCGCGGTAGAGCGGAATCGGCGGGAAGCCGCGATCGCCCTTGCCGCCGTTGCGTTCCGGGCCGTGGTCGTTGGGGTAGGGAATGCCGAGGTAGAGATCGAAGCCGTGGTTGGTCGGCAGATGCTCCGGCGTGCAGCCGAGATGCCACTTGCCGATCAGCGCCGTCGCGTAGCCCTGGTTCCGCAGGAGCGACGCGATCGTGATCTCCTTCCCGCTGGCGAGGCCCTGCTTGTCGTTCGGGAAGAGCACGCGCTCGCAGCCGGCGACCCGGTTGGGATAGCGGCCGGTCAGGAGGGCGGCCCGCGTCGGCGTGCAGGTGGACGACGGCGCGTAGAACGACGTGAACCGGATCCCGTCCTTCGCCAGCGCGTCGAGGTTCGGCGTCCGGATGTCCTTCGAGCCGTAGCAGGAGAGGTCGTCCCAGCCCACGTCGTCGCCGATGATGTGGATGATGTTGACCTTCTCCTCGGCGGCGGGAGCGCCGGCCAGGAGAGCGAGCAGCGCGAGCGAGATTCTCATGTGAGGTTGAACCCGGTGCGGCGGGAGGAGGTTCCGCCGTATCGAACCGTGCCGGCGGCGTATCCGTTCGGATACTCCCGGCGCCGATCGTCTCCCTGGGCGCGCGCTGGCATCCTCCTTGCTCCGTCCGCCTCGTGAAGTGGATCGTCCGGATCGCCGGGGCGCTCATGCTGGCCCAATGCGGTCTGATCGTCCTCAATTCGATGCCGTACTTCTCCTCCCGGACGAATCTCGCGTTCCTCGTGGAAAAGGGGACGCTGGCGAGCGATCCCGCGTGGCGGCTCTGTTTCCTGGGGCACGTCCTCGGCGGCATCGTCTGCCTGGTCACGGGGCCCTTTCTGTTCTGGAACTGGTTGCTCCGGCGGGCGCCGCTGCTGCATCGCGTGCTCGGGCGCGCCTACGGCGCGATGGTCCTGGGATGCGCCGCGCCGGCCGGTCTCTACCTCGCGGCGTTCGCGAAGGGCGGGCCGGCGGGAAAGGCGGGCTTCCTGGTCCTGGGGCTGCTCTGGTGGGGCACGACGGCCCGGGGGATCCGGGCGATCGTGTCCCGGCGCGCTGCCGAGCACCGACGGTGGATGGTCCGGTCCTATTCGCTCGCGCTCTCCGCGGTCTTCTTCCGCCTGTTCCACGTGGGCTTCTACGCGGCGGGTCTGGCGGACGAACCCAACTACGTTCTCTCGCTCTGGCTCAGCCTGGCGGCGAGTCTCGTCGCGGGCGAAGCGGTCGTCCGGCGGTCGCCGTCCGACGCGGCCATTCCTGCGCTGAAAGGAGGCGTGTCATGAAATCCGTGCTGGTCCTGACCGGGTTCGGCCTCGCGGTGGTGGCGATGCTCGCCTGTCGATCGCCGACGCCGCCGCCTTCGGCCCCGGCGCCCTCCTGGCGGCCGGAGCCCCCGCCGACCGTGGAGATCGTGGAGAAGATCGAGCCCGAGGCGTCGCCGGGGCGCGTCCTTACACGCGAGGAGTCGCGGCAGCTGATCCGGAAGGGCCATCTTGAAGTGACCGAGGAGCCTGAACTGGTGGTCGAGTACGACATGATGACCCGGGCGGGACCCGCGAAGCACCTGAAGGTGAAGCCGCAGAAGCCGGCGCCGGAAGCCGTCGCGCCATTCCTCAAGCTCGCCCCCACGGAGCACCGGTACTACTCGAGGGCGGCCATTCGGCCCGTGAAGACCGAAGTTCCCGTCGCGAAGCAGGACTGAAAAAGAAAACGGCCCCGGAGGTTCGCTCCGGGGCCGTTTGGATCGGTCGCGTTTGTTAGTTGGTCGCCTTCTTGACCTCGTCGATCGCGTTGATCGTGATCGACACCTCGCAGCACGAGCCGACGGCGCCCGTCACCTTGACGTTCTTGCCGTCCTTCGCGAGGGCCTCGACCTTCGCCTTGAGGGCGACGGGGCAGGTCTCGCACTCGTCCTTCTTCTCGGTCGCCTTGGGGGCGTCCTTCTTGGCCGCCTTCTCGTCGGAGCAGCAGTCGGCGAGGTTCAGGCCGTACTTCGCGCCCGACGCGGTGGTGAGGATCAGCGCTTTCTCCTTCACGCTGATCGTCCCCGTGACGGTCGCCTCGATCTTCCTCACCTTGTACTCGCCGAGCGACTTCTGGATCGCGTCCGGCTTGAGCTCGGCCTTGGGCTCGAGGGCCAGCGTGAAGAGGCCCTTGTCGAAGTCCGCGAGCTTCACGTCCTTGGCGCCCTGCACGGCCGAGAGGCCCTTGGCCACCTTCGGAGCGCAGCCCGTGGGGCAGCTCATGCCGTCCACGTAGACCTTCAGCTGGACCGACTCCTCTTCCCCGGCGAACGCCGGACACGCCAGAACCGCCACGAACGCGAGCGCGAGAGCCTTCGTCATATTTCCTCCATCAAGATTTCGAATGGTCTTCAGAACTTAACGGTCGACTTCCCGAAAATCATCTACTTTTTCACTTTCGCGAGCTCCTCCGCGATCCGCTTCTCGACGGCCTCGTTGCCGGGCTTGGGAAGGCCTTCCCAGATCACGGTGCCGTCGACGCCGACCAGGTACGCCTGCGGATACGCCTGGATGCCGTAGGCGAGGCAGATCTTCGCGTCCTTGTCCCACAGCACCGGGAACTTCTCGGCCTTCTCCTCGACTTCCTTCTTCAGGTCGTCGAACTTGTCCTGGCTGCCGTCGCTGACGTCGATCACGACCATGCCCTTGTCGGCCAGCTCCTTGTGCCAGCGGATCAGGGTCGGCTTCATCTTCCGGCAGGGCGGGCACTTCAGGAAGCCGAACTCGATCCAGACGACCTTGCCCTTGAGCCCCGCGAGCGTCAGCGGCTCGCTGTTGAGCCACTGCTCCTTCGCGGCGGCGAGCTCGGGCGGCGCCTTCCCGAGGTAGGAATTCCCCAGGTTCTGGTCCTGCGGCGCGAGCGACGCGGCCAGCAGGACGGCGAACACTCCTCGGATCATTTCAGCCCCTTGATCGCTTCGAGCACGGCCTTGTGGTCGTCGGCGGCGGCCACTTTCGTGTTCTTGTACGCGACCTTGCCCGCCTTGTCGATCACGAAGGTCCACCGTTGGATGCTGCATCCGCGGGTGAACTCCTCGTCCTTGTCGTCGATCTTCTTCTTCACGGTGCCGCCCTTGCCGGCGGGCACGCCGAACGCCTTCGCCACCTCGCCCTTCTCGTCGGCGAGCAGGCTGAAGGTCAGCTTCTCGGCTTTCTTGAAGGCTTCCTGCGTCTTCACCGTGTCGCCGCTCACGCCGATGACCTCGACGTCGCGGTCCGCGAACTCCTTCGAGCTGTCGCGGAACCCGCAGGCCTGCTTCGTTCAGCCGCCGGTGAAAGCCGCGGGGAAGAAGAAGACCACCACGATCTTCTTGCCGACGTGGTCCTCGGACTTCCAGGCCTTGCCGGTATCGTCCGGCGCTTCGAACTTCGGCGCGGCGTCGCCGACCTTGAGGTCGACCTTGTCCTGGGCGAGGAGGCTCAGCAGCCCGAGCGCCACCAGAGTCTTCATGGATGGGTTCCTCCGTCGATTGGTCCCTCGCTTATACGCCGGGCCTTCCAGGACGGCAATGGAAATCCGGCTATCGGCCGCCGAGGCAGACGATCCGGCCGTCGATCGTCGCGACGAAGATCCGGCCGCCCGCGACGGCGAGGCCGTCCCAGACGGGCGGGGAGTCGAGCTTCACCTCGCGCATCGTCGCGCCGTCCCCGGCCGCCACGAACCGGAGGACCGCGCCCCGGGAGCCCGAGAGCGCGGCGTCCTGCTCGGCCAGCTCCTTGAGGGTCTTCTGGTCGCGCTGCGCGAGCCCCTTGAACGCCAGCTCCTCGTCGATGAAATCGGGCGGCCCGGCGACGAGCAGCGTCCGGTCCGCCAGCGCCATCGCGCGGGCGAGGATCGGCAGGTCCTGCTTCCATTCGAACTCGGGATGGGACGGCATCATCAGTTTCTGCGCCGGACCGGCGGGTTGCTTCTTGACCAGCTCCTCTTTCTTGACGACCTCGGCCTCCTTGAGCGCGGCGAACAGCTGGTATTCGATCGGCGTCGTCCACTTCAGGTACTCCGGCTTCCGGCCGTAGGCGTAGACCGTCTTGTCGTCGTGCACGAGGATCTGGCCCGCCGGCGTGAACTTGGCGGCCTGGTAGAAGCCGTTGTGGCCGCCGGAGAAGTTGCGACCGTACACCCAGTAGCTGCGGTGGAACCAGCTGTCGTCGAGGAATCCGAACGGCGCGAAGACGTGGGCCTCCGAGCCTTTCTGGACCGACGCGTTCTCGAGCGCGTCGCCGGAGTTCGGACCCATCCCGAGCCGCTCGCCCTCGAGCGAAAACTTCTGGGACCGCAGGAAGACCTGCTTGCCGTCGCTCGAGAGGATGTCCGCGAGGCCGACGGGCATCTGCAGCGTCTTGATCCGGTCCTGGAGATTGCCGCCCGTGGCGGGATCCTTCTCGTCGAGCGAGGTCTCCGTGAGCAGCCGGCCCGTCGCCGCGTCGAGCCGCGCGTAGCGGAGCCCGCCGTCCAGGAACGCCGAGCGGCCGGCGACGACGTGGACGATGTTCTGCTCGACGAGCACGCTCCCGTGGACCGGCCAGACCGACTCGAGCTGCTCGTGGGCCATGTGGCGCAGGTCCCGCGGGGCGACGCGATACCGCCAGGCGAGCGCGCCGTCGGAAGCGCGGAGCGCGTAGACCCAGCCGTCGGCCGAGCCGAACACCGCGCGGCCGCGCCAGAGCGTCGGCGGCGAGTCGATCCGGCCGCCGGCCGTGAACGTCCAGAGGACTTTGCCCGTCGACGCGTCGAGCGCGACCAGCTGGTGCTCGTCGACCTTGGCGACGTACAGCCGGCCGTCGGCCGCGGTGAGGGCCGAGAGCCGTCCTCCGATCGAGGCCGTCCAGGCCGTCGCGACGTCGGAGGGCAGGGGATCGCGGACGAAGCCGCTCCGCGCGCCGTCGGCGCGATACGTGGGCCAGCCGGACGTCCTGGTCTCCTCGGTCGGCGCCCCGGCCGCGTCGCCCGTCTCGAGCCGTCCTTCCGCGGGGACGGAGAGATCGATGTCGCGGGACGGCGTCGATCCGGCCAGCGCGTTGAAGCCGAACAGCTTCGCCTCGGGATAGCAGGCGCAGTCGTGCGGCGGCGCATAGACCATTCCGTTCGCCGGCAGGACGCCGTAGAGGCAGCCGCCGCGCACCCAGTGGTGGATCGTCCAGTGCTTTTCCTTCGGGTCGACGAACTCGAGGCCGGTGCGCGACGTCAGCAGGAACTTGCCCGTGCCCTTCGCGATGTAGCACCGGTGGTGGAACCAGTAGGTCCGCGCGTCGGGCGGGAACTCGATCTTCACCTCGCCGGTCCGCGGATCGCGGCCGGTGAAGATGCCCGAGTCCTTCGTGCTGGTGGTGGGCGCGGTCCAGATCAGCCCGTCGACGACCAGAAGATCCTCGGGCGACTGGTATCCGCCGGCGGGGGCGGGGGAGCTCCAGAGCTCCTTGCCGGTGTCCGCCGCGAACGCCCGCAGCTTGCGGTCGGTGCCCTTGCAGAGGACGACGTCCTCGTACACCATCAGGCGGACGCCCTGGTGGAACGGGGTCGCGGGCCGCACGCCGGCGTTCTCCGCCCACAGTTCCTTCCCGTCGGCCCGGTCGAGGCAGACCACGCGGTCGCCGTCGTGGCAGTACACCCGCTTCGCGTCGGCGGCCAGCGACAGCGGCGCGACGATGCCCGTCTTCGACCAGATCGTCGTTCCGGTCGCGACGTCGACGGCCGCGATGCGCCGCGGCTTCTTGTTCCACACGAACTCCGTCGCGACGCGCGCCTGGTCGCCGACGCTCTGCTTGGGCGCGTAGGTGGAGAGCTCCATCTCGCCTTCGTTGACCAGCGCGAAGAGCGTGCCGCCGGAGACGAGGAGCTCCTCGGTCGCCTTCGTCCCCTCGTAGGTCCGGATCGTTCCGCCGGTGGCCGGATCGATCGCGGTGACGGGCGCCGCGAATCCGAGCGTCATGAAGAGGCGGTCGCCGGCCGCCGCCAGCCGCCGCGCGAGCTGCGTGGGGCCGCTCTTGAGCGGCCACAGATGGTTCTGCCAGTCCGCGAGCGGCCGCTTCCAGAGGATGACGCCGTTGAACGCGTCGCGCGCGATCAGCATCCACTTCGGAGGAAGCAGGATCGAGACGCGGGAGCCTTCGTCCATCACGTAGAAGAGCCGGCCCTCGTTCGAGACGAGCGCGCTCATGCTCGCCATGCGGTCGTGGTGGCGCGACCAGCGCGGGCTGCCCAGCCACTGGAGGTGGTTCGGCGGCCCGATCGCGGTGTCGCGGCCGCACGGATTCCCGTCCGGCCCGTGCAGGTAGTGGGTCCAGTCGTCGAGGGAGGCGGGCACCGGCTTCACGGTCTTCGCCCACGCGCCGTCGCGCTTGACGCACGCGACCCCGCGCGGCGCCAGCACCCGGAGGACCTCCTCCATCGGAACGGCGCCGAGCTCCTCGGCGACGACGAGATTCACCAGGCCGTCGATGTAGGGCAGGCGGGCGTCCGTGAGGCGGTCGACGGCGACCGGCCCGTACAGGCCCTTGGAGCGGACGTGGTCGCGCGCGCGGTCGACGCGCTTGTCGTCGCGGTCCAGCCCGTGGACCTGGAACGACTCGCCGGCCCGCAGCGCCGCCGTGAGGGTGCCGTCGCCGGCGCCGAGATGGACCACGAATCCGCCCTTCACCCCCGCGAGGTCGAGGATGCGCCGCGCTTCCGCGTCCTGCGGGGACGCCGGAACGGCGGGGAAGGCGAGCAGCAGCACGACGGCGGAGGCGGTCAGGCGCATCAGAAATCCTTTCGATCGACATCGGTTGAACACGTCGATCCCGGAAAGGGTGCGCCGGAGGAATAAACGTCCGTGCGGAAGGTTAAATTCATAAGTACAGATGGTGCGCATTCCGTTCGGCTGAACCTCCTCGCGGCTCGAGGGCGGCGTCGGCGCCCCGAATCCCTTTTCTCATCTCGCGAGGATGCCATGGACCGAACGTGCGATATCTGGAGCCTCTCCAAGAGCGGCGGTTGCGCCGCGAAACTGAGCCCGCTTCTTCTCCAGCAGATCACCTCGTCCCTCCGGCCGCGGCGGAACGACCGGCTGCGAGTGGGGATCGAGACCGGCGATGACGCGGCGATCTATCAGCTGACCGACGACACGGCCCTCGTCCTGACCGTGGACTTCATCACGCCCGTCTTTCCGGATCCCTATCTCTATGGCCAGGTCGCGGCGGCGAACGCGCTGAGCGACGTCTATGCGATGGGCGGCCGGCCGGTCGCCGCCCTGAACGTCTGCTGCTTTCCGGCAAGCGTCGACGCGGCCACGCTGGGAAGGATCCTGGAAGGCGGCCTGGCGAAGATCGAGGAGGCCGGCGCGGTGCTCGCGGGCGGCCACACGGTCCGCGACGACGAGATGAAGTACGGGCTGTCGGTCACCGGTCTGGTCGATCCCCGGAAGTTCACGCCGAACTCCGGCGCGCGGCCGGGCGACGCGCTGATCCTGACGAAGCCGATCGGCACCGGTCTCCACCTCAGCGGGGCGAAGCGCGGTCTGCTGTCGGAGGAGCGGCTCCGGAGGGTCGTCGAGGAGATGGCGGTCCTGAACCGGGCCGCGGCCGAGACGATGACGGAGTTCGAGGCGAAGGCCTGCACCGACATCACGGGATTCGGCCTGGCGGGCCATGCGTGGGGCATGGCGCGGGCGAGCGGCGCGGCGCTGCGGCTCTTTTCGGACCTCCTCCCGCTCTATCCCGACACGCGCGAGCTGCTGGAGCAGGGCGTCGCCACCGGCGCGACGGCGGACAATGCGCGCAACGTCGAGGGCCGGATCCGCTTCGTGGACGACGTCCGCGAGCGGGAGAGGCCGCTCTTCTTCGATCCGCAGACGTCGGGCGGGCTCTTCATCGCGATGCGGCGGAGGGATGCGGACGGCCTGGTGAAGCGGCTGCGCGAGCGGGGGGTGCGGGCGGCGTCGATCGTGGGCGAGGTCGTGGCCTCGGATCGTCCGCGGATCGAGGTGATTAAGAACTAGCGCGGGCCCGCGGGAAGCGTAAAATCAATGGGAGGAGATCGATGAGAACACTGACCGTGTCGTGGTTGGTCCTGGCGGCGGCCCTCGCGGCCGCGTGCGGCGAGCAGTCCAAGGAGGTCACATCCCTCATGGCGGCGCAAGAAAAACCTCCCGCGGAGAAATCCAAGATCGAAACGGTGACGCTCGGCGGCGGATGCTTCTGGTGCGTCGAAGCGGTCTTCCAGGAAGTCAAAGGGGTGACCGCGGTCGAGTCCGGCTACGCCGGCGGCAAGACCGAAAAGCCGACCTACAAAGAGGTCTGCAGCGGCACGACGGGCCACGCGGAAGTCTGCCAGATCAAGTACGACGCGTCGGTCCTCACCTTCAAGGACGTCCTCGAGGTCTTCTTCAAGACCCACGATCCGACGACGCTGAACCAGCAGGGCAACGACAAGGGGACGCAGTACCGCTCGGTGATCTTCTACCACACCCGGGAGCAGAAGGAGCTGGCGGAGAAGATCAAGAAGGAGCTCGACGCCTCCGGCGCGTGGAAGAATCCGATCGTCACGGAGATCTCGCCGATCTCGAACTACACTAAGGCCGAGGACTACCACCAGAACTACTTCAAGACCAACCCCGACCAGGGCTACTGCGCCTACGTCATCGCGCCCAAGATGGACAAGTTCCGGAAGGTCTTCAAAGAGAAGCTGAAGAGCGAGAAGTAGACAGCATCCAGCACACTGCACCCAGCACACCGCAGGGGTTCCCCCTCCGATCCCCGGGGGGAAGCAGGTGGCCTTCAGCAAAGCGGACGCGCGGCGTCCGATACCCCATTCGTGGGCGTGGATGGGGATCTGCAGGGTGGGGCCCGCCACCGCCGGAGCCCGGTGTACGGGGTACGGTGTACCGGTTCTTGGGGTCGGGGGGGCTCTAGTCGTCCAGGGGTTTGACTCGGATGTTCTTGTACTCGACCCGGCTCCCCGGGTCATGCCCCTGGATCGCGAACGTGCCGCTGGACAGCACCCGTCCCTTGAACTGGGGATGCTTGTAGCCTTCGGGCTGGGTCCACTCGACCGCGACCTTGCCGTTGATCTTGGTCGTCACGCTGTTGCCCTTCACGATGATGTGGTAGTCGAACCACTCGTCGTCCTTGGCCGATGCTTCCGCGACGTCCTTCACCGCGTAGAGGCTGCCGGTCTTCCGCGGATCCTTGTAGCCGTTGGCGCAGACCTGGCACTCGAAGCCCTTGTCGGGCCAGCCCTTCTCCTGGAACGCGGTGTGGAAGTAGATGCCCGAGTTGGAGTTGGGCTTGCAGAGCACCTGGGCCTTGAGCTCGAAGTTCTTGAAGTCGTGGTTCTTCACGTCGCCGACGTAGAACAGGTGGCTGCGGTTGCCGTTGGCGACGAGCTTGCCGTCCTCGACCTTGAACGTCTCGGGGCTTTCGTTGGCCTTCCAGCCCGTGAGGTCCTTGCCGTTGAAGAGCGAAACGAAGCCTTCCTCTTTTTCCTGGGCGGGGGCCAACGCAAGCAGCAGGGTCGCGGCGAGCAGCTGTTTCACGGATCGATCTCCTTTCGGGAACGCTCCTATATAACGACGGCCCCGCGGATTGTCCCCGGAAATCGATCCGAGGATCGGCCACGGAGAGCACAGAGGGCACGGAGAAGAAGTCCGGGATGTTCGGATCCGGACACGGAGCATCCGCTCTGTGCTCTCGGTGTCCTCTGTGGCCAAGAGCTATGGACGGGCGGGGGATCCTTTGCCGGAGTACTCGAGGATTTCGACGCCGCGGATCTCGAGGACGCACTCATCGGCGCCCACGCCGATCACGGCCTGCTGGCGCAGGGCCCACTTGAGGTCGGCGGGAGCCTTCGCGGCGGTGGTGCTGCGGCTTTCGGTCCGGGGTCCGGACAGCAGCGTCGTGATGCCGTCCTTCCGGACGCGGAACACGGCGGTGTGCGGGACGCCGTTCTCGAGCGGCGGCGTCTTCCAGACGAACGACGCGCCCTTCCAGGGGAGCAGGACCGCGACGTCGTCCACGCCCTCGCGCCGCACGAAGGTGACCCGCAGGTCGTATTCCGGCGCGGCCCGCCACGGGATCTCGATCCGCGCGCGCGCGGAGGCCGCGGAGACGATCGCCCCCTTCTCGGATTTCCACGACCCGGTGACGGCGTCGCGGGCGGGGTCGACGAGCGGCAGCAGCGCCGCCGCGTCCTCCCATCGCGCCTGGGGCTCCTCCTTCCGGATCGCGAAGGCGGCGATGAGCGCGATGAGGATGCCGACGGGGAGGATCGCCGCGGGGATCGCGATGCGGCTCAGGTTCCGCCGGCCCCTCTCCTCCTCGGGCTTCTTCATCGGCGTGGTCGGCGGCTTGTCGCCGAGCCACTTCGTCATCAGGTCGGCGAACGCCAGCGCGTCGGGGAAGCGGTCGTCGGGATTCTTCGCCAGCGCCTGCATGCAGGCCGCCTCGATGGACTTGTCCTCCGACGACCGGGCCCAGGTGGGCGACGCGGCCGACGGCGCCGGGATCGGATCCTGGACGATGCGCATCAGCGCGACGATGGTCATCTCGCCGGGGAAGGGCGGCGCGCCGGTGAGGATCTCGTAGAGCATCGCGCCGAGCGCGTAGACGTCGGTGCGCGCGTCGACCTTCCGCAGGCCCTGCGCCTGCTCGGGGCTCATGTAGGACGGCGTGCCGACGACGGTGCCCGCGGCCGACGAGGATGAGCCGCCCGAGCCGTCGGTCCTCACCTGCTTGGCCATGCCGAAGTCGGTGACGAACGGGCGCCCGTTGGCGTCGACGAGCACGTTCTTCGGCTTGAGGTCGCGATGGAGGATGCCGGATTTGTGGGCGTGATGGACCGCGTGGGCGACGTCGCGCAGGATGCGGACCCGGGTGCGGAGCGACGGCTTGCGGAGCTGGACCCAGTCCGACAGCGGCGTCCCGTCGATGAACTCCATCGCGATGTACCGGCGGGCCTCGATGGTGCCCGCCTCGTACACGCTGACGATGTTCGGATGCTTTTCCAGGCGGCCGCAGAGCTGCGCCTCCCGGGTGAAGAGCTGCTCCTCGATCGCCGCCTCCTTCGGATCGGGATTGTCGCTCGGCAGCATGAGCTTGAGGGCGACCCGGCGGTCGAGCGCGCTGTCGCGCGCCTCGTAGACGAGCCCCATGGCGCCGCGTCCGAGCTCACGCGTGAGCGTGTACTTGCCGAACGGCCTCGGCAGCGTCCCGGTCAGGGGGGGAACCTGGTTGCTCAACAATCGCCTCGCAGTGGATGGCCGATTGTAGTCGTCCGGAGGCTAGGGCGCCAGTTTTCGGAAGACGACCTCCGACTTGACGTCCGCGAGCCTCATCTCGTCGTCCTCCACGAGGAAGTTGATCGTGAGGTTCCGGTTCTCGCTGTCGTCGCACTTGAGCCCGAGCTGCATGGCCGACGTGACGGCGTTGGCGCCGGTGATGTAGACCTTCACCTTGTTGGGCTCCTCGGTCGAGTACGAGCCGCCGACGGGCAGCCGGCCGCCCGAGATCATCTGGTTGTCCGAGGAGAAGGTCCAGCCGATGCCCTGATCGCTGCGGACCCATTCGCCGAGGATCCACTGCTTGATCGGCCCGACCTGCTTCTGCTTCGTCCGGCCGCAGCCTCCGGCCATCGCGAGCGACGCCGCGAGGAGGATCAGGATTCCCGCCCGTCCGGCCATGGTCGTTCCTCCAAAAGTCAGTCGGCCATCCATCCCAGTTTGGCCTGGTTCATCCGGTAGAACAGCCCCAGCAGCCGCATCAGCATCGTCATTCCATACAGCTCGATGAACGCCATCGCGAACCCCGTCAGCATGAGCAGACCGGCGACGTGGACCAGGTATTCCACCCCGGCGACGACGAACCAGACGCCGAAATAACAGCCCAGGCAGATCGCGTAGCTCCTCGCGGAGGCGCCGATGGATCGGAAGACGAAGGGAAAGTTGAAGCACGTGAAGGGCGAGCCCATGACGACGTTCGCGAGCGTCGCCATCGGCAGGTAGAGCAGCCCGACGATCCCGAAGATCCCCATCGCGAGGACGGCGAGCAGGACCCGGGCCGCACCCTTGGAGACCTCCGGAGCGGCGGGCGGCGACTCGTGCCCGTCGGCCGAGGGGGCCGAGGTCAGCAGCCAGATGAAGATCACGATGACGGGAAGGAACGAGACGAAGGTGGCGCAGACGAACTTGCCGACATCGGTCCCGAACTCGTGGATCCGCAGCGGGTCGGGCCAGTCGGGGAGATGGTCGTCGCCTTCGACGGTCGTGTGGCAGACGTCGATGTAGAACATCGCCATGTAGGCGGCCACGAATCCGGCGACCGTCAGGCCCCACGGGCCCATGCTGTGGCTGCTCAGGCCGCGGCCGAGCCACAGGAAGAGGGCGCCGAGAATGAGGAGGGGAAGCCCCTTGCCGCGCACGGGGTACTTGAAGAGGTCGGGCAGGGCCGCCTCGAACGACGGCGGCCGCTTCGCGATCTTCGCCACCTCCTCCTTCTGCTGGTCGGTGACGGCCAGGCCGCGGAGCTTGGAGACGAGGAAGGTTTTCGACGGATCGAGCGTCAGCGCCTTGTGGAAGTAGGTGTACGCTTCGGGCCGGCGGTCGAGCTGCTCGGAGAGCTGACCGGCCTTGACGAGCAGCTCGGCGTCCCGCGGACGTTCCCCGAGGACGTCCACCGCTTCCTTCCACCGCTCCTCGAGCTCGCCGCGCGAGGGGCCGGCGGGATTGTCGGCCATCATTCCTCCCCTGGGGTTCCAGCGGCATAATACCTCATGGCCGGAGGTTCGGAGATCATCGAATGATGCGACGGGGGGCGACGCTCTTGGCGGCGACGGTCGTTCTGGCCGGCTGTCCTCCGCCCTGGCACACGCACAACTTTACGGAGGCGTTTCTGCGGAGCGCGCCGACGTTGAATCCCGACGCTGCGGGGACGTCCCGGTCCGTCCGAGTGCGGCTCTACCTGCTGCGGGACGACGAGCGGTTTCTCGGCGCGACCCCCGCCGGCCTGGCCGCGAAGGACCGCGCGCTGCTGGCGGAAGCGCTGATCCACGACAAAGACGTCACGGTGGAGCCCGGTCGATCGGAGCCGATGCAAGTCGATCTGGGAGAGCTTCCCTCCTATATCAAGGTGATCGGCATCTTCGCGATGTTCGACGGTGAACGGGCGCCGGGAGAGGCGTGGCATGTCGCCGTCCCGGTCGAGGATCTCGACTCGGTCGTGATCGAGCTCCGGGACCGGACGGTGAAGATCCTTCCGCGCTGAGCCCGTGAGACAAAAGCGGACCGTCTGGGTGGTGAGCCACTTCGAGTTCCTCGGGCCTCCCTACTGGCTCGACGAACTGGTGAGCCACGTCGCTTCGACGAAGCCGGGCGCGCTCCGGGTCCTCCGGTCGCTGCACGTCGATCCCGGGACGTGGTGGGGCGTCCAGCCCTGCCGCGTCGACGGTCCGCCCGATTCCGAGCCGGGGCGGCAGCTTCTCTACTCCCGGACCGGGAAGCCGATGAAGCGCGGGTATTCGCTGGCGCAGGCGCTCCGTCTGAGCCGGAAGGTGCGCCGCCGGCGGGAAAAGAAAAAGGGCGGGACGAAGCGCCCTCCGTCCCGCCCTTCGTGAAGTCCGTTCAGCCTAGCTGCGGTACGCCTCGCGGCCCACGCCCTGGACCTTGATGCCCTGGCTTTCGATGACCTTCTGCAGGGCGATCATGTTGGCGGCGGCCTCGTCGATGGCGCGCGTGAACGCGATCGAGCCCTTCAGCACCGGCGCCAGCTTCTTCGGGTCCTGGATGCGGGCGTCCGGATACTCGTGCTCGACGACGAGGTCGACGTTCGACACGCCGTTCTTGAACTTGAGCAGCTCGCGGGCGGCGAGCTGGTGGTCCAGCCAGTCCACCGTGCGGTTCTGCAGGTACGCGAGCGGGTCGTGCTTCGCCGTGCCCGGCAGCTCGTGCGTGCAGAGCACGACCTGCTTGAGCCACGCCGCCGACTGCTTGCGGACGTCGGCCGCGGGCTTCCCGTCCTTGCGGTCGCCGCGGTCGCAGGTCTGGCCGCCGTAACCCCATTCGGCGATGCCCTTGGGGTTGGAGACCTGGCCCTTCACGTGGAAGCCGCCGATCAGGAAGTTGTAGCCCTCGTCCTTGAGGTACTGGAACAGGTCGCGGGTGTTCTGGCCCATCAGGATCGCGTGCGACGGATCGTAGTGGATCCGGAACGCGTCGCCGCACTTGTGCTTCTCGGCGATCTTGTGGAGCCGGATCCACATGCCGGGCGTGTAGGCGATGTTGTTGTGCCAGTTGTCGGTCGTGTTCCAGCCGGGCATCGGGCACTGCTCGACGCGGTACTCGAGGCCGCGCTCCTTCGCCGCCTTGAGCAGCGGGACGAAGTTCGTCTCGAAGTCCTCGAGGTTCTGGTCCATGTCGTGCTCGACGCAGCGGCCGACGAAGCCGCACACGGCCTTGACGCCCAGCATCACGGCGGCGTCCATCAGCTTGGTCATCCACTCGTGCTTGACCTTGCGCAGCTTCGCGTCGCCGATCAGCATGTTGTCGAAGTAGCCGATGTCGCTGAACGTCACGCCGGCGGCCTTGAGCGCCGACTCGATGCGCTTCTGGCGGCTCTTGTCGAACGGCTTGAGCACGTTCAGGTGGTCGGCCACCGGGTCGAGCATCGCCTCGGGGGGCACGTCGGCGATCTCGGCGGGGAGGGCGGAGGACATCTGAAGCCGCTTCACGCCGATCTGGCCGGCGAACTCGATCCATTCCTCGACCGCGAGGTCCGGGTCCTTCTTGCGCTTGTCGCGCGGGGTCAGTTCCTGGAGCGCCGCCGTCAGGACGCTGAGCTGCATGTACTCGGGCTTGAAGTCGGTGGGCATATCGTCCTCTCTAATACTTGATATCGATGTGTTTCCGGGTCTCGGCGCTCTTCAGGATCGCGTCGCAGATCACCGCGCAGCGGTAGCCGTCCTCGAACGTCGCGCCGTACGGCGCCACGTCCTTCTTGTTCACGATGCAGTCGAGCAGGTGGTTGATCTCGTGGATCATCGCGTGCTCCCACCCGATGATGTGACCGTGGGGCCACCAGTTCGACATGAAGGGGTGGTAGCTTTCGCCGACGATGATCTTGTGGAAGCCCTGGGTCTCCTTCGGCTCCTCGCCGACCCAGAAGACATCGAGCTCGTTCAGGTTCTCGAGGTTGAACTTGATCGAGCCCTTCTCGCCGCTGATCTCGAAGCAGCCGTGGTTCTTCCGGCCCGCGGCGAAGCGCGTCGCCTCGAGGGTGCCGATCGCGCCGCCCTCGAACTCGATGAGCGAGACGACGTCGTCGTCGATGTCGACCTTGCCCATCTTCTTCGGGTCGTCCGGCATCGGACGCTCGGTCGTGAACGTCCGGGCGAGGCCCGAGACGGCCTTGATCTCGCCGACGAGGAACCGGGCGAGGTCGATCAAGTGGGCCGCCAGGTCGCCGAGCGCGCCGGAACCGGCCTCGGCCTTGTTGTAGCGCCAGATCCGGGGCACGCCGTAGTTCGGCATCCCCCACTCCTGGAGGTAGACCGCGCGGAAGGTGTAGATCCTGCCGAGCTTCCCGGCCTTGATGAGGTCGTACGCCTGCCGGATCGCCGGGAGGAAGCGGTAGTTGAACGCGCACTGGTGCTTGACCTTCGCCTTCTTGACCGCGTCGAGCATCGTCCGGGCCTCCTCCGCGGTGCGCGCGAGGGGCTTCTCGCAGAAGACGTGCTTGCCGGCCTTGATCGCGTCGATGGTCGGCTCGGCGTGCGTGTCGTTCGGGGTCCCGTTGTCGAAGAGCTGGACGTCCTTGTCCTCGAGCATCTTGTGGTAGTCGGTGTAGTACTTCTGATAGCCGTAGCGCTTCTGGGCTTCCTGGACTTTGTCCTTGTTGCGGCCGCAGATGGCCACGAGGTCGGGGAACGCGACCGGCGGATACATCATGTAAGGGATCTTCTTGTAGGCGTTCGAGTGGGCCTTGCCCATGAACGCGTATCCCAGCATGCCGATGCCGACGTGGGGGGCGTCTTTCGTGGCCTTGGCGTCGGCCATTTCGTTGAACCCGCCGCTCTTGCTCATCCTTCCCTCCGAGGGTCCTCCGCCTGCGCGCGGAGGGCTGATCCGATTGAGCAGCGCCCTGAAACCCCCGCACCGCGAGCCGGACTGGCGAGTATAGGCCGGGCTCGGTCAATGTCAAGAAGATGGAACCTCGCCGCTCGACATTGATCTCGGACCGCCCTCTCGGCTATATTTGGTGCCCTTCACCCGGGCGGCGTTTCACCGGGGAGCGAGCCGAATCAAGGAGGAACCATGCCCAAGAAGATTGCGATCGTCGGTGCCGGCTGGATGGCGGCGTATCACGTGGCGGGATTCCGGGGTGCCGGAGCGGAAGTCGTCGCGATCGTCGACAAGGTTCCCGCCGCGGCGAAGGCGGCGTCCCAGAAGTACGGCGTCGACAAGACCTTCAGCGAGCCCAAGGAGCTGTTCGCCGCGATCAAGGACCTCGACGCCGTCTCCATCATCACCCCCAACGTCTTCCACCATCCCCTGGTCATGGAGGCGCTCGCCGCCGGGAAGCACGTGTTCTGCGAGAAGCCGCCGGCGCTCAACGCGGCCGACGTGAGCCAGATGGTCGACGCCGCCAAGAAGGCGAACCGGACGCTGATGTTCAACTTCAACAACCGCGCGCGGCCCGAGTCCTACGCGATGCGCGAGTACTTCAAGAGCGGCGCCGTGGGCCGCGTCAATTCCGCGCAGGCCGCCTGGATCCGCCGCAACGGCATCCCCGGCTTCGGCGGCTGGTTCACGAACAAGAAGCTCTCGGGCGGCGGCCCGCTGATCGACCTGCTCCACATGGTCGACCTGGCGCTGCACTTCATGGGCTACCCCGAGCCCGCCTACGTGCTCGGCAACACCTTCAACGACAACATGGACAAGGAGTTCAAGGGCCCCTGGGGCATCCCGGACGTGGCGGGCGGCGTCACCGACGTCGAGGCGGCGGCCCACGCGCTCGTCACCTTCAAGAGCGGCCAGGTGCTCTCCCTCCGGAATTCCTGGGCCGAGCTGAACGAGCGCGAGGTCGTGTCGGTCGTCTTCCAGGGACAGAAGGCCGGCGGCAAGATCCAGCGCCTGTTCCGGGTCGACGGCATCGACGCGACGAGCATCGACAGCTGCGAGCTCTATTCGCAGGAGAACGGCTTCCCGGTCAACCGGACCATCATCACGGAACCCGACGAGACCATGGGCCGGACCCGCTCGGCCAAGAACTTCGCGCTGGTCCTGGACGACAAGGAGGCCCCCCTCAACCATCCGAGCGAGGCCGTCAAGCTCATGAAGATCATCGACGGCGTCTACGCCTCGGCGAAGACGGGAAAACCGGTCGATCTATCCTGAACCCGTAACCGGCAGAGGGCGCTCCTCGCGCCGATTGCTGGACTGCGCTCGGCGCGATTCGCAGCCGGTCAGGGGACGATCGAGGTGATCCCGCTGCTGCCGGAGCCTTTGCCGAACGCGCCGAACCGGTAGTCGTACTGCAGGTCCAGGCTTAACGGCGCGTTCGCCGAGGGGGCGGCCCCGGTGAAGGGAAGCGTCAGCGTCGTCGCGGCGCCCCGGGGAAGTCTCGCGATCTGGAGGGGCATGGAGCTTCCCCCGGTCATCGACGGCAGAGCGGCCTGGGTGATCCTCAGATCCTTCAAATCTTCCGTTCCCCGGTTGGTGGCCGTGACCGTCGCGACAATCCCCTGAGGGGAGCGCGCGAAGGTCACCTGGAACGAGACCCCGGGTCTGCCCGCTGCGGTCCCGACGCCGGTCGCGGCGCTCGGGCGGACCATGATAAAGGCTCCGCCGACCATCCCCAGGACCAGCACCGTCAGCACCGCGATCATCACGAACGGACCGTTGTCGCTCACTCGGCATCCCTCCACAATCCGAGTAGGACGGGGGGCGGTGCCGAACGTGACAGGGAACCCGCCTCTCGCGCTTTCGGCGTTGTGTTTCGGCGTTCCCGGTCTATATAGAAGTAAGATGCGGCGGGCCTTCGCGATCGTCCTGCTTCTCCCGCTCTCTCTCTCCGCCCAGAACGCCCCCGACGAGCTCGCCGCCCGGCTCGACAAGGAAATCCGGCCGCTCCTCGACTCCCACTGCGCGAAGTGCCACGGGGGCCAGAAGAAGAAGGGGGACGTCGACTTCTCCAAGGCCGCGCTGCGCGACCGGAAGATCTGGAAGAAGGCCCTCGCCCAGGTCGAGGCCGGCGAGATGCCCCCCGAGGGGGAGAAGCGCCTCACGACCGAGCAGCGCGACGCGCTCCTCGCGTGGCTCCGGGGCGCCGCGGCCTACGTCGACTGCTCGAACCCCGCCGAGCGCCATCCCGGCCCGCCCGTCCTCCGCCGGCTCACCCGCACCGAGTACTCCGCCACCGTCCGCGATCTCACCGGTGTGACGTTCGACGTCGCCGCCGAGGTCGGCATGCCGGAGGAGGCGACCGGCACCGCGTTCGACACGTCGGCCAATGCGCTCGTCCTCCCGCCGGCGCTCCTCGAGAAGCATTTCGCCGCCGCGGAGATCGTCCTCGACCGCATGAAGCCCCTCAAGGGCGACTCGCCCCGCGCGATCGTCGCCGCGTTCGCGCGCCGCGCGTTCCGGCGGCCGCCGGTCGACGGCGAGATCGACCGCCTGATGGCGCTCCACGACCGCGGCGCCTCGAGGGGCGACGCGCCCGCGAAGGCGCTCCGGCTGCCGCTCAAGGCGGTGCTCGTCTCGCCCCACTTCCTGTTCCGCGTCGAGCGGGAGCAGCCCGGCGCGGGCCCGTACCGGCTCCGCGACCACGAGCTGGCGACGCGGCTCTCGTACTTCCTCTGGTCGACGATGCCCGACGACGCCCTGTCGGCCGACGCCGACCAGGGCCGGCTCTCCGATCCCGCGGTGCTCGAGGGCCACGTCCGCCGCATGCTCGTCCATCCGAAGGCCCGGGCGCTGACCCTGAACTTCGCCGCCCAGTGGCTCCAGCTGCGGAAGCTGGACTACGCGCGGCCGAGCACCGAGTTCTTCCCGACGTTCACCAGCAAGCTCAAGCAGGCGATGCGCGACGAGGCGACGACGTTCCTCGACAAGATGCGCGAGGAGGACCGGAGCGTGCTCGACCTGCTCGACTCCGACTACGCGTGGCTCAACGGCGACCTGGCGAAGCACTACGGGATCCCGGGCGTCGAGGGGAAGGAGTTCCGCCGCGTCGCGCTCCAGCCGGAGCACCACCGCGGCGGCCTCCTCGGGATGGGCGCGATCCTCGCGCTCACGTCCCACACGTCGCGGACGAGCCCGACGCTGCGCGGGAAGTGGATCCTCGAGTCGATCTACGGCACGCCGCCGCCGCCGCCGCCGCCCGACGCGGGCACGATCAAGGAGCAGAAGAAGGGCGCGGAGCCGAAGACGTTCCGCGAGCTGATGGCGCTCCACGCGACCCAGCCCGCCTGCGCGTCGTGCCACCGGAGGATCGATCCGCTCGGGTTCGCGCTCGAGAACTACGACGCCGTGGGGGCGTGGCGCGACGCGCAGGGCGGACGGCCGGTCGACGCCGCCGCGCTGCTGCCGACGGGCGAGCGGTTCGACGGCCTCCCGGGGCTAAAGCAGGTCCTCGCCCGCACCCGCGACGCCTTCGTGCGGAACATGATCGAGCAGATGATGGCCTACGCGCTCGGCCGCGACGTCCAGGACGGCGACGAGTGCGCCGTCCGCGAGATCCAGGCGGCGGTCGCGAAGGCCGATCATCGGTTCTCGGCGTTGGTGATCGCGATCGCGAAAAGCTTCCCCATGCAGTATCGTCAGAACGGAGAGACGAAGGATTAATTGGCCACTGAGGACACGGAGAGCACAGAGAAGAATCTGCTCTGTGGCCCATAAGAGGGTTGAAGGATGAAGCCGACGAGACGGGACGTCCTGCGCGGCGCCGGCGCCATGCTCGCGCTGCCGTTCCTCGAGGCACGCGCCTCTACGGCCGTGAAGCCTCCGCTCCGCATGGGCATCGTCACGACGACCGGCGGAACGGTGCTCGAATCGTGGAAGCCGAAGGAGGCCGGCCCGCTGGGCAAGCTCCCCTCGATCCTCCGCGCCCTCGAGCCGGTGAAGGACGACCTGCTGATCGTCTCCGGCCTCTCCCACGGCGGCCGGGCGGAGGGGCTCAACGGGCACGAGCACGCCGGCTTCCTCCATCTCACCGGAGCGCCGGAGGCGAAGAAGATCAACGGCAAGGTCGCGGCGGGGATCTCGGTCGACCAGGCGGCCGCCCAGGCGGTCGGCGGGAAGAGCTACCTGCCGTCGCTCGAGATCGGGCTCAGCAACCAGGAGACCCGGTACTCCTGGCGCTCGGCCGACCAGCCCGTCCCGTTCGAATCCAACCCGCGGCTCGTCTTCGACCGGATGTTCCGCGGCCGCAAGGTCGCGGTGCCCGACTGGAGCCGCCGGACCGCCGCCGCCGCCGTTCCCTCCGGCAAGCGCGATTCCGACGACCAGAGCGTCCTCGACCTCGTCCTCGACGAGGCCGCGCGGCTGAAGAAGGAGCTCGGCAGCGCCGACAAGCACCGGCTCGAGGAGTATCTCCACTCGGTCCGCACGGTCGAGCGGCGCGTCCAGCTGGTCGAGGACCTGCAGCGCCAGGCGGCGCTCGACGCGGAGCATCCCGGGCCGTCGAAGCCGAATGTCCCGGCCAACCTGCCGGACGGCAAGGCCGCGTCGAAGCTTCACCACCTGGCGGGCCACGACCCGGAATACCACGCCGACTACACGCGGCTGATGGCCGACCTCGCGGTGCTCGCCTTCCAGACCGACACGACGCGGATCGTCACGTTCGCGGTGGGCGACGACGGCGCGTTCTTCCCCGGGGTCGTCACGGTCGGCTACGAGCGCCACTGCCACACGCTGGAGCACCAGGGCAACGCGGACAAGGTCGAGAACGCCGATCCCATCGCGCGCGAAGGATGCCGGCAGATCCACGCGTGGTACACGGGCCTCTTCGCCGAGATGGTCCGCAGGATGAAGGCGATCGACGAGGGCGGCTCGTCGCTGCTCGACAACAGCATGCTCCTCTACACGTCCTACATGGCCGACGGCGGCCACGGCCGGGACGACTATCCGGTGCTGTTCGCGGGTCAGGCGCAGGGGACGCTCAAGACCGGACGCCACGTCGCGTTCCCGAAGCGGACGCCGATGTCGAACCTCTTCGTCGAGATGCTCGACCGGATGGGCGTGAAGGTCGACGCGTTCGGCGAGAGCCGGACATCGAAGCACGCGGCGTTCGACGGGCGCCTGCCGGGACTCTCATGAGCCTCTTCGTCGCCGTCGGCCACAACGGGCAGCGCGTGGTCTCGGAGAACGGCGCCGACTGGAAGAACCTCCAGCTCGGCAAGGAAGG
>Ga0134121_10000908_pt1 | contig 30114 bp, 31 predicted proteins | sample KB301_FD_96463 | JGI IMG/M metagenome (GOLD analysis project Ga0134121, IMG submission 96463) | Terrestrial soil microbial communities without Nitrogen fertilizer from Kellogg Biological Station, Michigan, USA - KB3-0-1 | ecosystem: Environmental > Terrestrial > Soil > Unclassified ... | reverse complement strand
TCCTTGGGGTCCCCCTTGAAGTCGTTGGCCATGGTGAGCACCGTGCGGTCGGCATCCCGCACCAGGACCACCTGGGAAGCCTGATTGAAAAGCTTGGTGTCGGCCTTCGCCACGTAAAAGCCGCAGAAGGCGAGGGCGGTGCCGGCGGCGGTGGCCAGGGTGGCGGCGGTCAGCAGCGGGACCAGGAGGCGTTTCATGCGAATCTCCTTTCTCCGAGGAGAGGTTGGACGGCAGCCGTGGCCGCGGCGGGTGTTCCCTTCCAGGCGTACCGCGCGCCGGGAAGCAGCCGGTCGAGGAGCGGCACCAGGGGGGAGAGGAAGGCCAGGGACAGGATCAGGCCGTTGGGCCGGTAGAGCACGAACTGGACGCAGCCGGCGCCCAGGGCCACCAGCAGGGCGAAAAGGATGCGGCCGGCCCGGGTGTCCGGAGTGGTCTTCGGGTCCGAAATCATGAAAAATGTGAAGATCAGGAAGGCGCCGCTGGCGAGCTGATGGAGGGGGATCGCCATCGGCTGGCCGAGCCAGAGGGCGCGCCCGAAGAGGATCGCCAGATAGAAGGTCAGGAAGGCGTAGGTGACGTCGCTGCGGGCAGCGCGGTTGACCACCAGGCCGCCGAGACAGGCGACGAAAAAGCCAAGGAACGCGGCAGACCCCCACTGGCCGGGGGAGACTCACACCTGGCCGGTGGCGAGCATGAGCGCCACGATCCCGAAGTTGGTGGGGTTGAAGATGTGCTTGCCGCGGATGCGGAGCAGGAACTTGCTGCCGATGGTGACCGCGGCAGCCAGGATTGCGAGGAGGATGGAGCCGGTGCGCAGCAGGAGGCAGAGGGACAGGCCGGAGATCAGGGCGCTCTTCGGGTCGAAGGCCGGGAGGTGCCAGAGGCGGGTGCAGAGAAGCTGGGTGAGGAGGGCCGTTGCCAGCAGGAGCAGGGCCCGGCCGGCGCCGATCTCGAAATCCAGGCGGAAGACGCCGTAAACTAGCAGGCAGGCGAGGACGAGGATCTGGTAGATGCGAGGGTCCTGCAGCCAGGCTCGAGAGTTGGTCATCGCTCGGGTCCTCCGCGGGGCAGTGGGACGGCTAACGCGGGCCTGCCCTCCCCATTGGACACGCCGAGCCCGGAAAAGAGAACCTCGCATCCGGCCTCCGATGGGCTGCAACGGTTTCGACGGCCTCAACGGTCCGGCGGCTTGGGCCGTATAAGAGAATAGACGTATTGCAAATCCCGGGTCCGGGGAAGGGACGTAGCGATGGTGAAATCAGCAGGCTTCACGAGGGGAGCTCTCGCCGGGCTCTGTCTGGCCGCTTCGGCGGCCTGGGCCGGACCGCTACCGCAGGGGGCGCCGTTCCGCCTCAGCTCGTGTCCGGATTGCCGGCAGACGGTACCGGCGGTGGACGGCCAGAAGACGAGCGCCTTCTTGACCGTCTGGGAGGGGACGAACGCCGCCGGCGCGCAGAGTGTCAACGGCAGGTTCTTCACCCCCACCGGCACTCCACAGGGAAATGACTTCTCGATGGATCAGGAGGTGACTCCGGACCGGTACGACGGAGCGGTGAGCCACGACAAGAAGGGAAACTTCATCGTCGTCTGGTCTTCCGTCGAGGACGGCAACAGCGACATCATGGCCCAGCGGTTCCAGCCCAACGGCGTCAAGCTGGGCGCCGCGTTCCAGGTGAACGTCGACGATCCGGCGGCGCCTACGGTGCCAGTGGATTTCAATCCGGTGGTGGCGCCGATGACCGACGGTGGATTCATCGTGGCGTGGATGAGCCTGCTGCCGGACGGCAACGGCACCCAAGGCACCACGCCTCAGGTGCTGGCGCGGCGCTTCACCGCCGCGGGAGCGCCGGCAGGGGCGCAGGTCAAGGTGAGCTCGGGGCTGGTCAAGGGCGACCGGCCGGCGATGTGCGTCGACACCTCCGGCCGGCCGGTGATCGTCTGGACGACCGTGGATGCGTTCCGCCCCTTCCAATCCAACCTCAGCGGCGTTTCCATGCGCCAGCTGTCGGCGAAGGGGGTGCCCCTGGCCACCCAGACGGTGGTGGCTCTGCCGACGGCGCAATCCGTGCGTCCCGCCGTCTCCTGCGGCACCGGCAGCACCTTCGTCGTCGTCTGGCACAGCGACGTGGCGCCGGCGGTGGATCACACGGACATTCTCGGCCTGCGCTTCAGCAACAAGGCCCGTCCGGTGGGGGCGAAGTTCGTGGTCAACACCACCACGACGAGCTACCAGAGGAACCCCGCGATCTCCCACGACGCGTCGGGTAACTTCGTGGTGGTCTGGCAATCGGATCTGGGATCGAGGGTGGGGATCTTCCTTCGCCGCTATACCAACAAGGGAGCTCCCACCGGTCCGGACGTCGAGGTGGCGTCGAGCGCGCCCACCGCGGTGGCCCCGGCCAATCCCGCGGTCTCTCACCTCGGTACCAAGGGCAACTTCGTGGTGGTCTGGCAGGCAGGCTCGCTGGGTGGGATCTTCGGCCAGCGCTTCACGCCCTAGAGACGCCCGTAGCAGGATGGAGCGGCGTTCGTCCCGCCACCAGGGCGGTGACGGCTGCCGCTCCCGCTCTCTTGAGCGTCTCGGCCGCGGCGTCGAGCGTCGCGCCGGTGGTGGCGACGTCGTCGACCAGCAGGAGATGGAGCCCTCGGATCTCCCAAGGCCGCGGTACCCGGAAAGCCCGTCGCAGGTTGGCGAGCCGCTGCGCGCGGCCGAGGAGGCTCTGGGGCGGCGTGGCCCGGCCGCGGGAGAGGACTGGATCGAAGGGCAGGCCGAGGAGACCGGCAAGGGGGCGGGCAATCCGCTCCGCCTGGTTGTAGCCGCGAGTCAGGCGCCGGCGCCAATGCAGGGGCACGGGAACGACGCAGTCGATCGCTGCGAGCGCTTCGAGTCTCGGGCCAAGCTCCGCCGCCAAGGCCGCGGCCAGATGGCGGCCGAGATAGTCCAGCCGGCGAAATTTGAGCGCCTGCACGACCGCGTCCAGAGGGGGTCGATAGCTCCACAGTGCCAGCATCCGGTTGAAGGCCGGCGGCGTCTGCCGGCAGGCCCCGCAGCGATAGCCGGCGGGCAGAGCATAGGCTTCGCCGAGCGGCAGCGCGCACACCGCACAGGCCTGCGCGGGGAGCCGCGCCAGACCTCCGCGGCACGCTCCGCAGAGGCCGAGAGCGTTGCCCCTGGCGGCAAGGGCTTGCCCACATCCCAGGCACGGGGCCGGCAACAAGGCGTGGACCAGCCGGTCGAGCAGGCTCCAGGGTGGCGGCGCAACGCCGGAGGGCTCTGGTTCGTATACGGAGTGGGTCATGGGATCGCGATGTCCCCCGGGGAGAACGAAACGAGAAGCTATACTCTCAGCAACCGGGTGGTCCAGGGGAGAACCGGGCTCCGGACCGCAGCCATCGAGACACAACCGCCGCAAAGGAGGGGATCTTGACGCGACACCACCGCCTGCTGGGCAGGCTCCTGCTGATTGGAGGCCTTCTCCTGCTTCCCGCCGCCGCCGGCGCGCAGGAGCTTTATACCTATACCGTGGGTCTTCTCGGCGGCGTCGGCGGCTCGTTGGACGCCGATCCCGGGGGCAGCTTCACCAACAAGAGCTTCCAGCTCAACCTGGGAATGGTCACCGAGCCCCACACGCACCTGATCCTGCGGACGGGAAAGTTGTCTCTGGATCAGGACAGCCTCTTTGGCTCGCTGCGCGACGCCGAGCTCGACTACGTGACCATCGGCGGTGAGTACCGGGCCCGGCAGTCCGTCTGGGAGTCGGGGCTCTATCTGGCCTTGGGCGGCTACCGTCTGAACGGTACCAACGCCGTCACTGGCAGCGACCGCACGGAGACCTCCGTCGGGCTGGCCCTGGGAGCCACCGGTGAGCTGCCGGTCAATCGTCACCTCGGACTTCTGGCCGAGGTCTCGGGTCACTACATCCACTTCCGGGACGAACAGTTCTTCGCCATGGCGCACGTGGGCGTCGCACTCCACTTTTAGGGCGAGAGAAAACGGGGCCGCTGCCACACCGGAGCGGCCCTTTTCGTGAGTCAGGTGCCCGGCGTCCGGAGGGCGGCCGTCGAAGGACGCGAGCCCTTCAGCCGTGCCTGGATCTCCTGGCGCAGGGGGACGGCGTCCCAGTCCGTCGTGCCGACGAACTTCCTCACCACCTGGCCATTGACCACGAGGTAGGTTTCCGGGAGCTGGTTGGTGCCGTAGCGGTTGGCCACCTCCCAGTTGGGATCGAAGAGCACCATATCGGAGCCGCGGCCGAGGAAAGCCCGGACCTTGCTGTTGGAGTCGGACACGGCGACCATCAGGACCGAGAAGTCCTCGTGACCGGCGAAGTCCTTGGACAGGCGCTGCAGGGCCGGGATTTCCTGGATGCAGGGCGGGCACCAGGTAGCCCAGAAATGGACCAGGGTGACCGGGGCGAGGCGCGGACCGATGGTGGCCGCCCGGCCGGTGGCGTCGTAAAGGAAGCCTCCCGGCTCCTTGAAAGTCGCGGTGCCACGAGGCCAGAAGAGCGCCGCCAGGGCGCAGACGGCCAGAGCCGCCAGCCCCAGCTTGGCGGGCATGCCGAGGCGCGAGCTCGCAGGGGGGGCCGCGGTCTCGGCCGGCGCCGGTACGGTGAGATCGGAAATGGAATTCATAAAGTCGCTCCCGTGTTGAAAAGCCAGAGCCAAGCTGTGGCCCAACTCCTCGATCCTCTAGAATAGCGCACGGACCCGACAACCTTGCAAAATTCCGCAGAACGCCGTGCCGCCGATCCCCGGCGGGCTTTCCTGGTGGGCCTCGTCCTGCCGGGCCAGCCGGTCTACGTCGTCGAGGAGCATCTCGACGAGCTGGCGCAGCTTGCCGACACCGCCGGCGCGAAGGTCACCGGCCGCGCCATGCAGGCCCGCAAGGCGCCGGACGCCGCCACGTTCGTCGGCCACGGCAAGGCGGAAGAGATCAGCGCCGCCGCCCGCGAGCTGGGCGCCGACCTGCTGATCTTCGACGACGATCTCTCCGGCAGCCAGGTGAAGAACCTCGAAGAGCTGACCAAGCTCGCGGTCATGGACCGCAGCTCCCTGATCCTGGACATCTTCGACCAGCGGGCGCGCAGCCGCGAGGCGCGCACCCAGGTGGAGCTCGCGCGTCTCAAGTACTCGCTCCCTCGCCTGACGCGGAAGTGGAGCCACCTCTCGCGCCAGGGCGGCGGCGTGGGTATGCGCGGTGGCGAGGGTGAGAGCCAGCTCGAGCAGGACCGGCGAGTGTTGCGCTCCCGCATCCGGCACCTGGAAGACGACCTCGAAAAGATCGAGCGTACCCGCAAGGTGCAGCGCCACGGCCGCTCGGGCGCGCCCACGGTGGCGCTGACGGGCTATACCAACGCCGGCAAATCGACCCTGTTCAACCGCCTCACGGCCGCCGGCACGCTGGCGGAGAATCGCCTCTTCGCCACGCTCGACGCCAAGCTGCGCCGGGGTTCCGTCGAGGGAGCCAGGACCGCGGTCTTCGCCGACACGGTCGGTTTCATCCGCAAGCTTCCACACCATCTCGTCTCCTCGTTCCGCAGCACCCTGGGGGAGGTCACGGCGGCCGATCTCGTGCTCCACGTCATCGACCGCAGCCATCCCCGCTGGGAAGAGCAGGCGGCCGTTGCCGAGCAGGTGATGGACGAGCTCGGCGTCGACCGCGAGCGGGTGGTGAACGTCTACAACAAGACCGACCTCGTACCGCTGGACGAGTCGCGCAACGGCCAGGCCCTCTGGGTGTCGGCCGTAACCGGCGAGGGCGTCCCCGCCCTCAAGGCCGAGCTGGCCCGCCGGCTGGGCTTCGACAAGTCTCGGCCGGACGCGGCGCAAGAAGCCGTTCCTGGTTTGGTGCTTGGGTCTTTTGTAAAGTGCACAACGAGTTTCTTGGTGAAGAGTTAGCCAACTTTCGTGTATCAGACCTGCGCCGGCGCGCCGAGACGACCCCTGTGGGTATCTACGACAAGCCTGAACGCGTGGCGAATATGAACCTGGCATCGTCGCCTACGGAGTTCATGTTCCCTCCGGGAATTGTTCGAGGTACTGCTTCGCCTCCTTGCGATCCCTTTCTGATATCGTCTCTTGCAGAAGATCCGTAATCCTCCTGCGAGCGTCTCTTTTCTCTTCTTCGTCGGAGCTGAGCCTAAGAATAGCTCCGCACGCAGTCAGAGTCAGGTTGGTTGCTTTGCGCTCCTGAGCGACATCTCTTAGGCGTCGGGATTGGTTCAGAAGTAAATCTCGTTTTGACGCATCATTCAGAAGAGCAGAATAATAAACAAGGTTGTTGAGGCCTAGAAATTCCGCCGCTCCTCCCACTTCCTTTAGATAATCATAGCCTTGCTGGCAATGACGAACGGCTTCGAAAAGACGATCCCGATCTATTGTCCCCGAAGGTTGCCAGCTCATTTCGCCGATCACGTAACCGAGGCTCGATAGAAGCCTTCCTTTGAATTCCCTCTCCAGTCGACCGGCGACTCGACTGCGTTCGAGGATCTCCTCAAGGATTTCGCGTTCCGTACGCTCTGATACCGGCGGTGCTTCGGTTCTTGCAAGCGCTTCCGAAACGGCGGCCTCAAGCCGAGGCCACATAACTCCGAAGGTGGTGTCTATAACATGAGGCGCCACTTTCTCCTGAAGCTCGTCGTTGATCATGTTCACAACTCTTTTCATCTCATCCTTGTCGAATTTTGCTGCCTGAAAGACAAGGAGAGGTCCCTCGATCTCGGATTTACCGATACCGAACAGTAGGGGGCAGACTCGTGCAGTCTTGACGCTCTTCGAGAGAGCGCCGGCCTCGAACATGATCCGCGGGTCTTTGAGATTCTCACTTGTGAGACAGATGATGCCTACGCTGATTTCTCCAAGGGCGGTCGCAATCTCCTCTCCAGAGCGGGCTCCCATGGGTACGTCCTCGGAAGAAAAAGGCGCGACTGCCTGAATTACTAAGGGTAGCCAATGGCGCAAGAGCTCGGCAATCGCTCTACTTCTCTCTCCCGCCGAGCTAATGAATACTTTCATAGAGTATTTTCTCCTTATGAAAACCGTACACCCTTATAGACATCTTCAAGTAGTTCACGAGTTGAACGCCTCGGAGTAGTCTCGGCATCCCCCTTCTTGAGCTCTGCCAAAACCTGTGTTTCCAGTTGGGGCCACAATACTTCAAAAATAACCTCCAAGTCATCCTGTACTATTTTGCTATCTTTCAACTCTCCGTTGATCATGTTCACAACCTTTTTCATCTCTCTTTTGCTGAATTTTGCTGCTCGAAAAATCGCCAAAGGGCTTTCCTCAAGTTCAGACTCCGAGACGCCGAATAGAAGAGGGCAGACCTTAGAAGTCTGGAGACTCTTCGAAAGGGCTCCAGCCTCAAAAATTATCCATGGCGCCGTGAGGTTCTCACGGGTGAGACAGATTATTCCGACGCTTATCTCCTCGAGAGCTGATGCGATTTCAATAGCCCAGCGTGCCCCCTTGGTGATGTCGTCAGGCGAAAAATAGGGCTGCACTGCCTGAATCACAATAGGCAACCAGGCTTGTAGTAGTTCCGCAATCGCCCTGCTTCGGTCTCCAGACCAGCTAATGAATACTCTCATCCGACCTCCGGGAGGGTGACTTATATAACGAACAAAGAAATTCTACGAGTTTATAGTTGCTCTGGCAAGTGGAGTCGCCAGAACTCGGCTTCAGGCCGGAGGTTCGAGACAGTCGCCGCGTCTTCGAAGGATTAGGTTTCACGATCTCGGGCGCCGATTTTGGAGAAGAGGCTTCGGAGTCACCGATTCGCGCCGCACAGGCTTTTCCCAGTGGACACAGACCTCGATCCCTAAATGAGGAGCAGGCCACCGTAATCGGTAGAAGAGAAACTCCTGCGGTAGTCTAAGAGAGGCGTTGATGGCGGCCTTATCGGCTGAGTTAGAGACTTTTTCTCCGCTAGTCGTCCTGCTCTCAAGGAGGATGGCAATCCTTTGCCTGAGCGATCGCACCTGTCTTAGCATTTCATCGGCGCCCTCATCATCGGGAGAGCGGCCGTATAGCTCTTCGATTGCAATCTCCGGGTAAAGTGCAACTTCCTTACCCTCGAAACGAGCCGATTCGCGGTTGCGGAATTCGAGTGCGAGGTTGGCTACCTCCTCCTCTTGGAGCTCTAGGGACTCAAAGAGGGCCTTGTCAACGATCACGCAGGCCTCGAGGTCCGATGTGGGAATGTCGATCGGTATGTCTATGCGATCAAAGATGGGAGTATTGGGCTCCTTCCACTGTACATAGTCCCGGAGCCCTACGATGATCTCGCGGGTCAGAAAGCGTCCTCCCATTGCGTCCACGGCTAAGTCTGCGCTCTTGTAGGTAGTGCCAAACGTATCGACATGAGAGCTAAGTGGTTGCTTCTGAAAGGCTTCCAGATCGTCAGATTCCTTTTTCCCGGTCCAGACCGAAAAATAGTTGATCATCCATTGTTTCTGGAACCATTCAAATTCGCCGATGCCTTCGAGGTCAGGACTTTCTTGGCGAAGCATTTGGTGCCGGCGGTGGTAGTAATCACGCTTTTCAGGCTTCATCTCGATGCCGCATGGAAGTTTATCTCGGGAGTTTAGGCGTAGGGTCTGTACTTGGCGGTAGAAGATATTGCCCTCGCTGGTGACGAGAATGGCGTGCCGAGAAGACCGGCAGACGTAGGGGGAGTGAGACCATTTGGCTGCCGCTGCGGCCAGCATCTCACGAATCACCGCTGAGTGACGGCCTCTGGTATCCTTGTAGCCGAGTTCCTGAGCGGTCTCCCCCACGAGGTTCCAGAGTGATGAAGACATCCGAATCTGACAATTTCTCTCTTGACGGTTGACCATTCTTGGCTCCTTCGCGCTATCTATTTGAGATTTGTGCTGTCATGTACTGGCACTATGTACTGGTTGAATTCTACAACAGTTCGACATTATAGTCTAGGAAATGCAGGCGTTGTAGGTCTACGTTCAAGGTCGGTCGAGGGGTGAAGCGATCGTCTGGAGATGTGTGTGTTATGAGGGCGGGACTCCGGAGCAGACGGAACGGGCCCTTAAACAAATGGAAGGGTGGCGGGTCTTACGACCGAGTACAGAACAAGAGGTTCCGGGCCAATCCCGCCCGGATTCTGAAAGGAGGGCTGCGACAGGTGAATTGGCTCGCTGCGATTTTGTCGTTGTTCCGGAGTTTTTTGCTGGACGGCACTGTTTTGTCCAGCACGGGAGGGAGTAGCCCTTACGCCCCTCCGGAGCCCCCAGCTGTGGAGCAGGGTGGCTCGGGATTGGACCCTTGGGGTTGAAACTTGACAACTACTTGACAACTATGTGAGCCGAAGGTGTAGAATGAGCAAGCTTAACCCAATCCAAATGAGGGAAATTATGCTAGACGGCGGCTCGTCCATCGACCCTTGGGGTTAGAACTGGACGGTTTCAGTCCTGAATCCCCCGATGCCTCCAGCGTCGGAAGTATGAGGCCAGATGACGAGTCTGGCCTCATACTTTTCTGAGAGGCTACTCGAAGTCCCACCGTTCATTTCCGAACGCCGCCGTTCAGCGGCGGACGGCCTCATTGTCTATCTGGGCAGACCAAGCCTAGGAAAGTCAACAACTTAGCCTCTGGCACACAGCTTGCCCTTTCAGCTCCCCGACCGAGGGAGCGCAAACATGGACCGCGAGCTGGATGCAGGCACGAGATATCGCCTCTTGGGGCGCCGGGTGGCTTGGGGAGGTGGGACGATCGGGCTCGTCGTGATCGTTCTACTACTCCTGCCGGGATGGCTGCGGCCTTCGGTGGCGCGGGGCGAGATCCGGACGGGGAAGGTGGACCGGGGGCCGGTCGAGGGGATCGTCGAGGCCTCGGGGACGGTCATCCCGGCGTTCGAGTCGGTGATCTCGAGCCCGGTGGAGGCGCGGGTGGCGAAGGTGCTCAAGCGGCCGGGCGAGGTGGTGAAGGCGGGTGAGGCGGTCCTGGTGCTCGATACCTCGGCTTCCAGGCTGGATCTCGAAAAACTCGAAGATCAGCTCGCCAAGAAGGCCAATGAGCAGCAGCAGCTCCGGATCAACCTGGAGAAGAGCCTCATCGATCTCAAGGGGCAGATCGAGCGGCAGAAGCTCGACTCCGAAGGCGCCTCGTATCGCGCCGAGCAGAACCGGAAGCTGCGGGTGGACGGCCTCGTTTCCGAGCAGACGGCGCGAGCCTCGGAGGCCGACGCCAAGAAGGCCAAGATCGAGCTGGAGCAGCTTCAAGCGTCCGTCGACAGCGCGCGGCGGTCGACCGATGCCCAACTTCAGGGCGTGGAGCTCGACCTGGTGACGCTCCGCAAAGAGCGCGACGACGCCCGCCGGCTGCTGGAGCTCGCCACCACGCGGTCCGACCGCTCGGGCGTCCTCACCTGGGTGGTGCCTCAGGAGGGGACGACGGTACGGCGCGGCGACGTCATTGCCCGCATCGCCGACCTCGATTCATTTCGCGTCGAAGCGACAGTGTCGGACGTCCACTCGTCCCGGCTCCATGCGGGCCAGCCGGTGCGGGTGATGGTGGACGGCAAACCGATGAATGGCCGCCTGGCCCAGATCGATCCCACGATCGACAATGGCGCCGTCAAGTTCAAGGTGGACCTCGACGACGCCAAGAACCCCAACCTGCGGAACAGCCTCCGGGTGGACGTGCTGGCGGTGACCGATTCGCGGCTCCATGCCGTGCGTGTGCCCAAAGGGCCGTTCGCTCAGGGCGGAGTGACGGAGCCCGTCTTCGTCGTCCAAGGCAACCACGCCGTGCGGCGCACGGTGCGCTTCGGGATTTCGGGTTACGACGCCTACGAGGTGCTCAACGGATTGATTCCCGGCGAGGAGGTCATCCTCTCCGATATGAAGGATTACGTTCACCTGCAGCGGGTGAATTTGAAATAGACATTCAAGGAGACCCAGCCATGATCCATCTGCAACAAGTCAGCAAGCGGTACCGCACTGATCGCGTCGAGACCACGGCGCTGGACAACATCAATCTGGAGGTGGCGAAGGGCGAGTTCATCTCCGTCATGGGACCTTCGGGATGCGGCAAGAGCACGCTGCTCAATCTCATCGGCCTGCTCGACGCGCCGACCTCGGGGAACGTGGCGCTGGACGGCAAGGCGATCGCTCGCTACGGCGACCGCGATCTGGCCAAGGTGCGCAACGAGCGGCTGGGATTCATTTTCCAACAGTTCCACCTGGTGTCCGACCTGTCGGTGGCGGACAACGTGGAGATCCCGTTGCTCTACCGCACGATGTCGAACAAGGAGCGGCGCAAGGCGGCGCTCGCGGCCCTCGACCGCGTGGGGCTGTCGAGCCGCACGCGCCACTTCCCGACCCAGCTTTCGGGCGGCCAGCAGCAGCGGGTGGCGATCGCGCGGGCCATCGTCGGCCGCCCGGGCATCCTGCTGGCCGATGAGCCCACGGGAAATCTCGACAGCCAGATGGGCGACGAGATCATGAGTATCCTCGAGGATCTCAATGCCAATGAGAAGACGACGATCGTGATGGTGACGCACGATCCCCGCATGGCCGAGAAGACGCACCGCGTCGTGCGCCTGTTCGACGGGCGGCAGGTGCAATAGGAGTGCGCGATGATCAGAAACTATTTGAAAGTCGCGCTCAAGGTCCTGGGCCGGCGGAAGTTCTTCACTTTCGCCAGCCTGTTCGGCATCAGCATCACGCTGCTGGTCCTACTGGTGGCGACCGCGCTGCTCGATTACGTGTTCGCGGCGCGGACGCCGGAGATCCACGCCGACCGGATGCTCGGCGTCTACCGGCTGTCGATGGAGGGGCCGGAGAACGTCCATACCTCGCAGCCGGGCTACGGTTTTCTCGATCGCTATGTTCGGCCGATGGAGAAGCTCCCGTACGTCGAGCGGATCGCCTACGTGACGGAGGCGCGGACGGTTGTCTCCTATCTGGACGGCCGCAAGATCCAGTCCGCACTACGGCGGGCAGATGGTGATTTCTGGCGGGTGCTCGCTTTCGACTTCGTGGAAGGGGGGCCGTTCACTGCCGCGGACAACGAGAACGGCCGTCTCGTCGCGGTGATCAGCGAGACCACGCGGGAGCATTTCTTCGACGGCCGGCCGGCGGTGGGGAAGACGATCGAAGCCGATGGCCAGCGGTTCCGGGTGGTCGGCGTGGTGCGCGACGTGCCGGTGTTGCGCTATGCCTCGTCGGCTGATCTCTGGGTGCCGGTGACGAGCGCCAAGACGAGCGGCTACAAGCAGGAATGGATGGACGATTTCTATGCCCTGATCCTCGCCCGCCGCCGCGCCGACCTGCCGCAGGTCAAGGCTGAATTCCAATCGCGCCTGCGCGAGGCCGAGAAGCACCTTCCCGATCCCAAGACCTACAAAGAGCTCGTCAGCGGCGCGGATACGCTGTTCGAAGGAGCCGCCCGGATTTTCCTTCCCGTCCGGGAGACGGCGAGCCCCGGCTACCGGCTGCGCGTGGTGCTGCTCGGGTTGATGCTCGGTTTCATGTTGCTGCCGACGATCAACTTGGTGAACATCAACCTGAGCCGCATCCTCGACCGGGCGTCGGAGATCGGCGTGCGGCGGGCCTTCGGCGCTTCGTCGCGCACGCTGGTGGGGCAGTTCCTGATCGAAAACCTGGTGTTGACGCTGATCGGCGCCGCGATCGGTCTCGTCCTCACCTTCGGGGTGCTGCGGGCGTTCAACGCCAGCGGTCTGATCGCGCACCTCCAGTTGCAGCTCAACTTCCGGATTTTCCTTTACGGCCTCGCGATCGCCGTCTTCTTCGGTTTGTTCTCGGGCGTCTATCCGGCCTTGCGGATGTCGAAGCTCCACCCCGTCCAAGCTCTTCGCGGGAGGTCTGCATGATCCGTCATCTGTTGAAACTGGTGTGGAACCGCAAGCGCGCCAACGCGCTGATGATCCTCGAAACCTGCGTCTCGTTCCTGGTGGTGTTCGCGGTGGTGACGCTCGGGCTCTTCTTCCTCGACAACTACCGCCGCCCGCTCGGCTTCGAATGGAAGAACGTGTTGAACGTCCGTCTCGGCATGGGACCGAGCGGAGGGCCCGGCAGCACTCCCGAGCAGGCGGCGGCCTTCGCGCGGCTGGTGCAGGAAGTCCGGTCGCTTGGGCCCGTGGAAGCAGTGGCCGCCTCGTGGGTGGTCCCCTTCGAGCAGGGGGGGCTGGCCACCGTCTACAAAGTCAACGGCAGGAGGGTGGAGATGGCGGGTGACGTGACGACGGTGGGGTTCGACAAGGTCATGGGACTCAAACTGGTGGCCGGCCGCTGGTTTCAGGAGGCCGATGCGGCCCTCGCCTGGGAGCCCATCGTCATCGATCAGGATCTCGCGCGCATGGTCTACGGCTCCAGCGATCCCGTCGGAAAGCCATTCGGCGAGCCGCACCCCGGGGAGCACCCACTCCGTGTCATCGGTGTGGTGAGCGACTTCCGCAAGTCGGGGGAGCTGATGCCGAACGACAGTTTCATGTTCCGATTTGCGTCGATAGACCATCCGACGGATGCAGCGTTGAGAAACCTGCTGATCCGGGTCCGGCCAGGCACGCCCGTCGCGTTCGAGGAGACACTGGTAAAGCGGATGCAGGAGACGGCTCCCGACTGGTCGTTCACGGTGCGTCCCCTGTCGCAAGTGCGGGCGACCATGTTCCGTTTGTTCCTGACGCCCCTCATCGCGGCCGGGACGCTGGCCTTCTTCCTGCTGCTTATGGTCGGTCTCGGTCTGATCGGAGTGCTGTGGCAGAATCTCCTGCAGCGCACCCGCGAGATCGGATTGCGCCGGGCGGCCGGAGCGTCGCGCGCGGCGGTACACCGGCAGGTGATCCTGGAGCAGCTCCTGCTCACCACCCTGGGGGTGGCGATCGGCACCCTGCTGGTAATCCAGGTGCCGATCCTCGATCTGATCGACGTGCTCTCGCGACCGGTCTTCGCGGGCGGGCTGGCGCTTGCGCTGGCGGTGATCTATCTCCTCTCGGTGCTCTGCGTCCTTTATCCCAGTACCATGGCAGCGCGGGTGCAGCCGGCCGAGGCCTTGCGATACGAATGATCCTGATAATCGACGACGACCCGTCGGTGGTGGCGTCTCTGAGCCTCCTCCTCAAGCGGCACGGCCACCCCGCGCGGGCGGCCCGGTCGCAGGAGGAGGCCCTCGGCGTGCTGCGCGAGCAGGATCTCGACCTGGTGCTCCAGGATATGAACTTCTCTCGCGGCACGGGTGGGCAGGAGGGGCTGGAGTTGCTGGCAGAGATCCGGCGCCTGCGGCCGCGGTTGCCGGTGATTCTCATCACCGCCTGGGGATCGATTGGTCTGGCGGTGGAGGGGATGAAGGCCGGAGCTTCGGACTTCGTCACCAAACCATGGAACAACTCCCAGCTTCTGCAGGCGGTCGAGACGGCCTTGTCGCTCGCCGCCCAGCCGGGCGACGGCCGGAGCGGCGCCGCCGTTTCGCGGGAGGAGCTCGACCGGCGACTCGATTTCCGCGGGCTGATTGGCGCCGATCCGCGGTTTCTGAAGATCCTCGAGCTCATCGGCCGCGTCGGCCCGACCGACGCCTCGGTGCTCATCACCGGTGAAAGCGGTACGGGCAAGGAGCTGATCGCCGAGGCCATCCACCGGAACAGCCGCCGCAAGAGCGGGCCGTTCGTCAAGGTCAACCTCGGGGGAATCTCCTCAACCCTCTTCGAGAGCGAGATGTTCGGTCACGTCAAGGGCGCCTTCACCGATGCGCGGGCGGATCGCAAAGGGCGCTTCGAGATAGCGGACGGCGGCACCATCTTCCTCGACGAGATCGGCGAGGTCGACCCCGCGGCCCAGGTGAAGCTGCTGCGGGTGCTCCAGGACCGCTCCTACGAGGTGCTGGGTTCAAGCGTCACGCGCACGGTGGACGTGCGAGTGGTTGCGGCCACCAACCGCGACTTGGGCGAGATGGTGGAGAAGGGGCAGTTCCGGGAGGACCTTCTGTATCGGCTGAACCTGATCGCCGTGCGACTCCCCGCCCTGCGGGAGCGACGCGGAGACCTGCCTCAGCTGGCCCGTCATTTCCTGGATGCCAGCGCGCGGACCTACCGGCGTGGGCCGATCGAGATCACCGGCAAGGCCTTGGACTGGTTGTCCGATCAGCCGTGGCCGGGTAACATCCGCCAGCTCAAACAGACGCTGGAGCGGGCGGTGCTGGTGCTCGACCGGGATCGTCTGGAGGTGGGGGATCTGGTGGCCCTCTCCGGCCTCGCCGAGCGCGAAGCCCGTGGCACGACCTCGCTCCCCAGCCCCGGAACGATGACGCTCGACGAGATGGAGAAGGCCATGATCGTCAAGTGCATGCGCCACTACGAGGGGAACATCACGCGCGTCGCCGAGGCTTTGGGATTGTCCCGCGCGGCGTTGTACCGGCGCTTCGAGAAGTATGGGCTGAGTTTTTCCTGACCGGCCCAGCGAAAAATCGCCGGTGTTGTGGGATTGCGGTCCGACCCATTGAAAAAATCGTCGGATACAATGTGAAAACTATCCGGAACATTGGGAAAATCGTCCGGCACAATGTCATTGCGGTCCGGAACATTGAAAAAACCGCTGGAACAATGCATTTGGTTTCCCGAACAATGTTTAAATCGCCAAGTCCATTGTTCCAGACGTTTTCTCAATGTTCCGGAGAGTTTGTATGAGCCTGCGGGCCAAGATTCTCCTCTATCTCGTCCTGATTCATGCCATTTTGGCGGCGATCTCGTTCGTCGTCCTGCGGGAGAACCGGCTGTGGCTTTTAGCGGTGGAGGGACTGTTCGTCCTCTCGATCGTGCTGGGTGGGCTGCTGGTGCGGGCGTTCTTCGTCCCCCTGGACCTGATCCGCACCGGGGCGGAGCTGATCGGTGAGCGGGACTTCACCTCCCAGTTTCGCGAGGTGGGCCAGCCGGAGATGGACGCCCTGATCCGCATCTATAACCAGATGATCGGCCGCCTGCGGGAGGAGCGGCTCAAGCTCCAGGAGCAGTACTACCTCCTGGACCGACTCCTCACGGCTTCACCCGCGGGAATCGTGACCCTGGACTTCGACGGCCGGGTGACCTCGCTCAATCCGGCGGCGGGGAAGCTTCTTGGAGTCTTGCCGGATGAGGCGAATGAAAAGAGTCTCGTCGAGCTGGCGCCGCCGCTAGCAGCGATCCCCGTGGGCGCCTCCGAGGTGCTTTCGCTCCAGGGAGGCCGGCGGCTCAAGGTGTCGCGGGCGGAGTTCTTCGACCGCGGTTTTCCCCGCAGCTTCCTGCTGCTGGAGGAGCTGACGGAGGAATTGCGAGCCTCGGAGAAGGCGGCGTACGGCAAGCTGATCCGCATGATGTCGCACGAGATCAACAACTCGGTGGGAGCGGTTGGATCGCTCCTCGACTCCTTCCGCGGCTACGCTCCCAACCTCGGAGATGAGGACCGGAACGATTTCCTCCAGGGCATTTCGGTCGCCGTCACCCGCCTCGAAAACCTACGAGCCTTCATGAACGGCTTTGCCGAAGTCGTACGCCTGCCGCCCCCGGACCGTCGGCCCACGGACGTGAAGCAACTCGTGGATGAGATCCTCGTTCTCCTGCGCCCGGAGCTGGACCGCCGGCGGATCGCCGTCCGCTGGGAGGCGTCGGAAGCGATCCCGCCGATCGAGCTGGACCGCAACCAGATCGAGCAGGTGCTGGTGAACGTCCTGAAGAACGCCCAGGAGTCGATCGGCGAGGACGGTGCGATCACCCTCCGCCTTGGCAATCAGGGAAGGCCGTTCTTATCGATTGACGATAGCGGCCCGGGCATCCCGGGAGAGGTCCGCGCCCTCCTTTTCACTCCCTTCTTCTCCACCAAGCGGAACGGCCGAGGTCTCGGATTGACGCTGGTCCAGGAGATCCTCAGCGCCCATGGTTTCGAGTTCAGTCTAGGAGCGGGCGAGGGCGGAGGGGCGGAGTTTCGGGTTGGGTTTTGAAGGGATCAGCTACTGGCGAGACATCTCTTTCTCAGTGATTCTCATCAGGAAGCGAAGCGCCTCATTCACAGAGCTGGAGTCCGGGAAGGCCTGGGCCACATCAGCCGCCAAGGACACGGTGATCTCGCTGGGTTTCTTGCGGCCTGGCCCACGCGCAATCACGCGAAGGGAGTGAAAGTCGTACTCTGGGCGGAGGTCGTCTTCGAGATTCTCTTTAGCTTTCTTCATAGACTTTTCGCTCTCGGCGAGTCGCTGGGCGAGCGCTGATGAGACGAATCCTGCGAGAGCGCTCGGTATAGGAGACGACCAGCAACTGCCCGGATTTGGACTGTCCCATGATCAGGTACCGATTCTCATTCATCGAATGGTCAGGATCGCCGAAGATGATGAAGAGATCGTCCTCGAAAACGGTCTGTGCTTCCTCGAACGTAACGCCGTGCTTTTCGTGGTTGTGGACGGCCTTCTCGGGGTCCCACTCGAATCGCACGGCGTTATTATAGACCGACCCGCTAAGGTTCTCACCGTCCCGCCGTCACGATCCAGCCCGTCTGTAGTGGCCGGCCCACGAGGTCCAGCCCTTCCACGGCGAGGGTCTTGAAGAGGATGGGGACGCCCCGGGAGTACAGAGGGTCCGGCCCGTCGGTGAGCTGGAAGTGGAGGTGGGGCTCGGTGGTGTTGCCGGTCTGGCCGACCTGACCGATGACCTGGCCGCGAGTGATGGTGTCGCCGACCTTCACTCGCACGCTCCCCTGCTTCATGTGGGCGTACTGGGAGTATTCGCCGCCAGCATGGCGAAGGACGACATAGTTGCCGATCACCGCCTTGGGATTCTTCATTAGCAGCTCATTCTGGGCCTGCACCGTCCTGTTCTGGAAGTCATCCGCGCTCTCGCCGGGGCGCCGCAGGCGGTCGTTGGCCTCGGTGCCGTCAGTCGCCACTTCGACGACGGTGCCATCGGCCACGGCGAGGATGTCCCGGCCGTAGCAGTAGAAGTCGTCGAGGCGGGTACCGTCGCCTTTGTGGGTCTTGCCGTCTCCGCCAAGAGCGCCGAGGTCGAGGGCGAACTCCTCGTTGGCAGCCCAGCGATGGTGGCTGTGGAGGCTGGGCGCGGCGCCGACGTACCAGGTGCCGGCCACGGGGAAGGCGTAGTCGTTGGGCGAGCGGTGGTCCTCCACCTTGAGCGTCGCCCGAGCCTCGACGGGCTTGCCGGCGGCGTCTTTCGCATGGGCGATCAAGGCGAGTCCGTCGGACGGCAACCCGAGTAGGAGGAGCGGCTTGCCGAAGACGATGAGCACCGTCCCCGGAGCCAGCGAGCGGCTGCCGGAGATGTGGAGGCCAGCCAGATAGCGGCTGGTCTGGAAGTGGAAGTCATAGAGCTTGAGGAGCCCCGCGGCTTCCATGGCAGCGAGCCGCTGAGCGCCCTTGTCGAGGTCCGCCGCGGGAATGACCACGGTCTGCAAAGCCTGGCCGCCTGAGATCGCCTGGATCTCCAGGGAGTCGACGGTGACGGCGGTGCCATCTTTCTGGACGACCGCCACGTTCTGGAGGACGACGGTGTAGAGGCCGCGGGCCGGATCGACCTCGTAGGCATAGACGGAGTCCGCAGGATGGACGCGGATCTCGAGGGCCGCCACGGGGAGGGGCAGCAAAATGAGCAACAGGGCGAAGATACGCCGCATGACGATTTTCTCCTTCGGCCCGGCGAGGGGGGAACAGATTGGCCGGGCTCTTTCAGCCGGTATTACGAGGCGGAGAGGGATTGGGTTGCTTGGGAGACGAAACTTTGACTTCAGGCACTGACCCGCATCATTTCCCCAGGTCCAAGATGCGCAAGGGCTTCGCGGACCGATGGGATCAGAGGCTGAAGGTCTTGGAGCTTATTGGTCCGGGCCACGAGAACGACGATGCGCAGTCCCGCAGCTCTAAGATTCTGCTGGTAGATCAGGTTCTGATCCACGGTCACGAAAGCTTCGAAGCCTGCTTCCCGAATCAGAGCAAGAAGCTCGCCGTTTTCAATTCCCTTCCAGCGCATCTCGGCGACAGTGCTGACGACGTGATCCGCGAGATCCCGCTTCAGCGGGCGCGGCACGCACTCGTCAAGCAGCACGCGCATGATCGATCAACATCTGCTTGGCAAGCTCCAAAACCGCTACGGCCTGCTCGTGATCCACGGTCGGAAAGTGGTCCAGGAAGGTGTCGAGAGACTCTCCTCCTTCCAAATAGTCGAGAAGAGTCTGCACCGGTACCCGGGTTCCGACGAAAACCGGAGTGCCCCCGAGAATGTTGGGATTGGAATGGATGACGGAATGTTCGCTCATGTTCACCTCTGAGCCTTAAGGATACTCCAACGCTGAAGCCAGGGTCCGTCCTACTCCTCCACCCTCCGTCCAAGAAACGCCGCAAGCTTCTCCTGAATGAAAGGCAGCGCCTCGGCGGGAGTTTCCTGAGGGAGGGGCGCCAGAATCTTGTCCCGCGGCGGCAGGGCGGCGGCGGCGTAGAGAAGAGACTTCTGATAGCCGGTCAGAGGCGCCCAGGCGGCGGTTTCCACGACTTCTCCGGGTGGCGTGTAGAGCGGCATCGACAGGCTCTCGGGCCCCATATTCAGATTGTCTGCTCCCAGAGTCAGAGCGTGGCCGAGGCTGGGAGCGGCTTCGTCGCGCTGGGTCAGCGAGTCACTCTGCAGGCCGAGGGCCTCGCGCACCGTCTTCAAGATCGTGGTGTGGTCGAACGGCACGTCGCCCGGCGGCCGGACGATCCCGGGCGCAATGAAGGGTGAGATCAGCAGGGCCGGTACGCGCACGCCGTAGCGGTCAAAGGTGAAACCGTCCTGCCCCGGCTTCGGAGAGCGGCCGTCCTCCGGCGCTTGGGCCTGCGGTGGTGGCACGTGGTCATAACAACCACCGTGATCGTCCCACACCACGACCAGCAGTGTCTTGGTCCACAAACCGCTGGACCGCAGGGTGTTGTAGACCTCGGCGATGAGCTGTTCGCCTAACGAGACGTCGTGGGGCGGGTGCTGGTCGTTGGGCATCAGCTCGCGTTTGAGATTGGGGAAATAGCGCGGCTCGATGAAGGAGTAAGGCGGCAGACTGCCAGCGGCCACGTCCTGGCGGAAGCGGCTGTAGCCGTGAAAGTGGTCGAGATGCGGCCAGAGGTGGGACAGCAGGAGCGAATGGGGAAAGTCGTGAAAGTAGATGCGCCAGCCTTGCCCGGAGGCCGGGAAGCGCTCGCGGATCTGATCGAAGATCGTGGGCATGTCGAACGGGAAGCGCTCGACGACCTTCCAGGACTTGATGGGCAGGTTGTTGACGTAGCCGTTCGCCGTGGCGCAGTGGACGAAGAGGCGGTTGGGCCAGGTCTGGCACGGGGCCGAGGCGAACCACGGGTCGGCGACGCCGAAGCTGGCGGCGAGCGCGCTCGTGGCAGGCACCTCGTTGGGGTGAAAGCAGTGCATGATCGCCCGCGGGTCGTACTCCTGGGTGGTGGCCACGGTCTGGTTGACGTAGCTACGGACGAAGCCGCCCATGGTGATCTCGTCGCCCAGGGCAGTATCGGGAAAGTAGGTCTCGAAGAGCTGGTAGTTGATGTCGGTGAACCGCTCGCCGGCCGGCTCGGGAAGGTTCATGGTGCCGTAGTCGGTCCCCTCGTTGCCCCAGACGTAGATGCGCTCGCCACTGTCCGTGCGGTTGTTGAGGTCGGGATCGAGGCCGAACTGCCAGCCGAGGAGGTTGTCGAAGGAGCGGTTCTCCATCATCAGGACGACGATGTGCTCGACCGCGGAAAGACCGGAAAGACCGGACGCCATGCAGAGCTCCTTGTGCGCCTTCGCGCCAACCTGGGCGGGGACACGATAGCACCGCCGGAGCGGGGCCTCAGCCGAGGAAGTCCACCAGCAACCGGTTCACCCTCTCCGGCTCTTCGAGCTGCACCCAATGCGTGGCTTCCGGAATCAGCTCCAGGCGGCCGTGGTCGCAGAGATCGATGCTGGGTTGCGCCAGTTCCTTGCCGAGAAAGCGGTCCTGAGTGCCCCAGATCAGCAGGGTGGGAACACCAGTGACCCGGGGGTTCTTCGGCTGCGGGGGCCGGGCACGCAGAGCGGCGCGGTACCAATGGATCATGGAGCGCACGGCGCGGGGCTGGGACCAGGCCTCCTTGTAGCGGGCGAGGTCGTCGTCGCTGAAGGTGCCGGGCTGGCTGGAGACCCGAAGGGACTTTTCGGCGTAGGCGAAGTTATTGCGGGTGAAGATACGCTCGGGCAGCCAAGGGAGCTGGAAGAAGAACATGTAGCGGCTCCTCTTACGCTGCGCGGAGCTGAGCATCAGGGCGCGCTGCATGACCAGCGGGTGGGGAACGTTGAGCAGTGCCAGACGCTCGAGCGTTTGCGGGTACCGGATCCCCAGCCACCAGCCGACGAGAGCGCCCCAGTCGTGCCCCACGACGCGGGCTTTCGCGACGCCGGCCTCGTCGATCAGCCCGAGCACGTCCTTCGCCAAGCGGTCGAGGTTGTAGGAGGAGACGCGCCGCGGCTTGCTGCTCAGGTTGTAGCCCCGCTGGTCGGGGACTTGGACACGGTAACCCGCGGCGGCCAGCGGGCCGATCTGCCGGCGCCAGCTGTACCAGAACTCTGGAAAGCCATGGAGAAGGATGAGGAGAGGGCCATCCTCAGGACCGGCTTCCACGACGTGCAGACGGACACCGTTGGTGACGATCGTGCGGTGGCGGATCTCCGTTTCCAGGTCCATCTCTCTCCTCTCCCTGCCCGCCTTGCAGGCATCAGCGATCGACGGTGCGTACCGAGATCGCCAGCACGCGGTCCCAGGCGGGCTCGACATTGGAAAGGGCGCCGAGGAGAGCGAGGCCGACCCCCGCGGTACCCTCGAGAAAGCCTGCGTCGTCCCGCCAGCCGAGGTCGTTGGGCCCGCCGATCACTCCCCAGGTGCGGAAGCCGCCGATGCCCTGGCCCGCCTCCTTGAAGGCGAGAGTGCGTTCGAACCAGAAGCGGGCCGCCCCGGCGAACTTCTTCTCGCCCGTTGTGTGGTACATGCGGTTGAAGAGGTGGCCGAGACCCGCGGCGCCGTGGCAGAGGCCGGCGTCGCGGATGCCGGAGCTCGGCTCCGGGCGTTCGGCCGCGGACAAGGCGATTTCCACGGCGGCGTTCTCCCATTCAGGCTCGCCCGCGGCGCGGGCGGCGGCCAGCAGTGCCGCGGCCACGCCGGGATCGCCGTAGCACCAGGCAAGCCGGGAGCCGGTGGACGCCTCCCACGGCGCATAGGAGGTGCTGAAGCATGAGCCCCCTGAAGATTGGGGGTCCATCCGGCGGGCCAACAGAAAGCGTGTGGAGTCGTGGAGCAGCGGACGCGCCTTCTCGAGCCCGGCGGCGACGGCGCCCGCAAGGACGGCGACGACCGCCGGCAGGCCGTGGGCCACGCCGAGATTGTAGGAGCCCCGCGGGTGGAACTCGCGCTGCCACTCGGGCAGCTCTTCAGGACGGGTGAACCAGGCCGCTCCCTCTTCGCTGATGTCGGCCCGCTCGGAGAGCCGGTCGACGATGAGGGAAAGGAGGCTCACCGCTGCCGGCCGCGGCAGGCGCTCGAGCGCATAGACGGCGATTCCCACCAGGCCGGTGATCAAGTCGTAGTCGCCCGGCCACGGAGAGCGTTGGAGCGGAATGGCCAGCGCCTCGTCAATCTCCTGGACGGGATCGTCCTCGTCGCCGTCCTCTTCGAACAGCCGGCCGCGGAGATGCTCCATGGCCCAGGCCACGCCGGCGAACCCGGTGTAGAGGTTTGGCGGCAGCGGTTGGACGGCCAGGGTTTCCGCCGCCCGCTCGACCAGCTGGGCAGCCCGTTCGGCGGCAGCTTCGTCGCCATTGTCGAGGGCAAGATAGGTGTAGAACAGCGCCTCGCCGGTCAAGCCGCCGGCGAGCGAGGACGACGGCCCCTCTCCGGTAGGAGAGCTTGCCGGCAGGGCCGAGGCGATTTCCTGGACGGCCTGGCGGGCTTGCTCCGCGAGATCGCCTTGCAATAGGGGTTTCCATTCAGTGCTCATGAAAGGGATTCTGCCCCAATTCAGGGCCGGCTGTCCCCTATCTGTCCCGCTATAATGGCGCTCCGATGTACGGCAAGTCTCGTCCGCTCCGCCTTCTTTCTGTCCCGATCCTCTTCCTGCTCTTGGTTTTGCTGGCTGGCGCGACACCAAAACCGGCCGCTCTGCCGGAAGGTGTGACGCCCCTGCCTGCCGCCGCTGCGCAGCACATGCAGACTCTGCTGGAGGCGGCGGAGAAGTACCGCGGCCTTCACGCCCGGTCGCCCATTCCCGCCGGCACCCTGGAGGAGGCAGGGCTGAAGAAGCAGCTGCTGGAGTCGATGCGGCAGCACATGCCGCCGGAGTCGTTACGGGCGGCTGAAGTCAGCCTGAAAGCCTTCGGCCTCATCCCCGAGACCATGAGCCTGGCCAAATATCTCCCCGAGCTCCTCACCAGCCAGGTGGCCGGCTACTACGACACGGAGAAGAAGTATCTCGCCATGGTGCGTCGGAGCGGCAGCGCGGCGGATAAGGAAGCCGCTGCTGCCGGGAATGACGACGACATGACTCTCGTTCACGAGCTCACCCACGCTCTCCAGGACCAGACCTTCGACCTCGAGAAGCTGGAAAAGGAAAATGACGATCCGCTCTCTGACGCCGGCGACGCCGTGACCGCCTTGGTGGAGGGGGACGCTACGCTGACGATGATCGACTTCCAGGGCCAGGCGAACCTTGAGAGCACGCCCGGCGCCAGCCGCACGCTTTCCTCCCTGTTTGGCGATCCCGACAAGCTGGCCAAGGCGCTGCCCGATCTACCGGGTGCCGACCAGTTCGCGAAGGCGCCGGAGTGGCTGCGGGACAATCTGATGTTCGGCTACCTCCAGGGCATGACGTTCTGCATGAGCACGCGCAGCCGTGGTGGACAGAAGCTCCTGGACTACGCTTTCACGACCGATCCGCCCCGTTCTTCCGAGCAGATCCTGCACCCCGAAAAGTGGCATACCCGGCGCGACGATCCCATCGTCATTCACCTCCCGGACCTCGCGGCGGATCTGCCGGGCTACGTCAAGGCTGCGGACGGTGGGTTGGGCGAGCTCGGCATCCGCAGTTTGCTGCATGGGGGGAGCGGCGATTGGGAAAGCGCCGTCAAGGCCGCCGAAGGCTGGGGCGGCGATCGCTTCGCCGTCTATGAGAAGAAGGACGGCGTGAAAAAGCCTGGCGCCCGCCTGCTGGTGTGGATCAGCGAGTGGGACACGGAAGCGGACGAGCAGGAATTTCAGGTGGCCGCCGCGGCTCTGGGGACAGGTTGGAAGGTGGTGGGAACGGCTCCCCGCCGGGCGGTGGCGATGCGAGGCGACCTCACGGAAAAACAGCGGGAGGCGATCCTCGCCCGGCTGGCGGCAGCTCCCGCGGAACGGCCGGCCAACCGGGAGATCGATCTGGCGGCGATCGGGGCGAAGGCCCCGGCACCCTAGACCTGTGAGATCAGCCGGTCGAGCGCGACGATGTGCTCGCGCTGCTTTTCGACCAAGCCGCGAATGAGAGCCCGGCAGTCGTCGGCCAGATCCTCGTCCTTCAGGGCGTCCTGGTAGTCCTTGAGGCCGTGCTCCTCACCTTCCTTGAGAGCTTTCAGGGCGGCGGCATTGCCAAACAGCTTGGCCGTGCCCTCCACCGTCTTGGCCCAGGCGCCCCAGGCGCCAGAGCCTTCCGAGGGCTTGCCGCCATACCGCTCGACGTGTTGCCACAGCTGGGCCGCGGCGTCGCGGTGGTCCTTCGCAAAACGGTGAAGATCCGCGGCTCCGGGCTCGGTTCCGGCCTTCTCCAGGGCCTGACGATAGGTTTCGATCGCTGACATCTCGCCCCGCAACAGGCTGTTGAGGAGGGTCAGATTGGTGGTGGCGGCGGTTGTCGTCGGCATGGTAGTTCTCCTTGAAGTAAATGCGAGGTGTGGGCGTTACGATCAGCCCGTACCTCGCAGTTCTGCAAGGCATGTGCCGCGCCCCTTGCTGGCTCAGAGAGCCCCCCCGCCCAAGACCCTCACCCCTGCCCCTCTCCCGCCCCCGCCCAACCCCTCACACCGGGAGAGGGGTCCCGGTTGGAGCGTTCTTGCTTGTCTCCCTCTTCTCCCGGTGTGGGGGGTGGGCGGGAGAAGAGGGCTGGGGTGATGAGGGTCTTCCCGCGGGGATGGCAATCTGAGAAAGCAGAACTACGGTCCGGCCTCCGGAGGCACCGCTACCGGCTGGCGGACGGTGACAGACACCGTGTTGATGCGGTTGTGCATGACCTCCAGGACCTCAATGGAAACGGGGCCGACCTCGACTTTGTCGCCGACGGCCGGATTCCGCCCCAGCTCGGAAAGGACGACGCCGCCGATCGTGTCCTCGTCGCGGTCGCTGAGCTCCACCTTCAGGGCCTCCTCCAGATCCTCTACCAGCATGCCGCCCGAGACGCGGTAGACGCCGTCGCCAAGCGACTGGATTTCCGGCTTCTCGACGTCGAATTCGTCCTGGATCGAGCCCACGATCTCCTCGATGACGTCTTCCAGGGTGACGACGCCGGACACACCGCCATACTCGTCGATCACCGCGGCGAGATGGAAGCGCTCGGTGCGCATGCGCTTCAGGAGCCGGTCGAGCTCCAGGGTCTCGGGCACGAACGAGATCTCCCGCGCTATTTCCTGCAGCGAGCGCAGGTTGCGGTCGCGGTGGAAGATGTCCTTGATGTGGATGAGGCCGATGACGTGGTCGAGATCGCCCTCGCAGAGGGGGAAGCGGGTATGGCCGCTGCGCCGGGCGATGCGCAGGTTTTCGGCCAGGGTCTGGGAGGTCGAGAGATAGATCACGTCCTGGCGCGGAAGCATGATCTGCCGTGCCATGCGGTGGGAGAGCTCGAAGATGTTGTCCAGTTGCTCCCGCTTCTGGCCGGAGAGCTGGGCGGCGTTGCCGGAGGAGAGCAGGAGGCGCAGCTCCTCTTCGTCGTGGGCCATCTCGGCTTCGTCGGCGGGCGCGACACCGATCAGCTTGAGCAGCGCGTTGGCGGCGTGGTTGAGCAGCCAGATGGCCGGATAGGTGACCTTATAGAAGAGGAAGAGGGGGAAGGCGATCAGCAGCGAGGTGCTCTCGGCCTTGCGGATGGCGATCGTCTTGGGCGCCTGCTCGCCGAGGACGATGTGCAGCATCGTGATGACCAGGAACGAGACGGTGATGCTGATCGAGTGAACGAGCTGCGGGTTGTTCCCCGCGAAGGGGGAGATCAGGGGGCGGATGATCCAGGCGAACGCCGGCTCGCCGACCCAACCCAATCCCAGGCTGGCGAGGGTGATGCCGAGCTGGGTGGCGGAGAGATACGCGTCCAGGTGCTTGAGCATGTGGCGGACGACCCCGGCCCGTCGGTTTCCGTCGGTGACAAGGGGCTCGATCTGCGTCGGCCGCACCTTGACGAGGGCGAACTCGGCCGCCACGAAGAAGCCGTTCAAGAGCACCAAGAGGATACCCAGGAGCATCCCCCAATACGCGGGAATGGCCGTGGTCTGAGCGGGAGTCGAGGCGACTTGGGCGAGGATCACAGGCGATTACCCCGCAGGCTCGGGGCGTGCTTGCCGGATGCTGGGCCGCGAGAAGACGAGAAGGGGGCGGCGCGCGGACTGGGAGGGTCGTCGTTCAATGCCACTCGATTTTAGCACAGCGCCGGTATCGCCCTGGACGACGGCCCAATGTATCGATACGGCGTGACGCCGTAAGCATCGGCGGGCCGATGTATGGAGACGGAGTGACGCTGTAAGGATCGGCGGGCCGATGTCTGGAGACGGCGGAGCGCCGTAAGGATGCGGCATGACGCCATAAGCATCGGCCGGCCGATGTATCGATACGGCATGACGCCGTAAGGATCGGTGGCCTAATATACGGAGACGGCGGAGCACCGTAAGGATACGACGTGACGCCGTAAGCATCGGCGGGCCGATGTATCGATACGACGTGACGCCGTAAGGATCGGTAGCCCAATGTATGGAGACGGCGGAGCACCGTAAGGATACGGCGTGACGCTGTAAGCATCGGCGGTCGGCGTATCGATTCGATGGAGCACCGTATGGATACGGCGGCCCAATGTATGGAGACGACGGAACGCCGTAAGGATACGACGTGACGCTGTAAGCATCGGCAGGCAGATGTATCGATACGGCGTGACGCCGTAAGGATCCGCGGGCCAATTATGGAGACGGCGGAACCTCGTAAGGATACGGCGTGACGCCGTAAGCATCGGCCAAGCGTTGGATCGATACGGTGGCCGAATGTATCCATACATTGGCGGAATGTATCGATACATTCCGCCGCCGTATCGATCGGCAGCACGTGTTTCCCTCTACTTTTGGCGGAAATCAGAGCCCCAGGTCGCGTCTCGCCGCCATCTCCTCCCTCTCTACGCCTTCGCCCGCACGCTCTTGAGCATTGCCACGAAGGCGTCCCGCTGCGGCGCCATCGTTTTGTCGGTGCCTGTCGCCTTGAAGAACCAGGGACCGCCCGGTCCCTCGACTACGGCGCCATAGAGGCGGGCGTCGCTCAGCGGCGTGGCGGGGCCCATCCCCATCTGGCTGGGCTTCATGGTGCCCTTGACGTCCACCCAGGTAACCTTCATGCCGCCGGATTCGAAGGTCTCGGGTTTCGGGTGATCCGAGGTCTCCATCTGTCCCACCCAGCGGTCGATGTTGGCCTCCACCGTGCCGCCGCCGCCGGGTCCGAAGAAGAAGACGGCGAACTCGCCGGGACCGCCGGGGCCGGGGATGGACGCCTGGGCGATGCGCATGCTCGACGACGGGTCCTGCTTAACCCAGCTCTTCGGCAGGTCCATGTCGATGGAGCCGCCTGCGGCCCCGGCCGCAGGCGGAGGCTCGACCGCCGCTTCGCTGTGCGCCGAGATGGGCGCCGGAACGGAGGAATCGCCGCCTGGCTGGCTGGCCGCTGTCGCCGCAGGAGCCGGAGTGGCTGAAGCCGCCTCCGGAGCCGGAGCGTTCCTGTTACAGGCGCAGAGCAGGGCGAGGAGCAGAGAGAGCATCAGGATATGGCGAAGCATGGCGGTTCTCCGTGAGAATGGGCGACGGTCGGTCGCATGGCGGGAGCGTATCACCGTCGCCCGCCGCCTCGCATCGGCTACAATCCCTCCGGGAGCGCTCGGGGGCTGGTGCCTTCCGCGGTCTTCAAAACCGTTGTCCGGCGCCGGTTGCGGTGTCGGGGGTGGGTTCGATTCCCATGCGCTTCCGCCATTCGGCTTAATGGTTTACGGCAGCTTATCGACGCCAATTCGCCTCACCTTCAGGCTGCACCTACCCCTCGGATCTACGCCTTGCGTGACACGGTAGTGACACGCAAGAAGACCGCAGAAGGCACCAGCCCCTGAGCGCTTTCGGGGGCTGCTTCTCTCGTGTTCGGGCACCTACGCTCTCTGGCGGAGCGGCATGAGAGTGCCGGTGTGTCTGCGCTAGAATTCCGGAGATGCTTCCCGCTGACAACAAGATCAAGGCCGTCCCAAGGTCTTTGTGAGCTATAGCCATCGCGACGAGGTCTGGAAAAACCTCGTCGTCCAGCATCTCCGGGTGTTAGAGCCTGAAGGGTCTTTCGAGGTGTGGGAGGACTGCCGGATCGCTGCTGGTACGGACTGGCTTCCTGAAATCACCGCTGCGGTCGATAGTGCGGCTGTGGCAGTGATGCTGGTATCGGTCGACTTCCTCGGCTCCAAGTTCATCCTGGGAGAGGAGGTCCCACGCCTCCTCAAGCGGCGTGCTCAGGACGGATTACGCCTCGTACCGCTCATAGTGCGGCCTTGTGCCTGGCAAGGGGTGAGTTGGATCTTAGAGATCCAGGGCCGACCAAAGGACGGAGCCGCTCTCTCGGGTATGCGCAAAGCGGTAGCGGAAAAGGCTCGATCGGCGACGGTCAGCGGAAGGGAAAATCTGCGCATTGACATCCACTACATCTCCAGGCACTCAGACAGTAGAGTCAAGGTACTCGCAAAGGAGCTTGCCACTCGGATCAAGCGAGATCTTGAGAGAGTGGGTTATATCATCTACGGATTTAACCCGACCGTTGTAGAAGGGCCTCACAGCGAATACCACTGGCTTAATGTCTCTGACGAATTCATGACAGAAATTCGACGCGTCACTGACGCGGCGATTGTCGGTTTCAATGGTGCTACCCCACATTGGAAGCGGAATCCACACATGATTGTTTGGAACGTCCACATTTCATTAGGTAATGACCTATTCGAGGAAAAAATAGCTAAAGCAATGGTCGTTTGCAAGAAGCGTCAAAGCGGAGGCCAAGCGAAACAGTCCAGGGCCGACGCCAAGCGGCTACCCCTGGCTTCGGGAACCTCCGGCTCGAATATGTCACCGAAATTGCGGTCGGATCTTGTTAGACGCTGTCGCCATCAGGCTAATGCCTGATGGCGACAAAATCGACCAGAGGCGGGTGCCGTACTCCAGTTATCCTTCCTTCCCGGCAGGCCTCTACAGAATCATCTCGCCAATGCCCGAAGCTTGCTGACCACCGAGGGTGAGTTGTCGATGAGAAGCGGGACAAGGTTCGCATTAGGAGGAACCTGGGTCGCCCATACCGCCGAGCCGTTGCTCCATCCCATGTTGATATCGAAGCTCACAGTCCTGGAGTTGCCGGGTGCCCCCGTCATATCGATCAGGTAACCCGGGGCGAAGGCCTGCTCAATCACGGTCCCTGTATTGAGCGGCTGCGTTGCAAAAGTCAGCAAGACCTTCTCGATCGGCTGGATGACGTCCATGCCCTGTCCGAAGAGCGGGAAGGCGCACAAGGGGCTCGGAGTAGAGCCACCTTCGGATTGAGAGAGTCCGCAGGTGAACGGTGTTCCCGAAGTGTTGCTGATTGAAATAGCCGTAGGCACGCCTCCTGAGGAAACGGCGCCAATGCCCGTACTGCTGGTGATGTTCAGTGTCTGGCCGAGGTCGATCGGAGTGGTAAATGAGGCACTTATGGTAACATCACCGCTCATGCTTTGAGTTGATGTGTATGCCTGATACTGGGACACCCAGGACACGTTTGTCACCATGGAGAAGGTCTGGCTCTCAAACCAGACCAAAGGGGCGCCTCCGCCAAGCGTAGACTGTACGGCCTTGAATCCGTA
>Ga0134121_10000907_pt1 | contig 30140 bp, 26 predicted proteins | sample KB301_FD_96463 | JGI IMG/M metagenome (GOLD analysis project Ga0134121, IMG submission 96463) | Terrestrial soil microbial communities without Nitrogen fertilizer from Kellogg Biological Station, Michigan, USA - KB3-0-1 | ecosystem: Environmental > Terrestrial > Soil > Unclassified ... | reverse complement strand
CCGCAAAGATTTTTGCGCATCGTTCAGGCGCTTGGTGATGCCGGTTCGCGAGTGTGCGTGGTATACCACGACGTCGAACCGTACGGCGGCCTGCGTATCGTTGATCGATTGCGCCGCCGTGCCCAGCTGAGCACGATGCGGGGCGTGTTGCGAATTGCGGATGCTGGAGTCTTCACGGTTCCCTTGAATGTCGTCTCCTGGCTCGGCAAGCCCCCTGACACCTCTCATTTCATTCCGATTGGTGCAAACCTGCCGATTCGCGCTGCGGGCGCGGAAAGCTATGCAGTGCGAAGCGGAGAGACTCCGCGCGTGGTGATTTTTGGCATCACCGGAGGAGAGACCGGGAAAAAGGAGTGTCGCGAGATTATTGCGGCTCTGACTGCGACCGCGAAAAAGCTTGGAAAGCTGAAACTTCATGCGTTTGGGCGCGGAACAACGGAGGCGGGAAACGTACTGCAAGCGGGCCTGCTAGGTTCCAACGTCGAAGTGGAGTTAGAGGATGTGCTTCCGGCGGAGAGAGTTGTCGATGCGCTGCGAGGAGCGGATTTGATGCTGTTCGTACGCGAACCGATTTCGACCAGGCGGGGCAGCGCGATTGCGGGAATTTCATGTGGACTGCCCGTGATTGCCTACCGCGGACCGCACACAACCGCACCGATCACGGAAGCGGGCGTGGTCTTGGTCTCCAAAGCTCAGCCTGGGGAATTGAGTGCGGCGATGATTCGAGTGTTATCTGATCCTCAGTACCGAGAATTGTTGGCGGAACGAAGCCGCTCGGCGTATGAGCGTTGCTTTAATTGGGACACGATAGCCGGGCGTTACGCGGAGGTCTTGAAATAGCGGGCGCAGCACACCATGAAGCTACCGATGCACGGCAACGTTTGCGGGCGCGACGCGCGCGCAATCATCGGCACAGAATTTCGATCAGGCGTTCTTTTTTCCTTTCGGCGAGATCGCTGAGCCCATCGAGCGAGGAGAAGTAGCCTGCAACAGAGGCCGCGGCAAGCGCGGCGAACGCCTCCGCCGGCAGCCAGGGATTGTTCGTCCAACGCCCCATGAACAACACGAGCGAGCAGACTCCGCCGAGCAAGAACTGAGAGCCGAAGCCGATCCATATGGCGACGCCCGAGCCGTGCTGGCCGCGCATCGAGCCGAATTCAAGTTTGCGCGGATAACAGAGCGAAGCCCAGTTAGCCAGTGCGAACTGGCCGGCCCCGGCGAAAGCCATGCCGACCAAGGTGGCCGCAAATACGGGCGCCGACGGCAGACCAATTCGCCAGACAAGCAGAAGGATCGAGACAGACACCTCAAACAGCAGGATGCCCATGTGCATGATATTTTTGCCGAGGAAGACGTCACGGAAACGCACTGGGGCGGTGAAGTAGGTTTGAATGCCTTTGCCTTCGTATGCGAAGCAGTTGTAGGCCGGCATCATCAACATCAGCAGCAAGTAGCCGATCATCGCCGGAAAAAACGTGTCGGTAGAGACGCCGGTGCGAATGGCCCAGGGATGAGCGCCGGCGAACTGCGCGGTGAAAAGAAAAACCAGAAAAGGCGGCATGAACAATGACATCAAGAGAAATCCGTTGCGCAGGAGGTACTGAAAATCTTTGCGTAGCACTGCGGCGACGGCCGGCGACAGGAAAGACAAGACATCGATTCCTGCTATGGCGGCTGATTTCACTCGAGGAGCACTGCGAGCGGGCGCGGTGCCCTCGCTCAACTCTTCCCCGCGGTATTGCGTGGCGAACCTCTGCCACAAGAAAACGCTGAAGAGGAGAACGTAGATAAGAAGCCCAACGGCGCGCAGGAGAAGACCCCCGAAGTCATGCGCCTCGGCTGCATTCAGCGCGTTTCCGGCCAGAACCGGGGGAGTCAGAGACAGATAAGGCATGAAACGGAGAAGGGCCTGAGGTGGCCGATTGTCAAAGTGGTCGATGAGCGGCTTGACGAACTGTCCGGAGATGCTGAGAAGAATAACAAAGCCAAAAAAGAGCTCGCGGCTGACGCGTTTGGCGATCAAACGCTCGAACCAAGAGCCCAAGAGACGTTCGAGGGTCACGCTCATGAGGAGCAAAAGGGCAGAGATTAGTATCGCCGCGGGAAGGAGGGCGAGGTTGGCGGTGGCAATGCCCAACACCATGGCGAACAGCCAGCAGACCGACGTGATGGCAGAAAAATCCGCGAGACCGTAGGCCAGAGCGATCAAATAGAAGGCACTGAGGCTCAGAGGAAAACGGAGCAGGGTACGAAATTCGAAATTGACGCCCAAGCCGGCAGCGAACAGGGGAAAAATCTGCCAGAACACAATGATGCCGAGGAAAAGTAAGGTCAGCCACGAGAAATGGCCCGTGGTGACCGCGGCGTGGGCACCGAAAGAGATTGCAAAGCCGATTCCCACAACTAAGACCGCGGCGCACAGACCCGCCGTAACGATGCCGATGAAATCGAGCACATTGCTCTTCTGGCGCAGATAATTACGCATGATCTTCCAACGCAGACCCGCAACCAGCCGGATTTGTCCGCCAAGGCTAACCGGTACTGCTACATCAGCCACGAGAGTTCCTCCATTTGCGGGCGCACTGCGCCATCTTGGCCGACGATGGACAGAAAAATCTGTTCGAGGGTGGTCTTGCTACCCGCTTCGGCGACGCCGGCGCGTAGCTCTTCCATCGATCCTTGCGCGACGAGCCGCCCTTTGTGAATGATGCCAACGTGACTGCAGAGGCGCTCCACGATTTCCAGTACGTGGGATGTGAGGAAAATCGTGACTCCGCGTTCGGTCATGCGGCCGAGAAGAGACTTCAATGCGCCGGCAGCGAGGGCGTCAACGCCTTCAAAGGGTTCATCCAGAAAGAGGATGCGCGGACCATGAATGACAGCAGCGGCCAGCGCGATTTTCTTCTGCATTCCGTGAGAGTAGTCGGCGATTACGGATTTCGGTCGATCAGCAAGTTGCATGAACTCCAGGAGTTCAGTGGCGCGCTGCAGAGTTGTCGTGCGATCGAGACCGTACATGCGCCCCACGAAAGTCAGATACTCGAGTCCGGTCAGCCGTTCGAACAGACCCATGCCCTCGGGGACTACACCGATCTGGCGCTTGATGTCGACCGCGTTGCTTGAGAAATCGAGCCCCAGAAGCTGCATGCGGCCGGAGGTGGGCGCGAGCAAGCCAGTCAACATTTTGATGGTTGTGGATTTGCCGGCGCCGTTGGGACCGAGAAAGCCGAAGAATTGTCCGGCGGCGACGGTCAGATCAATTCCGTTGACTGCGGTAAGGTCGCCGAACCGCCGCGTAAGTCTTTCGGTGACAATGGCCGCTCCAGTCATTGCTGTCCTTTTTCAAAGCTCTAAGAGCAGGGAGACTCTAGCATGAGTCGAGAATAGCGCTTTGGCGTCAGAGGCGACGTTATCAGTACGCAAGAACGCCGTGGTGGGTTTCAGGGCGAGGGCTTGGGAGGCAGAGGAAATGGCGTGGCGCCGGCGAGGTGGGCTTCGCGGCTCGGCAGTGCGGCGAGCACAGCGGGAAGTTCGACTCGAAATACCGCCCCGCCTCTTTGGCCGTTGTAGCAGAGGATTTTGCCGGCGTGCTCCTGAATGATGCCGAAGCAGATGCTTAGGCCAAGACCGGTGCCCTTGCCCACGGGCTTGGTGGTGTAAAACGGATCGAAGACGCGGCTAGGATCCTTGATGCCCGGTCCGGTATCGGAGAAAAGCACAGTAACATTACCGCGATCGCGCATGGTTTTGATGGTGAGTACGCCGCCTTCATGGCTTTCCATGGCATCAACGGCGTTGTTGATGATGTTGAAGAAAACTTGCATCAGCTGGTTGCCGTCGCCGCGCACCCCCGGAAGCACGGATTCCAGTTGCAGTTCGACTTTGGTCTTGGCGGTGCGCAGATCCAGTGCGCGCAACTGCATGGCGTTGGTTACGACGGTGTTGATATCTAGCAGCGTGCGCTCTGGCGGTACCTGACGCGCGAAACTGAGCAGATTGCCGACGAGCGTCTTGGTGCGGCGTGCCTGGTCGCGAATCTTGGCTGCGGTTGCGCGGGTTTTTTCGGGAAGACTGGGGTCATCGGCCAGAAGATCGGAATAGCCCAGAATAGCGGCTAGCGGATTGTTGATTTCGTGAGCCGCACCGGCGGCAAGCTGTCCGAGCGAGACAAGCTTTTCCGTCTGGACCATCTGGGCCTGCAAGCGCTGCAGGTTCTGGAGCGATTGTTCAGATTTGGCGAGCAAGCGAACACGGTCTTTGTCGGCGATGTGCGTTCGGAAAAAGACGATGAGCGCCAGGGGCACGGATGCAATAAGCGTGGTCATGAGCCGATAATCGCGGATTTCGCGCGCCTCGTTGGCGTAGCGCAGCGTGTAGATGGCGAAGATAGGGAGAGAAATCACAGCGGCCATCGCCAGGCGTGACGCTAGGGTGCGTTCGCCGGCAGGCCGGGTTGCGTCGAACTCCTCATCCCCTTCGGATGAAGCATCCAACGCGGCTTTGTTGCGGTAGGCGATGAAACCAGCAAAGGCGAACCACAGGAAAGAGGAAATCAGTGGCAGGTCATACAAACTTCCGGTGTGATATTTGTTCAGGCTGATGGCCACGTTGATTGTCAATGAGGACAGCATATACATGGTCGCGCTGCCAAAGAGGTTGGCGTAGATCAGCCGCCACGCTCCCTTTGCGCGTAGACAGAGATAGCCCAACCCGCCGACGATGACCATATTTTGAATGTGGGTGACCACGTCGTAGTTGTAGTTGTACTGCGATTCGGAGGGAACGGCATACATCCACGGAAAAACTACGAACGCATAGAGGAACGCCCACCAGGTCAGCAATAGGACGAAATCGAGATAGCCGAAGCGGCGCTGCAGTCCGCCCTGTGACCTGTGCGGTTGCAGCGCCAGCGCGGCCATTAGCGGGATGCCTTTCAAAAAGAATACGATGTCACCGCCGTAGATGACGGGGACCGCTTTGTGGAGATAAACCTCATAGTAGGTCCACTCGAATTGGCCAATCATCCAAAGCGTGCAGCTAAGGGCCAGCAGCATCCAGAAGATGTTGCGCCGCCAGTGGGGAGTGCCGGCGTTCAGCAGCAGCCCCGCATTGGCAACCAGGGGAACTACGCACTGCACCAGATTCGCGAATGTGGAGAGGGCCGGGCTGCCAGGAGGCAGCAACAAGGACACGCTAGCGTAGGCGGCAATTGCTGCCAGCCACAAAGACAGAAATATCCATATGGAGCGGGAAGAAGACATGCCCGTGCAGTCAAGTGTAGAGGGTAAACCGGGGGGAAGTGGTTGTGGGGTGGGCTACGGATAGCCTAAGGATAAACGAAAGCCGGGCGCATGGCGGATGCCGCCGCACCTTGGAAAGAACTATCCAAATGGATAGAGATGGATGGAGCTATCGGCCTTTTTGGATGGACATTTGACGTTCTGTTCTTAAGCAGCCGGCCTTCCATACTGCGAATTTCTAGCCAGCTCCTTATTACTCAGGCTTACGCAGGTAATAGTCTTGCCACGCAAAATCTCTCGCCGCTGCGGCCAACAGAGTGCTCACTATTCTGCGTGCATTGCAGAGTCGAAGCACCGAAGACAAAGCGAGTGGAGTATTTGAAGGAGTTTCAAAATGAAAGCATTAACGCGTATTTTCGCGATAGCGGCCATCGGATTTGCCTCTATCTGTGCATTCGTGAATCCGGCTTCCGCTCAAAACGCATTTCAGGGTAGTTTTACGCTGGCACATGAAATTCGCTGGCAATCCGCCGTATTGCCTGCCGGTGATTACACTTTTGCGATGGAGTCTACCGCGATGCCGTGCAAGATGATCGTCCGCGGTCCGAATGGCGCCACATTTGAACTTTCATCGTCGACTGATAGGCGAACCGTCGAAGGGCCCAGCGTCCTCATTCTTGAACGACGCAATGGCGATTTCTACGTCCGTGAACTGTACATGGCCGACCGTGGGCTGCACGTTTTCTACAACGTGCCCAAGAGTCCGAAGAGCGAGAAACTCCTTGCGCAAGGACCTACCTCCACCGAGCGGGTTCTCATCGCCAGCGCAAAGTGAATACTTACAGAATCAAGCGTCCAAACAGGGGCAGGCCCGAACCGGGTCTGCCTCTTTCCTTTGCCTATTGACATCAATCAAGGTTCTCGATGACCTGACAACCGACCTTGTTGATTCACAGAGAAGACCGGCCCGCGTTTGCACACGAGGCCGGCCTTGGGGTTCAAAATATGCTTTAGGAGCTAACGTAGGTTCTTGCACACGTCCCAGCGAGGGGAGTCAGGTTTTTTGCTGTAGGTCATTATTAGTCTGTTTGTGAAAGTCCGCACCGATACCAAACCCGACTCGGTTCGATGCTGTGTTCCTTCCAATAAGCATCAATGGGTCGATGTAACACTAACGCGAAACCCACGCGGAGGGCTTTCAGCGGCCAAGGATCGTTCGCGAGAGTTGATTTAGACGAAACACCCCTCTGGCTAGGGTCTGGTGGAGCAGAGCTCTACAGGTCGGTTCTCAGGCGGGAAGCATTGTCGGCTCAACAATCTGAGTGGTGTTGCGTCGACCGGTTGAGCTGGCATGACGTAACAGGCGAGTGGAAATTGATCCTGCGGTTTGGGTGGTCGAGCCCCACCAAGTTAAAAAAAAGGGGAGGCTTTTTGGCCTCCCCCCAGTTCGTACCGAGTTGAGCTCAGCTTACTGCAGTGCCGGGCTGGTAACCACCGCGGCGCCGCCGGTGGCGTAACGGATCACTCCCGACTCGTCGCTGAAGAAATAACGCGTACCGGAGGTGGTGTTGTTGGGGTTGCCCGTAACCGTATACTGCGTCCGCGGCGTGGCGCCCGCAGAGGTCAGCGCGAACGAGTAGCCGCTCTTGGTGCCGGTCACCAGCTGGGAGTCAAGCAAACCAGAGGCGCCCGGGCAGGTGGCCGCACCAGTCGCGAAGTCGGCGAGCGCGTTGGTGAAGCCCAGGTCCGGGCAGGCCGAAGCAAACGCAACTTGCGACGTATTGATCGTACGGATCGAGCCAACCGCGGAAGCCTCATTGGCCGCCATCTTGGACTTAATGAGGTTCGGAATGGCAATCGCCGCAATGATCAGAATGATCGCCACGACGATCAAAAGCTCGATGAGAGAGAATCCCTTTTGCTTCATACCGACGAATCTCCTTTTGAGAAGCATGTTATGCCGTTACCTCCGGCAAATCTTCTATCTCACAATAGGTCAGCGTTTGCGGTTGCGCCATATTACGCCGGGCCAGTTACTTCGTACCTGCTAACTGGCCGGTGGTACAGGCCATCAAGAATCCCGAGTCATCGCTGCCGGTCCTGTAGGCCCAAATTGAATCGCGTTCAACAACACGAATGCCGCACGGCGCAAGAGTACAGTTATCTTGTTAGGTTTCTATCAATGGCGGAGGAGGAGGGGATTTGACTCCTCGTTGGCTGTAGGGAGAATCTAGGTTGAGGCGCTCCTAGTATGTCTCCTGTTTTCAACAACGGCAGCCGATTTTGGCAAAATCGTCAGTCTTTAAACGGCTTCCCACAGGATCAAAATCACGCCAAATTAGTAGCAAATTCAGTAGCACTGGGCGGCAAATACGGCCGAGGAGGCGAGACCTAAGCCACGAGCCTCATCTAAGAGGCGCGTACTACCCTGCCCCGGACGTTCTTCGCACTACTTTGGAAACAACCGCCAGTGAAATGCCAGCGAAGCGGGCAAGTGCTCGGCGAAGTATGCGGCGTCATGGCGTCCGGGGTAGACATGGAATTGATGCGGGATGTGGCGCCCGGTTAGCACTTTGTCGAGTGCCCTAGCGCCGGAATCAAAGCCGAAGTCGTCTTCGTCCCCACAATCGAAATAGATCTTCACGCCACCAAGACTCGCCGTGCGGGCCATGGCGATGGGACTGTTGTGATCCCAGAAGGAGGGATCGGGCGGATTGCCGAAGACACCCCCGAGCACGCGCGAGCGCGGGGAATCGGGCGCCGCACCCGCCAGAAACGTGGGCAGTTTGTTTATCAGCGCGGCGCTGTGGGCACTTACAGACGAAAAAAGTTGGGGGTGGCGGAATGCCAGATGTAAGGCTCCATAGCCGCCCATTGAAATACCGGAGATGGCTCGATTGGTACGACCCGGAGCAACACGGTAGCGCTTTTCGATATACGGGAAAAATTCCTGCACCAGAAAATCTTCATAGCGTTCCTTTCCATCTCTTGCGTTGATATAGAAGCTGGAGCGCCCCTCCGGCGTAGCGATCAGAAAGTCTCCTAATTCACCTTTTTCGCGCATGTCCTCCACAAGATTCCACGCACCGGAATGGATGAAAAGCTGCTCGTTGTCTCCGAGGCCATGCAGGAAATACAGAACCGGGAAGTGCCGCGCCTTGTCCGCGGAGAACGAGTGTGGAAGAACGACGCAATAGGGAACGCCGCGGGCCAGGATTTTGCTGGGGATGGAATTGCACTCGACGCGGCCGGCCGCCAAGAGTGGGCTCGGGAAATACAGGGGGCAGACCAACAAAAGGAACCCGAGGAGCTGATGTCCAAGCCTACTCATAACGGAGCGCGTCGACGGGATTGAGCTTGGCGGCACGGGAAGCAGGATAGAGGCCGGCCGTGAGACTCACTAGCACAGCAAAGGCGAGGGCTGCTAGCACCAACCACCAAGGCACGGTAGAGAGCTCGATGGGATTGAGGTTTTGGCGCCGGAGGTAGACGTTGGTGCCGAACGTGAGCGCTTGGCCCAGGAGCCAGCCGAAGAGCACTCCAAGAATTCCACCCAGGAAACCCATCACGCCAGCTTCGAAAAAAACCAGTTGCTGGACGTCGGAATCGGCAGCCCCAAGCGCTTTCAATATGCCTATCTCGCGACGACGCTCGAGGATGGCCATAACCAGCGTGTTGACGATCCCGAGCGTGGCAACGGCAAGCGCGAGGCTGCCGAATATACCTAGGAGCAGATCGAAGACGGAAAAGAACGTGCGCAGCGATTTGGAAGCGTCCAAGAGAGAAAAGGTGTTGAAGCCGAGGTTCTTGATGGAGGCTTCCAGCGCTTCGACATGTGCAGGAGAAGTGGCGCGAACGGAAAGAGATGGATACGTGGTCTTGCCGGCGTTCGAATCACGGACGACGTCACGCAGGTCGTTGACCTGCGCGGCGCGAAGTGTTGCGGCGGTTTTCAGAGGTATGAGCACACGCGCGTTACCGTAGCCGCCGTAACCTGCAGCAGGTTCGGTTTCCACCACTCCGACGATTTGCAACCGCAAGTCTTTCGGTACGACCGAAAAACCTCCTGACGGTTCCCCCGCGTTGCCGGGTGTATCGGTTACATGCGGCGCCAAAGCTTGACGCTCCGCATAGCGGAGGACGAGTTCCTGTCCGACGAGCAAGCCAGATTTTTCGGAGAGTTCCTTTGCAAATTCGACCTGTAGGATCGCCTCGTTTGCGGTAGGTGAAGAGAAGAAGCGGCCTTGCATACCGTCGAAGGACCCGGAATTCTTGGAAGAATCCGGCATGCCGACAACGACCGTGGCATAAGGCTTGTTCTGAAAACGTACTTCAGTGAAGAAGCGGATCTGCGGAAAGACTTCGATGACGGCAGGCATTTTGGCAATCTCCGTACGCGCGTCTTCGTCCAGCGCACGGGGAGGGTTGGCGGGCGAAGCTTCGCGTTGCGGGCGACCCATGCCGCGAAAACTGTTCTTGGGTGTCACGAAAATGGTGTCGAAGAGGCCGCTTTGCGAAAGGCGCTTGGAGGCAAGCTGCTGGAGACCGACACCGAGCGATAGCATGGCAACAAGAGATGCCACACCCACCGCGACGCCGAGGGTCGTGAGGGCGTTGCGAAGCAGCGCTTCGCTGAGGTTACGTAGAGCGAGGTCGGCGAGGTCGCGAGTTTTCATTGCGCGAGGCCTTTCGCCAAAGAGGTGGAGAGAAGCTTTCCGTCGCCCATGACGGCGAGGCGATCCGCGAACTTTTCGGCAAGCGAACGCTCATGGGTAACCATGACGATGGTCATACCCAGTGCCGATTGTTCTCGTAGGAGCGCGAGGATGACCTCGCCTGTTGCTGAATCAAGATTGCCGGTGGGCTCGTCGGCCAAAAGAATTTTCGGGCGATTCACGAGCGCGCGAGCGATAGCCACACGCTGTTGCTCGCCCCCGGAAAGTTCCGCCGGGCGGTGGCCTACGCGGTGGGTGAGGCCCACGCGTTCAAGAGCTTCGCGGACGCGGGCAGGACGTTCGGATCTGCCGATCTCGGCAAGTCGAAGCGGCAGCTCGACGTTTTCCTCAAGTGTCATGCGCGGGAGCAGATTGAAGGACTGGAAGATCATACCGACTGTATTGCAGCGATAACGGGCCAGGTCGAGCGGGGAAAGCGCAGCTATATCCTGGCCGGCGGCGAAGATCGAGCCGGAGGTCGGCCGATCGAGGCCACCAATGAGATTCAAAAGCGTGGACTTGCCAGAGCCGGAAGGGCCGAGGAGAGCGAGGAATTCATATTGATTGATGGAGAGCGAGACATCGTCTACAGCGCGCACGGTTGCAAGGCCCATGGAGTGGTAACGAGAGATGCGATGGAGCTGGATGGCGGGGTTGGAAGCAGGCATAAATTTCGAGGACAATGCATGATACGCGGAAGCGAGCTCAAAAATTTCACCGATTGAAACGCACGGCGGACCGAGCCCATCCAGTCCAGTTTGCCATTGAAGGTACCGCCGATTTGGCAGCGAGATCCGGATCAAAGCCAGTTACCGAGAACTGAAGAACAACGCCATCCATCCCAACGTGTGCATGAACTTCAGCACCCGTCAGTATCGAGAGCGGGAGGAGTGTAATCGAAGAGACGCTGAATACAACTGGATGCCCGAGCCGTTCGACGAATGCAGGGAGATTGAATGGACCCCGGTATGGTCGTTGACTGAGGAACGATTCAAGTACGCAGCCACGGCGTGGTGTTATTTCGGCATCCGTTCGGCGCGCAACATGATTTCTGTAGGCCCGATTCGAACGGAAACGCAGTGGAATCTACCTGGAAGAAGCAATTCTGCAAGGGTTTCTAGAAAGTGATCGAGCGGGACTCGGTGGCGCTGTGGTGGTACAACCGCGCGCGGCGGCCACGTGTCGAGCTGACAAGTTTTGGAGCGGAGTGCCGGCTAACCATTCGGCCCCTCAAGGGCAGCCTGGGGATGTTGAGGGAAGCTTGGCTCGCCACCCACGCGTCACAAATGATATTCCCTCCAGCACCCTAATGCTTCAAAGGCCGCAGGGACGCGGGTTTGAAAGGTTCGAGGTCGAAGGACCACCCGATTGGTACAGCGTCAACCTTAAGTAGTAATCCTCCATTCAGCGTGCACGAATCCCTTTCTTTCCCCTTCTCACCTGGTTACCTCTCGCCCTGTAGCCACTGGGGGGTGCTCCTCTTCCATTCCGTTCTAGCTGTTCTAAGAGCCTCAAGGCACAAAAGGGTTTTCTTGTCTTTTAGCGTTTTTTAGATAAAGGCACAGGATGACCTTGTGTAGCTCCGCCAGAAAAAGGATTTGATGAGCACACGTTGATGTTCGGAGGCAACAATGCTACGCAATAAGTATGTGGTCATTGAAGTCAGCGATCGCTATGTGCGATTACGGCAGACGCTGCCCCCATTCGAATTTCTCGTAAGCAAATCCGAGTTTGAGCCGAGTATTGTTGCGGGCATCGCGATTGGCGATACGTTCACCGGTGTCGACCGAGGTAGCGTAAATCCATTCGACCTGGTTCTGAAAAAGAAAGCTCCGTATGAACCGAATCTAGAAACGGAGTCTGTGGAACCAACGGAACCAGCGAACTTCAAATTTGTCCCGGGCTTTTGCGCAGGAACAGCGCGACAGGCGGAATCCTATTTGCAGAACGCTTCTGAAGGTGAGTTCGCGGTCATCTCAGGAGAGACGCAGAGAGCTGCGAATGGCTGGCTAGTACCAATCAACTTGATCTCGGAACTACATTCACGACGATAAAACCAGGCAGCGAGCCAACGCAAATAAACTCGTTCTCAATATCCGTCCCCAGATCTCATGCTGGATCGCCGCGAGCAAAGCGGAGCCGGAACAACGTGGTGTGCGGACGGAAACACGGAGGCAGGATCCACGCTGTTGAAACGATGCAGCAATCAGCAGGCGCGCGCCACCAGCAATGTCAGGTCATCGTCCTGTTCTTTGCCACCGAAGGTGCGCGCTGCCGCAGCGATTGCCTTTACCAGACGGGTTGCGGGAAGACTGGCGTTCGCCTGAACGGCAGCCAGCAAGCGCTCTTCCCCGAAGAACTCGCCGGAGCCATTCCGTGCCTCGGTCACGCCATCCGAATACACCACTAAGATGTCGCCACAGGAGATAGCCGCTTCCCCGATTGTACAGTCCCAGATCTCGAACATTCCTAGCACCGTCGCCGTGGCACGCAGCTTTTCACAGCGCCCGTCAGAGTGAAGTAAGAATGCTGGACAATGGCCACAATTAACATAGCGCAGCCTGCGCGTTGCGTCGCAATACTCGGCAAAAAATAAAGTCGCGAAGAAACCTGACATCACCGATTCATAGAACAGTTTGTTCACCGATCGAAACAATCCCTCGAGGTCTTCGAGTCCTGGAACGTACTGGCTCCTCAAACTTGCTTGCAGGTTGGCCATCAACAGCGCCGCGGATACTCCCTTGCCCGATACGTCAGCCAGCACGAAACCCACTCGACCGTTGCCCTTGTCGAGGAAGTCGTAGTAGTCGCCGCCGACCATCCATGCTGGTTCGCAGCTTCCGGCATAGTCTAGCGTTTCCAATCGAGGCATATGCTGCGGTAACAGCTTCCTCTGAACTTCACGCGCTATTGCCATTTGACTCGACCGTCTTTTTCTTGCATCGCCGCCGGAAACTAAGGTTTTCGCCAGACGCAAACTCTCCGGCGAAAGATGAGGAGCGCGGGGTCCTAATATTGCGGAGGCGCCCCTAACATAGGATTTGGGGGGGCAGCTGCGACTTGCGGGAGTAGGAGCACAACAGCGCAAACGTTGATTGTGCTTGGGCTGCGGCATCAGGCAATTGCTTTCGAGCACGTTGAGCGACTCCACTGCGGGGTCACTAGAACGGCTGGACTTCCCGTCGCGCAGTATTTGCGGACTGGCGCCGGGTCCTTCTGAAACACTGCTGGGCTTGGTATTGGACATTGTCGTTCCCGTCTTGCTCCTCGTCAGAAGCTCGACTTCTTCGAGTGCCTAGCCGCAAAATCCTTGTGGATCCAAAGCATTCAGCGGAGGCGGCAGCGTTCGGAATTTTTGAAGTGTCACTCCTGGACAAAAGTCCGACTCACCACCAAGAACGAAACATCGTGATGAAACCCTTCAGGTTGCCTTGAACCTCACCAACTCGCCAAGTGAGTGTAGAATCCGCTCTGGCCCATATGGATTACGCCTCACTAACCCCGGAGGAGTTGATCCTCGCCTGTAGGCGGACCGATGATGCCGCCGCTTGGGGAGAGTTTGTGCGCCGGTTCCACCGCCTGATCGCCACGGTGGCCCTGCGCGTCGCAAGACGTTGGGGAGAGCCTTCCCCCCAACAGATCGACGATTTGGTGCAGGAAACGTACCTTAAGCTCTGCGCCGACAATTTCCGCATGCTTCGTGGATTCAGATCACGTCACCCAGACGCGTTCTATGGCTATCTGAAGGTCGTAACGGCCAACCTCGTGCATGACCATTTTAAGGCCGCGCGTTCCTCCAAGCGCGGTTCCGGCACCATCGAAATCGCCGTCGATGAGCAAGTCCAATCGGCTCCTGATTCCTTGGGTGCAGCGTCGGCCGCTAGGAACAGCGAGCGAGGTATCTTGTTGCGGGAGGTAGATGACGCGCTCAGCCGGGTCGCAGCGGGTCCGCACCTGGAACGAGACCGTAGGCTGTTCTGGTTGTACTACCGCGTTGGATTGACGGCTGATGCGATCGCGGGTCTGCGATTTATTGGTCTGAGTACCAAGGGTGTGGAGAGCAGTCTGCTCCGGCTTACGCGACTTTTGCGCGAGGAAATCGGCAGAGATCGACCCACGGCAAGCACCACTGCTCGGGTTGAATGAATTTATCCCCCAATATCGTTGTATTGAGATAAGGAGGGGGTGAACTTGGCACGGGACCACCTTAGCTTTCAGGAGATCGAATGGCTCGCCAAAAGCCCGCAGAGGGGATATGGCGCTCCGGGCCAGGCGGAATGGACTGAAATTCGGCACCACTTGAGTGAATGCAAGCCTTGCCAGGGGATAGTGCAAATGCATGAAGACCTCCAGCGAAGGTTGGGACAACTAGACCCAACCACAACGGCTCGCCCGGCACCAGACTGCCCCTTGGAGACCGTTTGGTGGGAAGTAGCCGCCGGCCAAGTGCCGACATCCCGCGCGGCCGAGCTGCTTGAACATTCCACCCAATGCGACGCCTGCGGTTTGTTATTGCATCAAGCGATTCAAGATTTCGCGGAAGAGGCTACAGAGCAGGAAATTAGGTCCCTCACCGCGCTACCCAGTGCCCAAGAAGAATGGCAGCAATCCCTAGGGCAGAGACTCCTCGCGACACGAACCAACGGCGGCAAGCCAGGGAATCTCGCGACTGTTGTTAGTCAATGGGCCCGATCCCTGGCAGATCGATCCGCCTGGCGCTCACGTCGTGCCTTCCTCCCTATCTGGGCCTACGCAACTGTCGCCATCGTGGTTCTTGCGGCGGGTACTTGGTTCGTGCAGATGCGGCGTCAGCCTTCGATCGATCAGCTCATCGCAACTGCCTACGTCCAGCAACGTCCATTTGAATTGCGCATGGCAGGCGCCGCTTACGGTCCCGTTCGCCAAGAGCGCAGTGGGGAACGTTCCGCTTTTGCAGAGCCGGCCGATTTGCTCCGAGCCAAATACCTTATTAAGGTGCAACTAGCGGCACGACCAAGCGACCAAGCTATGCTGATAGCGAGCGGCAGAGTCGAGCTTCTCGAAGGGCATTATGACGAGGCTATTCGAACCTTCGGCCGGATGTTGGACGCTCAGCCGGATTCCCCGGCATTGCTTACCGATCTGGCCACAGCCTACTTCCAACGTGCTGTAGCGACAGACCGCGCGCTCGACTATGGACAAGCCATAGAATTGCTTGGCCGGACTCTCGCAAAGACCCCCGACGATCCCGTGGCCCTGTTTAATCGTGCGATCGCCCTGCAGAAGATCTACGCCTACAACGAAGCTATCCGCGACTGGGAGCACTACCTCCGTGTGGATCCGCGGGGTAGTTGGTCCGATGAAGCCCGGCGGCGTCTAAGCGACCTGCAAGAAGAAATGAAAGCGCGTGATAGACCTGCGGCGTTGCTGCAAAGCGACCCAGCCGTTGCAGCACCCCTCCTTCGGGCTCGCGCCGCTGGCCAGCCGACACCTCCCGCACCCTGGCCCGGATCCTTCGACGAAGAATACCTTGATCTCGCGGTGCGCGAATGGCTCGTGTCTCTGTACGTTTCAGATTCGTCTGGTCAGCATGTGTGGCGGCGGGAACAGGGCGTGTGGGACGCTCTGACAGCCACAGCCGATGTATTGCGCACGCGCCATAAGGATCCTTGGCTTGCCGATCTTCTCCGAGACTTGCCTGCAGATTCTGCGCCAGCGAATACGGGAGAGCCTTTCGTGCAAGCACTCGATTTTCTGGCGCGAGCCGCGAAAGCCAATGCAACCGGCGACCCTGACTCGGCCCGCCTGCTGGCAGAATCGGCGGCCCATTTTTTTCGAACCGCCAAGTCCGATGCCGGATATCTGCGCGCACGCGAGGAACAGATCTATTCGCTGGTACTTGCGGTGCAAGTACAAGACTGCCTGCAGTCGTCAGCCGCACAACTCCGAGAGACGAAGCTCGACTCCTACCCATGGCTGAAGGGGCAAGCGATCCTTTGGCGCGCGACGTGCGAAAACTATGCCGGAAATCTCGATCTAGCGCAGCATTTAAGCGAGAGCGCGCTGGAGCTCACAAAAAGCGCGGGCTACATCGGACAGCATCTACGGAGCGTTCTCTTTGCATCCGGATTCCTTCGGTCAACGGAGCGTAACTGGCAAGACACTCGGGCGGGTTTGAAGGCGTTTTGGGCAGATCTGAACAATCCTTTTCACGCTTATGAATCTTATTGGGAATTGGCCATTCTGGCAGAGGACGCACAGAAATGGCACTTAGCGCTGCATCTGTGGCGCGAAGCGCTTGGCATGATAGAAAAAACGCCGGACCGCTCCTACCGGGCGGTGGCCCATTACATGCTCGCGGTGGCCGCGATGAGGGTCCGAGAGGTGCCTGAGGCCGAGGCCGAATTCCGGATCGCCAGCCAGCAGCTTTCTATGCTTCCGAACAAATCGGTTTTACGGGCCCTATCCGAAATTGACCTCGCTGCCGTCGAGGTTCAGCAAGGCAGGCTTGATTCGGCAGCGGACCGACTGGAACAGGCTAAACCACTTCTCGCCCACCTCACAGACTCCTGGACTGCCTTCAGTTTCTACCAGACTCTCGGTCAGCTGCATCTTAGCCGGGGGAACCTACAGGAGGCGGAGCAGGCCCTCCAGAGCGCACTGCGCGTTAGTGAACTCCATTTGCGCTCCCTTGGGACGGAGGCAGACCGACTCGCTTGGGAACGGGATGCTGCCCCGTCCTACCGCATGCTTGCTGAGCTGTATGCTCGCGAGCCAGATGCCGCTCGGGCTTTGGAGGTATGGGAATGGTACCGTGCTTCCGCCTTGCGAGGGTCCACGCCTTCGTCCTTCGGGAGGGATCTCTCCGCAAACCTGAGTACCGGGCCGAGCTCACGGCTCCTCGTGCGAGTTGGACGTACAATCCCGGCTTTGCAACACGAAACGGTTATTTCCTTTGCGTACCTGTCTTCAGGAGTTGCCGCCTGGGCCTTCGACAACCGTGGAGTGAACTTCGTGTGGATTGCCGCCTCGGGAGAGGAATTGGCGGGCCGCGTGAGAGGCTTCGCGCACTTGTGTGCCGATCCATCTTCTGACGTCACGAGGCTCAGGATGGAAGGTCAAAATCTCTACAATTTGCTCGTAGCTCCATTCGAGCGGCATCTGGAGGGGAATCGGCTTTTGATTGTCGAACCGGACTCATTCCTAAGTGATGTGCCGTGGCCAGCTTTGGTGGACGGGCGCGGACAGTACCTGGGCAATCAGTTGGCTATCGTGGTTTCGCCCGGCCTAAGTTACTGGCTAAACCTTCGCGCAGCTACGACAATTTCTCCAGAGCAAACGGCACTGGTTGTAGGCATGCCCGAACTTGCCTCGGCGGTCGCCTCCCGGTTTTCTCCGCTGCCGGATGCGGATCGCGAAGCTTGGAGCATCGCAGCAAGATTTCGGCATTCGCGGTTGCTTTCCGGGAGGGAAGTGACATCATCGGCCATTCGGCAAGAGCTGGCCCGTAGTGATGTATTTCACTTTGCTGGGCACGCCGTCTCTGGAGTCAAGCAGAGCGGCCTCGTTCTCGCCTCCCCCTCTGAATCGGATGAAAATGCCGATGAACCGAGGCTTCTTTCGGGGAGCGACTTGCAATCAACAATGCTTCAACGACTGCAACTCGTTGTGCTGTCCGCTTGTGCCACTGCGGAAACAGAGAAAGGGTTTGGTGTGCCAGACACTCTGGTCCGCAGCTTCCTTCGTGCGGGCGTTCCGCACGTAGTTGCTTCCCGTTGGCCCGTGGATTCATACATTACCGAACGGACAATGGCTGAGTTTTATCCTCGCCTCTTTGAGGGCCTGCCGATTGCAGTCGCGCTCCAGCAGGCTGCTCGCAAGCTGCAAACTCAACCCGGCACCGCACACCCCTATTACTGGGCCGCCTTTGGCTCCTATGGCCGTTGACCGAGAGCTCCGGCTAGGCGCCGGAGTTGCCCGGTTCGGGCTGGTTGGGAGACACGGACCTCCACGCGTTTGGCGCGAAGAGATACCACCGCCCCGTATCCGTTAAGAGATTTAGCTCGCCATGAGCCAACACCTTGACGGCAATTACGCCTTGGATCGTCTTCGTGCACCCTTCAGGCAGGGTGACCGTGTAATCTCCGTCAGCACCTACGTTCGAGTAAGCGTCCACCATCTCCTCGATCCTTTTCGTCGTCCCCACCCTCTTCGTGGTTCCCACTCTCTTCGTTAACAGATCTCCCATTGTCGTCGCCTCCTGTTACGTCTTCATTGTGCAATCCCCGGCTGAAATTCAGATGGATGCAGGACCCCAATTGATCTGAATACCCGGCAGGCTGGTACCGAGCCCTTTGACCGTCTCCTCTTCCAATACTGTCGGTGGTTCCTCGGGTCCTTCTATTTTTGTCACTCGTGCGTTCCCCATGAGTTCCTCTTTTTTGCGGGAATGTGGACGTATTCGATTAGCGTCCTGCTGCTTTCACCAGAGCTCTTGGCTTGCGTCGATCGCCTTCGGCCCGCTGCCTGTCCCAGAACTCTGTGAGAAAATCAGACCAATGCGTCGTGTGGTTAAAAGTTAGATCGACGTAGGAACCCCAATTGACTTGAAGGTTGGGAATACTGCCCACCAACTCGGCCGATTCTGGGAAACAGATCGATACCGCTCGCGCATCTTTCGAATACTTTTGAGGATAGCTACTAGAAAACTGAACCGCAGCAATTGAATGCTTCAATGCATATATCACGTCGTTCGCGGCATCCCTCAGTTCCCGGTGTTCCGTCAGTCGCGCGAGCTCACTACAAAACGCATATAGATCGACATAGGCTTTTTCCGAGAGATCCTCTGCGAAATCTCGCGCCTCCTTTACGGCGTTCCAAGCCGAGATATCATTTATGTTGTATATATATGCCCTCAAGACGGTTGTCAGCGCCCGCATTGAGTCCACAACAGCAGGACCATAAGAGAGATCACAAGCAGCAAAGCTAACTTTAGCCCCGGAACTGTCATCGGATGACTCTAGTACCTCACCAGTATTATAATCGTGCTCGGAATACCACCGCGCACAAACATCTACAATGCTTTTAGCCAGATCCTCTGGCTGAGTATCAGGACAATTTCCAAGTACCTGCAAGACGTCCGTGTACGGCCAACCTGTATCGGGTATCTCGTCTGCAGCCGCGACAACCCAACCGACGTACGGTTGAATTTCATCGAATACCTCAACCATGCCCATCAGGCATGCGTCAAAGCCAACGACGACTTTCCCCCTTTTGACTTTCTCGAGACCCAATTCTGCGAGCGACTTCCCCAGCTGCCCGACGTCGATGGCGTTTTGTGATCCAGGTCCGAATCGCTTACCCGCCCCCTGGATTGTCGAGCTGGACGCGCGCCCCGCCAATACTTTCTCCTTCCAGTCGATTCCTTCGCCGTGTCCCCAAAGAACAAGCAGGTAGTGGTCTGATTCGTAGTTGTCTACAATGTTCTGGACGAAATCCAGAAGATTCTTGTCATGGCAAGGGATTTCTTTGGCGACTCCCATTTTCGCCTTGGCACTTCCTCCACCGGCAACATCGGAAGCGCCGGTCACTTCCCAGCACTTGGTCTGCCAGGGAGCTGGAGCATCCGCATGCACTATGACTCTTATCCGTTCGTCAAACTTAGCCTCCATCATTTCGGCAATATCGACCATTGCATCATGGTAGAAACTGTCGCCAGTATCCGCCACCATGTAAACCAAAACTGTCCACTTCGGCTTCGTGGTCATGATAAGCTTCTATTCCTGTTTGGCTGCCCACTGGGGTGCACTATGAATCTTGCTCGGCGCTGTTCGAGTACGCTTCCTATCTGCCCCATAACGACTTCCACCGTAGCTTCCCTTCGAACAATTAGACCAAACAACGCCAGGCTACGATCCTGGAAGTCGGCAGCATAGGCGCCTTTTCATCGGCGATCAAGCTTGGTCTAAGCATTCGCTGGTGCTGCGGCCTTGGGCACCCTTGTTGTTCCGCCCATCGGAGCCCATCGTCGCTGGGTTTCGCGCAAAGATGCTTACAGCGCTACAGTTACAGGCCGCTGTAGGGTGCTGCGTGATGTAGCCCCCCTCGAAGACTGCCACAAAGATTCTCTTTCCACGAAGACCTTGAGAAACCGCTACATCACGCTGCATCGCTACACAGTATCTGACCTCCGTCACGTCGCCACAGCTAGGTCGCAAGGGCTAGTGAGCCAGGCTCTGCACGCGGGGAACCTTATCGAAAGAAGGAAATTGGACGGTTCCCAATTGGAGGCACCAACGGATTGGTCAGCGATGAAGCTTGTTGCTGAATGTCTCTAATAGGCCACGACGCGCTCTAGACCGGATAGGGCAGTGTTCCCAGTGCGGGCGTTAGGGAGGGAGGCCAAGTTGGTCCCGTCGAATATCACGGGCACTATAGTACGGGCTATTTAGAACGACGGACAAGAATCTGGTTGAACGTTCCTCACCGATAACTGTCCTCAAATCCTTCGCCATTCTTCTGTATGAACTCTGGAGAGCATTCACGTATTGACCTTCAGTAGTAGCTCCCTTCATATAATTAAGAAATGCGCCATCATCGGATTTTACGAGCTCAGCAATAATCTGGTCGACCAAGTCAAGCTCCTCAGGGTTTTGAACCATCGATCTAGCTGTTCTCAGGATTACATCTTTCTGTGGAGTAGATTGAAATTCTCCGAGAGAAGTTCCTCCGATTGACCCGCCAGGTCGCCATCTAAATGCCGAATCGCGAGGTATCACGCCATGGGCTGTATGGGGCTTGCCGTTTGCAATATCCGTAATTGTGAAAGTTGTCCGCGACGAATAGCTATAAGGGCTTTCGATTACCAGATGACTCAAAAAGACGTCGCTGCGCGAATATAAATGAGCCTCGCCGTTCTCGAAGGAAACCGCAATCGGCTGCAGAATTGGCCTACTACATGTATTCCTTTTTCTTGGTTGTGATGTGCCGATTCCGCGAGGCCGTCGCAGAAGGCAAGAGGGCGCTCGTGTGCAATCCGTTTTCGCTTCGCATCAGCCAGCACTTGGCTTATGCCTTGTACTGCCAGCGCAGCTACGATGAGGCGATCCAACAATATCGAAAAGCACTCGAACTCGATCCTAACGACGCCTCCGCCTGTGAAGCGCTCGGCAATGCCCACGAGCGGAACGGCGAATACCGGGAAGCGGTCGAACAGTGGACAAGAGCTATGCTCTTGGCTAACGATACAGAGCTTGTACCCACTCTCCGCGCGGCCAAGACCAAGGAGAACGTCGACAGCGCTGTCCGCGGTGTAGCTGCGAAGCGACTCGATCGGCTGCTGCGCAACCGGGAAAGAGGCGATTACGTACCGGCAATAAGATTCGCGCCAGCATTTGCGGGCCGGTCATCAGGAAGAAGCGCTTAAGTGGCTCACGCTGGCCTGCGAAGAGCGGAACGTCTACTCGCTAATGATTGCCAGCGATCCCTTCTACGATCCACTGCGTGCCGACCAGCATTTCGCCAAATTATTGCGGCGCATGAAACTGGATGCTTAATCTCCCCCAAATTCATTTCCGCGGTCGAAAAATCATCAAGCATTAGGATTTGTCCTTGAGAAGTCAACTTTGTGCAAGGATTTGGCACTTCTCAGTATCATGCCCATTTGATGGTTGACGGGGTACTCGGAAGTTATTCCGAGCTACAAGTCTGGTTGGAGAAATGACCATGGGCTGCGCGGGCCAAATTCGGATCGGGGTTTTTGTAGGCGTAGCGCTCGATTTGGAGGTAGCTTCGGCCCAGTGTGATCATCTCCAGATTATCGCTCAGACTACTCGACGGCGATCTTGGTGCCGCGCTGGCCGGTGTTGGACAGGTGCTCGATGCGGCTGTCGATGACGGCGCGAATCCCTTTCAGGAACTCGATCCGGGAATTGGTGAAGTGTTCGCGCACCTTGGGAGACACACCGAAGGCTTCCCGGAACTGCTCTACAATTTCGCGGCACAGGCAGTGTTCTTGAATACGAGGTTGGGTCGCATTCTCCTGAGTTGTTTTTTGTTCGCTCATTGTGCCTCCTTCATCTCGACAGTGAGAATCCGATTTTCGAGCCGCGCTCGCGAGGGTATCAGCGTGGCCATCGAGCGGGGCATGCCGATATGGCGGCGCAGCGTGCCGACCTCCACTATCAGTTCGTCGCCCTTCTTGAACAGCCCGATATCGCCCTTGGTCGCGAACGGTAAACGGAGCCGCACCTCGTACTTGCCGTCCCGTTTCCCGAACACGTAAGGTTTCTCGGTCTGAGTCACGGCGGACGGGTCTTCCCCCTCAGCATACAGCACTTTAGCGAGCTCCCGCAGCCGCTGTTTGCCCAACACCTCGCGCGCGAACAGGGGCACACGCCTCACTGGCACGGGCGCAAAATACTCCTCAATCTCGCGCGATACATTGTTCTGGGAGCTGTGCCACTCGTTGAACCATGCATCCCGAATCTCTGCCGGCAAGACGCGGTTGACGATGACCGTGTCCACCGTTAATCCATGTAGCGAAAAATACACAAACGCACGTTGCGTCTCGCGAAGGACCATCTTCTCTGGATTGGTGACCAGCCGTACGGAGGTGGTGTGTGGATCCTCCATGATTTCGTCAACGCCTTCTAGTTTCTCGAAGAGATCACGGATATTCGCGAAATAACTGTCGGTAGGCAGTTCAAACGGAGCGACGCGATTGGCAATCGGACGCACGGCTTTAAGCAAAGTACGCTGGAACGGAAAGATATGCTTCATGTACCAGTCCAGCGTGGTGGGCATGCTAATGAAACGCATGGATTCAGCAGTGGGCGCTGCATCGAGTACGATGACGTCGTAGCGGTTTTCGCGGCGATACTGGTTGATGTACATCATGGCGCTGAGCTCTTCCATGCCCGGCAGAATGGCCAATTCTTCCGCTTCGACGTCGCTGATTCCCGTTGTACGCAATACGGAGATGACATAGGAGGAGATCTGCTGCCAGTGGCGCTTGACCTCTTTCTGAATGTTCAGTTCGAAAATGGAAAGGCCGTCTTGAATCGGGAACGGATCCGAGGTCTGGGCCTGAAATAGCTCGACATCCAGATCGAACGAATCTGCCAGGCTGTGAGCGGCATCAATGCTCATGAGTAGGGTTCGGTAGCCCAGGTCGGCAAGTCTCATGCCGGTTGCCGCCGCGAGGCTCGTTTTGCCCACGCCGCCTTTGCCGCTGAACAACAAAATCCTCATACGCTCATTGTACGCCAACGGCATGGCTGAGTTTACTTGGTCGAATCCTTCAGAGAAAACGCGATTAGGTTCGACGATGACCGCCACAGAAGTCCTAGGGTTGTATCGGAAGCGCGAAGGGGCAAGGCGCCTGCACGAGCACGGTGTGTTCGCGCGCTTTCGATACAACGACTTGAAGGAAGCCGCCCGCGGTTGCGGCGGACGCCGGCCCTATGAAAATTCAATGGTGTGAAGGAGCAGCGCCGAACTGCGCCGAGGCTGTGCCGCAGGGCGCGACACGTGACTGTATGAGCCGGAAGTTGGCTGCTGCGAAAAAGGATCATGAAGTGCGTGGTCAAAGAAGTTGGAAAAGGAGATTCGTTCCGCGGCAAGACACAGAGGTACGGCGCGGGTCGAAACACGTTTTCGAATTGGAGAACGTCGTTTCATGCCGCAGCCGTAACCAACGGTGGAGAACGAAGTTGGATTTCAGCGGCGGTGAGTCTTGCGACGATCGTCATCGGCCCACCACACTTGGGGCAAGGCCAAAGATCGCTCGGACGGGCGGTGGCGGCCGCTTGCTCCATAACACGTCTTTGCGGGGCCCAAACGGGGAGACGAAGAGTGCATGCGGTGGTTCCGCGCTTTCGTAGAGCTGTTCAATAACTTTGTCGCGTCGCTGAATGACGGAAAATTCGACACGCAACTTGGCAGCGCATGCGCGTCGGCTGGACAAGATCGGAAGTGGACTAAGTAGATCCTAAAGCGTCATTGAATGCGGCTATTCCCCTTCTTCTCAAGACTCCTTAGCACGACTGGTAAAGGTATTAGTCTTGCGCAGCCGCATCTCAGTGCCCGCTCAGTTTGTTGAGGAGAAGTCAGGATCATCGTGGGATATGAGCGAGCGATGGGAACCGAACCCAGGTCCGAAATTTGAGAAGCTTGGTAAAAATAATTGCTCGCCCGAGGCGAGAGCGACGGTTTCGCGGACCGTTGGACAGGCAAAGATGTGAATTGGGATAAATTGGGATAAAGGCTATGCTCGCAAGTGAGATTGGCAGTCACCTCTAACTCCAAAGGTAGTTGGGTTTCGTGGCGGACGAGGAGGGATTCGAGCCTATGTTGGTGAGTGGGATGAGACGGGTTGGTGAGTGTTGGTATGTCTCTTGTTTTCAGTGCGAGTTCTCGAATTGAAAGAATCGCGAATGTTTATGCGGCTGGGAAAGAGGGTCAAATCGCCCCAATTTAGTAGCAAGAAACGGCGGAGTATGCTGGCCTTCTAATCCCCGGCCCTCGCCGCTTTCCGCTATGCTCTCCTAACCTTACTGCGTATTGTATTCCCCAATTTCCGAAGTGGCGATTCGAATCCTTGCTTGTCACCAAGAGACGGAATACCTGTCAATCACCCATAGCCAAGTTCCATCCTTCTGGCGCCGCGCAACTTCCGAGGTCACGGTACCATTACGGCTGCGCGTCGAGGTGAGGGCCAGATCACCGCAAATGAGCGCTGGTCGCTGTTCTCCGAACTCGAACTTTCGTTTTTCCGGTCCAAACCCCGTAACCTGGAGTTTAGTGAAAAACTCGTGAATGGCCTCTTTGCCACGCAGGAACGTTCCACCGCCAATGTCGACTACCGCGTCTGGCTCGAACAACGCCGTCATGCCAGTAACATCTCCCGCGTTCTCTCTCGCTACCAACAATCGCTCCAAATCCTGGGGATCGTTGGCCGGCTCTCTTGTCGTTAAATCATTCATCGTGACACTCCGCCAATTGTTGTGGGTTGCTCGACCTTCACTGAAGTCTATCGAAGACTGCCAGCCATTGCGAAGTGCGGTTGAGATCAATTAGGAGCGTGCGAACAAGACGAGTTGTTGAATATTGACTTCATTCGCGTCGACAGCTTTCAGCGCATCAAGATAAGCTTGGCGAGCTGGCCCCGGCTCTATGAGAGTCGTCCTTCCCCAAGTGAATCTCGGTCTATTGAGACGTTCCGCTAGGACACTGGCGATGAGGCGGGCATGGCGGCCATTACCGTTCGGGAATGCGTGGATCTGTCCGACCATCTGGTGATGAAACCGGACGGCAATTTCGTCGACCTGGAAAGTTTTATTCTCAATCCAGAATCGTACGTTTCCCAGCAGCGCGCCCATCCGCTCGTGGATTTCGGTGAAAGGGCATTCGAGATTAATTCCGTTACGTGTTCGATATTTTCCTGCCCATTTCCAGGTTTCGCCGAACATTCTGGTGTGAAGTTCACGGACGTATATTTCATCCAAGGGGTCTCGTTGTTTCATCACTCTCGGACTAAAAGCCCACGTCTGGGCTTGCAAGATATTTTGCCGCTCCCACTCGTCGAGTTCTTTTCTCGTGGCGAGGTTGGGTATTAATTGAGCTGCATCGTCCGGGTGGAGCGGCGTATTGCCCGGAGGCTCGTTTAGATTGGGAATGCTGCTCATCGTTTTTTGAGCCGGCGATGGGTCTCGTCGTCTATCAACTTTCCCACATTGCCGGGGGCTTGGTCTTCGAGCCCCATGGTGTGTTCTACATCGAGAACGTCTTGCGTGGCGCTTTGGCGCAAACGTCGTTCGGCAAGTTCCGAGATGGACCCGAACTTGGGCACGATTGCATACACCAAGTCGCAATCGAGGGCAGCGGCCACGATACGCAGACTCTTCAAGGTGATTCGATCTTCGGCTTCCGCTTCCTCGAATTCCAAGATGCGCTGCCGTGGTTTTCGAATCCGTGTTCCCACGTCGTCCAGACTTAACCCCAAGGCTTCGCGGACAGCACGGAGCCAGCCGCGCTGTGGCCGTGGCTCGTTCTTAGCCTCGGCAAAGGCGGCCAAAGTGCGGTTTAGTTGTTGCAATCGTAGATTTCTGAATTCTTGTTTCATAAGAATGTCCTGTTATACCGTGACACTCGACGTCACTATGTCCTGTCGTGACAGGACATATTATTAGTCAGTGTCCTGCTATGACAGAACAAATCATACCATATTGTCCTGATATAACAGAACACAAATGTGACCTAGCTCGTACCCGGCAACACCAAGTTTCAACTCACGCGGGCCAAAGCGCAGGTCTCACAACTGGGAGGTTTCGAGTGCCGCTTTTGCTTCGGCATTGCGGCTCTCCACGTAGCGATCCAGTTCCAGGCGGTCGACCACACGGCGTTTGCCGATCACAAAGGAAGGGATTGTTTTTTCACGCAGCAAAGTCTCGATTTGCCAAGTCGTCGCGCTGAGATATTTGGCAGCATCCGCAATGCGCAGCAGCCGGGGCACGACGAGGAGAGAAGCAGGGGCTTCCTCATCGATGGTAACCAGCAAAGTTTGCTTCGGTCTCGTGCCCATGGCCCACCTGCCCGACCTCTTTACTCCTGCTATCGCTGTGTCCTACTCATCTCGGCAGTAAGGGACTGAGGGAATGTTGTGTCAACTTCTAGTCCGAGTAAGTGCGCGCGCGCTTTCGTCACCGTGAGGCGCGCGTAATACACAGGATCACTTTTATCTTCGCTCCGGAAATCGGCGATTCGATGGATCACAACTTCCGGATCATCGCCTCGTGCCAGTGCCCGTTTGGCGTATGCCCAATCGGCTTCGGACTGGCTGCGATGGCCGGCAGGAATTCTTCGCGATGAGGTTTGTGAATCCCCAATGTGCCGCGTGGATTCCGGAGAATCCTCCAGCACGTGGAAGTTTTGCAGATGATAGACCGCGTCCGTCTCGTGGTGCACGCGCACGACGAAGGCGTCGTTGTATTTCCTGTTCGTGAGATGTAAACAGCCGCATATTTACTGCATTTCTGAACAGTGGCGGAGGAGGAGGGATTCGAACCCCCGAGGCCCTTTCGAGCCTAACGGTTTTCAGGACCGCCGGTTTCAACCGCTCACCCACTCCTCCGTTTCTAATTATAACTGGCAACAGCACTTAGCGGGGCGATTGGTGACACTTTCGACTTCGTTTGCTGCATTGTGGTGCAAGGTGTCACCAAACTTTCACCAAAATCGTCGAGCTTCGATGTGGCGCTGCGTTTGGAATCGAGATTTAGGTGCGCGTAGCGCATGGTTACCGTGACGGTCGAATGTCCCAGCAACTGTTGCACTGTCATGAGGTCTGCCCCCTGCTCCAGCAGGCGGGTATTGAACGTGTGCCGTAGCCGCCGCGGTGCGCGAGAGCTCAGCGAAATAAAACGAGTGGATTGCATCGGCCGAGCGCCAGGCCGACCGTCTCGGCCCCTTAAAAGAGACTCCGAAAACAATGCCGACTGAGCGGGCATATCCTGGGGCTCGAAGAAATTGCTGAGCCCCACACCAATCAAAGGAAAGTGCTGCTCCGGACCGAGGAGAAGACGGGCTCTCAACGAAAGAACGATGGCGGTTAGCTCTTCGCAGGACGAAGGCGGTATTCTACGCGATTGAAGGCCACACCAGCCTTAATAGAACTGTAAGTGCATGACGTCAACCAAGCAGCCTCATCAGACCTGCAGGTTGTGAAGGTAAGGAACGCTGGCTTTCATCATTTCCAGGTTCATTTCCACGAAATAATTCTTGATCCCGCCGGTCCTAGCCGTAGCAAAAATCTTCTTCCAATCCAGACTGTCTTGTCCTACCGGTGTGATTTTCTTGGTCTCCGCCGACCAGCCTTGTACATGCATGGAAATGAAGCGGCCAGGATACTTGGTGAAATACTCCGCGGCCTCGTAGCCGCGGCTGATCGTAGAGATCTGAAACTGGAACTTAACCAGCCCCGGTTCGAGAAACTCCAGCAACAAGTCATAAGTTCGCTTTCCGTCAACGATGGTTAGCTCGAAATCTTCATTGTGAAGGCCTTGCTGGATACCAGCTTTGGCTGCCCGTTCACCAATTTTGTTGTACTCGTCTGCCGCTCGTTTCACATCATCCATCGTCGGATGCTTCGGCCCGTTGAGGGTGGGCACGAGCATTTGCGTCAGGCCAATGTCTTTGGCCCAGGCGATTCGTCCCTCTTGATTTTCCCGAAGCTCTTCGATCGTGAAATGCGAGCTTACACAGGTCACGCCGGCGTCGCCCAGAATCTTGCGCAGCTCGGACCCACTGTATTTCGCCAAGCTGAAGAAATCGTTGTCGGCGTAACCCACTGGCGAACACAACTCGATCGTCTGAAATCCTATCGCAGCAAGCTGCTTGATGGTGCCCGGGAAATCCTTGGCGATCATCTGCCTTACCGGCCAGGTCTGACATCCGATCGGCATCCCCAGTGGATTGGCCATAAGCTCCGAACCTCCATCGAAAGTAAATCCAGCCGCGGCAACTGCCGTCGCCGTACTCTTGACGAACGCTCTTCTCGACATGGCAAACATTCTCCCCTCCTTCAACTAAATCCTTGGGAGCTACTGACTAGAGTTCCCACCCGCTCCGGCGTTCTGGCTGGACAAACCTTTGCGCCCTATCGTTGTTCCTCACCTTTAGACCGGCGCGGTCCCAGTTGAGTTTCTGTCCTGCACGAGCCGCAACATTTCCAAGCAGCAACGTCTCCGTGACCAACCCCTCGAACTCAAAATTTCCGCCGGGCTTCACTTTGCCACCCTTACAGGCGTCTAGCCATTCGCGTTCATTGCCCGGCGATCTTGGTAGGGTCTTTGGCGGCTCCTGGTAGCTGCTCATTTTCGCTTCGGGAATGAGCTTCGGGTGAGCACCATTAAATCCGCAAAGAATTTTCCCACGATCTCCCACAAAAAGAAGTCCTTCATCCTCGTCTTCACCCTCGCCTTTGAACGGGCGCTTTTCCTCCAACTCCTCCGGCCGCGGCGGCTTTAGACCACCGTCATACCACGTGAATTTCACTGGTGGCATCTCACCGCGGGTCGCGAAGTTGTATTGGATGATCGTGGCCAGCGGGTACGTCTCTTCATAACGTTCCGTGGAACTGGCTTCCACACTTACCGGTGCCTCCAGCTTCAGCGCGCGGAAAATTGTGTCGAAACTGTACGAGCCCATATCGCCCAGAGCGCCACAGCCGAAGTCCGCCCACCCTCGCCATGCAAACGGCACATACGCGCTATTGAACGGGCGGGTCGGTGCGGGTCCCAGCCACAAATCCCAATCCAGACCCTTGGGCACAGGCTCCTCGATCTTCGGGCGCTCGATTCCCTGCGCCCAATAGGGCCGGCTAGACCAGTTATGCACTTCTCGCACCGGCCCGATGACGCCACTCCAAATCCATTCGCACAACCGGCGGGTGTCCTCGGATGCCTGGTTAGCAACCGCAATCTGAGTAGCTACGCCAGTTTCACGGGCAATCTCGGCTATGCGCCGCGCCTCGTACACCGTGTGCGTCAACGGCTTCTGGCAAAAGACGTGTCTGCCTCTTTTCATCGCCGCAGCCGAAACGGCCGCATGCAAGTTGTCCGTGGTGCACACCACAACGGCATCGATATCTCTTTGCTTTTCGAGCAGTTCGCGAAAATCGCTGTAAGCGCCGCAGCCACTATAGTGACCAGAGCGCTGTTGCGCGCCGTAATATCCGTCCACGATCTTCTGGCAGGGTTCGCGCCCGGCAACGCCGCCGGTGACTTTCAGTGCATGAGTCAATTGAATAGGTTCGTCTGGGCTGAGCCAATCCCATCCACTATCAACACTAAGTAATTTGCGGACGGATTTGCAGAACTCATGGGTGTCCCATTGCGGATAGTTCGCGGCGCTGGTATTTGCATCGCAGACCGCCACGCCCTGCACGTCCGGCTGGTTCAAAAAGCGAAGCATCACTCGCAAACCCTGGGCGCCAGCGCCGATGAAGGCAATATTAACCCGATCGCTCGGCGGAACGTTCCCTGTTCCGCCTAATACCCGGCGTGGAACGATCGAGAAACCAATCGCCGCTGTGGCGGTTTGGCCCAGGAACTTACGCCGCGACATCACGCCCTTTGTGAAGCTGCGAGACCTCACACGATTCTTCACCGCCCCCTCCTAACCGCAGCCCACAGACAGTTACGCTATT
>Ga0134121_10000906_pt1 | contig 30164 bp, 25 predicted proteins | sample KB301_FD_96463 | JGI IMG/M metagenome (GOLD analysis project Ga0134121, IMG submission 96463) | Terrestrial soil microbial communities without Nitrogen fertilizer from Kellogg Biological Station, Michigan, USA - KB3-0-1 | ecosystem: Environmental > Terrestrial > Soil > Unclassified ... | reverse complement strand
TTCTGTGGTGGATGGGCGAATCCGGCGTATGGGATGAACGTTACGACAAAATCGACGATCTCAATCGTGCGCGAGGGCTGCCGTCGCCGCAACTGGTCGGCAAACCCGAGCGCACAACTCTGGACCTGAATGTCCTCGTCGCGCTTGGCGTGAAGCTCGTGGGCCGGTGGTCCGCGGTGCGCGACGGGAAGGCGCTCTTTTCCGGGGGACTGATCAACCAGTTCACTCTGGCCGACCTCAAGATGAACCGTCTTCTCGACACGTTCGACGCATGGGCGCGGGAGAACGGACGGGATGCCGAAACAGCGCCGCCCGAGCGATTCGAACCCACGCGTGCGCCGGAAACGAAACTTGAGCTTGACCTGAAGAGCGGTGAGATCCGTTCCGTTATCTGGGCGACCGGTTTCCGGCCGGACTACAGCTGGCTCCAAGCGCCGGTCCTCGACCGCAAAGGCCGACTCCGTCACGACGGCGGAGTTGTCGACGCACCTGGTCTTTATGTGATCGGTTTACCGGTTCTGCGACGACGAAAATCGAGCTTTATTTGCGGGGCCGAGGATGACGCGCGTGATCTCGTCAGCCACCTGACCGCCTATCTGGACTCCACTTCGCCACTGCGGCATTCTCCTTCTTCATTTCATCGCTCAGTGAGCGGTGAAGCTCCGCGACCCTTGTGAGATCCCAGTCATAGGACGCGATCGCGTCGGTGACCTCGAACAACGCCATCGCCCGATCGTCACGGACTCGCTGGTATTCGGCCAGCGCGCTTTCGCTCCCCTGGGTGGCAGCCTGGGCGAGCAATTCGGCGTCGATGAGAGCGTCGGTCATTCCGTGAGCGGTGAGAGGATCCTTGAAGTAACCCGCATCGCCCACGAGAGCCCAACCGGGTCCGTTCGACTGCCGGAAGAATCCGACCTGACCCGCGAACCCGCGGTACTTCTCCATTCTCGAGGCGCGCTCTACCACGGCGCCGAGCCTGGGGTTACATTCCTTCAGGAGTCGTTGATATCCGGCGCCAACGTCGGCGCCGACTTCGTCATGGAAGCGACTCTGCGCTACTGAAACGAATACACAGACCAGATCATCGTTCGTCGGAATGACTCCGACGCTCACGCCAGGCCGGTAGCACCAGTGATACCCGGTGATATTTGCGCCCGCCCAGTAGCTGAAGACAACACCGGTTGCGTGGCGTCCGGTTTTGTACGGCTCCGCCCCAACGAGATCGGCTACGGTAGACCGGACGCCGTCGGCGCCGATCACGAGTTCCGCCGTCACTTCGAAGTGTTCGCCATCGGCGCTACGGAGGCGCGCGCCACAGACGCGATTGTCCCGGCGCAGCAGATCCATGAGCCGGGTTTCATACAGGACCTCAGCGCCGGCGGAACGAGCGGCGTCCACGAGCAGCGGGTCGATGACCTTCCGTCGCGGAGCATACAGTCCATCGATGCCTTCTTTCGGCTTGATCTGGATTTCCACAACTTCATCGCCGTAGTGGAACGCCGTGGACGACACCGTCGGCGTGCCTGCCGCCTTGACTCCATCCAGAATTCCCCATCGATGAAGCTGCAGCACGCCGCCGCGCATCAGGGCGTGAGTCGACAGGGTGTCGGCGCCGTAGCGCTCCCGGTCGACAACGAGCACGCGCAAACCACGGCGGGCGAGCAGCATCGCGGTAGCGGCGCCGGCGCATCGCGCGCCGACCACTACAACGTCATAACTCTGCGATTGCGTGGCGCCGACCTTGCTGGAGTGGCTCATGGCCAGCATATGGTACATCCAGAAAGCCTGTGGCTATAGACTGGATGCCGATTCCCAGATATTGGGATTCCGCATTTGAGCCGTGACGACTTGCCAGGCGCGCCGGGGCCGCGCTGCTGGCGTTTATTCTAAGGAGAACCGATGAATGACAGTGATAGCCGTGTATGGCCACACGGCATGCCGAAGGTGGGACAGGTGGCGGAACGCTCGCGCAAAGTGGAGGCGACCGACATTCAACGATTTACCGAGATCAGCGGAGACCGGAACCCGCTTCACTATGACGAGGAATTCGCCCGGGCGAGCCGCTTCGGGGAAATCGTCGTGCAGGGAGGCGTCACGAGCGCCATTCTCAATGCTGTGGTTGCGGAGGATTTGCCCGGCCCGGGATCGGTTTTTCTCCAGGTGAACTGGAGCTTCAAGGCTCCGGTTCGGCCGGGAGACACGATTACGGGACGGGCCGAGGTGATCGAGGCGCGGAGCGACAAGCCGATTACACGGCTGAAAACGAGCGTCACACGCGACGACGGCACGGTCGTGCTCGAAGGCGACGCCGTCTGTTACACCATGCCCGTCCCCAGGAAGTAGAGCGGGAACGCTGGCCCTGTTGCTGCTTGAGAATAGATCCGCCGGATTGACGCTCAGAACACGATCGTCACTTCTCTCGAAATGTTTGGCCAGAACGCCAGGGAGTTTGACGCCGGTAGCAGCTACGGAATTCCGGGTTAACCAGGCGCTTGAATGCGGATAACGGCCTGCTGCGGAGCGGCCGCGCTTTTGGCGGTCCTCTTCAGCCGCTTGTTAGACGCCGGAGGGTCGGAGTACAGTTAGGAACCATGAAACTCGACATCGAACTGTCCCCAGCCCAAGGCGAAAGGTTACGTCAAGAGGCCGAGCGCCTCAAAATAACGCCTGAGGAACTGGCCCGAGCAGCACTGAGCGATCTGCTCGCGGACCGCGACCAGGACTTTGCGACTGCTGCCGAGCGAGTGCTGCAAAAATATAGCGAGCTTTACCGACGCTTGGCTTAATGCGCTACCTGACTCTCGCTGAAGTTGTGCACCTTCACCGCTTGGTTATCACGGCCACTGGTGGAGCGGACGGCATTCGAGACCTCGGCGCTCTTGAGTCCGCGATCGCCCAACCGAAGGCAACCTTCGATATGAACGACCTCTACCCTACGCTTGTGGACAAGGCCTCCGTTCTGTGTTTCTCGATCGTTCAAGGACACCCCTTCGTCGACGGCAACAAGAGAACCGGGCACGCAGCGATGGCGGCTTTCCTTCTTTTGAATGGCGCTGAAATCGACGCCACCATCGATGAACAAGAGCAGATCATGCTTGGTTTGGCGTCCAGCCAGGTCAACCGTCAGCAATTCACGGATTGGCTGAGCAAGCACGGGAAGACTGCTGCTGAGTCTGAAGGCGCCTAACGGCTTGCGGCTGAGCGGCCGCGCGTTTCAGCGGTCCGATCCAGCGGCTTGTTGTTTTGGGACTCGATATTTCCCCGACTCGAGAAGTTGAGTCGATGACCTTGTCTCAGTTGGAGAAACGTATGGAGTTTCTGGAAGAGACCACTTCCAAGGCAACCGAGTCAGTTCGTCAGGTAGGCCACTGGCTCCCGAGTGTCGTCACTTGTTTGAGCGCGATCGCCGGCCTCCCCCTTTTTCACCCTACCGTCAAACCAACCGCAACCTGTAAAATCCCCGTTTGAGTTCTACGGACACATTCCAGAAAACGCGCCGCGTTGCCGCCGATGGCTCCCTCATCGTGCCTGACCTACCGCCACCAACTCCTGAAAGCGAAGCGGAGAGTCTCGACGTCTGGGGATTTCGCGACACCCACTTCGACATCAGCGAAAACGGCCACGTAATCATCCGCGGCACGCGTTACGAGCTGAGCGGCAAGGAACTCCCGCGCTTTTTGCCGTGGGTCCGTGAAGTGCTCGAGGTTCCCGTAAACGCGAAGGAAGTCCATCAGCCGCAGTATCCGACGACGATTCCCGAATCCATCCTGTCTGAGGATTTTCTCGCAGCGCTACGCAGTCTTCTTGCTCCGGGACAGATCGAAATTGACGGTGAAACTCGCATGCGTCACGGCCACGGCCACACGCAGGAGGAGATGTTCTCGATCAAGTACGCGCAACTCGGCCGCATTCCCGACGTGGTCGTGTATCCGGAATCGGAGGAGCAGGTCGCGAAGCTGGTCGAACTTTCAAAGCAGCACAATGCGACGCTGGTTCCCTACGGGGGAGGAACGAACGTCACCGACGCACTGCGGTGTTTCCCGAACGAGCATCGCTCCATCGTTTCCGTCGATATGCGGCGCATGAACCGCATCCTCTGGATCGATCGCACCAACATGCTGGCCTGTATTCAGGCTGGCGCCGTAGGACGGCACATCATGGCCGAGCTGAAAAAGCACGGGGTCACGATGGGACACGAGCCCGACAGCGTGGAATTCTCGACGCTTGGCGGATGGATCGCCACCAATGCCAGCGGCATGAAGAAGAACCGTTACGGCAACATCGAAGACCTCGTCCTCGATGTCAATGTCGTCACGGCTGCGGGGACGCTCGAGCGATCGAGTTGCTCACCGCGCGAATCCGTCGGCACGGATCTGCGTCGTCTGATCTTTGGCTCCGAAGGAACGCTGGGCATCGTGACCTCCGCGGTCGTGAAGGTCTTTCCACTGCCGGAAGTTCAGGAATACGGATCGGTTTTGTTCCCCTCGTTCGAAGAGGGATTCAAGTTCATGTACGCGCTGGCTCGTGAAGCGACGCCACCGGCCAGCGTCCGTCTTGTGGACAACCTGCAGTTTCAGTTTGGCCTGGCCCTGAAACCGAAGTCCGGCACGCTGGGTAAACTGAAGAGCCGGCTCGAAAGGTTCTTCGTCACGAAGGTCAAGCGATTCGCAGGCGACAAGATGGTTGCATGCACCCTGGTGTTTGAGGGATCGCGCTCCGAAGTCGAACAGCAGCAAAAGGATTTGTACAGGATTGCTGCCCGCCACGGCGGCATGAAAGCCGGAGACGAAAACGGGCGGCGCGGATATCAGCTCACCTACAGCATTGCCTACATCCGCGACTTCCTGATGAATTACTACATCATTGCGGAGTCCTTCGAAACCTCCGTTGCATGGAGCGAGGCGCTGGCGCTGTGCAGGAACGTCAAACGCCGCCTGTTCGAGGAATATGCGCTCAGAAAGTTGCCGGGCAAACCTTTTGTGACGGCTCGTGTGACGCAGATCTATCGCAGCGGCGTCTGCATTTATTTCTACTTCGGCTTCTATTACAAAGGGATTCCCAATCCGCAGGAGATCTACCTCGAACTGGAGAATATCGCGCGCGACGAAATCCTCAAGTGTGGCGGTTCACTATCCCACCATCATGGTGTTGGGAAGCTGCGGCGTGCCTACCTGCCGCGCATCATGTCGCCGACGGCCCTGAAGTGGAAGCGCGATTTGAAGAAGACCCTCGATCCGGGCAACATCTTCGGTGCTGGGAATCAAGACCTGGATTCTCAATGAGCGGATGCGAATGCAAGCCCGATAGGGCGCAGCCAGTAAAAAGATGAACGGATGCGAATGCAAGGCCGGGCGAAGCGTGAGCGCGATAGCGCGAAACCGTAAGCACAGGGCGCAGCCAGTAAATCAATGAACGCTTCCCATAGTTGGGCCATCATCACCGGCGCCTCGTCGGGCATCGGCCGGGCCCTGGCGCGGGAATTCTCGGCGGGAGGCTTCAATGTCCTGCTCACAGGCCGTAACGAAGGCGCGCTTGCAAAGCTTGCCGAAGAATGCACCGCTGAATTCGATGTTCGGACGAAGGTTGTTCCTGCCGATCTTTCCCGGCCAGAATCGGTTGCTGCATTGATCGAAGCGATCTCCGCTTTCCCGACAGACTACGAAGTTCTCGTCAACAACGCCGGGTTTGGCGTTCATGGGGAGTTTGCCGTCACCGCTATCGAGAAGGAAATCGAGATGGTTAACGTCCAGCTTGCCGCAATGCTGAAGCTGACGAAGGCTGTGCTTCCGGGCATGGTCGTGCGGCGCCGTGGCCGGATTCTCAACGTTGGATCGGTTTACTCTTACGCGCCCGTACCGTTCCAGTCGGTCTATGCCGCCTGCAAGGCGTTCCTGCAGTCTTTCTCCGCGTCGCTGCGGAATGAATTGGCCGGAACAGGCGTGACCGTCACGCTGTTCTGTCCCGGCATCACGCAAACCGAGTTTCGCTCGCGCGCCGGCATCGCGGAGAAAAGCAAGATTTCCGGGATGACGGCCGAGGCCGCCGCGCGTATCGGCTTCGTCGAAACCCTGCGCGGAAAGTCCGTGGTGATTCCGGGTCTTTCGAACCGCCTCTTTGTTGTCGTCGCGAAGCTTCTTCCAAGCTCCACATTCACCGGCGTTGTGCGCTTCATCAATAGTTTGCGCGGGCATCAGAAGTAGGACCGCTTGTCTGAAGACAATCTGGCAAGCAGTTCGAAGCTGAAATCTTCCATCCGGGGGCGCTTATTCTTTCAATGCCTGGCCCATGCGCCGTAGTATGGTCCCGACATTTTCGTATTGACTTTAAAAGGGGGGAACTATGAAGAGAGTCTTTACCGCGGCACTTCTGTTGCTGAGTTTGTGCTCCGCAAGCATGGCGCAAACCACGAACGCAACACTGAGCGGCACTGTATCGGATGCCACAAAGGCATTAATTCCTGGCGTGACTGTGACGGCGACGAATACCGGAACAGGTATCGTCTCCATGACAGTCACAAACGAAGCCGGGTCGTACAATTTTCCGTCGCTGCAGACCGGCGCTTACAAAGTGTCCGCGCAGTTGCCCGGATTTCGGACTCAAACTTATGACAATCTTTCGTTGGGCTTGTCGCAGCAAGTACGTTTGAATTTCACACTCGAAGTTGCCGGTCAGACGCAGTCTGTGGAGGTCAGTGTCTCCCCCGACACGTTGATCGCCACGACATCGTCGTCCATCGGCTCTGTTCTTCCGGAATACAAAATCCGCGACCTGCCCTTGGCCACGCGTAACGTCCTCGACCTGGTAAACACGGCCACCGGAACCCAGGGCAGCAACTTCGCCGGTGGACGGTTAACGCAACTGAACACGACGCGCGATGGTATTCCTGTCAGCGATGGCCGGTACGACGTCGGCGCGGCTACCACAACCTATGTGAGCCCGGATCTGGTCGATGAAATCAGGGTCATAGTGGCTCCTGCGGATGCCGAGACCGGCCGCGGCTCCGGTCAGATCGCGATGTCCACGCGCTCGGGCACGAACCAGTTCACGGGCAGCCTGTTCTGGGTGAACCGGAATTCCAAGCTCGCAGCCAACTCCTGGCTCAACAACTTCAACGGCGTTGGCAAGAACTACTACAACGGCAACCAGTATGGCGGACGCATTGGTGGTCCAATCTACAAGAACAAGACCTTCTTCTTCTTCCTCTTCGATGGACAGCGCTACATGACGAAGAGTTACTTCACGGGCACCGTTCTGACCGACCAGGCACGCCAGGGGATCTTCCGGTACTACCCGGGCGTCCAGAACGCAAACGCGAACTCGAATGTGCCGACAGTCGATAAGGGCGGAAATCCCGTGCAGCCCTCATCTGCCACGGGGCCGCTCACGTCATTCAATGTGTTCGGCCGAGCTGTCAATGGAACCTTCACGCCGTGGGATCCCAACCGCGGCGCGATCGATGCTTCCGGCTGGGTCAAGAACCTGATGGGACGCATGCCTTCGCCGAACGACTTCACCGTGGGCGATGGGTTGAACACGGCAGGCATTCGGTGGCTGCGCCGTGTGACAGGCGAAGACACGACCAACGGTGACGGCAACAACACCAACCGCGACCAATACAATGTACGCATCGATCAGAACTTCAATCAAAGGCACAAGGCCAGCTTCTCCGGATCCTGGGAACGCGACGATGCACAGTCCGCGCAGGCCGGCCTGACCAACTGGCCGGGTGGCTACAACGGCATCGTATCCCGCAAACCGCGCGTTCTGAGCGCTTCGCTCGTATCGACGCTTTCATCGAACCTGGTGAACGAAGTTCGCATCGGCAGCAGGAAGAACTGGGTCTACGTCTGGGCTTCCTTTCTGCGTCCGGATTCGGTCGGTGATGAGGCCCGTGCGGCGTTGCCCAAAGTCGGGACCGCTGCTTTTGTTCCCCAGCAGTCTCTGCTGTTGAACAACATCATCACGGGGTTCGGCGGCGCGGCGACCCGCGGACAGAGCAGCCCGCTGTGGAACTACGCGGATACCGTCTCGTGGACCCATGGCAAGCACGGTTTCAAAACGGGATTCGAAGCGCGATTCACGTCTTCCAGCGGCTTCAACGGCAGCAACGATCCGAAACTCTATGCGCTGCCTCTTGTCGCAGTGGGTGCAGGCGGAGTCGCCGTCTCCGGTATCTCCGGCGGTGCCACTGGAAACCAGCCCGGACTGACGGGATCCAGCGTGACAACCGCTCAGAACCTGCTGCTCGATCTGACGGGGTCCGTCTCCAGCGTCACACTGACCAACGGCTTTAACGTGACGAACTCCAAGGATCTGACGTTCAAGCCTGAGACGCGCGTAAAGGATTTCCATCAGAACGAGTGGAGCGTGTTCTTCAAGGACGACTGGAAGGTTCGCAGCAACCTGACGATCAACGCCGGCCTTCGGTACGACTACTATGGCGTGCCCTACGAGTCCCATGGACTGAACGCCGTTCCCGTTGGCGGTTCGGCCGGACTGTTCGGTATCTCCGGATCGTCGGTCGCCGACATGTGGCAGCCTTATCACCAAGCCGGTAAGCCGACGGACCTGCAACTCGCCGGGAGGAATTCGCCGAACCCGAACGCCTTGTTCTACAACAACGATCGGAACAATTTTGCGCCTGCGCTCGGGTTCAGCTGGACCCTGCCCTGGCTTGGCAAAGACAAGACCGTGTTGCGCGCTGGTTACGGCCTGAACTATCAGGGTGCCGCATCGTACAACGCGGGCTTGAGCCTGCTGACCGGCAATAACCAGGGACTGTCCTACACGCAGAACCTGACCACCCTCGGACTTGGGGCGACATTCCTCAACTTCGCGTCACCCAACCTGCCGGTGCCCATGCCTGCACCGACCGGCATCACGCCGCTGACCCGCGAGCCCTTTAACGTGAGAACGAACGCGCTCGCCGGTTACGACGACAACCGCGTCAATCCCTACATCCAGAACTTCAACGTGGAAATCCAGCGGGAACTGGCGAGGAACTTCACACTGGAAACGCGATATGTCGGCAGCAAGGGAACCAAGTTGCTGGGCGGCCTGTCGATCAACGATGTGAACATCTACGAAAACGGCATCCTCGACGCTTTCAACATTACGCGTGCTGGAGGGGACGCTCCTCTGTTCAACCAGATCCTGAATGGGATAACGCTGAACAACGGAACAAATGCCGCCGCCGGTCAGGGTGTTGTCAATGGATCCACGTTAACCGGTTCGGCAGCACTCCGCGCCAATTCGACGTTTAACACCTTCCTCGCTACGGGCCAGGTGGGACGGTTCGCCAGCGCCCTGAACGCGTCGACTATCGTTACGGGAAAGGCCGGCGGGCTGCTTGCGAAAAATGGATTCCCAGACAACTTCATTGTGGCGAACCCACAATACGCGGCCGTCGTCATGACGACGAATCCTGGAAGCTCCACGTACCACTCGCTGACGACGCAAATTACCAAACGGCTCTCTCACGGTTACACCTATTCCTTCGGGTACACGTGGAGCCGCACCCTGGGCGAGCAGGCCGGCGATGGAAACATCGAGTACGCCGATCCTCGCAACCGTCGGCTGAACAAGACACTCGTAGCGTTCCACCGCACTCACGATATCCGCAGTAATGGAACTGTAGAATTGCCCTTCGGCCCCAACAAGAAGTTCCTGACCAACGCTCCGGGTTTCATCTCAAGGATCGTAGAGCGATGGCAGCTCGGCGGAATCTTCGGCTGGAGTTCCGGCGCGCCCACCACAATCACCGCATCGAATTCGGAGTTGACCTTCACGCAGGTCCCGGTGACGATCGCTATCGGATCGACTCCGAACACGGCGAACATTCTCGGCGCGTTTCCGAAGAGCAGTGGCAAGCTGACCTATACCAGCAATGGTGCGACTTATTTCCCGGATCTGGTCCAGGCAGTGGATCCGGCAAACAGCAGCGTGACACCGCTCCAGAACCTGCAGAGCCTTACCCAGAACCGGGTCATCAAGGATTCGGCCGGAAACATCATTCTGCAGAGCCCGGCTCCCGGCACAATAGGGACGCTGGGGCGGCAGTGGATCGAAGCTCCGGCTCACGCCAGCCTCGATGTGAACCTGCTTAAGCGGATCCGCCTGGCTGAAAGGAAGGAGTTCGAAATCCGTATTGATGCTGTCAGCGTGTTGAACAATCCGCGATGGAGCTTCGTCAGCACGGATATCAACAGCACGAACTTCGGCCGCCTCACTGCCGGAGACCCCACGGGAGCCAACCAGGCCGACAATCCCATTGCCGGCCACCGCTTCTCGTTTACAGCGCGGTTGAACTTCTAAGCCGGATTACTCGCGGTCCGAACGAGTACGGGGATTTTAGCCACGGATTACACGGACAAAGGCCAGAATTAGAATTTGGGGTCAGACTACTCGAACCCCAAACTCGTAGTACAGAGTTTGGGGTTCGAGTAGTCTGACCCCAAATTCTAATTCTGGCCTTTGTCCGTGTAATCCGTGGCTAAAATCCCCGTTCAATTCGTCATCCTGAAGATGTCGTAAGCGTTTTGTGCTTCGCCTGCAAGGACGGCGTCCATGACCTTCTGAATCGAGCTGATTGAAGACTGCGCCACTCCCGGCTGAGCTCCTTGCCCCTGGATGGATCGGATAAAAATCCCGGAGGAGTTTAGCGGCAGCTCGGCCACATTCCCGTAGAAGGACTGAAGCTTGGGTGTAGGTACCAGGTACTGTTCCACGTTGGAAATATAGAAAAGCGAAACCGTCGAATCATGCTGCCTGAGGTACTTCCCAACGGCGCGGATTGCTTTGGGGCCGGCAAAATCACCGACCAGCGGGACGACCAGATTTTTCCGCTGCATTTCGCGAACGACCTGATAGTTCGCTTCCGTGGCGAGATAGCTCCAGTTTTTGCCGCTGGCGTCTGTTGCCTTCATCAGATCGGAATAGCTGGGGAATGGCGTCCCGAAAACGAGCGGGCCTGGGGAGTTTGGACCAGTGATGACCGTTGTTACATCGGAAGTTTGCACACGCTGAATGAGTGCGAGATTGGAGACCGAATAGCGAGTATCCGCACCGCGATCGGCGAACTCCCGATATACGTGTTCGAGCGTCGTTTCATCTTCTTTGCTCAGACCGAAGTGATGCTGCACGAGGAGAACATTCTTTATGGCATCGAGATTCTCGCGATAGAAACCAGGATCCTGCTGGACTCCCGCAAGAGTTGTGAAGAGCGCGTTTGCCGCAGGTTCATGCCCCGGATCCGGAGGGAGTCTCCGCGCGAACAAACGGGAAACGAATTCCTCCCGATCCGCCGACAGCTCAAAAAGCGCTTTATAAAGAAGATGCTCAATCAGATTCTGACGGCGAATGTCGACGATGAACGCGACGCTCGGATGGAAGGCGGCCAGGTAGGTGAAGTTCTGTTCCGGCCCGACACCCAGGTAAACACCGCCAAGTTGAATCTTTTCGAGGGCCGGCGGAATCACGTACTGATAACCCAGCTCATTGGAAACAAAATTTTCCGAGAGAAAATCGCCGCCAGCTTCTGATGAGTCCGCCACCAGATCCCAAAATGTGTCATCCGCGAGCCGGGTAGGAAACGGTTCGACAGCCCTCAACGCCGGCGAGAGGGCCAGCATGATGCAGAAAACCGTCAGCAGGATTCTTCGAAGAACGCCCATCGGTGCGATCAGCATAATGAAGCGCGCGCAGACTAACAAGGCCGGTAAAGTTACATTGGGCCGCAATTCTTTAGCACAGCAGGTCGATAATCACAACTGCCTGCTCCGCGGAGCGAACGTTCGTTCACCCGCCCGGATTTCCCGCGTAGTAGAATGCCGGGGATCTGCAGGAGGATACAATGAAGACCAGACGCTCGGTGACAGTAACCGCGCTTGCAATTCTGTTCATGCTGGGGCAGGCTGGCTCTGCTTACGCGGCCGAGATTCATGTCCTATGCTCGCTGGGACTTAAGTCGGTTATGGAAGAGCTGGCGCCGCAGTTCGAACGTTCATCTGGACACAAGGTCGTTCTGGAGTTCGGTCTGGCTTCCGCATTCAAGCAACAGATTGAAGGAGGGAAGGACTTCGACCTCGCTGTTCTGACTCCTCCAATGGTCGACGACCTGATCAAACAGGGCAAGATGGCCGCTGATTCCCGCACCGTCATCGCCCGCACCGGGCTGGGTCTTATGATCCGCGCCCGCGGGCGCAAGCCCGACGTCGCTAGCACCGATGCGTTCAAACGCGCGCTGCTCGGCGCAAAATCGATTGCCTTCGCCAAAGAAGGCGCGAGCGGTGTTGCCTTCGTCGCAACGATCGAACGGCTGGGTATGTCTGAAACCCTCAAGACCAAACTCAAACCGACAAGTACCGGCGAAGAGGTGAACGATCTTGTCGTTCGCGGCGAGGCGGATTTCGGGGTGCTGCCTCTCAGCGAGATTCTTGCCGTGAAGGGAGCTGAACTCGGCGGCATGTTCCCATCGGACGTGCAGACTTTTATCACTATGGCGGGCGCGGTGAACCCCAAAGCTAAACAAGGCGCGGCTGCCCGCGAGCTCCTGAAGTTCCTTACATCGCCGGCAACGCTTCCCACAATCAAGGCGAAAGGCATGGAGCGAAGCTGAACAAGCTATTGCTCTAGTCCAGGACGCGTAGTTTTGAAATCGATGAGTACCGCCGACAATACTGAACAAAAAACCGACTCCAAAAAAACAGCAGAAAATCCTCTGCCTGAGGCTTTCGTGACGTGCGTGTCGGAGCTGTTCTCGGAGATCAAGAAGGCAGAAGATGCTCATCGGGACAAGCTTCAGCAGGCGTTTTCGTCGGTGCGGGAGAGCCTTCGGGCCGAGCTAAGTGACGAGTTCGAGGTGCGTTTTCAGCGATCCATGGAACTCGCCAAGGAACAGTTCAACGAGCAGTTCCAGCAGACGGCTGCAGAGCTGGAAGAAGAGTTCAGGCAAAGCCGTCAGCTGAAGAGCAGCGTGCGGGCGGAGCTTGTGGCGAAACAGGCGGAACTCGCCCATCTTGAACGCGAGACCGCCGCAATGCTCGAGAATCCCGAAGTGGAGATCTCCAGAGTTATTCGCAACAATGCTCTCGTCGGCGAACTCCGATCTTATGTAAGAGGGCTCCAATATCAAGCGGGCCCCGCACCGGAGAAGTAGATCGGCATTTATGGCGAATGCGCAGCAACTCGAGATACTTCTGGAGGGAGTGGAGTCCTGGAACGACTGGCGCCTCCAAAACAAGCAGATCCCTGTGGATCTTCGCCAGGCCATCCTGGTAGGAGTGGATCTCCGAGGGGCCGATCTTGCGGGTGCGGACCTCTCGGAAGCCCATCTGGGCGGCGCTTATCTCGACCGAGCCCAACTGGCCGGCGCATTGCTGAGGGCTTCCAGACTTTTTAGAGCGCACATGGGCGGCGCGGATTTGAGAGCCGCCGATATGGAGAACGCCGATCTCGGCGGTGCGCATCTCTCGGGCGCAGATCTGAGCGGCGCCAGTCTTCGCGGAGCGAAACTTCGCGGGGCAAACCTATTCGGCGCGCAATTGGCCGGAGCCGATTTCCAGGGCGCGCAGCTTGGCCGTACGATTTTCGGCAACGTCGATCTGAGCGAGGTGAAGGGACTGGAGCAGGTCGAGCACGCGGAGCCATCGACCATCGGGCTGGACACGTACATCAAATCCGCCACCGGAATCCCAAAGGCTTTCCTGCTCGGCGCGGGCGTTCCGGAACTTTGGATTGAGCGGCTCCTCACACCCAAAGCTTCGAAGAAATAGCTTGCTGTCGTAAGATGACGCATCAACAACTGCCGCCGGAGGACCAATCAGCATGAAACGACTCACTCTCACACTGTTCGCCTGCCTGGCGCTCGGAGCGCTTACGCCTCTCGGTGCGCAGGACGTCACAATCACCAATGCCCGCATCGTTGTCGCCAATGGCACGGTCATAGAACGTGGATCGATCGTGGTGCGCGGAGGAAAAATCGTTGCCGCCGCGTCCGGCGCGCCGTCCGCCTCTAGCGGGAAAATCATCGATGCCAAAGGCATGACGGCCATGCCTGGCTTCATCGACGCACACCGGCACATCAATACCGGAGCCAATGAGAAGGCGCATATGCAGGCGCAGCTCGAGGCCGGCTACACGACCATTCTGTCAGGAGGCGGTCCGGCAGAAGGCAACATCACGCTCCGGGATCACATCGAGAAGGGCATCATCAACGGACCGCGGATCATCCCGTCCGGTTCGGTGAGGCTGGCCAACAACACTCCGGAAAATGCTCGTGCCGAGATACGGAAGATGGCGGAGATGGGCATCAAGTTTACGGGCGAGATCGCTCTTACTCCTGTCCCCGGGCCAAGTGAAAAGGAATTGGAAATCCTTCGGGCTATCGTGGACGAGGCGAAGAAAGTTGGCGTGATGGTCCAGGTCCATGCCGTGAGTTCCAAAGCGATGGTGGCCGCTGTCGAAGCCGGTGTGCCGCTGCTGGTGCATCTCCCCAACAAGGACTGGGTGAGTAAGGAGGACGCGAAAAAGGTGGCTGCCTCGGGGACGAAAGTCCTGGGCACGGTTGGCTTCGGTACGCCCGTCTTCGGAGTATTTGCGGATGACAACAACGCTCGCTTCCGGGACGGGAAGCCATGGCCGGACGGGATCGTTGATGGGGTCCGGCTCGGCGAAGAAGCGGGATATATGCCGGTGAATGCCCGTACCGTCTGGGATGCGGGCGCCATCCTCGGCTACTGCACCGACACAACCTATGATCCTCTCGCCGGACTGGAACACGAACTCAAGACCATCAATCCAATGTTCTCCATGAAGGACATCATCAAAATGATGGGACCGAATACGGCGTCTTACATCCAGATGAGCGACCAGCTCGGAACGCTCGAGCCGGGTAAACTCGCCGATATCATTCTTCTGGACGGTAACCCGCTCGAGGGCTACTGGAACATGCTTAAAACGAAAGTGGTCCTCAAGGGCGGTGTGATCGTGGTCGACAAACGGTAGGATAGTCATGCTTATCACTACTGGAAACGACATCGCCGGGCACACGATCGCGTCCTATTTGGGCCTGGTGCGTGGAATTGTGGTTCGATCGCCCAGCATCGCTCAAGGCCTGATGGGCGGCCTGAAGTCGATTGTCGGCGGCAACATTGAAGCGTATGCCGAGGTTTGCGAGAGCGCCCGCGAAGACGCTTTCGAACGGATGGAGCAGCACGCCCGTGAAATGGGCGCGGATGCCGTGATCGCCGTGCGGTACGACGCCACCGAGTTCGCCGCCGGAACTACCGAAGTGCTCTGCTACGGCACCGCAGTAAAGCTAAAGCTTCAGTAGGAATTGGGGACAGAGGAGATTCTCTCTGCGCCGCAAGCGTTATTGGACCGCAGCACTTCTCGGACGCAGGTTCAAGGCACGGCAACACTGAGGACTGCGGCGCCCGCGGGGTCGCTAACGCTGCTCGGATAGATCAGGAGCAACCCGGCCGCAACCGCCGGGATGCGCTCGATTGGTGCACGCCGCCCGTCGCAATGGACAGACGCTTCCTGGAAACGCTCCCTTCCGCCATCTGTTGGGGATTGCAGGCTGTCAGCATCGCCAATCAGGCAAACAAAACGATTCGGAAGTGGGTCTCAGCTCGTCGCATCGGTCCTGGACTCTATCCGCTTAGCGCCTGAAGCCGTACTCCAAAACAAAAAACTGGGGGTTGAATTGGGCGAGCGGCCCACGAAGTTTCGCGAGCTCTACTTCGGGCCCGTGAATCTCGAGGCGAGTCACTTCCGCTATGGTGAAAGATTCTGTAAGCAGATCTCGGACATTGTCGAGATGGGTGAGCACGCCTTCTGCATCGACGTAGCCTTCGCGGCAATGAATCTGGTCGCCGTCGAAACTCCAGCCGTAATAGAGGCAATTCGGCTCACTCGTGGTCTTGTCAACGAAGCGTTCGCACAATGCCTTGAACGCCTCAAGCTTTCCGGCGTGAGCCTTGAAATAGGGAACGATAGTGCAGCATGAATCCTGGGTTGCCATAAGCCCCTCCTTTGGGAAAAATATGGTACGTCAAAATACTCGTGATGAGGGGCTGCGAATGCAAGCCCGCGCGAAGCGTGAGCGCGATAGCGCGAAACATCAGGCGACAGGGCGCAGCCATGAAGAGCCAAAGGAGGTCAACATGGTCAAGGATTGCGGACGTTCTTTCTTGTTAGTGATCCTTCTGGCCGCACTACCGCTGACGGCCTGGGCTCAGGATGCAAAGACGGTCTTGAGCAAAGCTGCGAAAGCGATGGGAGCGGAGAACCTTAGGACACTGCAATATTCAGGTTCCGGGTCTACCTATGATGAAAAAGGTCAGCATATTCAATTAAAGTCTTATTCCCGGCAGATCGATTTGAACGCCACGACGTCGAGTGTTCGGATGACTCGTGTTCTGGGCACACCGCCTGCCGATCAAACCCTTAACGAAACTGTTGCGGCCAGCTCTCCCTGGAACGCGCAGTTCGACTTCTGGATTAGTCCGTATGGCTTTCTCAAAGGCGCGATGGCGAATACAGCAACAGTTGAATCGAAGTCAGCCTACGGCGAGCCGTACCGGATCGTGACGTTTACTCTTCCCGGAAATCACAAGGTTGTCGGCTACATCAACGACAAGGACATGGTCGAGAGGGTCCAAACCTGGGTCGATAATGAGGTGATGATCGAAGGAGTGTACCGGGAGTACGCAGACTTTGGCGGGCTGAAAGTTCCGACGATCGTGATTCAAAACCGAGGCGGCCAGCTCGCGCAGGTGGTGATCGTTAAGGACGCGAAGCCTAACGGGTAGAGTCGATTCGGGATTAATTGGGGGTCAGACTACTCGAACCCCAAACTCTGTACTACGAGTTTGGGGTTCGAGTAGTCTGACCCCCAATTAATCCCGAATTACCTCCGTCTAATCCGTGGCTAAGATCCCTTCTTCTGCGCGAACATCGGCCGGATCCATTTCTCGATCCCTTTCGTGTGAATATTCACCCAGTAATCGGCCCAGTCGATCGTTTCCGGCTCCCAATTTACTCGCTTGAGGTCTTCGTTCGTCAGCATCCTCGCCGCTTCACGAATGTTCTTCGTCTCGAAGATAAAGCTGTTGTGAAACATGAAGGGAAGGAACTTGTCGAGCGTGATTTCCTGCGCGCGGATCTGTCGCCGCGTGTCGCGAAGGTTTTTCAGATACGGGTCCAGCTTCTTTCCGCCCAGCAGAGTTTTCCCTAGTGTCAATCCGGCGTGAATCACGTCCAGGCCGCGGTGCAGCCGCGAGCGGCGTGCCTGCAGCGACTCTACCGTGATGACCTGCGTTTCCACGTAGGCTTTCCATGCATTCGCCAGCCGGTTTCCTTCCTTTTTGTGTTTGTGCTTGTAGCGCGAGTTCATTCCCAGGAATGCCACGAGCCGGGGCAGCATGATCGGATTCTCATCGGCCGACGCAAGGTGATAGACGCGCTTGTTTTTCCCGCATAACACGGCTGCGGCCACAATCAGGATTCCCTGCGCCACAAGGTCCACAGGGATGATCTCCAGGGGGCCGTCCTTGCGCACGGGCCAGCCTTTCACGCCCCCACCACCCATCAGGACCAGCGGAGCGGACGTTGTAAAGCCCTCGTTCCATCCGGGGAAAGGAAACTCCATCGAAGATTCCACAATAGCCGGCCGCACTATCGAATACTTCAGTCCGGGTGTCTTCGCGAGAAGCTGCTCGCCCATGCTTTTGGTATAGGTGTAAGTGTTCGTCCATCCCCATTGTTCGGCGCGGCTCATGCCGCCTTCGCGCAGGCGTTCGCGTACAGGTCGCGGGTTCGTGGCCCGGCTTTCCCGCGTTTCCTTCACGAACTGCTCGTACCATTCCAGCTCTTCGGAGACAGAGAAGCGCTTTTCGGGGGACTTATCGTTCAGGGGAAAGTACCCGTCTATCGGTGTTTCTTCGGAAATCCGCCCTTCGCGTTTTCCGGCGACGTAACACGTCGAAACGTGGACGAGTTTCGTGTCGAGCAACTGTACGAGCTCAATGAGATGCTGCGTGCCGTAAACGTTTGGCTCGACGGATTCGTTCACCGGCGGATCGAAATCGACCACGCCGGCCAGATTCACGATGACATCCACCTTGCCCTTAAGTCCTTCCAGACGCTCCGGCGCAATACCGCACAACGGTTCGTCGAGATCGCCTTCGAGGACCGTGACCTTTCGACGAACAGCGTCTTCTCCGCCCATGTGTTCCACGGCCGCGCGAACGGGAGGCGAGGTCAGAATGTCAGAAAAGAAGCGCTGCTCTCCGGAAACGTTTTTCTTGCGGCGCACCTGGACGATCAGGTGCTTCATTTCCGGGAAGCGATCGAGGACCATCGCGAGGAAAACCTTTCCCACGAATCCGGTGCCGCCCAACAGCATCATCGTGCAGTTGCGGAAGGACGCTATCGCGGAGATTTCACCGCTGCCGGCCGCCGCCGGCTTAGGGCCGGATTCGTATTCTCCGCGGACGGGGTTCCATCTCCAGGGTGTGAATGCTTTCACTTAAAGGACCTTTGCGGCCTGAGGAAGGTGGGGAAATTCGAGGATTCTTCGCGCAGTTCCAAAATCGGCCAGCTCTTTTGCTGCGCGATGCGGCGAAGCCTGCGAGTGGGATTCGTCGCGACCGGATGTCCAACAGAGGAAAGCATCGGCACATCTGCAGAACTGTCGGAGAAAGCGCAGGACTGCGCGAGGTCAATCCCTTCCTGTACCGCAAATTCACGGATGCTTCGGGCTTTTTCGTTCTCCGCAAGCAGCGGCTGCAGCACACGGCCCGTGGCTATATTTTTTTTGAACTCCAGGCGATTGCAGATCACCTCGTCGAAGCCGAAATGCAGAGCGATGGGACGAATCGTGAAGTCCAGAGTGCCTGTCACCAGCACATTGCGATAGCCGAGTTCTCGCGTGCAGTCGATTAGCGCCTTGGCCTGCGGGAAAATCGAAGGCTTCAGGGTCACTTCGAACAGGTCGTCGGCCAGCCCGATCAGACGGTCGCGGTGCATGCCGCGATAGGCCCGGAACGCGAAAACGTTGAACGTGGTTCGTGAGTACAGGTCCAGGCCGAACAGCAGCGGAACGCTGAGGACGACTTTCGTCAACTGGTAGAGGCTCTTCAAAATCGAGCGGTCGTTGCGCGCGTAGTAGGCGTGCATCGTCACAAGATTGCAGGAGAGCAGGGTTCCGTCGAGGTCGTAGAAAGCGGCCTTGTTCATAGAGCCCCGTTATTATAGCCGGAAATACTTTACCGTTTGCCTGACCTGACTGTAGTATGGCCCGGAATGCGGGAAGGAATCTGATGCTTCGAATGGACGTTCGCGACGAGTTCCCCAAAGTAAACGGCCAGACCTACCAGACGCTGAATTCCATCATCACGGCCTGCCCGCACGCCATCATCGCCGTCGACTCACAAAGAAACGTGAAGATGTGGAATCCTGCTGCGGAGCGGATGTTCGGGTGGTCGGCCAGCGAAGTTGTGGGCGGCAGAGTTCCTTTCGTCAGCGACGATAAACGCCAGGAATCCGAGGCGTTCAATCTGCGCGCGCTAAAGGGCGAGCCCTTCAACAATTATGAGGTCCAGAGGACGCGGCGCGACGGAACAACGCTGGATCTTCTGGTTTCAGCTGCTCCTACATACGATGTTGACGGCAAGATCGACGGCTTCCTCACCGTTGCTACCGACGTTACGGAACACAAGAGTCTCGAGCGCCAGTTCCTCCGCACACAACGGCTCGAGAGCGTGGGCGCGCTGGCCGGCGGCATTGCACACGATCTCAATAATGTTCTGGCTCCGATCCGCATGTCCCTCCAATTATTGAGGGAGAGGACGTCCGATCCTGTCGCTCGCCGCACTCTGGATTCGCTGGAACTGTGCGTCGGGCGCGGCGCCGATCTCATCCGCCAGATTATGACGTTCGCTCGAGGGGTTCAGGGAGAACGAATTCCTGTCCAGATGCGCCACATCATCAGGGATACGAAAGAAGTGGTTTTGCAGACCATGCCCAAAGCGGTCGAGATCCAGGTGGATATCCCGAACGATCTGTGGACGGTCACCGGCGATGCCACCCAGCTTCAGCAGGTTCTCATGAACCTCTGTCTTAATGCGAGAGACGCCATGCCCAATGGAGGCACGCTTTCCATCCGCGCGCAGAATGTGCTTCTCGACGAAGCCGATTTGCCGGGGAAGCTTGGCCTTCATCCAGGGCCGTACCTTCTCGTCGAAGTTTCCGATACCGGAACCGGTATAGATCCTGAGATTCAATCGAAGGTCTTCGAACCTTTTTTCACGACCAAAGACATGGGGGAGGGGACGGGGCTGGGCTTGTCCACGGTGGCCGCAATCGTGCGGAACCATGGCGGCCGGATCAATTTGTACAGCGAAGTCGGACGCGGCGCGTCGTTCAAAGTATATTTTCCTGCGTTGCGCGATGCCGCCGAGCAGGCTGCTGCAGTGGCGCCTCCGGCCCACTATGACGGCAGCGGGGAATGCATTCTCGTTGTGGACGATGAAGCCGCTGTGCGCGATATTGCCAGGTTGACGCTCGAAACTCACGGTTACCGTGTGTTTGAAGCCCGGGACGGTGCCGAGGGTGTTGCGGTCTACGCCCAGCACTGTAAGGAAATCCGGGTCGTGATTTCCGACATGGACATGCCCATCATGAACGGCGTCGCGATGATGCGATCCCTGGAGACCATCGATCCTCAGGTTCGCATTATCTGTGCCAGCGGCCTTGTTCCTGCTTCGCGTTCAGCTCAGAATCGCATGCCACCGAATCCGCTTCGCATGACTCTCGCAAAGCCCTACACCGCCGGAGAATTGTTGCGCACCGTACGCGACCTGATGGTTGTTGGATAGCCAGCCGCGCCTGCCAGCATCAATGCCGATGCTACCACCGCAGGCCAGTCGCCAAACCGCGTATACAGGGAGTGGCTGTCGCTGACCCACAGCTCGCCTGAAGCGCCGCCGATAGCGTTCTTGCCGAGGAGAACTTCCGCGCGGCCAAACGGGTCAATCAGACCCGAGATCCCATTGTTTCCCGACCGAACCATTCCGACACGATTCTCAATCGCCCGGAAACGCGCGGCCACGAAATGCTGATCGAGTTCGCTGAGGCCGAACCAGGCGTCGTTCGAGATGTTCACAAGGAAATCGGCGCCGTCCCGGCGGAGCCGCCGCGCAAGTTCGGAATCCGTATCTTCATAGCAGATGAGGACGCCGAAGCGAGCTGTTCCCTTTCCGTTTGTGATTTGAAAGATGGTTTGACGCGTTCCGGGACTCAGGTTCGCGTCGAATCCCACAATATCCACGAGAAGAGGAAACATATTCCGCAGGGGAATGAATTCTCCAAAAGGCACCAGATGTGTCTTGTCGTAGCGATCGACGTAGTGGCCGGCGGGATCCAATAGATACGCGCTGTTGAATTGCCGTCGCCAGTTTCCGTCAGGAATCTTTTGCGCGATTCCGATATCGGAAACGTAGCCGTACTCGGCCGGAAGAAAGCTTGTGGAGCCCACGAGGAAGTACGCCTTGTGCTGCCGCGCCAGGGTGCCTAGAGCTCCCTGCGCGAAGCGGGCATCCTCCGCGTACTCCTTCTTGAGGACACGGGGATCGACATTGAGTGTGTAGGGCGAAAGAACAACGGTTTCGGGCCAGACAAGCAGATCGACCTTGGCGTCCGCAGTGAGTTTCACGCTCTCCCCGAGATAGCGCGTGAAGACCTCCCTGGGATTGTATGTACCCGCCAGAGCTTCTTTCATTTCCTGCGGCACGCTCGCCTGGATCAGGGCGACTCGCTCTGAACGCTGCAGAGAAATGGAATGCATCCGGGCATAGCCATAGATGCAGACGGAGGCAAGAATTCCAACGGCGATGAACAGGGGTTTGCGCTGCCGTTGGATGATCGCGCGGTACACCAGAACGTTGAGTGCGACGAGAAGTCCGCTCAGTCCGTAGCTGCCGATGATGTCGAGGACTTGCGTGAAAACCGTGAAGTCGTATTGAGTATGCGAAAGCAGGACCCAGGGAAAGCCGGTGAAGGCCACGACGCCCCGAATGAATTCAAGCAACGTCCAGCAGGCGGCAAGCACCAGCACGTTCGACGTCCGCCTGGCCACGACGGCAAATACCGTAAAGTAGAGCGAACAGTAAAGCGAGAGCGCGATATATCCGGCTACGGTCGTCGATGTCAGCCAAAACAGCGTCGGGAAAAAGAACGCAGCTCCGGAAAGAAAACCCCCGATTGCAGTGCGCATGTAGCTCTTGGATTTCGCCGCCGCACGAAGGAACGGGATCAAAGCGATGAAAGCCAGCAGCCCCAGACCTGTCGCGGGTTCCGCAAGATAGAGGAGCAATCCCGAGATGATGAAGAAAAAAATCATGTTTCGCTTGTCCGAACGCAGGGTCAGTGACCCGCCCCGGGGCTTTGCATAAAGAGTCGATAACATTATCGAGCGTGCCCTCTCCCACCGGGAGAGGGTGGCCGAAGGCCGGGTGAGGGCCCGCGAACACGCCCTCATCCGGCCCTTCGGGCCACCTTCTCCCGGTGGGAGAAGGCCGCCCGACTACTTGCCGGAGTTCTTGTGCAAAGCTCCCTCCCGGCCAGGAGGGGCAGGCTGCTGGCCGTTAACCTTTCCCGGTTCCACCCAGGCATTCTTCCACAAACTTCACGCTCGCTTCGAACAGCATTTCGCGATCCGGTTCCACGGTAAGAATGTGCCGCGATTTCGGAAGACGCACAAGTCGGATCCACGGGTTCTTCCGCGCCGCCGCATGAATCTTCTCGAGGGACACGGTCGATTCGAGGTCCCCGGCAAACAGCACCACGGGCAACCCCTTCAATTCCCCGAGCCGCCGAACCGCCTGGCGTCCGAGATTCAAGACGTCGCTCGCGCGATTCAGCGGATTCACGACATAGCTATACAGCCGGTGGTCCAGAAAGTAATCCGACGCCCGTGTGCCCTTACTCCGGAATTTCATGAACGGGCGCAGGATTCGGAGGGCCGCAGCCTTCTTCAAGGATACTCCGAACGCCGGCGCCATCAGGAGCAGGCCTCCGAGCTTTGCGTCTTTTCGGCGCCGGAAACCCACATGGCAGCAAATGGCCGCGCCGAGCGACACCCCGGCCAGGAACACGTGCCGGCAATCGTGTGCGAGATCGCCGTAGGCCTTCTCGGCCGCAGCGATCCAATCTTCGCCGGTCGCCTTCTGCATGTCTTCCACTTTCGTGCCGTGTCCCGGCAGCACGATTCCCTTGCATCGCCAGCCGGTGCGTTTCGCCATATATTCCGCCATGGAACGCAGTTCTGCAGGCGACGCAGTGAAACCGTGAATGAATAAGATGCCAACGCCGCTTTGAGCATTTCCCATGTCGAAGGGAGCCGGATTACCGAGATTCCGGATTACCTGCTGGGTTTTTTCGAGTCCTGGAAAGCCTCCTCGGTCGCGAGGTTCATTGCTCCCTTCGACGGAAAGTCCGGCACTCTGCATAGCCTGAGCAAACGTGCTGCCGCGAAGCAAAGCCCCCACCATAGCTCCAACGACTCCGGAATGCATGGCGCGATGCGCGGCAGGGGGTTTACTCCAATGGATCACCCCGTTTTGAACGCGCCCGGGATCGGATCCTTCATAGGTTCGGCGTACGAGCACAGCACGACGCCGCGTTGAGGGAATGCCATGAAAAGTGCGCGCCAGCGAACACTGAACGTTGTCCTCCGGCGAATAGAGATTCCAAATATGTGGCACGTTGTCCACAGCCTTGTCCCAGTAGAGCCATGCCGGCGGGTCTCCGCGTGTCTCGGCGACTGCCATATGAGGATTTGCGAGCAGGATGAGCGTTTCGACGCGTCCGCGTCGAAGATGATTTACAGCGGCGAGCGCGACATTTCCGCCATGGCTGTGTCCGATCAGGTGAATCTTCCGGGATTCACTTTCTGCGCCGACGATGCGCGCAAGATCGGCTCCCGCACTCATGCGGGCTTGATGGGTGTTAGTTCCACTCCATTGGAACTCGCGCACTTCGCAGTGATGCCCAAAAGCCTGGCGCAGTTCGCAGCAGAACAGACTCCAGCGGCGCCACCAGGGATAGCCGCGGTTGGCGAGGCGGCGCCACCAGGTGTGCGCGTTCGATCCGTGAACGATGTAGAGGAGGTCGCCGTCGCCTGTCATTTTTCCCGTTGGCTGCGACCCATTTCCGCGATCCTCGTGAAAGCTATCCGCACATTCTCCGGACTCTGGATGAAGGTCATCACGAGATGATCGGGAGCTATGTCGTAGAAATAGCCGGGATGCACAAGAATGTGGGAATCGCCAAGCAGGCGCATTGCGGCCTGCTCCTCGTCCTGACGGAGGCGCAAGGTGACGTAAAAACCTCCCGCAGGCGGCACGAAGTCACAACCCCGGAGATTGCTTACGGCCGTGTTCCGGCATTCGGTGATCCATTGCCTGTAATTTGAGAGGAACGCTTGTCCCCGGGAAAAGATCTGGGGAACGGCGAATTGTGCCGTCTCGTTCACCGGAAGAAAGGTGTCGGAGATCAATTCCAGCGCAGACATCGATCGATGGACGAGATGCTCATCGCCCGAGACGCCGATCCATCCGATCTTCATTCCCGGCAGCCCGAACATCTTCGAGAAGCCATTCAGCGTGAAGACAAGCGGCGCGTCGGTAAAAGCGGGCCGCGGGAGCGCGCCATTTCCGCCATCGCGTTCGAAAAGAAATTCATTAAAGACTTCATCCGAAATGATCGGGATGTCGTTGCGGCCGGCGATCGCGGCAAGTTCCTGCAGTTCGCTCTCGCTCGCGACCATTCCTGTCGGATTGTGCGGCGAGATCAGGACTATCGCGCGGGTTCTCGAACTGATCTGCTCTTCGAGGTGCTCGAGGTCGATCGCCCATCCGCGCGATTCGTCGAGCCGGTAGTACGTGAGCTTCACACCGCAGAGTTGTGCGATGTAGTCGAATAGCGGGTATGAAGGCTGCGGCGTGAGGATCTCGTCGCCTGCCTCGGCGAGCAGCTTGAAGCAATACCAGTAAGAGATGCTTGTTCCGGGCGTGACAAGGAACTGCGAGGGGGCAAGCTTTCCTCCGTAGTAGGCAGAGATCGCCTCCCGCGCGACGGGCTGTCCCAGAGAGTCCGGCCGATAGACGCGCGCGGACTCGGATGCGGCGCCGAGTATCTCCTTCAGCTCTGCCGGAGGAAAAAGGATCCCGTGTTCATTGACGTTGCCTTTGATCAGGTCGAGTACGGGACGCCCGGCCGCGGAAAGTTCCTCGTGAAGAATGTAGAGAGGGTTCTTCGAGGAGGTCAGGCTGTCTGCAAGGGAAGAAAAATGCATGGGGAAATTATCCGTTGGAGCACTTCGGGGCTGATTCAGGGACGGTCACCAAATTTGCGCGAACCATTTCAATTTTCCTGGAAGATACCTGTCGCGAATTTGGTGACCGTCCCTGAATTAGCCCCGAAGTGCGTTTACTTTGCGGCTGCCTGGACTTTGGCGTAAAACGCAGCGAGGCGTGCCGGTTGATTCATCTTTCGCAAACTGGTTATTCCCCTGGACATCTTGTTCAAATGTGCTTGGAAACACAGGATTTTAGCGCTTGCCCTTTGTTTTCGATACCTTTTAAATGAGCGTTCGCATGAAACAGAAGCCGAAAATTACAGAAACCTTCACCGCCCGGGAGCATCACCTCCTTCACAAGTTATCGACACCGTGGAAAATCCAGAAGTACCTGGACGAGCTTCCTTATAACAAGGAGCGCGATGGCGAAACGTGCCGATCCCCACGACGCACGATCCGCGATGGCACGGCTCATTGCCTGGAGGCCGCGCTTCTTGCGGCTGCCGCTTTGCGCATCAACGGACATCCGCCGCTCATTCTCGATCTGGAATCCGTTCGCGATGACGACCACGTGATCGCAGTCTGCCGAATCGATGGACTCTGGGGATCGATGGCGAAATCAAACTATGCGGGACTAGGGTTTCGGGAGCCCGTGTATAGGACGTTACGTGAACTCGTGATGTCCTATTTCGAGCACTACTACAACCTCCAGGGTGAGAAGACACTCCGAGCATTCTCGCGTCCTGTGAAACTGAGCCGCTTCGACCGCATGAATTGGATGACCGCGGAGGTCGATGTCTGGCAAATTCCGGAATACCTCACGACGATTGCGCACACGCCGATCCTGAAAACAAAGCGGCGCATGTACATGGACAAGCGACTGTATGAGGCGGGGCTGGTCGGAAGAGTGAAGTAAGTGAGCCATTTCCAACGGGGAATTAGGAGCCTGACCTCAGGGTGACCGGCGCCGCGAGCGGCACCGAGTATGATAGATGGCTGAAGTGGGTCCGTCGGTCTGCAATGGAGCGTTGGTGCGGAGAAGTGATGAATGGGCGGAATTAGGGACAGAGAGCAATCAGCAATACGATTTTTCGGCATTTGCAAGTCGGCGGCTGCTAATTGCTCTCTGTCCCTGATTCCCGTGCTGGAATTGTTTCGCCGCTACGCGGCTGGGATATCAAGTGAGTCCTCAGTTCGCGCTGGAGCCGGATGCGCATCAGTACACGATGATCATGAAATCAGCATCAAGCGTGTCAGACACATCATCCGTAGCGAAGGTGAAAACATTGATGGCGTTAGAAGAACCACCAAAACCAAAGTTGGCGCCGGCATTACGCGCAGTTGTTGGCAGACTTCGATACCTCGGCGTAATGGAAAAGAAACGATCAGAAACAGGGAATCCAAGATTCACTTCGTAAAAACCACTTTGAACACGATTAACTGAGAATCCGCACGGTACAGTCGAAGCAGAGCTAGCCAGCTGAGAGTTGAAGCAACGAAAAATTGCGCCGTCGGCCCTGACATAAGCCACTGCCTTGACCAAGCCTCCCTTGTCGCGCGACTGTGCGGCGTCACCCTCAGCAAACAGTGCCCGGCCTCCAGAGAAGTTGCGGGCATAGACGCCTACGCCGCTCGTACTTGTGCTCACGCCAAACACGCCCACCGCGTTGTTGATATTCGATTCGCCGATCACGCCGATGCTGCCGCTGCCGGTTCCCCTGCCATACACGCCCCCCGCAGTCAGGCTGGATACCGCGCTCTCACCGTACACACCTGAGCCGCTCGTGCTCTGGCCCCACACGGCGCGCCCCGACCCGCTCTCGCCATACACACCTGAACTGCTCGTACTCTGGCCCCACACGGCGCGCCCTGACCCGCTCTCGCCGAGGATGGCGGAGACTCCCGCAACGTTGCTCAGGATATGCAGCTTGGTAAACGGGTTGGTTGTGCCGATGCCGACGTTGCCCGCCGTGGTGATGGCGATGCCATTGGTTGCCGGCGGCGGTCCACCGGGCCCATTCACCAGTTTCAGGGTGCCGTCGAACCTGAGGTCGGCCCTGCCGCTGGCTCCTGAGATGCTCATCCCTGTTTCGGAATTGGGTGAGCCGAATTGAACCTGGTTCAACTGAGCTCCCAAGCCGAGCTGCACGCCGTTCGGTAACTGCACGCCATTGACGGACTGCGTAATCTGCGAATTGCCCAGCGCCGTGCCACTGCTCCATAGTGGAATGGCGTTGACCGTACCGGTGCCGCTGTTTTGCACGAACCCACTGGCCGGCAACCCGCCCAGTTTCTCCGCATTGAGCGTCTGGATGGCATAGGGCGCAGCGGTTATAGGTTGGCGCGGCGCGAGCACAGTGTAGGCGCCACCGTTGCCGGCCGGCCGGACGCCGATTTCCAAATAGCGATCTGCGCCACTAAACACATTTGAGCCGAAATCGAGTTGGACTCCGAACAGACCCACGCTTGCGGTGACGGGGTTGCGCACAACCGTCGCGCCCTGCTGCACGCCCGTGCTGACCGTTGCGGTGTCGAAGAGTTTAATTTGCAGGTCGTAGTTCCCATTGGCGGGATTGCCCGCGTCGGTCAGTTTGCCCTGATAGGTGAAGGCCGTGGTTTGTTGGGCCGCCGCCGGAGTGGTCAGCACGCAGACGCCAATCAAAGCCGAGAGGGCCGAGAGGATAACCTGGGAGTGTTGCTCGGTCCGTAGTGAATGTCTCATTTGCCTGTACCTCTTTCTGTTCGTTGGAAAATCTTCGACTGCGGTCGCTATGAGCCCGCCCTCGGCAAATCGGGCCGATGAATCGCGACCTCCGTTCCGTCTATTCTCTTGGCGGGAGTCTGTAGGTGATGGCCGGCTGCAATTCAGAACAAGACTCTGAGAGGTGATCTGGTAGTACTGAAAATCTCTGTGCGTAGAGCCGTGAAAATTATCGGTGATTGTACATCAATACCTCTCATGGACAAGCGATCGCATGAAGCCGGACTAGTAGCAAGAGTGATGTAAGGGATATAGTGCGCAGCATCCTGGTCTAGGAGGCAGCATGAGAACAGCGATCTCGGCAGGCTTGGCGCTCAGCCTTGCACTTGCTCCCACTGTCGTGGCGCAGGACATCGACGCCCACGTTGCCGTTGCCAAAGGCAACGCGGGACAGGAATACACCAGCTTGTTCACTATTCTGTGCCCGGCGACATCCGCGACTGCACCGGTAGCCGGTGCCGCGGCCGCGCCTCAACGGGGCCAGGGGCGCGGCGCTGCTGGCGTGGCCGCTCCAGCTCCGCAGCGCGGCCAGCGCGGCGCCCCGCCTGCATCTCAATGGCATGCCGAGCCTGTGAAGGTCTTCGACAACCTCTACTTCGTCGGAATGACGGAGTACTCGGCCTGGGCCGTCGTGACGTCGGCAGGCATCATCGTCATCGATACGATCTATGACTACTCTATCGAAGACGAAGTTGCCGGCGGCCTGAAGAAACTCGGGCTCGATCCCGCAAACATCAAGTACGCGATCGTCAGTCACGCTCACGTGGATCACGACGGTGGCGCTAGATACCTTCAGGATCATTTCGGCACGCGCATCATTCTGTCTGCCGCAGACTGGGACCTTTTCGAGAACAGCACTCCAGAGCCATCGCGTCCCAAACGCGACATCGTGGCCACCGATGGCTACAAGCTCACCCTCGGCGATACGACGCTGACTTTGTACCTGACTCCGGGGCATACCCCCGGCACGATCTCGACGATCATTCCTGTGAAGGACAACGGCCAGCCACACGTTGTCGCCGAGTGGGGTGGCACGGCTTTCAACTTCACGAAAACGCCCGCGAATTTTCAGACCTATATCGACTCCGCCAGGCGCTTCAGCGACATCGTTGCCCGCGCCGGTGCGGATGTAATCATTTCCAATCACACCAACTACGATGGCTCGAAAACAAAGCTTCCTCTCTTGGCTACAAGGAAAGCGGGCGAGCGGCACCCCTACGTCGTAGGCAACGAAAGCGTTCGTCGTTATCTCAAGGTTGCAGAGGAGTGCGCGACGGCAGGGCTGATGGGCCTGAAGTAGGATCTGGTTACATCCGCGGATGTTCCATCGATGGTGTTTGGTAATGCATCGATTCCGGTTCGTTGACCCAATCTAACGCCTTCTGAAATGCAGCCTTGACCTTTCGGCTGTCGAGGTTGAGCTGCCGTATCAGTAGTTCGGCACCGTAGCCCTCAAAGATCCGCGTACGCCGGAAACTCCGGAAAGCCCGGCAGGGTTTGCGCGCATGTGACGGCGCGAAGGATCGCCGTCGAGACAGTCTCCGCGGCCAGCGCGCCGAGGCGCCCCAGGTCCGGAGAGAATCTCGTTTTCCCTGTGGACATGGCGAACAGCGTGTCGCCGTCCCATGGGGTATGCACCGGATTGATCGTGCGAGCCATTCCGTCGTGACCCATCTGGGCGATCTTCTTGAGTTGGGCCTTATTGAACGGCGCGTTCGTGGCAATGACACCGATCGTTGTATTCGTGGGCTCTACCGGAACAACGCCGCGGTGCCACTGCATCACGTCCACAAATCCCTTCCCATCCGGAGATCGAGCGCCCGCGATGATCCGTCCATTCCGAGGATCGATCACGTTGCCCACGCAATTTACGGCGACAATCACGCCGATCACAACGCCGTCGCCCATGTGGAGGCTTGCCGTTCCAATGCCGCCCTTCATGGGAAGCCCCGGCTGCAACTTCCCGATCGTGGCCCCGGTGCCCGCGCCGACGCTGCCTTCTGCGACAGTTCCATCGCCCGCGGCCAGGCATGCCTGATA
>Ga0134121_10000905_pt1 | contig 30207 bp, 23 predicted proteins | sample KB301_FD_96463 | JGI IMG/M metagenome (GOLD analysis project Ga0134121, IMG submission 96463) | Terrestrial soil microbial communities without Nitrogen fertilizer from Kellogg Biological Station, Michigan, USA - KB3-0-1 | ecosystem: Environmental > Terrestrial > Soil > Unclassified ... | reverse complement strand
TCATCAGGTCCGAGCCGATGTCGGCGATCTTCGTGAAGATGCCGCCGGCGATGCGCAGCGCCGCGGCGCCGAGCGACTCGCCGATGGCGAAGCCGATGAAGCACGGCCCGGCGTAATCCCCCGGGATGAACAGGAGGATGCACAGCATCATGAACAGCTCGACCGAGATCAGCAGCATGCCGATGCTCATGCCGGCCTTGAGCGGGATCGAGTAGAGGGGGAACGGCTTGCCGCGCAGGCTCGCGAACGCGGTGCGCGAGTTCGCGAAGGTGTTCATGCGGATGCCGAACCACGCGACGCCGTACGACCCGGCGATGCCGATGAGGCTGAAGATCAGGATGATGGCGACCTTCACCGGGGCGAAGTGCTGCAGCACCCCGTAATAAAGAAGGATGATCGTGCCGATGAACACCTCGAGCAGCAGGATGAACTTCCCCTGCGTGACGAGGTAGGTCTTGCAGGTCTCGTAGATGAGCTCGGAGATCTCCGCCATCGAGCGGTGCACCGGCGACGATTTCACCTGGTGCAGCATCGTCAGCCCGAAGCCGAGCCCGAGCAGGCAGACGACGAGCCCCGTGAACAGCAGCGCGCGACCGCTCATGCCGAGGAACTGCACCTGGCCCACGTCGGGCAGGACGAGCGAGGCCTCGCCGCCGTGATGCGCCGCCACCCCCTCATCGCCGGCCTGCGCGAAGGCGGCGGCGGGGGCGAGCGACACGATCAGGAGGGCGAGAGCCGCCGGAAGGATCCACGATCCCCCGGGACGGCGCAGGACTGGACGCACGAGACTCATCTGGGACTCCTCTCGGGGCGTACATGCCCCACTCGATTCGGTCTCCCCGGTCGGGCGGGGTGGTCGCAACTGTCTGGGATGGCCGGGGGTCTCCCGGCGGGGCGTCAGTCTAGAGAAGCGGCGGCCCGGGCGTCAATGGTGGGGGGCGCTGATCCGCCTGACTTTCACCCGGTGACGGCGGGATCCCTGATTGCGGGCGCCCGTTCGCCGGGGGCGGGCGGCGGCTCGCGGCGCGACGGCGGAGGGTTGCCGGGCGGCGGGGGCGGATCCTTCTCGGCCGGCGGATCCTGGGCCGGCGGGGGATCCTGGGCCGGGGGGTTGTCGGCCGGCGGCGGATCGCCTGCCGGGGGCTCGCCGGCCGGAGGCGGCGGCCCCGTTTCCAGACCCGCCGCGGCGGCCGGCTCGGCGAGCGACTTCCCGGCGGCGGCCTCGAACTGCTGGATGATCTCGTCGCCGACCTGTTCCCCGCCGGGGTTGGCCGCCTCGGCCTCGAGGTCCTTCTTCTTCGGCTTCAGCACCTGGTGCGCCATCGGAAGATCCTTCATGGCCCGATCGGACAGCTCGGCCATCGCCTTGTCCGGCTCCTGCACCATGCGCTTGAGGCCGTTCGGCTCGTAGCCGGTGAAGTAACCCTCGAGACGACCGCCGTTGCCGTGAACGATGCCAAGGTACATCGTCGAATAGCTCTGGACGAACGCCATCCCGAGGCTCAGCGCCGCGACGAGCCCGGCCCGGCCGGCGGTGTTGCCGACCGCGACGATGCGCATCGGCACCAGCCCTTCGACCTTGAGCGCGCGGGCCAGCTCGGTGGCCGGGTCGCCGACGGAGAACCGGCCGTGCCGCACGTCCTTCGGCGCCTTGAAGACCTTCCCCAGCTCCTCGTTGAAGCGGTTGTCGAAGCGCAGCAGCAGGTCGGCCCCGCCAGGAATCGCCTCGATGTCGGCGCGCGTCACCAGCCGGACGCTGTAGCCGCGGGCCTCGAGGATCGAGGCGATGGACTTCGCCGACTCCCGCTCGAGCGCCCCCGCCTCCGCGACCATCTCGTTGGTCATCACTGCCTGCGCCTTGTAGAACTGCGCGTGCGCCGGCAGGACAGCGAGCCGCAGCGGACGTGTCTCCGTCGTCTGGAACCCAGCGGTCATGAACTCCGTGCCGCTCTTGGGCGCCGCCTCGAGCGCCGGGGCGAAGAACGCGGCGGCGAGCACCACCGGCAGGACGAGCAGAAGTCGACGGAGGTTCATGGACGGGTCTCCCGGTCGCTTTTCAGTGCCGCGGTGATCTGTTCGAGCTGCTTCAGGACGATGGGACGATCGGTCGCGTCGGGGCGCGCGCGCAGATAGGCGACGAGCGCCCGGCCGGCCGCTTCGTTGTTCCCGAGCCCGTGCTCGGCGAGGCCGAGGCCGCGCGACGCCTCGGCCATCGACCCGTCGAGCTCGAGCGCCCGGTGGTATTCGTCGCACGCCGTCTCGAGATTGCGCTTCTTCTCCGCGACGCCTTCGGGCGTCGCGAGCAGGGCCGCCTCGCGCTCGGCGCGGGTCAGGCGCCCCCGCTCCTTGACGTTCTGCTTCTTGTCCGTCTGGGTCGTCTGTTCGGCGGGGGCGACCTCGCTCAGCGCCCCGAGACCGCGCAGCGACTCGGCGAGGACGAAGCGCGTGGCGGGGTTCGCGGGGGCCTCGGCGACCAGCCGCCGCGCCAGGACGCAGGCGGTGCGCGGCTGATCCTCGTCGATGAGGCCGAGCGCCACCGCGCACGACAGCGGCCGCACGATCTCGCGGTACTCGTCGCCGTTCACCTTCAGGGCCGTCGTCGGCCCCTCCGGCAGGAGGGTGGCGGCGCGGGCCCGCGCCGACTCGACGCGCGCCGGCAGCTGCGGGTGCGACGACCAGGCGGTGGCGCGGTGCGGCGTCTCGACGTCCGGGTCGGCCTGCATCAGCTCGAAGGTGCGCGCCATCTGCCGCGGGTCCCAGCCGGCCTCGAGCATGAGGGAGAGGCCGTGCGAGTCCGCCTCGTCCTCGAGCTCGCGGCTGTAACCCGAGACGCTGAGCCCGACGAAGATGTCGCTGAGGCCCAGGGTGAACGGGCCGAAGACCATGCCGGCGACCGATTTCGAGCGCACCGATCGATACCTCAGGATGACGTGATGTCCCGCGGTGTGGTTCACCTCGTGCGCCATCACCGCGGCCAGCTGCGCTTCGTTCTCGAGCATCGCGATGAGACCGGCCTGGACGTACACCTGGCCGTCCGGCAGCGCGAAGGCGTTGACGTCCGGGTCGCGCAGGACGTGGAAGCGGTAGTGGATGTAGTCGTCCACCGGCTTCGGCGCGAGGGCGTTGCCGATCGAGGTGACGAGCGCGCCGACCGCCGATTCGGGGTAGCGCGCGTTGCGGCGTACGAAGAGGTCTTCATACTCCGTCACCGACTTCATGAGCGGCTTCTCGGAGTCGCGCACCGGGACCGGGCCGTACTCGCCCTTCTCCTGCGCGTCCGCCCGCCCGGCCGCGGCGAGGATCAGGCCGGCAACGCTGCCGGCGACGACGATCCTTCGCAGCACGCGCGCGCAGGACATGCGTGGAGGACTCCTCGGGAACCGTTGCGGTGAGGATAAGGAGAAAGGCGTCCCGGGGTCAACGATCGGTGGACGAACGCCGGCCGTGACGGTGCGGGGGGCCCCGAGCCTCACGACCGGCGTTCGTCCTGTCTCGAAACGGTCGTTCAGGAGGTTTTTCGCCGGCCAGAAAGACCTCGAGCCGTCCGGCGACCGGCATCGAGGCGAACGCGCTCAGGGTTCCAGGGAGGAGTCGCTCAGCCGCGCCAGAGGCGCATCGACCGGCATCGGGGGCCGCAGCCGGAGGGTGACGAGAGGCGGAGCTTCATCCTCGCGGATCTCGATGCGCAGCTCCGCGCTTTCGACACCCCCGGTGGCGGCGCGGAGGAGGTAGACCCCCGGCGGCGCCTCGAGGAAGAACCGCCCACCCGCGTCGGCAGGAGATTCGCGCCTGATCTCGCGTCCCGTCAGGGTCACGGCCGCGCCCGAAGCGGGCGTGCCGCCCACATCGAGGACCACCCCTTCGAGCCGTGCTCCCGGAGCATCCTGCTTCGTATCCGCACCCGCGAAGCCGACCATTTCCGGCGCGAGCGCCAGAACGGCGGCGACGATGAAACTGAGTGCGGTACCCCGACGTCCGGACATTGAGACTCTCCTTTTTGCAGGCTTCCGTTGTATGCGCCGCAGGGACCCGGGAGCAATCCGTCGAACTCCCAGGAGGGGGTCCGTACTTGTACGCCGGACGGTGGTGCGACACGGGGCAGCCGGGCGCACGTGCCGGAGGGAGGGACTAGCCGGCCGGGCTGGTTTCGAGCTTTTTTCGCCTCCGGCCGCGGTACGTCCCGTAGATGGTCATGACCGGGGCGAGGAGCATGTAGGTGAGACCGGCGATGCCGGCGAGGTGGTAGTCGGCGAAGAAGGCGATGAGAACGGAGAGGGCGGCGACGCCGAGGTTGATGGCGGCCTCCTGCATCGTCGAGAGGGTGTCGTAGCGCTCGAGCGCGTTGAGGTCGAGCTGATCGCGGCGTTGCCAGGCATGGTTGTAGAGCAGCCAGAAGGCGCCGAAGAGCGCGATGTAGCCGAGGCCGTAGACGATCATCAGCGTGCGCATCTCGTTCTCGGCGATGGCGGGATGGAGCGTGCCATCGGGCATCAGCACGCGCGTCTCCTGGCCGGTGAAGTTCTTCACCAGGAACCCGAAGAGGAACTTGAGCGGGTAGACGAAGAACAGCACCACGAACAGCAGCGCCCCGTTGAGCGTGATGACGAAGCCGTCCTCCAGTCCGTAGCGGCGGAACCACTGGTACTGCAGGAACCAGATGCGCAGCAGGAGCGCGAAGGCCAGCGCGAAGGCGACGAAACCGGACATCGTCTCGAGCAGCTCCTGAAACGTGCGGGGGACCTCGAGGGACACGACCAGGAGCGTCATGGCGAACGCGAGCACCGCGTCGCTGAAGCCCTCGATGCGCTGGATCTCGTGGCCGCGCAGGCGGAAGCCGTCGCGCATCCCGAACTTCTTCGCCGCCAGCGGCTCGCGCAGCATCGGGGCGGATTCTCCGGGACCGGTGACGCGCCGGTCAAGACCGGAGGCGGCGGCGCAGCGCGGCGATGTCGGCGCGGGCGGCGGCGAGGCTTTTCGCCTCGATGCGGCGGTAGAGATCGAGGACGGCGCGGCCGTCGGGCGTGAGCGCGGCGCCGGCGCTGCGGCGGGACGTCGTGGCCACCAGCGGCCGGACGAAGCAGCCGTTCATGGTCGCCACCAGCACCCAGGCGCGCCGGTACGACATGCCGAGCGATCGGGCGGCCGCGGAGATCGATCCCGACGCGGCGATCGCCTCGAGCAGGTCGGCCTTGCCGGGGCCGAGGGCGACCCTGCCGCCGCGGAGCGCCCGCCAGCGCGGCGCCAGCCGCCACCCCGGCGCCGCCGTCGTCCGTCGTCGTCGCATTGACAGGCATTGTATCCGCCCGTATATGATGCGCGCTCCATGAAGATCGCGCGCATCGCGGCGGCCGGCGTCCGGTCCGTCGTGGCGTTCCTGATCCTGGTCGCAAGCTCGGCCGCCGGCGCAGGGGTGCCGACGGCACCGGCGGCGGCCACGGCGTCCCCCACGTCCGTGGCCGCCCCGGTGGAGCTGACCGTCTACGCGGCCGCCAGCCTGAAGGACGCGCTCCAGGAGATCGGTCCCGCCTGCGGATCGGAAGCGGGCGCGACCATCCTCTTCAACTTCGGCGGCTCCAACGACCTGGCGCAGCAGATCCTCGCGGCCAACAAGGCCGATGTGTTCTTTTCCGCCGACGAAGGGTGGATGGACAAGGTGGCGGCGAAGGGGCTGGTCGATGCCGCGAGCCGCCGGGCGCTCCTCTCCAACCGCCTGGTGATCGTGGTGCGGGCCGACGCGGACCTGACGATCCAGGGACCCGGCGATCTGGCCGGCGCGAAGGTCAAGAACCTGTCCATCGCCAACCCCGACGCGGTCCCGGCGGGCCGGTACGCCCGCGCGTGGCTCGAGAAGATCGGCGCCTGGGAGGCTCTCAAGGACAAGATTGCGCCGGCGCCGGACGTGCGCGCCGCGCTCGCGGCGGTCGAGGCGGGCGCCGCCGAGGCCGGGATCGTCTATGCGACCGACGCCGCCATCGCCAGGAAGACCAAGGTCGCGTACACGGTGCCGGAGGGCGACGGGCCGAAGATCTCCTACCCGGTGGCGGTGCTCAAGGATCGGCCGCACGTCGAGGCGGCGCGGCGGCTGGTGGCGTGCTTCGGCGGCGACGACGCGCGGCGGGTCTTCGTGCGCGACGGGTTCATCGTGCTCGACGCCGCGCCGTCGAAGTGACCTCCTCGGTCCTCCTGCCGCTTCTCCTCAGCCTGAAGGTGGCGTCCATCACGACGCTGCTGATCGTCCCGCTCGGGGCGCTGGCGGGGTTGCTGCTGGCGCGGCGCCGTTTCACCGGACGCAGTGCCGTCGAGACGCTGCTCGCGCTGCCGCTCGTCCTGCCGCCGACGGCGGTCGGCTACCTGCTGCTGCGCCTGCTCGCCCGCGACGGACCGTTCGGCGTGAAAAACCTGCGCTTCGATCCCGATCTGCTGCTGACCTGGAAAGGCGCCGTGCTGGCGTCGGCGGTGATGTCGCTGCCGCTGGTGGCGCGCACGGCCCGCGTGGCGTTCGAAGAGGTCGATCCCCGGCTCGAGACCATGGCGCGCACCCTCGGGCTCTCGCCGCTCAGGACCTTCTTCGAGATCACGCTGCCGCTGGCCCGGCGGGGCCTGCTGGCGGCGGCCCTGCTCGGGTTCGCGCGGGCGCTCGGGGAGTTCGGCGCCACCGTCATCGTGGCGGGGAACATCCCGGGCCGGACGCAGACCCTGGCCCTGGCGATTTTCAGCGACATCCAGTCGGGGGACGACCGCCGGGCCCTGTGGCTGGTCGGCCTCACCGTGGCGCTCGCGTTCGCGGTGGTCTACGCCGTCGAAGCGCTGCTGCGCCGGAGGACAGCGCCGGCATGAGCGACATCGAGATCGATCTGACGCTGCCTTTGGCGCCGTTCACGCTCGCGGTGCAGTGGAGCACCGACGAGCGCGCGCTCGGCGTTTTCGGCGCGTCGGGGGCGGGGAAGACCTCGTTCCTCGAGACGCTCGCGGGGCTTCGGCCGCGGGCGAGCGGGCGCCTCCGCATCCACGGGCGGACGTGGTTCGACAGCGCCTCCGGCTTCCGCCTGCCGCCGGAGGAGCGCGGGGTCGGCTACGTGCCGCAGGACGGGCTGCTCTTCCCGCACCGCGACGTGCTCGGGAACGTCCTGACCGGCGCGCGGCGGGCCCGGCAGGGGCGCGGCGTGCGCATCGATCCGGAACGGGTGCTCGACCTGCTCGGCCTCACGGGCCGTGGCGGCTCCGCCGTGGCGGACCTGAGCGGCGGCGAGCGCCAGCGCGTGGCCCTGGCCCGGGCGCTGTGCGCCGGTCCGGAGCTGCTGCTGCTCGACGAGCCGCTCGGCGGGCTCGACCTGCCGCTGCGGCGGCGCATCCTTCCTTATTTATTGCGGGTCGAGCGGGAGTTCGGCGTCCCCTCGATCGTGGTGACGCACGATGCCGCCGAGGTGTCGCTCCTGAGCCGCGAGGCGATCGTCCTCGAGGCGGGCCGGGTGGCGGCGCGCGGCCGTCCCTCGGACCTGTTCCTGGGGCGCGACATGCTGGGGCGGCGCGGCGCCGGCGCCCACACCAACATCCTGCGCGGGCGCGTGGTGGCGGTCGCGCACGGCACCGCGCGTCTCGACGCCGGCTCGGGGATCCACGTGTCCGCCGTCGCGCCCCCCGGGCTCTGTCTCGGCGACGACGCGGCGGTGCTGGTCGGCGCGGAAGAGCTGATCGTCGCCGTCGAGTCGCCGCACGGGCTCTCGGCGCAGAACGTCGTGCCGGGCGTCGTCCGGGAGCTGATCCCGTCGGCCGAGGGGGGCGGGAGCGTCGCCGTCACCGTGGACGTCGCGTGCGCGCGCGAGCCGCTGGTGGCCGCGCTGACGCCGGAGGCCGCCGCGCGGCTGAGCCTTGCCTCGGGCCGCGCCATCTTTCTGGTCTGGAAGACCCACGCCTGCCGGGCGCTCGCCGCCGGGCCGGCCACACTCAAGGAGACCGCATGACGTTCGGGGGACGGAGGGGGAACGGAGCGAGGGGTCTGGCGCTGGCGCTCGCGATCGTGACCGCCGCGCTCGGATCGGCGGCAAAGGCCGAGGCGGCGATCCCGCTCATCGACAACGAGAAGGGGAAGCTCGACATGGAGTTCCGCTTCATGGCGTGGGCCATGGACGCGGGCCCCGATCTCCCGTCGGCCCCCGGCGTCAACACGGCGCCGCCGCCGGCGCAGGAGGAGAACATCGAGGACTTCTTCGTGCGCCGCATGCGCCTCATCTTCCGCGGCAGCGTCTCGAAGACGCTCGACGTCTACTTCCAGTTCGGCTTCGACAACAGCGGCAGCAAGATCCTGCGCGACGACGCCGGCGTGCGCCTCAAGGACGCCTACATCAACTACCACAAGTGGGACGGCCTGCAACTCGTGTTCGGCCAGTTCAAGGTGCCGTTCCTGCGCCAGAACCTCCAGTCGGGATTCAACCAGCTCCTGGTGGACCGCACGCTCGTGGCCAACCTGCGGCCCGCCGTCGAGGGGTCGCGCGACACGGGGGGCATGGCGTGGGGGAACAAGGGCGGCTTCCAGTACCGCACCGCGGTGTTCGACGGCTCCGACCAGGAGGACACCAACACCTCGAGCAGCCTGCGCGGCACGGTGCGCGCGTCGTACAACTGGTTCACGCCCGAGACCGGCCTCAGCGCCACCGGCACAACACTCGGCGAGAAGAAGATTCTCCAGATCGCCGGGCAGGTGGACGCGCAGAACGGGCGGCTGGACGCGCGCGACGAGGCCGCCTTCACGGCGGAGAAGCGCGCCTACCACGCCTGGGCCGCGGAGGTCTTCTACGATCAGCCGTTCGCGGAGCGCTGGGCGGTGACGACCGAGGCCGCCTGGGTCCAGCGTCGCGACGACTACACCACCGACGGTCTCGCGACCCGGCGCCAGGAGGGAGCCTACGGCCAGGCCGGCCTGCTGCTGCCGTGGAACGTCGGCCCGGGCCGCATCCAGGTCGTCGGCCGCTGGGACCAGATCGAATCGTTCCGCGGCCTCGAACAGACCCAGTCGAACGCCCGCGCCTTCGGCTTCACCTGGTTCACCCGTGGGCACGACCGCAAGATCCAGGTCGACCACGGGACTCTCCACGAGCGTCCGACCGACCTCGACGACAATTTCTACCGGCTCTCCGCCGTCGTGGTGTTCTAGTCATGCCGGATCGGGTCGCCGCCTTCGACGTGGCCTGAACGGGCGAATCGGCGTACATTCCGGGCTTCACACCAGGGGGGGTCGGAATGCACAGCCCGAGGCCGGCGCCGGTCCGGCTGACGATGGTTCTGGCCGCCATGGTCGTGGGGCTCGCGGCGCGAAGCGGCGCGGCCGGGACGCCCGCGCGCACCATGCTCGAGCTTAAGGGGAGCGGACTGCCTGCGTTCGAGCCCGGCTGGGAGCGGCGGACCTTCTGGGATCTCCGGGCGCTCGCGCCTCACGGTGCGGGTGCCACGGCAAGAACGATCTCCGCGAGTGTTGCCCTTCCTCCTTCGCCCCCGCCGCCGATCGCGGAAGGGATCGCCCTCCTGCCGGCGGGCCCGCGCGAGGTGCGGCTCGTCCGCGAGCTTCTGACGGGACCCGGCGCCGCGGTGACGCGTCTGGTGTATCGCTTCGTCGCAACGGATGGCACGACGGTCGCGCGCCTCGAAGGACCGCTGCCGGCGGCCGATGGCCGCTTCGTGCCGGATCATGGCGAGCTGCTCGAAGCGGCGCCGCTGGCGCCGAACGGGATGACGATTCCCTACCCGACGCTGCACGCGGCGCTGCAGCCGGGGCACGTCGGGTTCCTGCAGTACACGGCGCAGGGGCAGAACGTGCCGCTGACATCGATCCATCCGGGCTGGACCTCGGTGCAGGCGATGATCGCGACCGACGCCTCGAACGTCTCCTACCAGCCGGATCCGGGCGACCCCGGGTCGGCGGTCACGCTGCCGGAAGTGTGGGACTTCACCGGGCTGGCGAAGCCGGCGCTCGCCCGGCGCACCTTCAACACGACCCGCGACGATCTCGCCGGCGCCTCGTGCCCGGAGGTGTGCGCGGTGCGGGATCTGTCGGCTCTGCCGGCCGACGGCACCTGGCAGTCATGGCTGAAGATCGATCGCTACGACGGTGCCGGCGCGCGTGCCACGCGCGACCTGTTCTTCCTCAACGACAACGACACCGGGGCCGATCCGTCGATCGACGTGCCGTACCTGGTGTTCGACGAGCTGAACGTCGACGACCGGACGCAGATCTGCTTCGACGACAGCGCCGGCGGGGCGGCGCGCTTCCTGCGCTTCCTGCGGTTCACCGGCGCGACTCCGGCGACGGCGGCGATGCACGTCGGCGACACCTGGACCTCCGGGTTCTGGACCTCGTGCAACGACGCGTCGGGGCTGCGACTCACCCTGGCGTCTACGTGCGGCAACAACGCCTGCTACCCGGCCTGCAGCATTTCCCCGCGGGCGCGCGGCATGATCGGGCTCGGGGCCGGCTTCCGCTCGACCATCGTCGAGGACGGCTTCGTGCACGTCGCGGCGGGGAACTATGTCCCGGCGCTCCTGATGCGGCAGGACACCGACCTGCAGGCGGGCATCAACTTCCTCGGCACCTGCAACCTCGGGACGACGCGGGAGCGCTCGTTCGACTACTTCTGGGTGCAGGAGCACTACGGCCTGCTGGCGCTGGTCTCGTCGCCGACCGACGGCACCGGCACGCTGCCTCCCGACGACTGGTCGTCGATCGGCAACGTCACCGACCACGTGGACGTGACCTGGGGGCCGTACCCGCCGTACCAGATCGAGGCGACGGCCTGCCTGAACGGCACGCTGGTGCGCTGGTCGCTGCCCGCCGACGGCTCGAATCCCACCGGCGCGCCGGGGATCTCCGACTGGGGCTATGTCGTGGCATGGGGGACCGGGCTCGACGCCGAGACGCTCGCCGACTGGTCGGCCAACGCCAACCACACGCCGCTGCCGGGGCAGGCCGGCTACCTGGCGGCGCCTCCGGGAGGGGAGCCGACCTCGGCCATCGTCACCGGCTGGGCCGGGGCGTCGATCGACGCGACGGTCACGACGGCGCTGCGCTACACCGATCCCGATCTCGGCGATCTCAAGCCGTACCGCTCCGCCGCCTTCTTCAAGGTCACGGAGAACCCGGCGCGCCTCGACCCCTCCGTGTTCCGCGTCGGGCAGGCGGTGGCGCCGTTCGTCAGCCTCTCGGGAAGCGACCTGGCGCTGGCGTGGCCGGCGGTGCCGGGCGCCTCGGGCTACCGGCTGCGCGTCTTCGACCTGGCGACGAAGCAGGAGATTCCCTGCCCCGCCGGCCTCGATTGTTCGCCCATAACACCGTCGGCGATCCACAATGGCGGCGCCGTGGCACCGCAGAGCTTCGGCTACGTGGCGCTCGCCGTCGATGCGTGCGGCGCGGCGTCAAACAACTGAGGCCCGGAAGGCCGGGCCGCTCACCGAGGAGGAGATTCGATTCCATGGTCCGCACCGCTTCCACCATGCTGCCGCTCGGCACCCCCGCTCCCGACTTCCAGCTTCCGGACACCGACGGGACGATGGTCACGCTCGGCGATTTCGAGGACGCGAAGGGGATCCTGGTGATGTTCATCTGCAACCACTGCCCCTTCGTGAAGCACGTCCGCAAGGAGCTGGCGCTGCTCGGCCGCGACTACCGGCGCAGCCTCGGGGTGGTGGCGATCAACAGCAACGACGTCGCCGCGTTTCCCGACGACTCACCCGAGATGATGAAGCAGGAGGAGATCGACGCCGGGTACGTCTTCCCGTACCTGTTCGACGAGACGCAGGAGGTGGCGCGCGCCTACCACGCCGCCTGCACGCCCGATTTCTTCCTGTTCGACGCGAATCGCCGGCTCGTCTACCGCGGCCAGCTCGACGACAGCCGCCCCGGCAACGACGTCCCGGTGACCGGCCAGGATCTGCGCCGCGCCATCGACGCGCTGCTCAAAGGCTCGCCGGTCCCCGAGGACCAGAAGCCGAGCCTCGGCTGCAACATCAAGTGGAAGGCGACTTGAGAAGTCTACCGCGCACCGCGGTTCTGAAGATTACGTATAAAAGTATCGAAAGAATTTGATGCCACCTGAAGAGCAGCTGTGATCTCCTGAAGGCGTCTGCTCAAACGGTAGCGGCGCTGATTCCCTGCGCCGTGGTAGTCGACCTCCCTGATTATTCCGGAATCGACTAGGAGAGGCATCAGGTCATCAAAGAACTTGTTTGCGTGAGGTCCCAGTCGCATACGCAGAACAGCTTCATTGACTTCGGTTGCCCTCAGAAATGCCCGGAATACACGCTGTGACAGCACCAACCTTTCGTCGGGGGCATACTCCAATTTCAAGGAGGGTTGGTCCAACTGGGTGACGACCTTCGCGCCGCTCGAGGTAAGGATCATTCGAATCGCCTCGGGCTCGTAAATTGTTGCCTCCTTGTTAGTCATCAGGAGGCTAGTAAACTTGCAATCCCGGATGACAGTACCTTTAAGAGTACAGTTCTCAGACATCTCTAATCGTTCAAATCTACACTTCTCGAATTCGCAGCCGTCGATGCTGGCACCCTCAAGATCTTGAGGCTCGAAGTAGCACTGGCGGAATGTCACTCCTCGCAGTTCGCGCCCAAGAAGCGATCCCTCAGGAATTACAAGGTCCTCTAGCTCTGGCAGCTTCTCCTTAGCTCCGTCAAGGAGGTAAATTATCAGACCACCGATGTTCTCGCGCACATAGGAAGAGGGTCCTTCAGACCGCGCAGCTTGAAGCAGGACGACAACGGCCTCTCGGACCGAAAGGGTGACACGCGCCTTTCGCGCTGCTGTCTCAAGAGTCAGATCGGGTAGCCGGCCCTTCCTGAAAAGAGTTCGCAAATCGACAGCTTGCGAACCGACAACGAGTCGCCCAATTCCCTCACCAAGAAAGAAATGAAAAAACTCCTCGTGATCGAAAGCGTATTGACCCCGTCGATCGGGGGGGCTCATTAGTAAGGCGTGTTGTGGGAGACGCTCTTGGATCTGACGAGTGACGCTCGGGGTCTTATTCGTGCGTTCGGAGAACAGTTCTGACACCAGTTGAAGAATGTCCTGCTTGAGGTAGTCCGTGCTATTTAGCCACATTTCCTGAGCAACTTCGGATAGAAGCTCGCAGTGTTCCTCAACTGAAAGGAGCGCTCGCGGAGGTTCACCGACACGATCGATCCACTTCTGGTTTGCCTCCCGCTCTACGATCGCCCTTACAAACTGTGAGAAGAAATCCTTTGGGCTGCTCTTTACCGCGCGCAGGAGATTTGAGCGATCGGGACTCTTCAGGGCGAGATCAAGGAGTTGCTTCACCAGGACAGCACGAGTAAGCAGCGGATGATTGTCGCCGAGTTGGCCAGCGACCATGTCGTAGATCAACTGACCATCTGGTACCGATTTGCGACGACTGAATTCGATAAAGCGAGAGCGATCCCAGCGATTCAGAGAGATTCGCGCCACCGAGAGGGATGCAGATTCGAGGCTGTCGTATAGACGCGCTTGTGTCTCAAGGCTTGCGTACTCGTAGTAAGCCTTCCTGGCTGCGATTAGTAGGGTGCCAGATGACTCTAGGGTGCGGAGAAGCGTTCCAAGCGCTGATACCGCGTCGCCTGTGCCGCGCTCAATGAATAGCTCTTCGAATCCGTCTAGGGCAGGGACGAGTACGCCGAGACGAACCATTTCCAAGAATGAATCATAGTAGAGCAGCTGAAAACGTAGACGATTAAGCAGTGCCCCTACGACAATATCGTCAAATCGTAGAAAGGGTCGGCCCGCGAGTGGTACTGGAACAAGTAGCCAGTCGGAACGCTTCTCACGGTATGCCTGTGCTTGAAGGCGAGCGAGCTGGTTGATGAGTGTTGTTTTGCCTTCTCCGGCGTCCGAGGTTAGGTAAAGTAGTGAAGTGGTAGCAGGGGGCCGCCGGGACAGAATACTAGTGACGGCAGCGAGAGAGTCTTCGATTGGCTCTTGGGCATCTGTCGGGGCGAGTTCGAGTTGGTCAACTAGTTGTCCTGAGGGCACTATAAAGCTAGGTTCCTGTTCGATATAGCTCAGAAGGCGTTCGGCCAACAAGGGAATCCGTGCTACTCGGTTTACGATCCACGACTCCGCGCCCCATTCTGTGTCGTCCTCGCGAATGAACAACCGACCGTCTCTCTGAAAGCATGTGACATCGACTATTTCGTCGCGAATGCTGGCGACTAGACGGCCGCGAGCAAGGTCGAGGTCCGTGGGAGAGTCTGCGAATGTGGTCAGGACTCGAACGAGATCCTTAGCATTCATCTATCGGTCCTCAGAGCTGCATGGCGGCATACGATATGCCCAAGCCTGTTGTGTAGTAGGCACGCGTTGGACGAAGGGGCTTGGTATGAATATGGGTCACGGTGCAACCGGCGGCCAAGCTGGACCTGATAGCTGGCCACAGGTCATCGTCAGATCCGATGATGGATAGCGCTCCGGCGCCGGTATTAGCAAGATACAAAGCATCGGCTGTAATCATCGTATCGACTAGCTTCTGCGTCCTAGTAGTCAAAATCTTCTCGGGTTCCACGGGGCATCCAGTAACGGGACAGGCGCGGTTAGCCAAGAAGGGCGGAATAGCATTGAGTGGGCATGCGTTGGTAGTGCAACCGGCGCTTGTCGGCTGATCACAGGATAGCCCGCGGGGCATTTCGCGAGGCCTATATGTGTGGTACAGGAGAGTCGCTGGCTCTATCAATAGGCTCTGCGCCAATTCGACGGACAAGATGACTGAGCGACCACCGAAGGTTGCCGGCAGGGCCACGGTCCGGGGGAAATCGGCAAGGATTTCCGCAGTTAGATCTTGCGCCGGGCGCGTCATGGTCGCCGCTTCGTACCAACCACCGTACAGGCGGAATGAGATACGAGTCACGGATGGATCGAGCACACCGGCGACGATACCCAGTGTTCGTTCAGAGATGTGAACAAGCCCGAGCTTGCGGATCGGCAGGTTAATGTTGTCGTAGTCGACAAGAATGTTCTGCGCTCGCAAGAAAGGAAGGGCTGCGAGTGAAGGTCGCCGCCGAGTGTGGTATCGGACGAACCTGCTAAGGTAATCGCCTAAGCCCACAGTGTGGCGAAGTGTATATCTGGCTGAAGGAAACGAATGCTACGGTAACAGAAACTCCCCTTCGGTCATGATGACGGAGGCGCCGCCGACCTTCACCGACGCCAGACCGTTCGGGCCGCGCTCGGCCTGGACCTGCAGGAGACTGGGGCGGCCCATTTCGACCCCCTGGTGGACGGTCCAGCGCAGCGTCGTGGCGCGCGCGTCGTCGTGCGGGGCGAGATAGCCGGCGAGCGCGGCGGCAGCGCTGCCGGTGGCCGGATCCTCTTCGATCCCTTCCGCGGGCGCGAACATCCGGGCGCGGATCTCGATCGGCCCGGATCCGGCGCGCTGCGGCAGCGGCCCGCCATCGCCGAAGGTGAAGACGAAGCAGTCGGGCGCGACGTACTTCGACAGCGCCTGCTCCCAGGCGAGCTTGTCGATGCGGGCCCGCTCGAGAGCCGCGCGCGACTTCAGCGGTACGTACAGGAACGGGATACCGGCGGAGAACGACCCCGGCGTGAACGCTCCTCCGAGCAGGTCGGACGTCTCCAGCGACAGGACGCGCGCCAGCGTGGCCGCGGCCGGCGGCGTCGGACCGGCCTCGGGGAGCTTCGCGGCGGTGAGCTCGGCGAACACCGGCCGCCCCGCGTCGAGGGTGACGCGCACCGGCACCGGGCCGACCCCCTCTTCGAAGACGAGATCGAGATGGCCTCCGGGCGACGCGGTCGGCGGGACCGAGTGGGCGAGGACGTGCGCCGTCCCGAGCGTCGGGTGGCCGGCGAACTTCAGCTCGTTGCGCGGGGTGAAGATGCGCACCTTGCAGGTGCAGCCGGGTGTGGTGGCCGCCTCGACGAAGGTGGTCTCGGAGAAGTTGAACTCGCGGGCGATCGCCTGCATGGTCGCGGTGTCGAGCCCGGACACGCCCGGGAACACCGCCAGCGGGTTGCCGCCGAACGGCCGATCGGTGAACACGTCGCAGGTGACGAAGCGGAGTCTCTTCATGACGCCAGGGCCTCCCTGAGCGCCGCCCGGGCGAGCAGACGCGTCGAATCCAGGACCGGAAGAGGCGAATCCTCCGGTCCGACCAGGAGCGGAATCTCCGTGCAGCCGAGGATGACGGCGTCCGCCCCCTTCTCTTTGAGACGCTCGATGATCGCGGCCATCTCGGCGCGCGACTCCTTCCTGAAATGTCCCTGCACCAGCTCGTCGAAGATGATCGTATTTATGCGCTCGCGCTCCGCGGGCGACGGCAGGAGCGGTGTGAGCTCGAGCGGCTGCAGCCGCTTCGGGTAGACCGGGCCCTCCATCAGCCAGCGCGTGCCGAGCAGGCCCGGGCGCCGGAAGCCGCGGCGGCGCGCCTCGACCCCGACCTCGTGCGCGATGTGCAGCCACGGAAGGGGAGAGCGCGGCGCGACCAGGTCGAACGCCTGGTGAATCGTGTTGTCGGGGCACAGGAGAAAATCCGCTCCGGCGCTGGCGAGCTTCTCGGCGGACGACAGCATCAGCCGCGCCACGCTCTCCCAGTCGTCCCGATGGATCGCCTTCATGTACTCGGCGAGCGAGTGGGTGTGGAGGGAGACCTCCGGGTGGTCGTGGGTCCCCATGCGGGCCGCCGCCTCGAGGCAGAGGGTGCGGTAGCACAGGGCCGCCCCTTCGCTGCTGCAGCCGACGATGCCGACGTGCCGGATCAGGCGGGCCACGGTCGGGAGCGCTACGGTTTCTGGGGCGCGCCGGGCGGCGGGACGGAGACCGGCGCCCCCGGGGCGAGCCGGGCGAGACTCTCCGGCCCGAGGCGCATCTGGCGGCGGGCGCCTTCGAGGGCCCGCTCCGCGGCGGGGGACGCGGGGTCGCGGCGCCTCAGGTCGGCGGCGGCGGAGACCACGCGGCTCCAGGCGCCGACCTCGACGTAGTAGCCGCAGCGCATCAGGCTCGCCAGGCCCGGCCCCTCGTCGCCCGTGGAGAGTCCCTCCAGCTCCTTCTCGAAGCGGGCGGCCTCCGTCATCGTCTTGCGGGCGGCGACGCGGAAGGGCACCGACTCGGTGGGGGGTGTGCCGGGGGTCTCGGCCTCGAGCCACCAGCGGTACATCTCCCCCGGCTTCAGCTCGGGGCCGTCGGCCGGGAGGATCAGGTTGCCGGCGGCGGTCGGGGCGCCGCGCCAGAGGATCTCCTTGCCGCGGGCCACCACGACGCGCGAGGTGGGCGTGCCGTTCCAGACGAAGCGCGGGCGGGTGTCCAGGACGGTCTCGAAGCGCGGTGACAGCGGCTCGGCGACGCCCCCCGCGGCGGCGCCCCAGTCCTCGCCGTCGCCGCGCATGGCGCTGAGCAGGACGCTGCCGTCCGGGTCGTTGAGAATCCACAGGCCCGCCTCGAGAACTTCGACGGAGCGCGACGACATGGCGGTCGCGAGGGTCGAGACCTCGCTCGGCGGCGGGGTCGCCCCGGTCGCCGCCGCGGGGGCCGCTCCCGCCCCGCCGGCCGGGATGGCCTCGCCCGGGATCTCGATGCGGCTGCCGGCGGGCACCCGGACCAGCCCTCCGCCCGCGAGGTAGACCGTCGCCGAGGAGCCGCCTCCCACCTTCACCGTGTCGCCGGCCAGCAGGCGCATGCCGATGCTCCCGGGCAGTGGTGCGGCGCTGCCGGGCCGCTCGATGTTCACCTGCCCGCTGGCCGCCGCCAGGACGGCCGCCGCCGAGGGGCCGGCCGAGGCCGCGAATCCAAGGATGGGAACGAGCACGGCCAGGGCCGCGAGGGGCAACTTGAGGGAGAGAATCTTCCCTGTTCCGTGGGACGGACCGCGGCTTCGCATTGGAAGACGCCTAGGGTACCACCCCTTGGCGGGCGCGGGATCCTTTCGCCGTGGAGCGGCCGCGCCGCGCGGCCTCGCCGGCCTGGCGCGCCAGGTAGGCCTGCCAGAGCATGCGGGCGGCGACCGCGCGGTACGGCCGCCACGCGGCGGCAATCGCAAGGGCGCGCTCGCGCGATGGCGGACGGCGCAGTTGCTTCACCACCTGCATCGAGTTGACGAGGCCGAGATCGCCGGCCGGCCACACGTCGGGGCGGCGCAGCGACATGAGGAGGTAGACCTGCGCGGTCCACGGGCCGACGCCGTCGTGTTGCGTCAGGAGCTCGATCGCCCGCTCGTCGTCGAGCCGCCGCACCTCGTCGAGATCGAGCCGGCCGTCGAGCGCGGCGGCGGCGAGGCGGTGGCAGTACGCCGCCTTCTGCCGCGTCAGTCCGCAGGCGCGCAGCCGCTCCTCGCCGGCTTCGAAGAGAAGCGCCGGCGTCGGCTCGCCGATCGTCTCCACGAGCCGCTTCAGGATGGCGCGCGCCGAGGCGAGCGAGACCTGCTGCTCGAGGATGATCTGCACGAGCGAAGCGAAGCCGTGCGGGCGTCCCCAGAGCGGCGGCGGTCCGTGGCGCTCGAGGATTGCGGCGAGATCGCGATCGCGCGCCGCGAGCGCGTGCGCCGCCTCGCGCAGGCGCGCCGGCGTCAGGGGGCGCGCGTCGGTGCGGGGGATCTTCATCGCTGCAGCCTCGCGAGACCGGCACGCGCCGCCGCGGCGTCGGCCTCGGCCGCCGCGTCGCCGGCGGAGGCTCCGTCCGCCGCGGGCATGAGCAGGACGCGGCTGTAGGCCTCGAGCGCTCCGGCCGCATCGCCGAGCGATTCGAGCGCGTGCCCGAGAGCCGCGAGCGCGGTGCGCTGCTGCGCCGCGGGCAGCGGCCCGTCGAGCGCGGTGCGCAGCGCCTCGGCGCTTTCGGCGGCGCGGCTCGACGCGCCGTAGGCGAGACCGAGCGTCTTCGACAGGATGGCCCCTTCGACCGACGGTGCGGGGAACGGCCGGGCCTTTTCGAGGAGCGTCACCGCTTCGGCGGCGCGCCCGCCTTCGACGAGCGACATCGCCAGCTCGTTGAGCGCCAGGGGCCGCACGGGTCCGGTGCCCGCGAGCGCCACGGCGTGCTGCAGCTCGCGCAGCGCCTCGCCGCCATGGCCGACCAGGTGCAGCGCGGCGCCGAGGTTGTAGCGCGCCACCGCCGAGCCCGGAAAAGTCGAGGCGCAATCCTCGAGGATGGTGATGGCCCAGGTGGGATTGCGCTCGCTCAGCGCCAGCGCGCCCAGGTTGGCGCACGCCGGAAGGAACGACGCATCGGCGCCGTGCGCCTCGAGGAAGGCGCGGCGCGCGCCGTCGTGATTGCCCTGCTCGAGCGCCACGCGGCCCTCTTCGTTGAGCCGCAGCGCCTTCACGCCCTGCCGCCACCGCAGCAGTCCCCAGCCAGCGGCGAGCAGCGCGAACAGGGAGATCGACGCGGCGATGGTCCACGCCAGACGCCGGCGGCGCGGATCGCGGCGCGCTTCGGCGCGATCGAGCGCGGCGACGAGATCCGACATCGCGGCGAACCGCTCGGAGGGCAGGCGGGCGATCGATCGCTTCACGATGGCGTCGAGGTCGCCCGGCAGGCCCGCCGGGATCGTCGGACGCCCGGAGAGGATCTGCGTGCTCCAGTCTTTCCCTTCGAAAGGACGCCGGCCGGTGAAGAGCTCGCAGAGCGTCACGCCGAACGCGAACTGATCGGCGGCCGCGTCCGGCGCGTGCCCTTCGAGGACCTCCGGCGCCAGGTAGGGGGGCGTGCCGGCCGATTCGATGACGCCGCGATTGAGCTCCATTTCCCTGCCGGTGATCGGACCGCGCCGCACGCCGCCCGAGCCGCGGCCCACTCCGCCCGATCCCGGGCCGTCGCCGGCCGCGGGCTCGTGCAGCTCTTCGGGCGGCCGGCGCCAGACGAGACCGAAGTCGGCCACCTTCACCGACCCGGGCTCGGCGCCGAGCAGGATGTTCGCCGGCTTGATGTCGCGGTGCAGGAGACCGCGTTCGTGCGCCGCCGCGAGGGCCGCGGCGATGCCCCGGGCGAGGCGCAGCGCCTCGCGCCCGGGAAGCGGGCCGCGCCGCAGCCGGTCGGCGAGCGAGCCGTGCTGCATCCACTCGGTGACCAGGAACGGTCCCCAGGCGGACTCGCCGATCTCGTGCACCACCAGGATGTGCGCCGAGTGAAGCGCCGCCAGCGCCGACGCCTCGCGGCGCAGGCCTTCGAGATCGGCCGTCAGGCCGCCGGCGCGAATGAGCTTGAGCGCCACGCGCCGCCCCGGGATGTCGAGATCCTCGGCGACGAAGACCCGTCCGGCGCCGCCGGACCCAATCGCGCGCTCGATGCGGAAGTGGCCGACGCGCTCGCCGGCCCCGGGAACCGCGCCCCCGTCCGCGGACGACGCGGGCCCCCCGGCGGTGCGCACACTCCCGGTGTCGCGGCCGTCCCGGATCTCCGTGCGCGTCTCGGGCTCGCGGTCGCTGCGCGTGTCGGGCCGGCGCAGCGTGCGTGTCGCGTCGGGCTTCGGGGGGGAGCCGCCGGGCGCGTCGTCCCTGTCGGGGCTCATCCTCTTTCTATAATAGCCGCCCCATGATCGCGGGCGGCGGATGATCGTCAGCTTACGACGCGCGGTGCCGGCGGTTGCCGCCGCCCTGTCCGCGGCGGCGCTCGTCTCCGCGCTCGGGCTCGCGCTCGCCCAGTCGCCCGAGCCGCCCGCGACGCCACCCGAGCCGCCGGAAGCCGAACCGGGAAAAGCGCCGGAGGGAGAGCCCGGGGAAGCGCCGGCGGAGCCGGGCGAGCCGGCGCCGGCGCCCGGGTCGCCGATGGCGCTCTTCAAGGATGCGGTGGCGCGCCACGACACCGACGCGGCGCTGGCGGCGGCGCGCGCCGCGGCCGACGCGATCCGGAAAGACAAGCAGCTCAACGCCGAGGATCGGGCCCACGGGCTGACCGACCTGGCCATCCGGATCGTCCGGGAAGTCGGATCGGGCCCGGAAGCCGCGGCGGCGGCCGAGGCGCTCTTCCAGGAGGCGACGGACATCCGCCGGGTGCGCTTCGGCGATGAGAGTCCGGAGGTGGCGGACAGCCTCGACACGCTCTCCACCTTCCACTTCATGCTCGGGCGCTACGACACGGCCGAGGACGAGCAGCGGCGCGCGCTGTCGCTCCGCGAGACCCAGCTGCCGGCGGGCGATCCGGCGATCGCGGCAGCGCGTTACGGGCTTGGGACCATCCTGTTCCAGCAGGGACGCTACTCCGAGGTCGAGCCGCTCCTCCTCGACGCGCTGCAGACGTTCAAGACGGCGGCTTCACCCGACGCCGAGAGCATCTCCGACACGCTCAACACGCTGGCCGAGGTGGCGCGGGTGCGCGGCGACGTGACCCTGGCGCGCGAGCGGCTCAACGAGGGGCTGTCGTACGTCGAGACGATCCCGAGGTTTCAGCCGTTGCTGCTCAACAACCTGGCCGGCCTCGCCAAGGATCAAGGGCGCTACGACGAGGCCGAGGAGCTCCTGAAGCGCTCGCTGAACCTGCGCGAGACCGTCACGGTGTCCCACCTGGCGCGCGAGGCGACCGCGCTCCTGAATCTCGCCGAGCTGGCGCGGCTGCAGGGCAAGTCAACGGAGGCGGCAACGCTCTACGACCGCGCGCTCGACGAGGCCCGGCGCGGGCTCGGCCCGGACAACCCCGAGCTGGCGCGCTTCCTCAACCAGGCCGCGGTCAACGCTCAGGACGAAGGACGCTGGGACGACGCCTTCCGCCTCAACGGCGAGGGTCTCGACCTGCTGCGCCGGGTGCTGGGATCGGCCGACCCGATGGTGGCGCAGTCGCTGCTCGATCGTGGCGCGATGCTCCAGGCGCGCGGCCGCGGCGACGAGGCGCTCGAGGCGATCCGCGAGGGGCTGCGCATCCGCACGGCCGCTTCCGGCGACAAGCACCCGGAGGTCGCCACCGCGCGCCTGGCGCTGGCGCGGGTGCTCGAAGCGCCGGCGCCGAAGGACGCGCGCGAGGCGGTCGATCGGGCCGTCACGGTGCTCGACGGCGGGGATCTCTTCCCCGACGAGCGGGCCGAAGCGCACGCGCTGCGGGCGCGGCTGAAGCGCCGGGCGGGGGATCGCACGGGGGCGATCGCCGACCTCGAGACCGCGGCCGGGATCGCCGAGGACCTGCGGCCGAAGAGCGGCGGCGGCGAGGCGGCGCGCGCCGGCCGCTTCGCGCCGCACGCGGTCATCTTCGACGACCTGGCGCTGACGCTGTTCGAGACCGGCCGCACCGCCGACGGCTTCGAGGCGGCCGAGCGCGGCCGCAGCCGCGCCTTCCTCGACCAGCTGGAGACAGCGCGCGTCGATCTGCGCGACACGCTGCCCGAAGAAGACCGGCGCGGCCTGAAGACGCGCGAACAGACGGCCCTGGCGCGCCTCACCGAGGCGCGCGACCAGATCGCCTTCACGCGCACCCGCACCGACCTCGATCCGGCCGAGCGCGACCGGCGCATCGGTCCGCTGGAGGTGGAGGCGCGCGAAGCCGCCGCCTCCGTCGCCGAGGTGCGCGAGGAAGCGCGCAGCAGGAGTCCCGTCTGGCGTCGCAGCGGCCACGCCGTGCCGCCCGGGCTGACGACGGTGCAGGCGCGGCTGGTGCCGCGGCGATCGTTCCTCCTGCTCTACGTCCTCGGCCCGGACCGCGCCGGGCTCCTGCTGATTCCGCCGGCGCCGCAGCCGGCCGTCTACTCCCCGCTGAACGCCGACACGAAGATCGCCGCGGCCCTCGGCATCGCCGAAGGAGGCGTCGGTTCGGAAGCGCTGGCGCGGGCGATCGGTCCGCTCGCGTCGGCGCTCGCGCGGCCGCCCGCAGGCGGAGCGGGCTGGGACGAAGGGGCCGGCGCCGCGCCGGGCGAGCGCGCGCCCCTCCCGGCACGCCTCAATGCCTTGTGGCGGCTCCTCGTGCCGGCCGAGGTGTGGACCAGGCTGCAGGTGGCGGACGAGGTGATCGTGCTTCCCGATGGAGCGCTCGGGGCGCTGCCGTTCGAGGCGCTCGCCGTCAAGCCGGCGAAGCGGCTGGAGGAATCGACCTTCTGGCTCGACGACGGTCCGCCGATCCGTTACGCGCCGTCGGCGGCGATTCTCCGGGCGCTGGCCGATCTTCCCGCCGGCGGCGAGGGGCTGTTGAGCGTGGCGGACCCGGCTTACACGACGCTGCCGCGCCTGCCCGCGACCGAGGAGGAGAGCCGCCAAATCGTGCAAGCGAGCCGGCGCAAGTCGCTCGGCGCGTCCCCGGCGGTGGTCCTCACCGGCACGGCGGCGACCGAAGCGCAGGTGCGCTCCGCGCTCCCGGGAAAAAGATTCCTGCACCTCGCGGTGCACGGCAAGGTCGAGCCGCGGCTCGGCGATCTCTTCGCCGCCTTGTCGCTCGCGCCGCCCGCGGCGCCTGCCACGTCAGCCGGGTCCGACGGGATTGCAACGAAGCCGGCCGGCGGCGCGTCCGACGACGGATCGCTGATGCTGTTCGAAATCTACGACCTCGACCTGCAGGCGGAGCTGGCGGTGCTGTCGGCGTGCGTCACCAGCCGCGGGCGGGCGATCGAAGGGGAAGGATCCTTCGCACTGTCGCGCGGCTTCCTCGCCGCCGGAGCGCGCCGCGTCGTCGCCAGCCTCTGGTCGGTGGACGACGCCTCGACCGCGGCGCTCATGGGGAATTTCTTCCGCAAAATGGATCCCGATCGCCCGTACGCCGCGGCGCTGCGCGATGCGCGTCGCTCGGTGCGGGCGAACAGCAAGTGGAAGGCGCCGTTCTACTGGGCGCCGTTCCTTCTCACTGGCGCTCCGTAGCCGGCAGGGCAGGCTGCCGCCGGGCTCAGGGGCAATTGCGCCCGCTGATCGGTGAGCCTGCGCTCGTGTGGCCGAGCGCTCCGGCGCCGCAGACGCCCTGGGCGCGGACGAGGAAGTAGAAGACGCTGCCGACGGGCTGGGTGCCGGTCGTCGTGCTGGTGAGGTCGGCCCCGTCGCTCTCGACGCAGACGGCGGTGTTCCAGTTGACCGGGCCCGCGGTGCGCAGCGTGTCGTAGACCGGCGGGGTGGTGCTCCCCGCGTCCAGCGGCGCCGACCAGGTCAGGGTGGTGACGCCGGTGGCGAGGTTGTGCGAGAGCTGGAGGTTCTGCGGCTCGGACGGCGGGCTCCAGCGCGACGAGTCGGCGTCGTTGCAATCGCCCTGGCACTCGGAGACGCCGTCGAAGTCGTCGTCCCCCTCGATGGTGCCGGCCGGGTCGGGCCAGAAGGCGCGGGAGCAGTCGTTCACCTGGCCGTCGCAGACCTCCGGCGCGCCCGGGCGGGTGGCGGCGCGGGCGTCGTTGCAGTCGTTGACGCAGCCGTCGAAGCCGTCGCCGTCGTTGTCGCCGCAGGCCGCCGTGCTCACCGTGAAGCCGAGGGCGCTCACCGGCTCGAAGCCGGTCCAGAACTGCACGTAATAGAAGTTGTGGACGTTGTCGATGACGCGTCCGGTCGTGATGAGGTCGGTCGAGAAGGTGCGCACGCCCTCCGCCGCGCCCTTGCTCGTGAGCGTCGCCATCAGCACCGCCCCCGTGCCCGAGGTCTGGGCGTCGCTGCGATAGAGGAACGCCGTCATGTCCCCGTCGTCCGAGTTGTCGAGCACCGACATCGACAGTGACTGGACCTGCGCCCCGTCCGGCAGCTGCAGCCCGGTGTTGAAGCGGTACTGCCCCATCAGCGTCCCCTGGAACGGTGTCCGCTGGTCGGAGGTCTGCTCGGGAAGGAACGGCACCGCCGCGACGCTGTCCGACACGGTCGAAGGCGTGGTGCCGGGCAGGGTGAAGAAGATGCGCACGCCGTAGATGTCGAGGATGTGCCCCATGGCGATGTCGACGTAGTAGTAGTTGTTCTGGTTGTCGATGACCGCGGGCGCGATCGTCGAGGTCGAATAGGTCCTCACCGGATCGCCGCTCGTGCCGGTGGTCACGACGGTCGCCATCGGCTGTGACACCGGTATCGTCGCCGGCAGCCGCATCAGGCGGATGGTGGCGGAGTCGCTCACCTCGTCGAACGAGGTTACGGCGAACGAAGTGACGGTCGCCCCGTGCGGCAGCCGCACCGGCGCGACGTAGCGTCCGATGGCGCCCCCCGGCGTGCCGTTCAGCATGATGCCGTTGTTGCCCCACTTGACGTCGGTGCCGTTGCGCTCGGCGTCGAAGCCGAGCCCGGCGATGTCGATCGACTGCGTTCCGGTCGGGTCGGGATCCTTGTAGCGCACGCGCACGCCGTGGGTGATCCCGCCCGGCCCCTGCTGGATGTTGACGTAGTACGAGTAGTGATCGAGGTCGATGGCAATCGCCGGGATGGCGACGGTGCGCGTCTCGATGGACGACGGCGTCACGTCGTTCAGCGTGATGGTCGCGACGGTTTGCGGGTTGCCGACGCCGAAGAACGAATGATCGACGCGGCGGATCTGCGCCGTGATGGCCTCGAACTGGGAGACGACCTGCCCGACCAGCGTCAGCTCGAGCAGCTGGGCGCCGTGCCGCAGCGGCAGCGGCGCCGTGAACAGCGACGAGCCGGTCAGAACCCCGGACGAGTGATCGGGGAAGTTGTTCGACGAGTCGTACGCCGTGAACGACGTCCCGGCGATGGTCAGCGTTTTCGGCACGTTGAAGTCGACGCCGATCTCGAGCGGCGTCAGGTTCTGCGTGTACCACCAGCCGGTGACGACGTAGGTCGTGCCGGGGACGAGCCCGGTGACGAGCGTGCCGGCGGTGACGCGCACCACCCCGTCGTCGGTGTTGCCGAGCCCCAGGCTCCCGCCGCTCACGGTCCCGGTGGTCGGATTGATCGGCGCCGAGCTGCCGGCGTTGTAGTAACCGTAGGGGCCGAGGTCCCAGCCGCTGGCGTCCGTGTTGAAGAGATTGAGGTACGCCTCGGGAGAGCCGCCGATGAAGTCGTAGCCCTTGGTGTTCGGCGAGCCCGCCGGCGTGGTGTAACAGGTCTCGTAGCCGGGGGTCAGGACCTGGTGGGCCTGGAAGACCGACTGCGGCACGACCGCGACGTTGTCCACCGCCTGCGCATTCCAGCTCGCCCCGGTGAAGTTGTCGCCCGAGAACGAGAGGATCGCCTGGGGGCCGGTCGCCGTGAAGGTCAAGGTGAGCGCGGGGTCGATCGGGCAGTAGAAGAAGACCGGGAAGTTCCGGTCGATGACCTTCTTGAACGACTGCGCCGATGCCGGCGTTGCCGCGATCATCCCGGCGCACAGGACGACGAGCGCGGCCAGGGCTCTCCGGAGCCAGCGCCCCGGACGCGGAAAGTCGAACGTGAGTTGTTCCATGGACGCGGGCAAATTACGCCCACCCCTGAAATACGTCAAGGAATATGCGCGACCAGGGCTGGCCCAGTCGGGGGAGGGGCGGCACCGGAGGAAGGCCGGACCGGCGCCCCCCCCAGGAGGGCGGGGAGACGGGGTCGGAGCCTCGTCGGGGGCACTAGATATAAGGATGTGGTTTGACAGCCTTTTGGGGGCTGTGCTAATTTCCGCCTTCCGCTTGCAGGGCAGTGGTTTACGGGCAGTCCGTATACACGTGGCCGCGCGGCTTCTCCGCCGCCCGGCCCATCCTTGTTTTCGAGGTTGACCTTTGAAGCCAGACGCAGCGGCCGGGCGCTACGCCCGAGCCCTCGCCGAGATCGCCGGAGAGAACGACGCGCAGGCGCTCGAGGCGCTGAGCGCCGAGATCGCACTGCTCGCCGCGACGGCCGGATCCGACGCGGCGCTCCTGCGCTTCTTCGACAGCCCGTCGGCGCATGCCGCCGACAAGACCGCCGCGGCCGTAAGCCTGGCGAAAAAGGCGGGGCTGTCCGACCTTGCGGCGCGCTTCTTCAACGTCCTCGTCGAGAACCGCCGCGTCGGCGCGCTCCGGGGGATCGCCGCGGCGCTCGCGGAGAGGCGCGACCGGGCCGCCAACATCGTGCCCGCCGAGGCGACCTTCGCCACGGAGCCCGGGCCTGCCGAAGAGAAGGCCCTGCAGCAGGCGCTCGAAAAGATGACCGGGAGCCACGTGCGGCTGTCGGTGAAGGTGGATCCGGACCTGCTCGGCGGCGCCGTGGCGCGCGTCGGCTCGCGGATCTACGACGGCTCGCTCCGGACGCGGCTGCAGTCGCTGCACCGCCGGCTGGCGCGCGCGTAAACAGGGAGCAGAGACGGCCATGGCGCAGATCAAGGCGGACGAGATCGTCAGCGTCCTCAAGCAGCAGATCGCTGGGTTCCAGGGGGGCGTCGACGTCAGCGAAGTCGGCACCGTCATGTCGGTCGGCGACGGCATCGCCCGCATCCACGGGCTCGATCGCTGCATGGCCGGCGAGCTGCTCGCCCTGCCGCACGGCGTCTTCGGCCTGGCGCTGAACCTCGAGGAGGGCTCGGTCGGCGCCGTGCTCTTCGGCGAGTTCATGAAGATCAAGGAAGGCGACACGGTGAAGCGCACCGGCCGCATCGTCGAGGTGCCGACGGGCCCGGAGCTGGTCGGCCGCGTCGTCGATCCGCTGGGCCAGCCGCAGGACGGCAAGGGCCCGATCAAGACGGCCCAGACGGGCACCCTCGAGCGCATCGCGCCGGGCGTCGTCGATCGGCAGCCGGTGAAGGAGCCCATGCAGACCGGCGTCAAGGCCATCGACGCGATGATTCCCATCGGCCGCGGCCAGCGCGAGCTGATCATCGGCGACCGGCAGACCGGCAAGACGGCGATCGCGGTGGACACCATCCTCAACCAGAAGGGCAACGGCGTCATCTGCGTCTACGTCGCCATCGGCCAGAAGCGCTCGACCATCGCGCAGGTGGTGAAGACCCTCGAGGACCACAAGGCGATGGACTACACCATCGTCGTCGCGGCGTCGGCCTCGGAGCCCGCGACCATGCAGTACATCGCGCCGTACGCCGGCTGCGCCATGGGCGAGTACTTCCGCGACCACAAGCAGCACGCCCTGGTCATCTATGATGATTTGTCCAAGCACGCGGCGGCGTACCGCGAGATCTCGCTGCTGCTGCGGCGGCCGCCGGGACGCGAGGCGTACCCCGGCGACGTCTTCTACCTGCACTCGCGCCTGCTGGAGCGGGCGGCGAAGCTGAACGACCAGCTCGGCGCCGGGTCTTTGACCGCGCTGCCGGTCATCGAGACGCAGGCGGGCGACGTATCGGCGTACATCCCGACCAACGTCATCTCGATCACCGACGGGCAGATCTACCTCGAGTCCGACCTGTTCTTCTCCGGCGTGCGGCCGGCGGTCAACGTCGGGTTGTCGGTCAGCCGCGTCGGCGGCAACGCCCAGACCAAGGCGATGAAGTCGGTCGCCGGCACGCTGCGGCTCGATCTGGCGCAGTACCGCTCGATGGCGGCCTTCGCGCAGTTCGGGTCGGACCTCGATAAAGCGACGCAGTCGCAGCTGCACCGCGGCAAGCGGCTCACCGAGCTCCTGAAGCAGGGGCAGTACCAGCCGATCCCGGTCGAGAAGCAGATCATCTCGCTGGCCGCCGGGGTGTCCGGGATGCTCGACGACCTCGAGGTGGAGCAGGTCCGGCCGTTCGAGGAGGCGCTCTACAAGTACCTCGACGGGCCCGGGCGCGAGCTGGCGAAGAAGGTCATGACGGCGCCGAAGATCGACGACGCCCTCAAGGCCGAGGTGCGCAAGGTGGTCGAGGAGGTCAAGGCCAACATCAAGGCGCTTCTGGGCGCGGTCCCGCCGAAGCCGGCCGCGGAGTCGAAGCCGGCGCCGAAGACGGCCGAGCGCAAGCCGGAGCCGGCGACCGCGGGCGCGGCGCACTGATCCGGGCCTGACCGGGAGATCCGATGGCCAACGTCCGCGACTTCCGCACCCGCATCCGCAGCGTCAAGAGCACGCAGCAGATCACCCGCGCCATGTACCTGGTGTCGGCGGCGAAGATGCGGCGCGCCCAGGAGCGCATCATCGCGGTGCGTCCCTACGCGCTGAAGATGCTCGACGTGCTGTCGTCTTTGGCGGCGCGCGCCGACGTGTCCAAGCATCCGCTGCTGGCCCGGCGCGAGGAGCGGCGCGTCGTCGTGCTGGTGATCTCGTCCGACAAGGGGCTGTGCGGCTCGTTCAACACCAACATCCTCAACCGCGCCCGCGCCTTCCTCGCGGAGCTCTCTGACCGTGAGGAGGTGCACGTCGATCTCGTCGGCCGCAAGGCGCGCGACTGGTTCAAGCGCCGCGCCACCAAGGTGCGCCGCGTCGAGGTGGATCTCCTGAAGGACCTCGACGTCCCCAGGGTCCGCGCGTTCGCCTCGGAGCTGGTGCGCGGCTTCGTCGCCGAGGAGTACGACGCGGTCTACCTCGTCTACAACGAGTTCAAATCGATCCTGCAGCAGCGCCCGGTGGTCGAGCGGCTGCTGCCGATCCCGCTCGAGATCTTCGCGCGCACCCAGCCGGAGGGCGCCGCCGCCGGCGCGGGCGGGGCGCCGGTGCGGCCCGAGGACTACATCTACGAGCCGGACGACGTGTCGCTGTTCGATCGGCTGCTGCCGCGGCACGTCGGCACGCAGGTCTTCCGCGCCCTGCTCGAGTCGGGCGCGGCGGAACAGGGGGCGCGCATGACGGCGATGAACAACGCCACGCGCAACGCCACCGACATGATCGATGCGCTGACGCTGCAGATGAACAAGATCCGCCAGGCGGCGATCACCAAGGAGATCCTCGAAGTGGTCGGAGGGGCGGAGGCGCTGAAGTAACGGTGCGCTCGCGCCTGCGGCCCGGCGAGACGGTGAGGCTCCAGGCGCGCAGGCACCCGATCGCGGTCGTGTGGCCGTTCACGGTGCTGCTGTTCTGCGTCGGAGGGCTGATCGCGGCGGGGCTGTCGCAGACGCCGGCGTGGTGGTACGCCGCGGGCGCGGCCACGGCCGCGGCGGCGTTGTGGGCGCTGTGCCGGTGGCTGGTGTGGCGCGTGGACATTTGGGTGGTGACCGACCGCCGGGTGATCGACGAGTCGGGCGTGCTGACGGTGCGGATGATGGACAGCCCGCTCGAGACGATCAACAACGTCGGGTGTGAGCAGACGCTGTTCGGCAGGATGTTCGGGTTCGGCCGGGTCGTCCTGCAGACGGCGGCCGAGCACGGCGAGACGACGATCGACGGCCTGGCGCGGCCGGAGGAGCTGCGCGACGCCATCATCGAGATGAAGGAAGAGAGACGAAGGAGCGCGGGATGAACGTCGGCAAGGTCGTGCAGATCATCGGACCGGTGGTGGACGTGGAGTTCGCGGAGAACACGCTGCC
>Ga0134121_10000904_pt1 | contig 30218 bp, 26 predicted proteins | sample KB301_FD_96463 | JGI IMG/M metagenome (GOLD analysis project Ga0134121, IMG submission 96463) | Terrestrial soil microbial communities without Nitrogen fertilizer from Kellogg Biological Station, Michigan, USA - KB3-0-1 | ecosystem: Environmental > Terrestrial > Soil > Unclassified ... | reverse complement strand
GTAGCGATGCGTGATGATCGGCGCGGGATTGAGCTTGCCGCTTTCGATCAGGCGCTGCATGAGCTCCCAGGTCCGGAACATGTGCCGGCCCACGATCCCCAGGATCCGCCGCCCCGTCAGGATCACGTCGTTCGCCAGGTTCAGCTCGATCGGCCCCGGCGGGATCCCGAACGCGACGAACGTTCCGCCCTTCCGCAGCGACCGGATCGCGGTGACGATCGCCTTGTGGTTGCCCGACATGTCGATCGTGACGTCCAGCCCCGCGCCGCCGCGGTGCGACTCGAGCCGCTCCATCAGCGTCGGATCGGCGCCGTCGAGCAGTTCGTCGGCCCCCATCGGCCCCGCCATTTCGAGGTGTTTCGGGTTGACGTCGACCGCGATGACCTTCACCGCGCCGAGCGCCTTGCACGCGGCGACGGTGAACAGTCCCGCCGGTCCGCAGCCGAACACCGCGACGTTCTGGCCCACGACCTGGGCCTCGCTCGCGGCGTAGACCGCGTTCCCGAGCGGCTCCAGCAGCGCCGCGATCTCGGCCGACGTCCCCGGCGGATTCTTCCACGCGCAGACGGCGGGGATCGAAAGGAACTCCGCGAATCCGCCCGGACGGTGGACGCCGACGATCTTCAGGTCGTCGCAGATGTGGCGCAGGTCGTGGCGGCACTGGTAGCACTTGCCGCACGGGATATGGCTCTCGACCGAGACGAGATCGCCTTTCGCGAGCCCGTCCGCCCGCGCGCCTACTTCCACGACCTCGCCCGCGATCTCGTGCCCCAGGATGAGCGGCGGCTTGATCACCGACTGCGCCCAGTTGTCCCACTTGTAGATGTGCAGGTCGGTCCCGCAGATCGACGCCGCGCGCACGCGGATCAGCACGTCCTCGGGACCGCACGCCGGCACGTCGACCTGCTGCATCGACGTCCCGAGTCCCGCCTCTTTCTTCATCACCGCGCGCATCGTGGCCATCAGCTCATCATCTCCCTCAGGATCCCCAGGTTGACGGGATCCATGCCCTCTTCCTTGGGCGTCTCGATCACCTTGGGCACGTTCTTGAACCGCGGGTCCTTCATGAGGCACCGGAACGCCTCGAGGCCGATCGCCCCCTTCCCGATGTTCTCATGACGGTCCACGCGGCAGCCGAGCCCCTTCTTCGAGTCGTTCACGTGGAACGCGCGGATCCGGCTCACCCCGACCGCGCGGTCGAACTCGTCCATCGTCTTCTCGTAGCCCTCGCGCGTCGAGATATCGTACCCCGCGGCGAAGACGTGACACGTGTCGAAGCAGAACCCGATCCGCTCGGGCTCCTGCACGCCGTCGAGGATCGCCTTCATCTGCTCGAACTTCCAGCCGACGGTCGCGCCCTGCCCGGCGGTCGTCTCGAGCAGCACCCGGACCTTGTAGCCCTGGGTGCGCTTGAGCGCCTCGTTCAGCCCGTTCTGCATCTGCCGGATCCCGACCTCCTCGCCCGCCTCGCCGGGGGATCCCGGATGGGTGACGAGCGACGCGAGGCCGAGCGCCTCGCACCGCTCCAGCTCGTCGACGAACGCGTGGACCGACTTCTTGAACATGGCCGCCTCCGGCGTCGCCATGTTGATGAGGTAGGTGTCGTGGGCGAACGCGGTGACGATCTTCGCCGCCTTCTGCGCGGCGCGGAATTGCGTGACCTCTTCCGGCTTCAGCGCGGGGCCCGCCCACTGCCGCTGGTTCTTGACGAAGATCTGGATGACGTCGCACCCGACTTCCTTCCCCCGCTCGCACGCGAGGTGGAGGCCGCCGGCGATGGACATGTGGGCGCCGAGGTTCATGGGCACCTGATTGTATTCTAAAGGCGAGATGGACGCACCTTGTTCCAGTGAGGCGGAAACGACGCCGGCGTTGCGTCGTCAAGGCTCAAGAGGACGTTCGCACCATGACCAAGCCGCACTTTCTCTTCGAAGAATGTCGCGACGATCGGCCCGCGGTGGTCTCTTTCAGGTGCCCCTCGGAGAGCGCCAGGTATCTGATCGTGGGAAGGTCGATGGTCGGCCTGGCGTTCATTCTGGGAACGTTTGCGGTTGCAAAGAACCTTGCGCGATCAGCCCACGACTGGGGCGATTGCTGCGCCATCTACGGCGGGGCGCTTCTTCTGGCAACGCCGATGATCCTGGCGCTCTATCTCATGGCGCGGGCTCTTTGGGTTCGCAGGGCGGTCGTCATTCACCTCGAGGAGGGAACCCTTTCGGAGATCCGTCGGACTCCATTCAAGGCGAACGCGTCGCATCATTCCCTGGCCGAAGTCCGGTTCGTCCTGATCGTTGCGGATGCATCGATCTGGCACGTTCTGGTCGAGCTGGCCGGAGACTCCTTCGTCGCCCTGGGGTACGCGGATGACGAGGATCACGCTCGGGATTTCGCTCGGCGAGCGGCGGCCGTTCTGAAGGTCGGGATCCGGGAAGACGCACCGGAAGTTCCCGCTCCGGCGACTGGGCGCTGACTGCGGGATTCAGCGTGATGCGTCGGGGCGCAACTGCACGTCCCCCTCCCTCGGCAGCTTCTGCTGCAGGTCGAGCATCATCGCGACCAGCTCCGTCATCGGCACGGGCTTCCAGTCCCGCGCGGGGTACGGATCGCCCTTCGACCAGGGAGGCGGCTGGATCGAAAAGCCCTGGTGGGGTTCCAGCGTCCGCACCCGCGCCTTCCAATCCCCAGCGCGGTAAGCTTCGTAGAACCCGCCGAGGGACTCCGTCAGACACCACCGGAACCACGCCGAATACTTCGTCCCCAGCGGCTCCCAGTCCAGCGAGTCCGGCGCGAGATAGGAAACTTCGCCGGCGGGCGGATGAAGCGCGAAGACCCCGCCGACCACGTCGTCGGCGATCACGATCCACTTGCGGTCGGGACGCGCGAACCGAGGGACGGCCGGACTGCCCGAACCCAGGATCCGCAGCCATCCGTGGTCGACCAGGATGCCGCCGGTCTCCTGGATGATCGCCCCCAGGGCCGACTCCAGGGAGACCCCGACGACGCGGCGGATCTCGTCGCGGCGGTCGCGGTCCGGAGGCAGGAGTTCGACGGTGTTCCGGGCAGCCTGGATCCACTGGAGGACCTCGGGCCAGGCGGGCTCGGTCATCCCGACAGTGTAGCGATCAGGGCGTGGGGGCGGCAACGTTTGCCGCGGCGCGCAGGCGCGCGCGCTCCAGCTCGCAGAAAACCCGGACGCAGTCCGGATCGAACTGGCTGCCGGAGTTCTTCTCGATCTCCGCGAGCGCCACGTCGTGCGGCAGCGCCTTGCGGTAGACCCGGTCGTAGACCATCGAGTCCCAGGCGTCGGCGATCGCGATGAGGCGCGAGCCGAGCGGAATCGCCGTCCCCTTCAGCCCCCCCGGATAGCCCTGGCCGTCCCACCGCTCGTGCTCGTGCTTGACGATGTCGACGATCGGACGGAGCTCCTCGATCGGCGAGAGGATCTGCTCGGCGACGAGGGGATGCTCCTTCATGTGCTCGTACTCGCTCTCCGTGAGGCGGCCGGGCTTGTTGAGGACCTCGTCGCGGATGCCGATCTTGCCGATGTCGTGGAACAGCGCGCCGAGCTCGATGTGGCGGATCTGCTCGCGCGGGACCTTCATGGCGCGGGCGATCTCGATCGACTTCTCCGCCACGCGGCGCGAGTGGCCCTCGGTGTAGACGTTCTTCGCCTGGAGCGCCTTCTCGAGCGCGCGGATCGTGTTGATGAACTGCGTCTTGATCCGGTCGCGGCTCGTCATGACCTCCTCGGTGCGGTTATTCAGCCGCTCCTCGAGGGCCACGGTGTAGGCGCGCTCCTCGAGCGCGCGGGAGTGCTTCTCGAGCGCGACGCGCAGCCGGAATGCGCTCTTGACGGGGTCGATGGGCCGGATGAAGAAGTCGTACGCCCCGGCGCGCGCGGCCTCGACGGCCAGCGTGCCCTCATGGTCGTCGATGATGACCAGGAACCCGAGCGCGGGGTTGAGCTTCCGCAGGCGGAGCATGTGGTCGAGCGTGCCCTGGGCCTGGGAATCGATGACCGCCATCTCGGCCGACGCGGACCGGGCGGCGAGGGTCGCCTCCTCGGCGGTCGCGACGAAGACCACGTGGTACGGCTCGTCGCGCAGGCTGCCCTCGAGCCCCGTCCGGATCTCGCGATCCGGCGAGAACACGATCACATCCCCGCGCTTCTGAAGCTGTCCCATCGTCAACAACCCTAATTATACCGACAGGATCGGCGGCAGAAAGATTCCCTTGCAGATCGGATTTGCGGCGGGGACCGGAAGGTTCAAATCTTTCCAATCGCCAGGGCCACGAGGGCGCCCTGGAACGCGACGAAGATCAGGAGGACCATCGAGAGCGCCAGCCCGCGGTTGCGGAGCCACATCCGCTGCAGGGCGGCGCTCATCAGCGCGGCCATGCCGGCGTGGATCAGGATCCCCACCGCCGCCGAGAGGGGCATGCTGCCCTTCCCGAGGCCGAACAGCGCGTGGCGCTGCGCGAGGATGTGGCCGAGCAGGCCGTCCCCGATCTGCTCCTGGAGGAGCAGGTAGGCCACCATCTCGATGATGAAGTAGCCGCAGCAGAGGACGAGGCAGAATCCGAGAAGGGTGCGCGCCCGCGGATCGGTCCGGGGAATGACGGTCGGCGATCCCATATCGGCAACCTTAGAACGCGCCCCGTCGGGGGCGAAGTTGGGCGAATCGCGGCTACTCGCGATAAATCTCGAAGCCCATCTCGCGGATCATCTTCGCGTCGGCGTCTTCGCTATTTCCGCCCGTCGTGAGGTAGCCGTTCGTGAAGATGGAGTTGCAGGGATAGAGCACCATCGGCTGGAGCGAGCGGAGCACCACTTCCCGCCCGCCCGCGCAGCGGATGTCGCGCGACGGATTGACGAACCGTACCATGCAGAGGACCTTGAGGCACTTCTTCGGATCCTGGCGCGCCTGGTCGCCCAGCGGCGTGCCGGGACGCGGATCGAGGAAGTTGATCGGGATCGAGGTCACGCCCAGGCGGCGCAGCTCGAAGGCAAGCTCGACGAGGTCTTCGTCGCGCTCCCCCATCCCGACGATGCCGCCGCAGCACGACTCCATGCCCGCCTCCTGGACGTAGCCGATCGTCCGGACGCGGTCCTCGTAGGTGTGCGTCGTGCAGATCACCGGGAAGTGGCGCGCGCTCGATTCGAGGTTGTGGTTGAAGCGGTCGACGCCCGCCTCCTTGAGCCGGAACGCCATCTCGCGCTCGAGGATGCCGAGCGACGTGCAGACGCGGATGCCGACGGTCTCCTTGATCTCCTTCACGGCGGCGCAGATGGTGTCGAGCTGCTGGTGGTTCGGCCCGCGCGTGGAGGTGACGATGCAGTACTTGTAGGCGCCCGCCGCCTTGGCCTTCTTCGCGGCCGAGACCATCTCGTCCTTGGTCTCGAGGCGGTACCGCTCGACCTCGCCGGTCGAAATCTTCGACTGCGAGCAGAAGTGGCAATCCTCGGGGCACATCCCGCTCATCGCGTTTTCGAGGACGTGGATCTTCACCTTGTTGCCGTGGAAGTGATGGCGCACGCGGTACGCGGCGTTCAGGACGTCGAGCAGCTCGACGTCCGGCGCCCGGAGGACCGACAGCGCCTCGGCCTTCGTGATCTCCTGGCCGGCCAGGACGCGGTCGGCGATCGCCTGCCAGTTACCCATTCAGCTTCGCCATCAGGACCTCGGCCACCTTGGGCTCGATCTTGTCCCACGAGGAGGCCGGGTCCTTGGAAATCGTGATGAAATTGTTCAACGTGAAAACTTGCGTCACCCCGGCGATCCCGAAGAGCGCCTGGACGAGCGGCTCGGCGGCGGCCTCCTGGGCCGACCGGTAGGTCGTGGGCTTCGCGAACCGGGACTCGGAGAGCCCGACGCGGATGGAGTTCGGATTCGGCGTGGTGCCGATCTGGAACGGGGCGCCCATATCGCCGCTGATCTAATCATGAGGGCCGGGATTGCGCAAGAGAAGAAGCGGGAAGCTCATGCTCCCTTCGCCGCGCCCGCGCGGGTCAACATTGAACGTGTCACGACAATTGATGCTTCACGGAACGGCGGACGGGGCGTATGATGAATCCATGACTTCACCGAAGAGCGGAATGGCGGCGTCGTGCCCCTGCGGAGCCCAGCTGGAGATCGATCCGAACGAGACCACGCAGGAGATCGCCTGTCCCGAGTGCGGCATGACCCTCGAGGTCGCGATTGCCATCGATTCGCGCACCAAGAAGGTCCGGCTCGGCATCCTGGTCAAGGACACCTCGCTGTCCCAGCGCTCCATGAAGGGCAAGGGCCAGGAGATGCACACCGCGAAGTGCGTGTGCGGCGCCCTGATCACGGTCGAATCGGGCGGCGTCGATGCGGTCTACACGTGCACGGCCTGCGACGCCGACTACACCGCGATCATCAAGAAGTCCAAGACCGGCGGCCCGGGCGTGCTGGTGCTGCGTCCCCTCGTCGCCGCCCCGGTGACGAAGAAGACCCTGAAGCCCGAGACCCGGATCCCCGCGCCGAAGACGGCCGTCCCGGCGCCGAAGCCGGCTGCGAAGACGCCCACGGTGGTCCCCGCGCCCAAGGTCTTCAACAAGGTCGCTTCCGCGGCCGCGAACAGCGGCGCGGCCCTCGCCGCGAAAGAGCGCTTCCTCCAGATGGCGAAGTCGGACGTCGGCGCGCAGGAGATCGTGGGCGACCTCATCCTCTGCTTCTGCCGCGCGACGATCAAGCTGAAGGAAGGCTTCCACCGCGAGATCGTGAAGTGCCCCGAATGCCACACCGGGTTCCGGATCTTCCAGGCCGTCCATCCGAAGACCGGCGACCCGATGGCCGTGATGATCGCGCGGGAGTAGCCTCGCAGATCAGATCCGCGCGTAGCCCCGGCGACGGCGCCGCGGGAAGACCTCCGGGTGGAGGATTTCCGCCAGGATCTCCAGACCGTCCACCAGACGCGGACCCGCGCCGTTGAAGTACGACGGCCCGTCGGCATGATACACCTCGCCGGCCTGCACCGCCGGCAGCGACGCCCAGCCCTGACGACCGGTCACCTTCGGCATCTCCCGCATCGTCCGCTCGCGGCTCAGGCCGCACGGCATCAGGATCAGCACCTCGGGCGCGGCGTCCACTACGGCCTGCCATTCGATCCGGCGCGACTCCTTGCCCTTCGACGCGAGCGGATCGCGGCCGCCCGCCATCTCCACCATCTCGGGCACCCAGTGGCCGCTCGCGAAGACCGGGTCGAGCCACTCCATGCAGAACACCCGGCGCTTCGGCAGCTTCTTCGTCTTCTTCACCACCGCCGCGATCCGCCGCCGCAGCGACTTCTCGAGCGGCCGCGAATCCTTGCCGAGCAGGTCGCCCAGCTCCCGCAGGTCGCCGAACATCCCTTCGAAGTCGTGGGCGTGAAGCGCCAGCACGCGCGGCTTCGGCGTCACCAGCGACAGGACTTCGCGCAGGTCGGAGGGCGACGTCGCGCACACCTCGCAGAGACTCTGCGTCAGCAGCACGTCGGGCTTCAGCCGCTTCACCAGGTCGCGGTCGATCCGGTAGAGGCTCGTCCGCTCCTTGGCGGAGGCGACGACGGCCCGATCGATCTCCTCGCTCGTCATTCGGTCGGGGTCGATCAGGCTCGTCGAGACGACCGGCTTCTTCTTCGCCGCCGGCGGCCAGGTGCATTCATGCGAGACGCCGACGATCGAGCGTCCCGCGCCGAGCGCGTACGCCATTTCGGTCGACGTCGGCTGGAAGGACAGGATCCTCATCGCTTCACCGCCACGAAGAACACGCGTCGGAAGGGAAAGAGCGTGCCGCCGGGCGACTCGGGATAGGCCGCACGCAGCCTCGCGGCATAGGCGGCGAGGAACTCGTCCCGCTCGGCCCCCTGCAGCGCCTTCAGGACCGGACGCAGCGCCGTCCCCTTCACCCATTCGAGCACGGCGTCCCTCCCCTGCAGCACGTGCTGATAGATGGTCTCCCAGACGTCGGCGTGGAATCCGAGCGCGTGGAGGAGGTCGACGTAGGTCGCCATCGGCAGCACGATGTCATGGCGCAGCGCGACGCGGCCGGCCAGAGTCTCCTGGAGCAGGAGGTGGGACGGCGACTGGAAGTTCGCGGGCATCTGGACCGCGAGCACGCCTTTCGGGCCGAGCGCGGCGGCCATCCGGGCGAGCAGCGCGTCGTGATCGGGGATCCAGTGGAAGGCGGCGTTCGCGACGATCAGGTCGACCGGCTGGGCGGGCTTCCACGTCGCGATGTCGACCGTCACGAAGTCGAGCCGTCCCGGGTCGGCGTGCTCCGCCGCGGCCTTCAGCATCTCGTCGGAGGAGTCGACGCCGATCACGCGCGCCTCGGGCCAGTGGTCGGCGATCGCGGCGGTGAGGTCGCCGGTGCCGCAGCCCAGGTCGACGATCGACTTGTACGACCGGTCGGGGATGCGCGACAAAAGGTCGAAGAACGGACGGGTCCGCTCCGCCCGGAATTTCTCGTACTGGCCGGCGTCCCACATGGCGTCAGACCCGCGCGTGATCGACGACGAGCTTGCCCGCGACGTAGACCTGGCGGATCGCGGAGCGGTTGCCGCGGTGGACGATGCGGGAGACGAGGTCGTGGGCCGACTCCGCCGGCGGCGCGCCCGCGGGGACGATCTGGTGCCAGTCGAGCACCTGGAAGTCGGCGGACTTCCCCGGTTCCAGCGAGCCGATGTCCTCGAAGCCCAGCGCCTCGGCGCCTCCGAGGGTGGCCATGCGGAGGATCTCCTCGGGACCCGGCCCCTTCGCCGAGCTCACCGCGTGGACCTCCCAGGCGCAGCGCATCACGCGGTAGAGCGACAGCTCCGGCCCGGCGCCGACGTCGCTTCCGAGGCTGAGCGTCGCGCCCGACCGCCGCGCGGACGGCCAGTCGAGGACGCCGCTCCTCAGGAACAGGTTCGAGGTCGGGCAGTGGGAGACGCGGCGTACCTGCTTCCAGTCGCGCTTCCCCATGTGGACGCAGTGGGCGAACAGGGTCGACTCGCCCGCGAGGCCCGCCGCGTCATAGACGTCGACGTACGGCTTGTGGAACCGGTGGCGCACCTCGCGGATCTCGTCGGGATTCTCGTTCAGGTGGGTCTGGATCGGCAGCGCGAGCCGGCGGGCCAGATCGCCCGACCCTTCGAGCAGCTCCTGGGTGCAGGAGAGCGCGAAGCGCGGCGTGACCGCGAACCGCCGCTTCTTCGAATCCCACTTCCGCGCGAGCTCCTCCGCCTCCTGGAGCACGCGGGCGCGTCGGTAGGCGCCGATGTCCATCAGCGGCGGCCCGATCCACGCGTGGACGCCCGCGTCCCGCGCCGCCTCGAAGCAGGCGTCGACCGATTCGGGCCACGCCGACGTGTAGAGCGCCGCGGCCGTCGTCCCGTTGGCGAGCATCTCCTGGAAGAAGCGGCGCGTCAGCTCGATCGCGCGGCCGCCCTGGAACTCCGCCTCGACGGGATAGACCCACTTGCGGAGCCACGGCAGGAGCCCGTCCGGGTGGACGCCGCAGATCGACAGCTGCGGGACGTGGGCATGCGTGTCGACGAACCCCGGGATGATCAGGTTGGGGCGCAGGTCGAAGTCGTGCTTCCGTCCCCGTCCGACCGCGGCGATCGTGCCGTCCCGGACCTCGAGCGTGCCGTCGGGCAGATCGACCCATCCTCCCCGGCGCAGCGGGGTGAGGAGGTGACCGCGATAGATCGTCACGCCGGGGATTCTAAGCCACCGGCGCCATAAATCAAACCGTTTGGTTTATGGCTTCTTCAGCCATAAACGCAACCGTTTGATTTATGGCAGAAGTTTCGGGGCGGGGGTGCGGAGGGCGCCGACGGCCATCAGCACCGCAGCGAGCGTCATCGCCACCGCCGGCGGACCGGCGACGTGCCACTCCCGGGCCTGCACCGAGAGCCCCTGCGCGACGAGAGCCAGAGGAAGCCCGACCGCCCCCGCCAGGAGGAGGACGCTGGTGAGCTCCTTCGCCCCGAGGGAGAGGCGGAGGCGGTCGAGCACCAGTCCGCAGACGACGTTCAGCAGCGGCAGCATGACGGCGGCGATGTGGGCCAGTCGAAACAGCCGGCGCGGAAGGTCGTCGTACTGAATCAGCCCTTCCGGCACCTTCACCATCGGCACGAAGGCGTAGAGCGACATCGCCAGCCCGCCCACCAGCGACAGCGCCAGCAGCGCCAGGCCCGTCTTGATGTTCCGCGCCCCGATCAGCCCGTGCTTCTCCATGCCTTCCGCGCGCGGCCGAGAAACGACTCCCGGCGCCGCGCGGTCTCCTCCGCCGTGTAGAGCGATCCCATCAAGTACTCCAGCCCCTGCTCCAGCTCCTCGACGCTCATCCCCTTCGGCACGAAGTTCACGTCGAAGAGCGTGCACCGCTCCCACGCCCGCTCCCGCAGCAGCCGCCCTTCCTTCTTCAAGCGCGCGTAGAGCGACGTCCCCGGGAACGGCGTCAGCACCGTGACCTGTACGTCGGCCAGCCCGCTCACCTTCGCGAAGCGCTCGATCTGCGGGAAGATGTCCGGCGTGTCCGTGTCGTTGCCGACGATGAAGCAGCCGTTCACGGAGATGCCGCGGTCCTGGATCGCGTCGATCGCGCCCCGGTACTGCTTGTAGCGCGCGGCCTTCCAGCCCGAGGCGTCGATGCCCTCGAGCGCGGCGGGCGTCGGCGACTCGAAGCCGATCAGCAGCTGCCGGCAGCCGCTCCGCGCCAGCAGGTCGAGCAGCTCGCGATCCTCCGCGACCGAGACGTCGGTCTCGGTGAACCAATGGACGTTCTCCTCCGCCATCGCGCGGACGAGGTCCTTGCTCCACCGCTTGTTCACGAACGTGTTGTCGTCCGCCAGCTCGAGGAACGGCCGCTTCCAGAGCTTCTTGATCTCGCGGATCTCCCGGATCACGGCCTCGACGGGCTTGAGCTTGTACCCGCCGAAGATCCGCGACGCGGCGCAGAACTCGCAGTGGAGCGGGCAGCCGCGCGTCGTCTGGACCGAGAGCCGGTTGTACCGCTTCACGTCCAGCAGGTCGAAGCGGGGCACGACGTGGCCCAGGGTCACGTCCTGGAACGACGAGTTCCGATAGATCTTCCGCAGCTTTCCCTGCTCGCAGTCCTGGACCAGCCGCGGCCAGAGCTTCTCGCCTTCGCCGACCACGATCGCGTCCGCGTAGAGGACCGCCTCGTCGGGGACGAGGGTGACGTGCAGCCCTCCCAGGACGACCTTCGTGCCGCGGGCGCGATAGAAGTCGGCGACGCGGTACATGACGTCCGACATGGCCGTGAACGAGCTGATGGCGACGAGATCGAACCGCGTCGGCTTGAGGACCGACTCGTCGAACTCCGGCACCTCGAGGTAGGTGACCTGGTGGCGCTCCGGCAGCGCGCCCGCGAGCGTCAGGAGCCCGAGCGACGGCATCGAGGCGATCACCTTGGCCCGCTCCACGAACCCGGGCAGCGTGATGCCGTGCTTCCGGAGCCGGTCGTTGTAGATGCGCACGCCGCTGATGGCGATCAGTCCGATTCTCATGGAAGGAAGAGATGCAAGCGGCGTGCCGGGCCCGGGGATAAGGCGGGACGCGGTCGGGTGTGCAGGAGGATGCACACCCTGCGGAAGGACCTACTCGTCGGAGCGGTTCTTCGCCGAGACCGTCGCCTTCAGGGACGACCGCTTGCCGTTCCGTTCGACGTCGAGCGTGATCTCGTCGCCGGGCTTGAGGAGGAAGAAGATCGCAGAGTAGCCCTTCACGTCCTCGAACTCCTTGCCGTTGATCGAGAGCAGCAGGTCGCCTTCCTTCAGGCCGGCCTTCTCGGCGGGGCTCCCCGGCGTGACGCCGGCCAGCCTCACGCCCTTGCCGTCGAATCCGTAGTCCGGCAGCAGGCCGAAGTAGGGGTCGGCGCCCTTCCCCGCCCGAGGCGTCGGCGCGGACTGCACGGGCTTCACGAACGTCATCTTCTCGGGAGCGTCGGCGACGCGGCGGGCGAGCGTCTCCACGAGATCCGCGACCTTCCGCAGTCCCTCGAAGTTGATCTTGTCCGCGGTGTCTCCGGGCTTGTGGTAGTCGACATGGGCGCCGGTGAACAGGTGGACGGAGGGGATGCCTTTCAGGACGAACGAGGTGTGGTCGCTCGGCCCGATGGCGTCCTTGTTGTGCGCGATCTTGATCGGGCTGTCGGCGAGGTACTCCTTGAACTTGTCGCCGGTATCGGCGCCGAAGACGATCAGGTTCTCGCGCAGCCGTCCGACCATGTCCAGGTTGATCATCGCGACGGTCGGCTCGAGGGTCGGCAGGTTGTTGACGAAGTGACGCGACCCAAGGATGCCCATCTCCTCGCCGCTGAACGCGACCAGGATCACCGTGCGCTGGGCGGGCTTCTTCGCGAACCGGCGGGCCATCTCGATGACCACCGCGGTGCCGCTCGCGTTGTCGTCCGCGCCGCAGAAGACCTTCTTGCCGTCGCCCCCGAGGTGGTCGTAGTGGGCGCCGATCACGACCGCTTCCGACGTGGTCCCGTGCACCACCGCCACGACGTTGCGGCCCGTGGTGCCGTGGCCCTGGAACGGCTGAAGCACCGGATGGAGCCCCGAGCGCCGCATCTCGCCGACGATGTGCCGCGCCGCCTTCTCTTCGCCCGACGTCCCGGTCTCCCGGCCCTCAAACGACTCATCGGCGAGCGCCTTCACGTCTTTCTCGAGGTCCTGGCCGACGGCCAGCGCGAGGAGGAGCAGGATCGCGTTCATGGAGAGGCCTTTCAGTGAACCCTAAGGATATACGTCCGGCCCGGCCATAAGCCATAAATCAAACGGTTGCGTTTATGGCTGGAACAGCCATAAACGCAACCGTTTAATTTATGGCCGGGGCTATTTGCCCTGCTGGCCGTCGGCCTTCTGCAGGCCGGGCTTGCGGAGCGCGGCGATCTTGCCGTCCATCTGGGCGAGGAGCACTTCGATCGCCTTCTCGAGCGCCGCATCGCGGCCGGCCAGGAGATCCTCGTGGGTCTCGGCAACGCGATAGTCGGGCGGGACGCCGTAGCCTTCGAGGTTGCGCCCGTCGGCGCTGAACCAGCCCTGCACCGAGACCGTGATCTTCGAGCCGTCCTGCATCGTCCACTCGTTCCCGCCGATCACGCCGCCCGCGGTGGGCATCCCCACCAGGTAGCCGATGCCGAGATGGCGGAACGTATACGGGAGGATCTCCTTGTCGCTCCGCGAGATCTCGTTCATCACCATGATGACGGGCCGGTCCCACGACTTGCCCGAATTGCGGCCGCCCTGCACGCCCTGGCCGTACTTGTCGGCCGACGTGGAGCCGTTGCGGTTCCGGGTAAAGCACGCGGGCGCGGCGTTGAGCCGGTCGGGCGCCGACGAGTCGAGCAGCGCGCAGACCGGACGATGGGCAAGGCCGCCCACGCCGTCGCGCTCGTCCAGCACCAGCCCTTCCGCCTCCGGGAACTCCTCTTCGACCCCCTTCCGGAGCCGGTTGACCTCGGACTGGACCATCATCTTGATGTGGTGGTAGGCGAGCCGGCCGCCGCTCCGCTCGCGCACGAGCTTCTTCCGCCACGCGATCCGGTTCTCGTACTTGAGCTCGCGCAGGCCGTTCCGGTCGACCGGCCTCACCGTCACCATGCGCTCCTCGCCCGCGCCGTTCCGGATCCGGAGCTGAAGGTCGACGATCCCGGCCGACGCCTCGAACGAGAGGAGACGGTCGAAGTCGGTCGACGGCTGGAGCTCGCCGGCGCCCACGGCGACGATGACGTCGCCCTCGCGGAGGCCCGCCCGGTCGGCGGGGCCGTTCGGCTCGATCCGGATCACGCGCAGCGACCCCGTCTCGCTCACCACGAAGTCCGCGGCCATCGAGCCCGTCACCGTCGCGTTCTTCAGCGGCGCCGGCGTGAGATGGATATGCGACGACCGGAGCTCGCGGATCATGTCGTTGATGAGGTCGTACAGCTCCGGCTTCGTCTGGGAGTCCTCGGCCATCCCGCGGTACTTCTCGCGCATCGCGGTCCAGTCGACGCCGTGGAAGAACGGGTCGTAGTAGTGGCCCGCGTAGCTCGCCCAGACCTGGAGGAAGACGCCCAGCATCTCCTCCCGGCGCGACACCGGCCGCGTCGCGCGGATGTCCAGCAGCATCTTCTGAGAGCTCTTCGTGTCGAGAATGATCAGCACCTGGTTCTCGGTGCCCTGCCCGCGGTCGATCTCGGCCACGACCATCGTGCCGTCGGGCGACCAGCTCGGATTGCGCCCGTTCTGGTTGAGCGACCGGTCGCCGGACGCCGGGTTCGACGGCTCCCACGTCTTCAGCTTCCAGCCGCCTTCGCCGGAGGAAACGCCGTAGACGAGGGTCTTCGAGTCGGCCGACCAGCTGAGGCCGCTCTTCGTCTCCGGGGAATTCCAGGTCACCGTCGCCAGGTCCGCCAGCCGCGTCTCGTGGATCGCGGTCTTTCCGCCGCCCGCCTCGAGGTAGGCGAGGCACTTCCCGTCCGGCGAGAACCGGGTCCACTCGTACTCCGAGTCCTCGGTCGACGCCAGGGCCTGCCGGACGCCGGTCTTGAGATCGAGGATGAAGACGCCGCCGCCGTCGCCCGCCGCGATCGCGACCGCGAGCTTCGTCCCGTCGGGCGACAGGTTCGGATGGCGGTACGGCCGCTCTTCCGTCGTCAGCCTCCGCGGCTCGTTCGCGTCGAGGTCCACCGACCAGACATGGGCCGGGCTTCCCGTCGATCCGCCCACGAAGACGATCTGCTTCTCGTCCGCGCTCCACGACGGCTCGCGCCGCTCCCCGGCGCCGCGCGTCAGGCAGCGGGGATTCCGGGCGTCGGCGTCGCACACCCAGATCTGGCCGCGCGAGACGAACGCGATGCGCGATCCCGACGGCGACCACGCGGGCGTCCGGAAGCCCGACGAATACGTGCGCGACTCCGCGGGATCTTCGTACTGGAAGGTGGTCGTGACCGAGAGCTTCTTCGGCGTGGGCAGCGCCACGCGGAGATCGATCGAGTAGAGGTCGAAGCCGCGCTCGTACACCAGGACGTTGCCGCCCTGCGACGTCGAGGGCCACGTCACCTGATCCTCCCGGTGGCCGGTGACCTGGAGGAGCGGCCCGCCGTTGACGCTCGTCCGCCACACGTTGCGCTGCATCGACGCCTGCTTGATGCCGTTCGCCTCGTGCGAGAAGTAGAGCGTCGTGCCGCGGAACACGGGATGGCGGGAGTCTTCGCTGCCCGACGCGATCTCGCGCGGGATTCCCGAGCCGTCGGGCGCGATCAGGAAGATGTTGTGCTCGCCGTCGGCATACCCCGAGGCGTAGCGGTCGTACGCGATCCACTTCCCGTCCGGCGACCACGCGGGATTCTCGCCGCGGAACCGGGTGATGCGCGACGCGGTGCCGCCGTCGGCCCGCACCTTCCAGAGATCCCACACGCCGTTGTTGAGCGCCAGGTCGAGGTTCGAGTCGCGGTTCGACTGGAAGGCGATCCAGCGGCCGTCGGGCGACCACGACGGAGCGTCGTCGTCGGACGAGTGCCAGGTGCGCTGATCGACGGTGCCAGTCCCCAGGTCGAGCACGAAGATGTCGCGGTTGCCGAACTTGTCGCTGCTGAACGCGAGCTTCGAGCCGTCGGGGGACCAGCAGGGCTTCTGTTCGTGGGCGGGATCGCGCGTGACCCGTTCGGCCGCGCCGCCTTCGACCGGGCAGATCCAGAGATCGCCGTGCCAGTCGAACGCGATCCGCTTTCCGTCGGGAGAGAGCGCGGGATGGCGCATCCCGCGAATTTCGAGCGCCGGGGAGGCGGCGCCGAGGATGAAGATCGACAACAGCGCCGCGACTCGCGACATCCTACTTACCCCCAGGCAACAACAAGCTGAAGATTATATTACCCCACGACTGAAAGTCGAAGCAGGATTTTCCCCAGGTTCAGTTTCTATTCGACCTTCAGGCTCGTCACCGCGCCCGTCTTGAGATCGCACACCCGGATGGCGTGGTTGTTGGTGTCCGCGATGAACAGCTTGTCGCCCCACCCCGCCAGGCCGTTGGGCTCGTGGAACCGCGGCTTCGCGCCGTCCTCGAGCCCCTTCTTCCCGTCGCCGAGAAAGGTCTTCACCGCGCGGGTCTTGGGGTCGACGGTCTTGATCTTGTGATTGTAGCTGTCGGCCACGTAGAGGACGCCCTTGTGCCACCCCAGGCCGATGCAGTGCTGGAGCAGCGCGTCGTTGCCCACGCCGTCCTGATCGCCGAAGTCGAACAGTCCCTTCCCCACGATCGTCCGAACCTTGCCCGCGGGATCGAGGTCGACCTCGCGAATCGCGCTGATCTCGCTGTCGGCGACGTACACCTTTCCCTCCTGGATGGAGAGGCCGCTCGGCTGGGAGAACAGCGACTGGTTGTGCGGGCCGTCGGCGATGTTCTCGCGCCCGGTGCCGCTGAACGGATTGAGCATGCCGGTCGCCAGGTTGAGCACCCAGATCTGGTGGTTCCCGGCCATCGCGATGAGCAGACGGGGGCCGTCGAGCGCCAGGTCCCACGGCGAATTGAGCGCGACCTTGAGGGCCTCGCCGCCGGGCATGTGCGCGCCCTGCGTTCCCGTCCCGGCGATGGTCTTCACCGTCTTCGACGAGAGGTCGACCAGCCGGATCGTATGGTTCTGGCGGTCGCACACGTAGAGCGAACTGTCGCGGAGCGCCAGCCCCTGCGGCTCGTCGAACCTGGCGGTCGCGAAGTCGCCGTCCTTGTTGCCCTCCTCCATTCCGCCGATCTTCTCGAGGATTTTTCCGGAATGATCGGTGATCAGGATGCGGTGATGCTTGGTGTCGGCGATGACCAGCTTGTCGGCCGTCGCCAGGATCTTCCCGGGGAACGAGAGCGCGCCGGGCTTGACCTTGTTGCGTTCGAGGCCGAGCTTGAGCTCCGTCCGGTTGATCTTGTCGCCGAACTTCTTCACCAGCTCCTCGACCCCCGCGACGAAGTTCTCGTAGTTCCCCTCCCCCGAGTAGTGTTTGTGGATGACGCCGTCCGGGCCGATCATCGTGAAGTGCGGCCAGCCGCGGGGCCCGTACTTGTTCCAGATCTTGAACTCCGCGTCGTTCACCACCGGATGCTCGATGTCGTACCGGAGGATCGCCTGCCGGATCGTGTCGGTGTCCTGCTCGTTCTTGAACTTCGCCGAATGGATGCCGATGACCACCAGCTCCTTCGGATACTTCTTCTCCAGCCGGATGAGGTCGGGGATGACGTGCATGCAGTTGATGCAGCAGAAGGTCCAGAAATCCAGGAGGACGATCTTGCCCTTCAGCTCCTCGAGCCGCACCGGCTTGTCGGTGTTCAGCCAGCCGAGGCCGCCTTCAAGCTCGGGCGCCTTCCCGTAGGCGAGGCGGCTCTGGGCCAGGGCGGACGTCGACAGCGCCAGGACCAGGGCGACGGCGAGCAGGCGGGTCTTCATCGATGCGGTCTCCGCGACAGGGGGGCTTCACCACCAAGGCACAAACGACGCAAAACCGGCCCCTTGGTGTTCTTTGTGTCTTCGTGGTGAACCGGTTCGAACGTCCACCAATGATACGACGGCGGGCTACTTCCGTTTTTCGCGGGGCCCCGGGCCTTCGAAAATAGTCCGGAACGCGGCCAGGATCTGGCACGCCTGGAATCCGCAGGTGCGGACCACGGCCGCCCGATCCGAGGCCAGCTCCTCGTCGTCGGAGTTCCCGATCGTGACCACCGCCAGGCGCTCGCACCGCTGGCCCAGCGTGTCCAGCAGCCGCCGCTGGCCCTCGAACCGGTGGGCGTCGAAGCAGAGGAAGACGCCGGCGTCCTGTCCGGCCATCCAGTCGGCGGCGAGAGCGACGCTTCGGTCGTCGGGCTGGACGGCGATCTCCAGGACCCCGACGCTCGCGCCGACGCTCGGCCGGATCCGCGCGGCCGTCTGGCGAAGCCCTTCTTCCACGGGAATGCGGTCGGCGACGTCGGCCAGGCGCGGCACGAGCAGCCCGACCCGGCGTCCCGACGGGAACGGGAGGAGCCGCCCGGGGTCCCGCTCCACCCGGATCGCCGCTTCGGCCACGGCGGCCGCGAGCGCCGAGCCTTCAGCATCGTCCGGCTCTTTCGCGCCGCCCGGCACCACCGGGCCGACGCCGACCTTGATCCCGACGCAGCGCAGCCCGACCGCCATCTCCGCGGCCATCGGGCCTGCCTCTCCGATCAGGTTCACGGTGATGCCCATCGCCGCGAGCTCGTTCCCCATCGCGCGGCCCACGTCGCGCGCCAGGGCCGGGTTCGCGGCGGCGTCGAGCGCCTCCAATCCCGGGAAGGCGGTGACCCCCCGGACGAACGGCGTGACCGATCCGCCTTCATGGCGGACGGCGAATTCCAGCCCGCGGCCGAGCTCGGCCCGCAGCGAGGACGTCAGCTCGCGGACCTGGTCGGGGGTTTCGATGTTTCGGCGATGAAGCTGGATGCCGGTCGGACGGGCGGCGCGAAGCTCCTTCACGAGCTCCGGCGTCGCCTCAATCCCGAACATCTCGGCGAAGTCTGGAATCACTCCTACGTTTTTTCCTATATATTGGCTCCATGGTCAATATCCTCAAGCCTCTCCTCGACGAGGAGATCCAGAAGATCCGGTCGGCCGGCCTCTACAAGGACGAGCGCGTGATCCAGGGCCCGCAGGGGCCGCACATCCGGGTCGCGGAGCGCGAGGTCCTAAACTTCTGCGCGAACAACTATCTGGGCCTCTCGTCGCACCCGGAGATCATTCGCGCGGCGCACGAGGCGCTCGACCGCTGGGGCTACGGCCTCAGCTCCGTCCGGTTCATCTGCGGCACCCAGGGGATCCACAAGGACCTCGAGTCGGCGATCTCGCGGTTCTTCGGGACCGACGACACGATCCTCTACACGAGCTGCTTCGACGCCAACGGAGGCCTCTTCGAGACGCTGCTCGGCGCGGAGGACGCAATCATCTCCGACGCGCTCAACCACGCGTCCATCATCGACGGCATCCGGCTCTGCAAGGCCGACCGCCACCGCTATGCGAACGGCGACATGAAAGAGCTCGAGGAGTGCCTGAAGAAGACGAAGGACGCCCGCGTGCGGATGATCGCCACGGACGGCGTCTTCTCGATGGACGGCACGATCGCGCCGCTGCCCCAGATCTGCGAGCTGGCCGACCGCTACAAGGCGCTGGTGATGGTCGACGACTCCCACGCGAGCGGCTTCATCGGCGTCACCGGCCGAGGGACGCCGGAGCTCCACGGCGTCCAGTCGCGGATCGACGTGACGACGTCGACGCTCGGCAAGGCGCTGGGCGGCGCGGCGGGCGGGTTCACGACCGGCCGCCGCGAGATCATCGAGATGCTGCGCCAGCGGTCGCGTCCCTATCTCTTCTCCAACACGGTGCCGCCGCCGATCTGCGGCGCGGCGCTCAAGGCGTTCGAGCTCCTGACGCGCACGACCGGGCTGCGCGACAAGCTCGAGGAGAACACGAAGTACTTCCGCGCGGAGATGACGCGGCGCGGGTTCGCCATCAAGCCCGGCGTCCACCCGATCTGCCCCATCATGCTTCACGAGGCGAAGCTGGCCCAGGACTTCGCCCGCGCCATCCTCGACGAGGGCATCTACGTGATCGGCTTCTTCTACCCGGTCGTCCCGCAGGGCCAGGCGCGGATCCGGGTCCAGATCAGCGCGGCCCACGAGCGGGCGGACCTCGACCGGGCGATCGCGGCGTTCGAGAAGGTCGGCCGCGCCCTCGGCGTCCTCAAATCCTAGTCGTTTCGCTCGCGCCGCGGCTCGCGCTGCGGAGGCTCCGGGGTCTCCGGACGGCGCTCACGGAACTCCGGCGCGCGCGGCGGGACCGGCGGCATCGGCGGCCGGATCTGCGCGGGACGCTCGGCGCCGGGACGGCCTCCCTGCTTCAGCCGCTCCACTTCCTGGGTGAGCTGCTCGACCCGCTCCGTCAGGCGGCGCACCTGCTCTTCGAGACCGCCGGGCCTGCGCTCTGAAGGTTCCGTCTTGCGGGATTCCTCCGTCCGGCGCTTGAACTCCGATTCGAGGCGCGAACGATCCTCGTCGAACCGCTTCTGAAGCTCCGACATGCGCCGCTCGTGATCGCGGCGGAGATCCTCGAGGCGGCGGTCGCGTTCCTCCTGCGCGCCGGCGATCGCGGCCGTCGACAGGATCAGGGCCAGGGTCATCATCGTCTTCATGGGCGTCTCCTCCTGCGGGAATGAACGGAGGGACGCGTGCAATATTGTGCGGAATCAGTCCTCGAGGCGGATGAGCGGGATCCGCGGCGAGTCTTCGTCGACGTGGTAGTCGTTGACCGCGCGGATGAACGGGCCGAGTTCCAGGCCCATGTACCTCCGACGCCCGACGGACGCCAGCCGCGCGACCGCCTCGCCGCCCAGCCGCCGGGCGCCGACCGGCGACCCCACGTGACGCCGCAGGTTCGCGGCCGCGACCTGGATGATGCCCTGGAGGAACTGGGCCTCCGTTCCCTGGTGGCCGGTGAGGTGCCAGAGCCCTTCGAGCGCCTCGTGGCACTCCCACCAGAACGCGAAGTTGTAGAGATCGATCCCGTGAAGGTACACCGCGTTGTCCCGCCACCGTTCGGGCGATACCGCCGGCGGCGGGACCTCCGGCGTGCCGTAGGAATGGCCCTTCGGACTCCGCCGCGGGTGGGGATTCAGCCCCCCGACGAACCGGTACGGCGGAAACGGCCGGTCCGAGTACCGCGGCCACGACGGATCGGGTGCCGTCGGCTCGACAAGCGTCATGCGCCGATGATACAATTCCGTCCGCCCGATGACCCAGGTATTGACCGTCCGTCAACCCTGCCGTCTCGACCTGGACTGCCCCGACGGGGTCCAGGCCCCGGCCCCCGCCGCGCACGAGCTGCTCAAATACCTGTTCTCCGTCCGCGGCAAGTCGGTGCTCGACCTCCGCTGCGGCTGCGGACTGTTCGCGATCGCCGCCGCGAAGCTCGGCGCCGGCGAGGTCTGGGCCGTCGACGCTTCGCGCGCCGCGGTCGACGCGACGCGCCGCAACGCCGAGAAGAACGGCGTCGACGTCGTCGCGAAGCTCGGCGACGACTTCGAGCCCGTCGCCGACCGGACGTTCGACCTGATCGTCGCGGTCTCGCCCGCGCGCGGGTTCGAGTCGATCCTCACCGAGGCCCCCCACCATCTCGACCGCGGCGGCGAGCTGCTGACCTGCGTGAGCTCCGACGCGGACCCGGAGCGGTTCGAGTCGATGCTCCGCGAGCGGTTCCGCTTCCGCGCGCTGCCCGAATCCCCGACGGCCCGCAACTATCTGGCGATGAAGCTATGAAATGGCTGGTGGTGACGGCCGACGAGCTCGGCCTGAGCACGAAGCGCAACCAGGGCATCATCGACGCCCACTGCAAGGGCATCGTGACGTCCGCCTCGATGCTCGCCTACGGCCCCGCTTTCCGCGAAGCGGTCAAGATCGCGAAGGGCCTGCCCGCGCTGGACATCGGGCTTCACCTCAACCTGAGCGAGGGCGAGCCGCTCGTGCTCGGCCACAAGACGCTCGTCGGCCCCGACGGCAACTTCTGGGGCCGCCCGGAGGCGCGCCGGCGCGCCCGCGATTCCCAGTTCGATCTCCGGGAGATCGAGCGGGAGACCGAGGCGCAGATCGAGACGCTGAAGCCGGCGAAGATCAAGATCAGCCATCTGAACTCGGTGGACCACCTGCACATCCGGGGCAACCTTCCCCAGGCGATCTCGGCCGTCGCGAAGAAGCACGGCATCCGCTGCTTCCGGTGCCCCGCCGACAAGGTCCGCCCGGCGTCGCTCCGGCTCGATCCCGACCGGGTCGCGGCCGTGCAGGAATACCACCAGTCGGCGATCAACGCGATCGGCATCTACGCGCAGCAGCGGATGCGATCGACGGAGAACTTCGGCGGCGCGGCGCTGATGGGATCCCTCACGCCCGCGCTCATGGTGGAGACGCTTCGCGCGCTGCCGGTCGGGCTGACGGAGTTGATGGTCCATCCGGGCCTGAAGGCCGCCGAGTCGGGCTTCGAAGGGCCGGACCGCGAGGCCGAGGTCAAGGCGCTGACCGACCCCCGCCTCAAGCCCCTCCTCAAGGAGCTCGGCATCGGGCTCACGCACTTCGGGAAACTCTAGGGCGACCTCACTTCGGTTCGTACACGACCAGGATCGCCGGGCGGCTCCGCACCTCCTTCGACTCGCGGCAATGGGTCCGCCCCATGTAGTGGAAGGAATCGCCGTGGAGCATGAAGCCGTGGTTGGGGTGGCGGCCGTCCGTCCAGAACTTCACCGCTTCCGTGAAGTCCCAGCTGCTCACCGGCGCATTCCCGGGACCATGGGCGAGATAGATCGGGAGGAAGTCCGCGTCGTCGCCCCAGGTCATCCCGCCCGGAGCGCCCCAGAACTTGTCCTTCGCGTACTCGTAGGCGTTGACCTCGTTCTCGACCCACGGCCGGTTGCACGGCTCGGCTACCCACATATTGGCGTCGACCCGCGGATCGCGGCCCTTCTCGAACTCGGCGTCCGAAGCGACGACGATCAGCCGCGCCGCCAGGATCGTCGCGCCGGTCGGAATCGCCGACAGATCCGCGCGATGGAGCAAACTCCGGTGGCGCATGAAGGACTCTTCCGTCTCCGAGGTGCCCCGGTTGCGCGCCCGAGCCTGCGTGTTCGTGTCCGGGCCGTGGCTGTCCATGTGGGCGTCGCGCCAGCCGTCGTAGCCGTTCTCGCCCTGCCGGAACGTCGCGAGCGCCGCCCGGGGATGGTCGGACTTGAGACGCTGGTATTGCTCCTTGAACTCCGCCTCGATCTGGTCGACGGACTTCGGTTCCGGCTTCGTCCACTTGTCCTTGAGCAGTTTGCCGAGATCGCGCACGTTCGCGGTCTCGAGGTCGGTGCCGGCGACCTTGAACTTCGTCGCAGCCGGCTTCGGCGCCGTCTTCTCGCGCAGCAGCCGGATCGAGCCGATCTCCATCGACTCGCCGTCCCGGGGCGCGTAGAAGAAGATCTCGAACGCGGTCACCTTGCCGTACTTCTTAGGATTGAGGCCGTACCCGTTCCCGCTCGGGTCCTCGAGGCTCGCCCGCAGGTCGTTCTTCCCCGGCTTGAGGAAGAAGGTCCGCGCCCAGCGGCTGATGCAGCCGTCCCATCCGTCGTTGCGGAGGCTCTTCTCCTGCACCGCATGGAGGCCGAGGAGACAGGGCCGGTTCACCGTCACTTCGGCGGCGAGGGTCTTCCACGGCGTCCAGTCATCGGGAACCGACGAGGTGCGGATCGACGGCCACCGCCCGCCCGCGAAGGTCACCTTGAGCGACGACTGAGGCGAGCGTTCGATCTTCGCCGCCGGCTCCTTGCCGAGGTCGAGGTTCGTCCAGGCGGCCGCTTCCTCGGCCTTGTCGAAGGTGAAGAGCACGCGGTCCGCATCGTCATTGCCCAGGGCCGCCGCCGAAAGGATCGCGCAGATCATGAACGTTCTCATATCGCCCCTCCATCTTGGAGTGCCTGCCGCGCGGGAAATCGGCGCAACAAACGGCTTGCCGCATGCCGGACGCACGTATAGAATCTGGTCCTCTCAAACCGTGTGAGGAGAAAGATTCCCATGAGGATCGCTTCGTTGGCCGTCGTTCTGGCCCTGCTGGTCGCCTGCGACAACAAGACCTCGACCCCGACGACCACGTCCTCCGGCACGGCCGGAACGTCGACCGGCGCCGGGACGGCCGCCTCCTCCGCTCCGAAGGGACAGACGACCTATTACTTCGGCGTGAAGCCGACCCATACGAAGGTCACGTTCCAGTCCAAGAACGCGATCAGCAACATTCTCGGCGAGTCCAACAACGTCGTCGGCAGCGCGACGATCGACTTCGAAGGCGGCAGCGGCTCGTGCGAGATTTCCGTGCAGACCCTCTCGCTCGACAGCGGCTATGCGGATCGCGATCGCGCGATGATGAGCCCGACGTGGCTCGACGCGGCCAAGCACCCCAACATCGTCTTCAAGGGCGAGAAAGCCACGCTCGTCGAGAAGCCCGATATGTGGAAGATCGACGGCAAGTTCACGCTTCGCGGCGTCACGAACGACCTGTCGGTCGCGGCCCGCGTAAGGCCGAAGTCGGCCCTCGTCGGCCAGAAGCTCGGCTTCGGCGACGGCCCCTGCGTCAAGATCGAGACCGAATTCAAGGTGAAGCTGGCCGACTACAAGATCGAGATTCCCAAGACCGCGATCGCCACGGTCGAGCCCGAGATCTCGATCGGCATCGACATGTGGGGCAGCACGGTGAAGCCCGAAATGGTCGTGGCCAAGGGGCCTTCCGAGGAAGTGGCGGTCCGCAAGCCGAAGGTCACCGACGAAGGCATCCCGGGGACCAAGTATGTCCTCGGCAAGAAGCCGAACTTCGTCATTCTGACCGCGGAGTCGACGACCGACCTGGAAAAGATCACCGCGAAGTCCAACGTCCTCGCGGGCTACCTCGGCATCGACGCCGACAAAGGCACCGGCAAGGTCCGTCTCGCCATCCCCGTGAAATCGCTCAAGACCAACAATACCGTCCGTGACGAGCACCTGATGAGCGCCGGCTGGCTCGACGTCGAAAAGTTCGCCACCATCGAGTTCGAATCGACCAAGGCGACGAAGAAGGACGCCAAGACCTGGGCCGTCGAAGGCGATTTCACGATGCACGGCGTCAAGAAGCCGATCGTCATCGAGGTCGCCCTGCGGGACATCCCGCTCGAGGTGGTCCAGAAGGCCCACTGGGGCGAGACTCCCCTCCTCGGATTCACCTCGAGCTTCAAGCTCAAGCTGTCGGACTTCGGCGTCAAGATTCCGGAGCAGGCGATCGCGAAGGTGAGCGACGAGCTCACGATCGCCATCGATCTGGTCGCCGCCCCGAAGGGCGAGTAGCATGCAGAAGTTGCTTCTGATCGGCTGGGTTCTCGCGTTCGCCTGTGCGTTCCTGGCCTACCCGGTCCTCGGAATCATCTCCTCGACCGCGGTCGAGGCCTGGGTCATCGTGGCGCGCGACCCGGACGGCGTGGTGGTCGAGAAGGAAATGTTCGATCCGCCCAAGAGCCTGGCCAAGGATTCGCCGGCCTACCGGAAGCAGGTCCTGAACATCTACGGCATCCCGGTCGATGAGCCGACCAAAGTGATCTTCGTTCCCAAGAGCAAGTTCATCAATCCCCCGGAGCTCCCCTCGATCACGATCCTTCCGAAGCAGAAGAACGAAGACCCGATGCAGCTCCAGCTGATCCAGTTTATCACCCCGCGGTTCATGTTCGGCGCGGCGGTCGTCGGCTTCGTGCTCTCCATCACCTGGACGATCCTTCGCCGGAAGTCGATGAAGGCGCCCCCTCCTCCCGCAAAGCCGGCCGCCTGATTGGCCACCGAGGACACCGAGGGCACAGGGCGGACTCTTCTCTGTGAGCTCCGTGCCCTCCGTGGCCAAAGGCGCGGACACCTTCGCGGTGTCCAAGACGTTAGATCATCGCCTACAACCGGAGGATCGATGCGTTGGACTGCTCTCGCTCTGCTGCTCGCGTTCGCCGTGCCCGACGACGCCGCGCGGCCGCTCGCAATCAAGAACGCCACGATCGTCGTCTCGCCCGGGCAGTCGATCGAGAAGGCGTCGATCGTCCTGCGCCACGGACTGATCGAGGACGTCGGCGCGCAGGTCGAAGTTCCGCGCGACGCCGAGGTGATCGACGGGACCGGACTCTTCGTCTACGCGGGGTTCATCGACGGACGGAGCACGATCGGGCTCCCGGACACCAAGCGGACTCCCGAGCAGCAGCGCAACGATGAGGGCGTGAAGCCCGACTTCACGCGCGAGGCGCCGCCCCACATGGAGCAGGCGAACCGGAAGGGACTCCGGCCCGAGATCGACGCCGCGGAGCTGCTCCAGCTGAACGAAGAGGCCGCAAAGAAGGCCCACGCCGGCGGGTTCACGGTTGCGCGCGTCGCCGCCGCCGACGAATTCCTCTCCGGCCGCACCGCGCTCGTCACGCTCTCGGGCGCGCCGCGCCGCAACGCGCTCGTGCGCGGGGCCGTCGCGCTCCAGGCCGGCTTCAAGACGTACCCCTTCGGCTACCCGTCCACCACGATGGGGACCATCGCCCATCTCCGCCAGATGTTCTACGACGGCCGCCACTATGCCCGCGCGTGGACATCCTGGAAGCCCGGGACGCCGCGGCCCGCGCTCGATCCCGCGCTCGAGGCGATCCAGCCGGCGCTCCGGGGCGAGATGGCCGTCTGCTTCACGGCCGACACCGACCGCGACATCCTGCGCGCCCTGGGACTCGCCGAGGAGTTCGGCCTCAAGGCCGAGATCGCCGGCGGCGAGCAGGCGTGGAAGGTCACCGGCGCGCTCAAGCTCCGGTCGGCACCCGTCCTCCTCAGCCTCAAGCTGCCGAAGGAGCCCGAGAAGAAGAAGGACGCCGAGCCGGAGCCCGCACGGCTGGTCGAGGACCGCGAGCGGCTCCGCAACGAGGACATCGACTGCGCGAAGGTGCTCCACGAGAAGAAGGCCCGGTTCTGCTTCACCTCGACGGGCCTCGCCGCGCCGGGAGACGCCCTCCCCAACCTTGCGAAGATGGTCGAGCGCGGGCTGTCCGCCGACGCCGCGCTCGCGGCGCTCACCACGACGCCCGCCAGGCTGTTCGGGATCGACGCCACCCACGGCACGCTCGACAAGGGCAAGGCGGCCGACCTCACCGTGCTGATCGCCCCGATCGGCGACAAGAAGGCGCGCGTCCGGTATGTCGTGGCCGACGGCCACAAGTTCGAATACGAAGCGAAGGCGCCGGAGGACAAGAAGAAGGACGAGAAGAAGGAAGAGGCGAAGCCGGTCTTGTCGGAGTATGACGTCGAGCTCGACTCGGACCGCGTCCCGAAGACGAAGACCGGCGGAAACGTCGTGATCAAGAACGCGACGATCCTCACCGTCGCCGATGCCGGAGCGATCGAAAACGGCTCGATCTTCATCCGCGAGGGGAAGATCGCGTCGGTCGGCCGCACGGTCGACGCCCCGGAGGGCGTGACGGTGATCGACGCGACCGGCCTCACCGTCATGCCCGGCACGATCGACTGCCATTCCCACATCGCGATGGAGGGCGGCGTCAACGAATCCACCCAGACCATCACGCCGGAAGTGCGGGTCCGCGACTGCCTGACCGGCAACGACATCGAGATCTACCGCGCGTCGGCCGCGGGCGTCACGGCGGCCAACATCCTCCACGGAAGCGCGAACGCCATCGGCGGCCAGAACGCGACGATCAAGCTCAAGTACCGGAAGACGCCGCAGGAACTGCTCTTCCCCGGCGCGCCGCGAGGGGTCAAGTTCGCGCTCGGCGAGAATCCCACGCAGGCCAACTTCTCGGGCAACGCGGGCAAACGGTTCCCCAACACGCGGCTCGGCGTCGAGGCCGCGATCCGCCGCGCCTTCCTCGAGGCGCGCGAGTACGAGCAGGCGCTCAAGAATGATCCCGCTCCCCGGCGCGATCTCCGGCTCGAGGCGCTGCTCGGGATCCTCCAGGGCGAGATCCTCGTCCACTGCCACTGCTACCGGGCGGACGAGATCGTGATGATCCTCCAGACCGCCCAGGCCAACGGGTTCCGGATCTCGTCGCTCCAGCACGTCCTCGAGGGCTACCGCGTCGCCCCCGAGATCGTCGCCGCGGGCGCCGGCGCGTCGACGTTCAGCGACTGGTGGTCCTACAAGATCGAGGCGTACGAGGCGATCCCCTACAATGCCGCGCTGATGACGCGCGCCGGCGTCGTGACGTCGATCAATTCCGACCTCCCCCATCAGATCCGCCATTTGACGGTCGAGGCGGCCAAGACCGTGAAGTACGGCGGCCTCACCGAGCAGGAGGCGCTCGCGCAGCTGACGATCAATCCCGCGAAGCAGCTGGGCATCGAAAAGCTCGCGGGGTCGATCGAGGCCGGCAAGCACGCCGACCTCGCGCTCTTCAACGGCCACCCCCTCTCGCCCTACAGCCGCTGCGTGATGACCCTGATCGACGGCGAGGTCGTGTTCGAGAAACGGGACGTGCCGACCCGGTCGACTGCGGCGTTCAACATTGCGAAACGGCCGCGTCGCGAGGTGGAACCGCCGCCGAAGGCCGAGTCGTTCGCGATCGTCGGCGCCACGATCCATCCCGTCAGCCGGCCGTCGTTCGAGGGGTCGGTCGTCGTCGAGAACGGCAAGATCGTCGAAGCCCAGCCGGGACCCCCGAGCGACCGCTACAAGGGCCTCTCGTTCGTGAACGGGGTCGGGCTCCACGTCTACCCGGGCATGATCGACGCCCACAGCTCGATCGGCCTGGTCGAGATTGGCTCGATCGCGGGCACGAAGGACTTCGCGGAGATCGGGAACTACCAGCCGGACCTGAAGGCGATCGCGGCGGTGAATCCGCACAGCGAGATGATTCCGGTGACGCGGGCCAACGGGATCACGACGGCGCTGGCGGCGCCCGGAGGCGGCGTGATCAGCGGCCAGAGCGCCGTGATCCGGATGAACGGCTGGACGCCGGGCGAGATGGCGCTGAAGGAGGTCTGCGCGCTCCACGTCAACTATCCCGAGCCGCCGAAGGAGGGCAAGGAGAAGAAGGAGGACGGGGACTCTCCCGAGAAGCTGCTCCGCAGCATGTTCCTCGCCGCAACGCGATACGACCCGAAGGACAAGGACCCCAAGCTCGAGGCGCTGCTGCCCTACCTGCGCGGCGAGCGGCCGGTGGTGTTCGAAGCGAACACGATCGCCCAGATCAAGGGCGCGCTCAAGCTGGCCGAGGAGCTGCACCTGCGGCCCGTGATCTCCGGCGGTCACGAAGCGTGGAAGGTCGCGAAGCTGCTGGCCGAGAAGAAGGTCCCGGTGATCCTGGCGGGCGTCATGGGCATCCCGCCCGAGCGCCACGACCCGTACGACGCGCAGGCGTCGAGCGCGGCGCGGCTCGCCGCGGCCGGCGTGAAGGTCGCGATCAGCTCCGCGGAGGACTACCACGGCGGCTCGCGCAACACCCCGTACCATGCCTCCTGGTCGGCGGCTCACGGGCTCGACCGCGACGAGGCGCTCAAGACGGTGACGCTCTATCCGGCGGAGATCCTGGGGATCGCCGACCGGGTGGGCTCGATCGACGTCGGCAAGGACGCGGACCTTATCGTCACGACCGGAGATCCGCTCGAGGTGGTGACCGACGTGGTTTACGAGTTCATCGCCGGCCGCGCGGTCTCCCTGGAGTCGAAGCACACGCGCCTCTACGACAAGTTCCGCCAGCGCATCGAGAAGAAGAAGGATTAGGAACAAAAACGACGGTCTTTTTTGTTCCTAGCGGGAGAGGGCGATGAGGTGCTCCTGCTTCGGGGGGCCGCCGCTCCAGTCCTTGCGGCCCTGGGAGGCGATCGCGAGGACCTTGGCGCCCAGCTTCGCGGCCGTCTCCGAGATGAAGGCGTCGGCCTTCACCTGCTGGCCGTCGCCGATCATCATCACGATCTTGCCCTGGGGGGTGAGCGAGGTCAGCAGGTTCTTGATCACGGCTTCCATGTCCTGACGATACTTCGTGGCGTCCCGGCGCGACCCGAGCTCGTGCTCCTCGGCGAACTTCGGGTCTTCGTCGAAGATGGGATACCGCCGCGCCTGGTGGCGCGCGTAGTCGTAAACGCCCGAATACGGCGGCGAGGTTAGGACGAGATCGACGCCATCGGGGGGTAATTTCGCGTCCCGCGCGTCCTCCCGCCGGAGGTCCGGCTCGAGGAACGGGATCTTCCGCTTGTAGAGGTCGGAGCTCAGCAGGAGCAACCCGCGCGTCAGTTCGGCGCTCTTGTCCGCGAACCACCGGAAGGCGGCGCCCCGGGGCCGGGGCCGGTGATGGACGTCCATCTTCACGTCGCTGTCGCTGATCTGGCGAGACAGTTTCACCAGCACGGCCGAAAGGACCACCGTCAGCAGCCGGCGCAGGGATGCCTCCTCCAGGTCGATCAGCAGCTTGAGAACATAGATCTCCCGCAGCGTGTGAGGGTCGTACCACTCGTATTCCTTGCGGGTCCAGGGAAGCATGGTGAATTCGTTCTCGATCTCCTGGAAGGCGCGGCCCGCCAGCCGATGGGCCGCCCCTTCGACCTTGCGGCTCGCCTCCGGGAGCCCGATCCGCGTCCGGGCCCAGGCGATCTCGAGCGGCACCTTGGAGATGTCGAACCCCGTGAAGGGCCGGCCCGCGCGGACCGCCTCCACGGCGGTCGT
>Ga0134121_10000903_pt1 | contig 30225 bp, 18 predicted proteins | sample KB301_FD_96463 | JGI IMG/M metagenome (GOLD analysis project Ga0134121, IMG submission 96463) | Terrestrial soil microbial communities without Nitrogen fertilizer from Kellogg Biological Station, Michigan, USA - KB3-0-1 | ecosystem: Environmental > Terrestrial > Soil > Unclassified ... | reverse complement strand
GCGCGCTCGATCTTTCGGTCAAGCCGTTGATGGAACATCTGGGAATTACGGAGTACGTCACGAACCGGCTGGAGTTTGTGAACGGCATGGCGACCGGACGCTTGTTGCCGCCGGTGATGGCTGCGGCAACGAAGGCCTCCTGGATTCGAACTTACACCGAGCGCGAAGGCATCAGCCTGAGCGATTCATACGCTTATACCGACAGCATGAGCGACCTGCCGATGCTGTCGATCGTGGGCCATCCGGCAGTTATTAATCCGGACATGCGGCTGCGACAAACCGCGCTGCACCACGATTGGCCCATACTAAATCTGAAGTAGATACGTGGCTAAAAACTGATGGCACTTCAACTCCGACGCAAGACACACGAATCCGTAATCTACATCGATCGCGACAGCGCGCCGCGCATCATGCCTTCCGGCGAAGACTTCATCCTCGAAGACTTGCCCATCGGAACGCGTGTTCTCTACCCGAACCCGACGATTAAAGGTCTCCCTAATCGCGAAGCTGCCATTCGTTACGCGCTCAATCACCCACTCGGTTGCGATCCGCTGTTCGCCCAACTCGAACCGGGAATGCGCGTCACCATTGCTGTTGACGATATCAGTTTGCCATTGCCACCGATGGCGACACCCGACATCCGCCAGACGATCCTCGAGATCGTGTGCGACATGCTCGCGGGTCACGGCGTCGACGACGTTCACATCATCATCGCCAATTCCCTGCACCGGAAGATGACCGAGTGGGAGATGAAGCGCATGGTCGGGCCGCGGATCTTTTCCGATTACTATCCCGATCGCTATTACAACCATGATGCTGAGTGGGCTGACGGTCTGATCAAGATCGGCGAGACGCGACACAAAGAGCCGCTCGTTTTGAATCGCCGCTGCGCCGAAAGTGATCTGCTGATCTACGTCAATATTAACTTCGTGCCGATGGACGGTGGTCACAAGTCGGTCGCCGTCGGGCTTTGCGATTACGAGTCGCTGCGCATGCATCACGATCCGCAGACGATTCGCGATTCAGACAGTTACATGGATCCGGCGCGTTCAGCGTTGAACCACAAGGTCATAAAGCTCGGAAAGATCGTTGATGAGACTTTGAATGTTTTTCACATCGAGACTGCCATCAACAATCGCATGTACGGCGCGGACATGGATTTTCTACTGCGCAACGAAGACGACTTCACGGCGTTCGACCGCATGAAGTTTGAAGCCATGCGCTTCACGATGAGCAAGTTGCCACGTGCGGCGCGCCGGAAACTGCTGCACACGCGGCCGTCGCAGTATGAGATGACGGCGTGTTACGCGGGCAAGACGGAGCTCGTGCACGAGAAGATCGTGGCGAAGGGTTTCGAGCAATATGCGATTCCGATTCGCGGCCAGGCTGACATTCTGATCACAGGTATTCCCGATATCTCGCCGTACAACGTCTACTCAATCCTGAACCCGCTGCTGGTCCAGGTGATGGCGCTTGGTTATCACTTCAACTTCTATCGCAACAAGCCGCTGCTAAAGACAGGCGGTGTGCTGATCCTGCATCACCCGTGTTACGACGATTTCGATCACCAGTTTCATCCGAGCTATATCGAGTTTTTCCACCGATTGCTGCCGGAGACACGAGATGCGTTTACGTTGCGCGAGAAGTACGAGCGAGAGTTTGCGAACAATCCGAGTTACATCGAGATGTACCGGCGCGGGAATGCGTATCACGGCGCGCATCCGTTTTTCATGTGGTACTGGGGTGAGAATGGGCGGCAGCACGTCGGGAAGGTAATTGCTGCGGGCGCTGAGAATGCGCATGTGCCGGCGATTCTTGGTTGGGAACGGGCAGACAATTTGACGGAAGCGATCGCGATGGCAAGGAGCTACATGGGCAACTCGGCTCAGATCACTATGTTGCACCAGCCAATGATCGGGATCGCTGACATGGAGTAAGGATTTGCACGGATATGAAACTCTCTCCGACTGAAATCTACAGAGATAGAAGGATCTTCCTGATTGGGAGCACGGGTTTTCTCGGCAAAGTCACGCTGAGCATGTTGCTCCATCGGTTCCCGAACATTGGGAAGATCTATCTCACTGTGCGCGCGCGTTCGCAGGAGGAGTCGGAGAATCGTTTCTGGAACAACATCATTACATCTCCGCCTTTCGATCCGCTGCGCGAGCGTTATGGTAGCGCGCTCGAAGGATTCGTCAACGATAAGGTGATTGTTAGAGGCGGTGACATCGCTGAAACGAACTTCGGTTACAGCGAAGAAGAAGCCCAGGCAATCGCCGACGATATCGATGTCGTTATCAACTCCGCCGGCAATGTGACGTTCAACCCCACACTCGAGAGCGGACTGCGCACAAACGTCGTCGGCACGCAGAACGTCATCGCCTTCGCGCGACGGATGAAACGCCCGGCGCTCGTCCATGTTTCGACGTGCTTCGTTGCGGGCAATCGCTCGGGCGCAGTTTGGGAGAGCGATCCGGTGATCGGTTACTTCCCGCGTCACCGCGAGCCCGAGATGAAGGGCGTGCAGTTTTCAGTGGACCAGGAGATTGCCGATTGCGCCAAACTCGCCGACCGCGTGAGAGACGAAGCGCGCGACGCGATGATGACTGCGCGTTTCCGCGAGCTCGCACGCAAACGACTCAACGAAGAAGGTCGTGACATTGACGACCCGGACGCACTCGGACTCGCCGTCGCCCGCGAACGAAAAGTCTGGACGCGCACGCGTCTCACGGATCTCGGCGTCGAGCGCGCGGCTTACTGGGGTTGGCCCAACATCTACACGTATACAAAATCACTCGGCGAGCAGCTCGTTGCTGCGGAGACAGAAATGGTCCGCAGTATTGTGCGACCGAGCATCGTCGAGTCGGCGATGTCGTACCCGTTTCCCGGCTGGAATGAAGGCTTCACGACGACCGCGCCGATCATCTTCCTGATCCGCAAAGGCCAGACGCAGATTCCCGCAGATCCGAAACTGATTCTCGATATTACGCCGGTGGACCAGGTCGCTTCTGTGATGCTCGCGGTTTCGGCCCAGGCATGCGTCGAAGAGCCGCGACTCGTTTTTCAGGCCGCAACCGGTGACGCAAACGCCAACAACATGGAGCGGATCGTCGGTCTCTGCGGCCTCGACAAGCGCAGCTATTTCGAAGAGAAAGATACAGGCATCAAGATCCTCAACAAGATCCAGGCCCGGATGGAGCCACGGACCGTCACCGTATCGAAATTCGAAAACACCTCGGTGCCGATGTTCAATGCGGCAGCAAAGAAAGCGTCATCATTATTGGAGAGTGTGCGGCCGCGCTGGGGTGGCGGTCGCGTCGGCGAAGTGATCGATCGCGTGAAGAGCAGCGTCGAGCGTGTTGAAGAGCTGACGCGCGAAACCACTGAGGCGTTCGATATGTTTCGCCCGTTCACGGTCGAGAACGCTTACGTGTTTCGTTCGGACAACGTGCGCTCGCTCTTCGATCGCATCAGTGAAGACGAGCAATCGCTGTTGACGTGGAATCCGGAAAAGTTTGACTGGTACGACTACTGGCTCAACATTCACCTGCCCGGGCTCACGAAGTGGGTGTTTCCGACTCTCGAAGACGAGATGCGTGCCGTACCGAAGCGCGTCTATACATATCGCGATCTGCTCGAGTTGTTTGAGACATCAACGAAGCGTCATGCCACGCGAGTGGCGATGCGCATCGAGCGCGACGGTCGCAAGGAGCAATACACGTACGCGGATATGCGCGAGCTGGCGACGCGTGTGGCAGGTTTCCTGGCGAGCGAAGGCATTAAGCCAGGCGATCGCGTGATGCTGGTCAGCAGCAACGCGCCTGAGTGGGGCATGAGCTATTTCGGCGTGCTGAAAGCCGGCGCCACTTGCATTCCCTGCGATCCAGAAAGCTCGACGGCTGAGATTCTCAACTTCGCGCGTGCCGGAAATGCTGCGGGTGTTATCTGTAGCCAGGCCGTCCTGGACGAGCATCCAACCCTCAGAGAACTTTTAGCAGAACAAGGATTGACGCGTCTCTGGACTTACGACGACGTCTTCGCGCTGCCAGACGAGCAGACTGAAGACGAACGCATCGCATTGCTGCCGCAGCGTGCACACGCGCAGGGCGTTGCATCACTGATCTTCACTTCGGGCACGACCGGACAGCCGAAAGGCGTCATGCTGTCGCATCGGAACCTGACGAGCATGGTCTCGATGTTGTCGTCAGTGTTTGATATGACGACGCGTGATGGTGTGTTGTCAGTGTTGCCGTTGCATCACACGTTCGAGTTTTCGACTGGTTTTCTGACGCCGTTGAGTCGTGGCGCGCAGATCACTTACCTGCCCGAGCTCACGAGCGACGCACTCGCACGCGCGATCAAAAACGGTCACGTGACGGGCATGGTTGGTGTGCCCGCGTTGTGGGAGCTCCTGCACCGTCGTATCAAGAATCGTCTCTACGAACGCAGCGATTGGATCGGTAAGGCCGCAGACAATCTGATGTGGGCCAATGCGTGGCTGCGCGACAAAACTCCACTCAACTTCGGACAGATTCTCTTCTACCCGATTCACGAAGGTCTCGGCGGACGCATTCGTTATTTCATCAGCGGCGGCTCGGCACTGAGTGAGAAGATTCAACGCGACTTCCACGGACTCGGCTTCACGATTCTCGAAGGCTACGGTTTGACCGAGGCGTCGCCCGTGCTGACTGTCACGCGTCCGGAGAATCAAATGCTGACCGGAACAGTTGGCAAGCCGTTACCGGGCGTTGAAGTGCGCATTTCGGATCCCGACTCGAGCGGCGTCGGCGAAGTGATCGCGCGTGGTCCAAACGTGATGCTCGGTTACTACGAAGACGAGATTTCGACGCGCAAGACGCTCGTCGATCGCTGGCTCTACACGGGCGACCTCGGTCGTGTTGATGACGATGGGAATCTATATCTCGTCGGGCGATCGAAAGAGATCATTGTCGATACGAACGGCAAGAACGTTTATCCCGACGAGCTCGAAGAGACTTACGGAAACTCGGTTTACGTGAAAGAGCTGAGCATCGTCGGCCTGGCTGACGGTATCGGCGAGAAGGTCGCATGTCTCGTCGTGCCCGATGATGAATACGACATCTCACTTTCGCGCGCCGCGCTGCATCGCCTCGTCGAGGAGCACTTCCGTGAAGTCTCTGCCTCCCTGCCCTACTTCAAGCGCGTGAAAGTTTTGCACTTTACTGATATCGAGCTGCCACGCACCGCAACGCGCAAAGTGAAGCGACGTGAAGTGGTCCAGATCATGGAGTCGATGGAGGAAAGTCAGAAGTCGGGTCGTCGCGGCAGTGCGCAGGAAAGCGCGAATGCTGATTCGTTCTGGCTGCTCGGGTTGGTCTCGAGTGTCGCAAATCGTCCGCGATCCGAAGTCTCGACTGACACGAGGTTGAGCGATCTTGGATTCGATAGTCTGATGTTTGTCGAGCTCGCGACGGCCATTGAGAATGCGGGCGGGACGATCTCGGCGCCCGAGCGTTTCAACGAGATTCAGGACGTGCGAGAGCTGTCGACCGTAGTCAGCCGTCAGCCGAGCGCTGCGCCGAAGCAGGAGACGCGTGTTGACGATCAAAAGAAGGACGACGAGATTCACGTTCCTTCGTTTGTTAAGACGGCGGGAAACAAGGCCGCCGACTTCCTGCAGCAGTTTCTTTACGATCAGTTTCTGCGCACGCATTACGAGGGGCGCTCGAACATTCCGCCGCACACGAATTTCCTCATCGCTGCGAATCATTGCTCGCACCTTGACATGGGGCTCACGAAGATGGCGCTCGGTGAGTTTGGGAAAGATCTCGTGGCGCTCGCTGCGGCTGATTATTTCTTCGACACGAAGTACAAACGCGCAGTGATGGAAAACTTCACGAACCTTGTGCCGATGGAGCGCACGGGTTCGTTGCGACAGTCGCTGCGGCATGCGAAGTCGTTTCTCGATCGTGGTTACAACGCGCTCATCTTCCCCGAGGGCACGCGCTCGATGACGGGCATCATGGCTGACTTCAAGCCGGTGGTCGGGTATCTCGCACTGCACGCGCGCGTCGGCATCCTGCCGATGTTTCTCGACGGCACGTACGAAGCGATGCCGAAAGGCACGACGCTCATCAAGAGCCGCGAAGTGGGCGCGCGCATCGGGCGTTTCCTCGAGATCGAGGAGCTTGAAGAGATGACGAAGGGCATGCCTCGCGCCGAGGCGTACAGATTGATTGCCGCTCGCGTCAGGCACGAAGTCGTAAACCTCCGCGACCGTACACGCTATGAATTCGACGCGAAGGAACTACGCAAGCTTTGGAAGAGCGAGCGCAAAAAAGAACAGGTGATCGAAGAGGTTGCGGTCTAAAGAGTGGATTTCTCACGCAGCGGCACAGCGGCGCAACGTTGGAAGGGCAGCTCTGCGCCGTTGCGCCGCTGCGTGAGAGATTTTCTTAAAGCACTATGCCTACCAAAAAGCCCGGCAAACGCACTGCTCGCATGACCACGGTCACGACCGGCACGAAGCGACGCGCCGCGATCGAGAAGCGTCAGCGCGCCGTCACGCTGATCACCGGCGGTACGGGCTTTCTCGGCTCACATCTCGTCCGCCAACTGATCGAAGAGGGCGCGAAGGACGTCCGCGTGATGGCGACGTCGATTCCCGATTGGCTCGTCGATCTCGGTGTCGAGACGTTCGCCGGCTCCATCACTAATCCCGATGACAACAAGCGCGCCGTCGAAGGCATCAGCGAGATCTACCACCTCGCCGGGAAAGTCTCGCGCGAACGGGAAGACGCGCGCGAGATGTACGACATTCACGTCGAAGGCACGCGACTACTCTGCGACGCCGCGAAAGCCGCGGGCGTCAAAACGATCGTGCTCGCGTCAACCAGCGGAACGATTGCCGTCACGAAAGACGGTGAAGTCATTCCCGACGAGACGTATCCAGTCCCGCTCGACCTCATCTCGCGCTGGCCTTACTACGCAAGCAAAGCCTACCAGGAAATGGCCGCGCTCGAACGTTTTCACGGGAAAGGTTTGCGGCTCGTGATCATGAATCCGAGTCTGCTGCTCGGGCCGGGAGACGATCGTCTCAGCTCTACCAAGGTCATTCTCGACTTCATGGCGCGGAAGATTGGCGCCGTGCCGACAGGCGGCGTGAGTTTTGTCGACGCGCGCGACGCCGCTCGCACGTTTCGGGTGGCGATGAACAAAGGCCGGCACGGCGAGCGTTACCTGCTCGGCTCGGCGAACTGGACCTTCTCAAAATTCTTCGGACGGCTCGAACGCCTCACTAAAGTCTCATCGCCCTGGCTCGCACTACCGTCAAGACTCGCGATCACGGGTGCGAATCTCGTCGATTCGTTTTTCAAGCAGTGGGACATGGCGTCGCCGGTTGAGCCCGGCGCAATCGAGATGGCCCAGTATTTCTGGTATTTGAACTGCGCGAAAGCGAGTCGAGAGCTCGGCTTCAAGCCACGCGATCCCGGCGAGACGCTTCATGATACCGTCAGTTATCTCAGGGAAAACTTCCTCGGCAGCCACGCTTTCGGTAAGTAGCCACAAAAAGGCACAAAAAGCACAAAAGAAGAGTAGCCTTTGGGGAACTGTTTGGTAGTCTCGTGCGTCTTAGGACAGTCAGGAGATCACATCATGAGCAAGCGACCCGCACTCCTTCCCCTCTTGTTTTGTGTCTTCCTTACCGCAAACGCTCAGGGGCCGACGACGCTGCAACTCGGCACGCCGATCGAACGCACGCTCAAATCCGGGCAGACGCAGGAGTTCACACTCAATCTCAAAGAGAACACTTTTGTTCAACTCGTGGTCGAGCAGCGCGGGATCGACGCGATTGTCAAAGTGCTTTCTCCCAACGGGAAAATTCTCGGTGATTTCGATTCACCCAATGGCAATGATGGTCCGGAGCATGTCTCGTTCGTCGCGAGTGCGGCCGGTGCTTATGTGATCGCTGTGAGTCCACTTAATCCCGCTGACGCTTCCAAGGGAACGATCGAGATCAAAATACTCGAAATGCGCGAGGCGAACGAACAGGAAATCAAGGCCGGTAAGAACAAGGAGATGGTGAAAGCGAAAGGCATCGCCTTGCTGGTCGAGATGGACGGCCTGATCGGTCAAATCAAATCGCCGCTAACGCGGATCAAAGCCCAGCTTCAGGCCGCGCAGCTCATCTCGAGCTCTGATGAAAAGCGTGCGTCGAAATATTTTGCTGACGCGACGATCGGGTTCAAAGAGTATCTGGCGTCGCTGGATCCCGGCACTGAGAAGTATCCGCAGCAGTTCCAGGCCATCACCGAGATGCGTCTCCAGATCATCCAGATACTCACCGAACGCGATCCTGATGCGGCCCTCAGTTTTATCTATTCGAGTAAACCGCCCCCCAATCCTTTCGAGGACAGGCGATTTAACTCGCAACAGGAAAGCATGCTCGAGCTGTCGATCGCCAACCGGTTGGTGCGCACCGATCCCAATCGCGCGCTACAGATCGCACGGCAGACTTTGAAGACACACTTTTCGGTGAATCTGATCAGCACCATTAGTCTACTCAAGGAAAAAAGTCCCGAGCTGGCGGCCCAATTCGCAAGTGAGATCGCGAGCAAGCTTCTTAACGACAAGTTGCTCTCGAGACCCGACGCCGCTTCGGTGCTCCTCAATTTGCTTCGATTCGATCAGAACTTCATGCAAAGGAATCCGGATCCGAACGCCAATACACAACGACTCCTGTCTGACGAACAATATCGAGAGCTGCTACAGAAAGCCGTCACTGAAGCTATGTCTTTCTCTCGACCACCAGCGGGAACCTACTCACCGGAACGAGACGCCGCATTGACCTTGCTTTACGGATTGCAACAGCTTGGACCAGAGGTTAACAGCCTCGCGGATGGCGGCGAGGCAGCATTGCGGAAAAAGCTTCAGGAAATAAACCCGGATGGTTCGAATGGGATGGAGTACCAGAATCTCATCGGCAACAATTCGTTTGATGCGGCACTTGAAGGGATTGAGAAAGTGCCGAAGGATCAACGAGAACAACTCTACCTCCAGCTAGCCAATCGCGAAGCAAGCAATGGCGATACTGCACGCGCGAGACAGATCGTCAACGATCGTGTTACCAATCCATACCAGCGCCGCCAGGCTCTCGCGAATATCGATCAGCAGGAGATGTTTCGCGCCGTTTCGAAAGGCAAAGCTGAAGACGCGCTCAGAATGCTAGGTAACTTGAAAAATCCGCGCGAGCGGGCGCGGCGGTTAGTGCAGATTGTGGAGCAGATCGGGCCAGGACAGAAGCGTGGCGTAGCGATAAATCTTCTCGAACAGGCGAGGAGCTTGTTGGGTTCGTCGATGCAAGCGCAGGATCAGGACCAGATGAATGCATTGCTCGAGATTGCGCGTTCGTTTGGGAAGTATGATGCGAAGCGTTCGTTCGAGATTCTCGATCCGTTGATCGATCAGGTGAATGATCTTTGCGCGGCAGCGCGGACCATGGAAGGCTTTGGTCCGGAAAATTTTGACGACGACGAGCTGAGCATGCAAAGCGGGAACACCGTGGCGCAAGTCGTGATGCGAATGTCGAACACGATCGGATCGTTGGCGCTCGTGAATTTCGAGCGCGCCAGAGCCACGTCAGACAGGCTGTCGCTGCCCGAGGTGCGACTTCGCGTCTACATGGAAATCGCACAGCAGACGACCCAAACTAAGTAAGCGGTAAAGTGTTTTCACGCAAAGACGCAAAGATCGCAAAGGCGCAAAGGCCGATCAAATGCTTCGGGCGCGCCTTTGCGTCTTTGCGATCTTTGCGTCTTTGCGTGAATTCTTTCTTTTACTCCCCTAGCGCGGCGTATTTGAAAACTCTGAAGCGATAGCGTTGCTGGGCGCGAATGTTAGCGGCGATCACACCGTGCAGGTTCTCGTCCCACTTCGTGTACTGATCGATATATCGATCGGAAGCGGCCTTGTCGCCTTCATACTGCACCGCGAGCGTCTTCTCCAGCATCTTCCCCACAACGTCGTGATACTTCTCGTAATGAACTTGCATCAACTTCGTCGCCGGATCGAAGGTCAGCAATCCGTTCTCGAGATAGAAATTCCACTGCATCAACTGCATCGTGTTGTAGGGTTGATCGCGACGCGGTCGGTTGTTCTGCAACACGCGCAGGATTCCGCCCGCATAAACACTCCGCAACTGCGCATCACTGTAATAACCCTGCTTGTGCAGCGCTTCAGCAACAAACAGCGATACCAGATCTGCCTTCATCTCTTCCATCGCATTTGAATTGTCCTGCAACGCTTCGTCTAGCTCGCGACCATCGCGCGTGCGGTCCACGCCGAGATAGTGGCCCACTTCGTGCCACAACGTGCGATAGAAATTACCGTCAGGCGTCAGCTCCTTTGCCTGCTGCTCGCCGATTGCCGCCGCGAGAGTTCCCGACGTGCTTTCGAAGATGTTCGGATCGCGCATGATGTTCGCGCGTAAGAGAATCGTGCGGCCATAACGACGCGCGACGTAACTCTCGTTCGGCAAAATCGTCGCGGTGTTTCCGCCACGCGATTGTCCGAAGTCTGCGATTACATCGTAGACGCCGACCGGAATGTCTTCCCGCACCTTCTTGTGGTTCTGATAAGGCAGCGAGTCTTCGAGCGCCTGTAAACCTTTCATCGCCTGTCGCAGTGCAGCCGTCTCAGCTTGTCGTGTCAGAAACAAGCAGAACGAAAAGAACGTCTTCACGCCGAACAACTCGTCATCGTACGTCTCGTAAGATCCGATCTGCGCGTTGAGATTTTTGAAATGTCCGGTGACCCAACTCGCGTCACCTGACTCGTAATCGTTTGACAACAGATCGCGGGCGCGATTGCGCAGGTAGCGTGCAAACTCATCGTCATCCTTGGCGAGCGCATCAGCGGCTTCGTTCAAAAGACCGTAGGCTTTCATCAACTCGTCCGCATAAGCGACCGCGTACGGAACAGCGTACAACGCAGTCTTCGGTCCCGACTGCAAACGCTGTAACTCTGCAAGCAAACGCGGATGAAGAGTCTGAAGTGCCGGGTATTTATTGAGTTTGGCGATATCGTTCTTCAGATTTTCTGCGGTAGCAAAACGAACCACTGTACGAAGGTCCAGAAGATCACTTCGCTTTTCATCGATCTGCTCTTTCGTGATGCCCCACGGATACATGTTCTTGCCGGGTTTTAGCGGGTCGACGGGCAGGAACGGCTCGCGTTTGTTTTCGAGTGTGGTGGCGATTGGTCCCTGGAAGAGGCGATATAGCGTCAGTAGATTTTGCGTCGCTGGTGTCGAGCCGGTTCGCTTGTCGAGCTGTTCGAGCGCACGGTATGACGCGAGCGCTTCCGGATGCCGCTGTTCCTCGTAAAGCTTCTGAAAGATCTGGCCCACCTCGATCAACTTAGCCACAGCCTTTCGCTCGCCCTCAGACAGTTTTGAGAGATCGCCTGACAAACGGATCGTTTGTGTCTTGTCGATGAGTGGCTGGCTCTTCTCGATCGGCCAGTAACCAGTGGGCAGAGTTTGAGTAAGTAATAAGGCGGTCATCAGAAATTTCGTCATGGATGCATTTTGCCACAGATCATCGGGCAGGATTACAAGATTTACAAGTGATCAGAATAAGAAGCGGCTCACTCTGATTCGGGAGGCCGCCAGAGTGAGCCATCAGTGGGGGTGAGTGTCCGGGATCGAACGACTCAATTAATATGTCGGAAACTGCGAAAAGCTTTCATAAAAACTCCGCGTAATCTCTGCGTCCTCTGCGCCTCTGCGGTAAAGAAAAACGAAAAAGCCCGTAAACCGCAGAGGCGCAGAGGACGCAGAGATTACGCAGAGACTTTTTCTTGCTATTATCTGGTTCTCTCAGCGGTTGGCGGCACCCCGGAAACGTTCTCATATTTGCTTCTATTGTGTCGCCAGGTTCGAACATGCCAGGTCGAAGCTCAATAGCTTTTTGCGATTAAATTGAATCAGCATTTCAGCAGATTACTGACGTTTCTTTGTGCGGACGATGCAGATGAAGCAGGTCGCCGCTATCTTCGTCTTCATCAGAAGTTGGAGGGTTATTTTCGAACTCGCGGCGTCGCGGATACCGCTGCTGCGGCTGATGAGACGCTGGATCGGGCGGGCAGAAGGATTGCTGAAGGGTCTGAAGTGCCCAACCTCGATAACTTTTGTCTCGGCATTGCGCGATTCATCATCAAGGAAGGTTGGCGTTTCAATACGCGGGAAAGCACGGCCTTCCTTCAGTTTCTCGAACAACACGAGCAATCTACGGCCGAGCAGATCGATCGCTTTAGTTTAATGAAGTCGTGTTTCGAAGAACTGCCCCAGTACGATAGAACACTCCTGAACTCATACTGCGCGGCGCTACGTGGACAGGCACGCGCCAAACACCGTCGTGAGCTGGCCGAGGATTTAGGTGTAACTGTTTCGGCCTTGAGGATTCGCGTAACACGCCTGCGACAGGGCCTCGAAGATTGCCTGAAAAGACTTAGCAGAAACCACTGGTAAATTTTTGCATGTTACTATTTCGGAATCCGGACATTATTAGTGAGCGGGCTTTTACGCTGTAAACCATGACTGACGAACGCATAACTGCTTATCTACTGGAAGAACTAACCGAGCGGGAATCTGAGCAATTTGAGGAACAGTGTTTTGCACAGAACGAATGGCCCGAGGAGCTCGATGCTGCCGAACAGGAACTCATTGATGCTTATTTGCGGAACGAGTTGACTGCCGATCGCAAGCGACGTTTTCAGGAACGATACCTCACGACCGACGCGCGTAAGTCGAGAGTTTTAGCTGCCAAAACCATCCATCAGGTGCTGTGCCCGGAGGGACTAGATAAGGTTACCTTTCGTGAAAAGTTCGAGGCTTTCTGGCGACGTTCGTTAGTTCCACAGGCGGCGGTCGTTGTTCTCGTGCTGGTGGCAGTCGTTATCGTTATATTGGTGCCTCGATCACCGCGAACCTTCACACAGATCGAACTGGCAATGTCCGCGTCAGACCGCGCCACCGGCGCTCAGTCAGAAAAAGTCTCACTCCCACTCAGCACCGAAGCATTGGAAATCCACCTGAAATTACCAGAGCCGTCAGCAGACACTGCCAGCTATAGTGTTCAATGGGAGGACATCAATGGTCAGGTCCGTGAATTGAAGATCGTCTCACAAGATGATCAAGCATTGGTTGTAAGGATTCCCGCCAACCAATTAACTCCTGGCAAATATCTTTTGAGGCTTTCCAATAAAAATGACGTGATTGGCAATTACTTCTTCACCGCTGAAGCTCTCAATCGATAACGATAGAAACCGGTAACACTCACCGACACGATCATCAATAACCCAATCACGATCAGTAGCGAGTATCTTCGCCAACCACGGTTCGAATTAACCACATACTGGTATTCACCCTGCAACGTGAATCCGGCCCAGTAGTGCGGCGCGCTCCAACGCGGTGTTTGCCGAATGCTATTCTGGGCAATGCGCAATGCTTCGTCAGGAGTCTTCCGGTTTTGCAGCATTTCGATGTAGAAGCGCTTCATCAGTTCCGCAGTGGCTTCGTCATCAACTCTCCACAAACTCGCCACTACAGTGGTCGCGCCGGCGTACATAAAGCCGCGCGTTAATCCCACTAAGCCTTCGCCGCGAATTTCTCTGCCCAGTCCTGTCCGGCAAGCGCTCAGCACCACGAGATCGACCGGCGCTCGCAACGAATAGACATCCTGGAGACTGACAAAACCTTCTTGTTTTTTACCATGATCGTCGACGGTAGAAAGCAGAATGCCTGAGTGCTCGGGTCGTTTGGGATCGAGCAGACCGTGAGTGGCGAAATGCAGGATCGCAAACTGGCTAAAGTCCATGCTGAATAGTTGTTTGCGGTTAGCCGCGACTCCTGTTACAGCGAATGTTGCCGCGGGCGTCGCAATCTCGCGCAAGTTGTTGATCTCACGTTCAGCAAAAAACAACTCGCCGGTCGCGGAACGATTGAAGTCATCAGCATTGAGCTCGATATCGCGCAGCGCATGGTGCTGTTCGCCTGAGGCTGCCTGTTGCTCGCCGGAACCGAGCGCCGGATTGCCGAACGCAGCCAGTACTTTCGACCGCACTCCACGACTTGCAACCTCCTGGCGCAGCTCGCCCAAAATCGAAGCTGATGGAGCGTTGATGATCTCGTGCTGGACCACCAGCGGCTCAGAGTTGGACGAAGGTGACAGCAACATCTGAAACGGAATGTAATGGAGGGCGCCATCCGCGATCACGATGATGCGTCGCTTATTCAACTCACTGGCGACCGGCGACAGGACCATTTGCGACAACGTCTGCGCCGCCCCGGTCAACTCATTTTCACTGCTAGCCCGTTCTTTCAACAGGTTGTAAAGGGTTTCGGCTGCTTTACCGACTTCGCCGGGAATCTCATGTGCGGCGAAGCTGTCGCGCGTAATGGCCCAAACGTAGCTTTTATCAGCGCCGAGAATGTACTCCAGCAGAACCGTCTCGTCGTCGTTCACAACCTGCTGCTGTATTCTCGCCAGATCCCAGCCGCGCGGTCGCGTGATTTGATCGTACGCTGGATAGCGCTGGCTAATGGTGGCAGACAATGATTTATATTGCTCCTCGAGTTGGGCCAGCTCCGCCTCCAGTTTTTCCAAAGCTGCTTTGTCAGGCACTTTCATGCTAATCAGGGAAACTCTGTCGTTCTCTTTGGCCTGCATTAAGTGGCGCAAGGATTTTTCCTGGTTCGCTAACTCAGCGTCCAGGCCCGCCAGCAGATTTGTTTCCGTGTTGCGTAATAACTCTGCGAGCGAGCGTGCGCGTGACAATTCGCTGATTTCGAATGCCTTCACCGTCGCTTGCCTGTCGTTGCGACGCATCAGGCACTGTATGTACTGCAAATAACGATCGTGAACGGTAGCCGAAAAAGCTGCGGTGAGATCACGAGTAGTAGACCTACTGCGAACGCTTTCCGTCACATCGATAGATTGTTGAAAGTAATTCTCGGCAGCTTTGAAATTACCTCTTTTCGTCTCGATCTGGCCCATCGCGAAAAGGGTTGCCGATCGATCGATATGATCGTTCAGATGATCAAATGTCTGGAGGGCCTGTTGATAGAATTTTTCTGCTTCATCCAGTTTTCCCTGTGTTTGGTATCCCTTTCCGATCAGGGCCCAGACACGAGCTTTCTCCATCGGATTAACCAAATCCTCATACAAGCCGAGGGCCGTCTCAAAATGCTCGAGTGCTTTTACCTGGTCATTCATCGCTGCGTAGGTTTGACCCAGGTATTCGTGACACTGCGCCACCACTGAACGCAACTCATGATACTCAGCGTCAGCCAGGGTCTCTTGCAGGATCTTGAATGCCTCAGGATACTTTCCGAGAAAAAACTGTGCCCTTGCGATTCCCCATTTCGCGTAGACAACTGGACGGGGAGTCTGCGTGCGGCTGAAGTACTCCAGCGCCTCTTCATATTTCTGCAATCCGACTTCGGGCAAACCCGTTTCGATAAAAGCCTCGGCAATTCCGGTAGAGATCCGGCCCATCAAATAAAGTTCTGCGTCGTTGTCAATCAGTTCTTCGGCTCTCGTCATGAATGAAAACACTTCTTGCCATGCACTCTTGCGAAACTCAACGTAACCCAGGTACACGAGCGCCTCAGCCTGACGCGTTCGATCGCCGATCTCAGTCGCAAGATCCAGGGCTGACTGATACTCGTGTGCAGCCTGCACCAAATTCGATTGGGCCAAATAGTAATTGCCAATATCCAAGTGCGAGCGCACGACGCCGAGATTGTTGCCAATGCTTTGCCACAGTCTCAGTGCTTCGCTGGCGGTCGTCACCGCCTCGGCATGATTTTTTTCATTCTGACATTCGCTGAGGAGCAGCAGAGCTTCGGCTTTTCCTGCCGGATAATTATTTTGCTCGCTGATTTTGCGCGCCTGATCGAGGAGAGGTTGCGCTTCCTTGTACTTGTTTACAGCAAGGTAGGCTAACGCCGATCCATTCAAGGTGTCGACTGTAGTGGTTGGATCTATGCTCTGGTCCAACAGCTCACGGCTCTGCTGGAAAGTGCTCTGGGCCTCCTGCTTGAGGAACAAACTTAGTTGCAAGTGGCCGGCTTCATTCAGGGTGTGTATGGCTTTTCTGGTGTCGTGCGAGCGCCGAAGCTTGCCGGCAGCGACTAGCAATGTACTCAGCGTCTGTTCTCTCGCAGCAACTGTAGCTGACTTCTGCTTAGTCTCGCGTGCCGGCACGCTGGCGTTATCTGATGCTTCCGGCGCGTACACCGGAAACGTCAGTCCAATCACGACGCTCGGCAATAGAATGTAAAGACTCAACCGGCGTCGTCTTTTATGTGCTCCTTCGCCTTTTCTCATGTTTGAACACTTTTAGCGCGCGTCTTGATATCGCGAATTCGCGCGGGTAGTTTTTGATGAACGAGTAACTGAAGTCACCGCCTGCGTCCGTCGGACTGTCTTTGCCCGTCAGCGCCCCGCTCTGAACTGCGGTTGGCCCAGTATGGAACGCGAAGGGTTTGAAGGCCGCTTCCGCAAAATCCCAGGTTTTCTTTTCGGAGTCAGGTAAGTTTTCCCTCAGTGGCAGTGGGTCCCTCTTCGTCTTTTTGAAATACTTATTGAGGAACTGAAGCCACGAGGCTCCGCCTAACTCTGTCACGAAAGCGTAGTCTCTATAGTTTTTGATTACATGCTCCTGCGCGTCCTCGACCGGCTTGGCCCAAGGGAAGTAGATCGAGAGCCCGTAAGAGAACTGGCAGTCAGGTCCGGAGAAATCAGCTTGAATAATCGGACCGTCAGCTCCGGCTCCTAACACCTTTTTCAGTTTGTTACAGGCGGACCACATCGCCTCCTGTGCCTCGGTCTTTTTATTCTCACACTTTTCCATGAGGCACACGCAGAAATCGTAGAGATCAGTGTAAACCTCCTGAAAGAAGCTTTGAGATTTCCAGTGGGCCAACACAATGAGGTCTCTGTCGTGCGGATCATCCAATCCAGCCTTTAGTGCCTTCGTCAGTCTTTCGATTGGCTGATTTAAGGCCTCGACCCTTTCCTTCTCCAAACTGATCAGACAGAGATCAGATGAATAGCCAGCAAAGATGAAGTCAGCACCATTGTGAAGGCAGAGTTCATGCACTGACTTCATCAAATTCTCGATCTTAAAGGTTCCGTTCTTAGCGTACTCGATGGCGCAAAAGATCTTCTGTAGCATTTGCCTGTATGGCCACGCGCCAACAAATGACAGGCCCTCTGAAGCCATCATGTAGTTAGCGGTGCCCTTTAACTGGTATGCGACTTCCACCGCGCTCATCGAACAGCTATGCATGCCAATGAACTCGAGTGCTGCATCCTTCTCGGCGATTTCATCGGAAAAATTCCGCAATATGCTGCCGAGCTGCACTAAGCTGATGCCCGAATTCGGATTTTCATCCGGCAAAAATGCATCGCGCCCAACAATCATTCCATGCCCGACGAGGAAGAGCATGTAGTGTTTAGCCGGGTAGTTTTCCCGAGCGAAATCAAGAAACTCCTCGAGGGCCTTTTCAGCCGGTAGATCATCGAACTCACTTGACGATTTGCTGCTGCAGCAACCGTTGGTGATCGCAGGCTTGACCTGGTCACCCGCCAGATCACGAATGGTTGAGTTTTTATCGTCGCCGATTTTTGATTTGGTTTGATCCTTTCTCTCCATCCTGTTGATCTCAAAAATCATCGACGGCATTCCTCTTTCATGAGGATCGAAGTGCGCCAGAACATTAGTATTCACTTGAAACCCAGCAGTCTTCATCGCCTTGAGTTGATAAAACATGCTGGCCGAGAGGTTGTTGTCACTTGCGAAGAAGAACATTAAGGTCCATTCCTTCTCCTTCGGCTTCTCTTCTTTTTTGCCCGTCATTGCCGCTTCTCCTTTATTTGAATCACATGGGGTGTTGGTGACCGAGAGTCGTGCGGCCAAACAAAGATCCACGTGCGGGGTCCACTGGATCGACCAGTTCTCTGTTGTGGAGTTCCCTCTGTGTGAGCCAACAAGCATCAAGCACCGCTCGCTTAACCGGGAGCCGGCGCCACCGCATGACCCTCTTCTGGACAAGTCACACTTAAAATGTTGCTAAATGGCTGTTCGTTTCAAAATCCGCCCAAAAAATTTCTGGCAAGTATTAATAAAAGAATCGCGACGGCTTGTTCTGAGGCGCTTGGCGGTACTATATACCACCGTTTGCCGCATCTTCATAGGCAGAGAACTGCCGCACTCAGTTGTCAGCAATTCGTGGCGACACAAATTTACTCCAGTTGCAAAAGAGACCGGGTTTTTCGAGTGTTTCTTTGAATTTTAGTTTTTAGGAAACGAGGCACCGTGCTTGCACTGAGCGCCGTCAGTGACAAGCCTGACTACAACAATCAAACGTCGCTTCAAACGCATGCGACGGCGGCACAAGGTTGGTCGAGCGTATGACATGGCGCTCGAAGTCGCGAGTGTTCTCCCGCCGCAAGCGAACGTGCTAGACGTCGGCTGCGGCAATGGCTTCATCGCGCATCATCTACAAGGCTTACTCGGCACGCCTGTGGTTGGACTGGACGTCGGCAAAGATACGGCGGCTCGGATTAATTACCTTCCTTACGACGGCCGGCATTTTCCGGTGAAGGATGAGAGCTTTGACGCGGTGCTGCTCTGCTACGTGCTGCATCACGCGCAGGATCCGCGACTCGTGTTGAATGAAGTCAGCCGTGTGTTGCGTGATGGTGGACTCGCGATTGTTTACGAAGACATACCGGCTCTCTGGTGGGATCGCGTCGTTTGTTGGACGCACGATCGACAATGGCGTGGGCGAACTGGACCATGCACGTTTCAGGCAGAACACGGTTGGCGCAGGACGTTTAGTCTGGCAGGTTTTGAGATCGTGAAGGAGCGTTCGCTTTCGCGTTGGCGCAATCTCGCGCACCCTGTGTCGCGAAGATTCTTTGTGATTAAGAATCGTGTTAATTCTGTAAATCCTGACATCCTGTCTAAGCCTGAGTTAGTTAAGGACCTGATTACATCATTTCAGGATTCACTTAATCTCGACAATCCCCCGCTCCATTAACTTTTTGATCATCTTCAAACAATCAGCTTCACGAAACGGGCAGATCGAGAGTATCGACTGTATGTCCCAAGAACCGTTGATGCGCGAAAGCACAAATCCTTCCTGCGGATCGATCTGCTGGGTCGTGAGATCTGACGGCGAGACGCGCAAGTGCGGCACCGACTTCGGACCGATCGTTCCACTCGCGTAAACACGTTTGACGAACTTCTCCTCAGCCGCCGGCAACAACGCCTGCGCTTCGGGATTGTTCGGTTGCTGCTCCAAAGCTTTCTGAACGATCTCCAGCGCGGCTTCCGGATCGTCTTCGAGTTTGCGCTCGGCCGACCAAACCATCTCCGTCACGCTCTCCGGCAAGTCTTCAACTTCTTTGACCGGCGGCGGAACGTCTTCCGGCAACTCGCCGACGACACGCGCAAGACCCTCGCTGATCAGCGTGTAGAGCTGTCCGTAAACGTGAAACGCCGACGCGTGCATGTGGTAACAGATCTCCGCCACCGACATCCGCTTCTCGACAAAGAACAAAACCTGCCGGTACTCCTTGCCGAGTTTCAACGAAGACGTCCAACCGGCATTGAGCTCGAGAATCGTTCTATCCGTCGGCACGAGCGAGCGATAACGCGCAAACTCGTCGATCCGGTAAATCCCTTCCATGATGACGTTCGTCGGCTCAACTTCGATGGGCAACAGATCGTCCGCTGGTAGTTCGTCGTCATAAAACTCGAAGTCACCGTCAGTCCAAACAAAGAGATCGTAGATGGCCTCGAGCGTGCGGGTCTTCAGGGTGTTGAGCACATCTTCTTCGGTCAGGAATCCCTGCTGAACGAGAACCTCACCCAGCTTCGCGCCCGTCGTTCGCTGTATCTCGCGAGCGACCTTCAACTGGATCTCATCGACTTTTCCGTAGTGAAGCAGAACCTGGCCGATATACTCGCGCGGATCGTTCGACTTCGAGCCGACGATCTTTCCGTTTTTGAAGTAAATCTGTTTGTTGATCTTGCCTTGATCGAACTTCAGCGTGCCCGACTTGCGCGCTGTTGCCAGAAACTGCAACAGGTCAGTCAGGCTCATGCTTTTCAAAGTGCCTTGAATTGCCACGGAAGGATCAGCCCAGGAATGTTTTAGTCTTCAACCAGGTCTGCAGAAATTGCCGGAGCTTCTGGTCCCGCTTCTTTCGCGATTTGCAGCAGACGCGCCAGGTTCGTTGATTGTTCTTCGTTTAACTCGACAAATTGAACGCCAAAGCCTCTGCCATGTCGATGGTGTCGGACTTCGCCTTCGAGATAAAGCCAATCGCCGTCAGGTAGCAACACCCGAAACGCGACGATTTCGCCGGCCAGTACCTCGCCCACGGTATCGAGGTAACAGCCGCCTTCAGAAAGATCGGTGATCTGCGCGGAGTGTCTCTCCTCGCCACCGTGCCAGACTGCATCGAGATTGACGCTTAGTCGGGGTTTAGAACGTCTATCATCCATGAGCTACATGCATCATAAAATATCCGTGTGATCCGTGGCTAATTATTTCTCGTTAACACGAACGCGTAATGCTTCGGGGATTATCTGGAAGGTCGCCGGCAGCCTTCCAGGAAGCTCTCCGTCCACTTCCAGCGCGACTTCGGCCTCGCGATCCGCCGCTCGGACTGTGATCTTCCGCGCTAACGCATGACTCACTTCGGGCATCGAGAGATGCGAGCCCGTATAAACACGGGGCGCGCTCGTGAAGATCTTCAGGGCGCTCAAATCGCCGACGCTGACCACGTCAAACTTGCCGTCCGTCAGTTTTGCATCGGGAGCGATCTTCATCCCGCCCCCGAAGTAACGAGCGTTTGCGACACAGAGATTCGAGACGACGAGATGCTGCTCGTGGGAATCGTCGAGTTGGACCACGAGACGCACCGGCTCGTTGCGCATGGCAGTTTTCAGTAGCGCTGACGCAAAAGATGCGTGATCAGCTTTGACGCGCTCAATGACTTTCGTACTCATACCGCATGACGCGACGCCGACAAAATATCGTGTCGCGTCAGTTCCGTTGCGATCGACGTATGAAACTCGACCGGCGTCGATGCGTGCAGTGCGCCCGGTGCGCAGAATTTTCGCAGCGTCGCGCGTTCGTGAAGGAATCTCGAGTGTTCTTCTGAAATCGCCGCCGGTGCCGCTGGGCAGGATCCCAAGCTCCGCGTCTTTTCCTGATGACAAAATGCCGTTCGCGACTTCGGAGATTGTTCCATCACCACCGCACGCAATGATGAACTTCGCGCCTTTACGCGCCGCTTCGTTTGCGAGCGCCGCCGCGTCACCACGATGTTTAGTGAACAGGACCCGAAATGCGCCGAACTGCGAGCGCAGGTCACTCGCGATCTGTGGCCACGCTTCGCCCGTGCTTCCACCCGCCGACGATGGGTTAACTATTACTACCGACATAGATCTTTTCCACACTTTGCAAAGCTCGCACTGCTTTGTCTTTTTCGCCGAGCTCAGCAATTTTTGCCATGACCGCGTCGGCAATCTCTTTGTGCGTTCGCAGTCGATCGGGTTTCGCGAGGTGCTCGCTCAAATCCAGTAGCTCGCCAAAATGGATGCGGATCACGTCCTCGCGGTTCCAGTTTCGCGCCACCTGCTTTGGCAAACTGTTACACAGACCCGCGATGAACACCGGAATCACCTGCGGCTTCGCTTCCATGATCAACTTTCCCACACCCGGCTGCGCGCGCAGGAACGAATACGGATCGTCACCCTTGTTGCGTGTTCCTTCAGGATGAAAACCGATGATGTTGCCTGCCCCTGAACGTGCGAGATCGCTGAGCACTTCAAATGAGAACTTATCAAATGCACGCTTCTCCGGAATCGGATGATCGCCCGTCGCGAAGAATGGCGGATACATGGACCACCAACCCATGATCAGGTTTACTAAAAGCCCGAGCGGCGACTGGTAGAAAAATCGGCCACGCACCGGAAAATAAAGTCGCTTGGGCCAACGTGTGTTGTAAAACAGCACCGTCGAAACGGCGTACATGTCGAAGAACGAGCGATGGTTCGCGACGAGCAGGAGGGGTCGATCGTGCGCTGCAGCCTCGACGTGTTCGAGACCGTAGACGTTCATGATGTTGTAAGTGGAGAGACGGATCCAGCCGGCGCCGAGTGTGCTTTGACACCACGTCCAAAAACGCTTCCAGGCGCCCTCATTCATGCGCCGCACGAGGCGGAAAGCGAAACGTTCGAACGGGGTTAGTGCTTCAAACTCACTCACCATCTTGTTTTAGCCACAAAAGGCACAAAAGCACAAAAAGTTTTCTCTGTTTGTTTTTGTGCCTTTCGTGCCTTTTGTGGCTTCATTCAATCGAGAAGTATTTGGCCTCCGGATGGTGGACAATAATAGCCGAAGTCGATTGTTCTGGCTCCAGTTGAAACTCCTCACTCAGTTCAACGCCGATGCGCGACGGGTCGAGCAAGGTGAAAAGCTTCTCCTGATCTTCGAGTCGCGGGCAGGCAGGATAACCGAAGCTGAAACGCGAGCCCTGATATTCTTGCTTGAACAGTCGCGTCAGATCAGGCGAATCTTGCCCTGCTATGCCGAGCTCTTCGCGAATCCGTTTGTGCCAAAATTCGGCCAGAGCTTCCGCACTCTCGACACTCAAACCGTGGAAGTAGAGATAGTCTGAGTAATTGTCTGATTTGAACAGCTCGTGCGAATACTCACTCGCTCGACGCCCGACAGTGACGAGATGAAACGCGACGACGTCCATCTTTCCGGAGTCTTTCGCAGCGAAGAAGTCTGCGAGACACAGGTGCTTGCCGGCAGGTTGTCGTGGAAACGTGAACCGCACCTCTTTACCTTCGTCGTAAACGATCAGATCGTTTCCTTCTGACTGGCACTGGAAGTAACCGTAGACCAACTTGGGATCCAGCAACTTTTCACGTACGGAACGCTCTTTCAGATCCTGGTAGATTGGGCGCACCTTCTGCTTCACGAGCGCCTGGTATTCTTCGAGCGGCATCCGGCCTTGTTTGAACTGCCACTGACCTTTGAACAGCGCCGTCTCGTTGATGAACGAGAACACGTCCGCGAGTGAGACGTTTTCGACCACGCGCGATCCGTAGAACGGCGCTTGCGGGATAGGAACATCACGACTGATATTTGACCGCACGGTGTGCGTCGTGTCGCCTTTACTCTTTCGAGCAATCTTGCGAATGCCGAGCTTCGCCTCTTCGCCGATGAGATCTTCGACGTCGTCAGCGTTTTCCAAACCCACCGCGTCTGCATGCTTTTTCGTATCGTTTGAATCAGTCTCACCAACCAACCGATCCATCGTGTGCAGACCGGCAAACGCGTCGCGCGCGTAGTAGAGCTGTCCTTTGTAGACTGACTTCAGATCTTCCTCGACATACTTGCGCGTTAGGGCCGCGCCGCCAAGCACTACGGGCGCCGTGATGCCGCGTTCGTTCATCAACTCGAGGTTCTCGCGCATGATCAATGTCGATTTCACGAGCAGCCCACTCATCCCGATCGCGTCAGCACCGTTTTCGTTGTATGCCTGCAAGATCGCTTCAATCGATTGCTTGATGCCGAGGTTCAAGACCTTGTAACCGTTGTTGGTCAGGATGATATCGACGAGGTTCTTGCCGATGTCGTGAACGTCGCCTTTAACGGTGGCGAGCACCATCGTTCCCTTTGCGGTCGCGCCGCCCTTCTTCTCCATGAAAGGCTCGAGAAAACGCACCGCGGCTTTCATTGCTTCGGCTGACTGCAAGACGAACGGCAATTGCATCTGACCGCTGCCGAAGAGATCGCCGACGACCTTCATGCCTTCCAGTAGAATGTTGTTGACGATGTCGAGCGCCGGATATTTTTCGAGACCGAGTCGGAGCTCGTCTTCGAGTCCGATCTTCTCACCGTCGATGATGTGGTTCTTGAGGCGCTCCTCGACAGTCTCACCTTTACTCGTCTTCTTCGACGCCTTAGCCTTCACACCTTCGAAGAGCTTCGTAAACTCAGTCAGCGGGTCGTAGACGCAAACATCGCCTTCAAACCTTCGCTGGTCGTAGATCAGCTCGCGCGCGACTTTCAATTCCTGTTCGCTGATGCGATTCAGTGGCTCGATCTTGCTGGCATTCACGATCGCAGAGTCGAGCCCGGCTTCGACTGCGTCGTGTAGAAACACCGAGTTCAGCACGACTCTCGAGGCCGGATTCAAACCGAATGAGATGTTCGAAACGCCCAGGATCGTGAAGGCGCCCGGCAACTCGGCTTTGATCTGTCTGATCGCCTCGATCGTCTCGAGCGCGTTGCGACGGTCTTCTTCGATACCGGTTGAGATCGGCAATGCAAGCGCGTCGAAGAAGATGTCAGACGAGGGTAGACCTAATTCTTTCGTCGCCTGCTCGTACGCGCGAGTCGCGATCCTCACCTTCCCTTCTCTCGTGCGCGCCATCCCTTCTTCGTCGATCGTGCCGATGACAACACTCGCGCCGTACGTCTTCGCGAGCTCGATCACTTTCACGAAGCGCGGCACACCGTCTTCGTAGTTGGTCGAGTTCAGAATGCTCTTACCACCGGCGTGCTGAAGTCCGGCTTCCATCTTCTGCCATTCAGTCGAATCGAACATCAAAGGAATCTTGACGTTCGTGACCAGCCGCGATGCGAGCTCGTGCATGTCGGTTTCGCCGTCACGGCCAACAAAGTCGACGTTCACGTCGAGAATGTGTGCGCCTTCGCGCTCTTGCTCCTTGCCGAGCGCGACGAGGCCATCCCAGTCTTCTGCGTTCAGCAGATCGCGCATCTTCTTCGACCCGCTCGCGTTCACGCGTTCGCCGACAATCAGGAACGATGCATCCTGCACGTAAGGCTGTTGACTGTAGATCGATGAAGCCGCGGGTAGCGTTTTTGCGTGACGCTCCTTCGGCGTGATCTGCTGCATTGCTTCGACCACGAGACGGAGATGAGCCGGTGTTGTTCCACAACAGCCGCCGACGATGTTCGCGCCGAAGTCATTCGCGAAGTGGACCAGTTGCGCAGTGAAACTTTCCGGCGTCTCGTCGTAGTGCATCTTGCCGTCGACGACGGAAGGCAAACCGGCGTTTGGAAGTACAGAGACTGGCAGCGGCGAGTTCTCGCAAATGTAGCGAATGCTCTCCGTCATGTGCTTCGGACCAGTACCGCAGTTCATGCCGACGACGTCGATCGGAAACGGCGCGAGCGCGGTTAGAGCCGCAGAGATCTCGGTACCGTTGAGCATGGTCCCAAACACTTCGATAGTGACCTGTGCGATTACGGGAACGCGACGACGTGACTCTTTGAAGTGACCGAAGATCGCTGCGAGCGCGGCTTTTGTCTGCAGGAGGTCCTGGCACGTCTCGACGATCAGCAGATCGACGCCGCCGTCGAGTAGTCCGCGTACCTGCACACTGTAGGCATCACGCAGATCCTTGAAGGAGATGTGGCCGAGTGTCGGCAGCTTGCGGCCGGGTCCCATCGAGCCGGCCACCCAGCGTGGTTTGTCTTTCGTCGAGTAATCGGAAGCGACGCGTTTCGCGAGCTGCGCCGCGAGCACGTTCATGTCGTACGCTTTGTCTGCGATGTCGTACTCGGCGAAGTCTACGGGTGTGCCGTTGAATGAGTTGGTCTCGACGACGTCGCAACCGATGTCGAGGAAGCCTGCGTGCACCTTCTCGACTGCGTCCGGTCTCGTAACGAGCAGGTTCTCGTTGCAGCCTTCGAAGCGCGGCCCACCAAAGTCGTCGAGCGTCAGGTTTTGGACCTGCAGGTTGGTGCCCATCGCGCCATCGAAGACGACGATGCGTTCTTTCAGAGTTTCGAGAAGATTCGACATAGGCAATAAACAAAGGCCCCGCGCCTAACAACGCGGAGCCTTCAAAAACTTAACTCGAGCTGTTTAGCGGATTATTTTATGTGGCCGCAAGTCGCTTTAACTCACCACGCCAAATTGTCAAGGTGTATTGAAACACATCTTGTTAATCCTGTAAATCGTGGAATCCTGTTGAAAGTCTTACTCAGACCAAAGCTCGGTAAGGTTCAGCGTAAAACCTGGCAGCAGAGGATCAGCGGAAACCGTCTCAGGATTGTCCAGAATGACTACTTCTTCATTAGGTCTGTAGACATACACCTGTCGTTTGAAAGGATCGATCAACCAGCCTAACGACATCCCATTCTCCAGGTATTCGAACATCTTGAGGTAAAGTTCTGTAAGAGTGTTCCTCGGAGACCGAATCTCGACGGCAAAGTCTGGACAAAACGGAACAAACTTCTTTCTTTGCTGTGCTGTTAGGCTGTCCCACTTTTGGCGTTTAATCCACGCCGCATCAGGCGAACGAATAGCACCGTTTGGCAGTACGAATCCCGCGTTACTGTCAAAACAGACGCCAATGCCATGCTGTCTGAACCATATTCCGAGTTGAGCTGTGAGGTTGAAATTTTGTCTACCTGTTTCTGCGCCTGTTGGCGGCATGACTATTAATTCTCCGGTTGAGGTGAGTTCAAGCCGCAGTTTTCTGTACTTGCGACAGAATTCTTCGAACTGTTCCAGTGTCACTCCCTGGGCACCAATCAGTTCCGGCGGTATGTAAGCATCGTCATGTTGTGTGAGATTGCGGACCATTTCGTAACTCCTAATCGTTATGAGGATGCTAGCACCCGTCCCCTTCCGCGACAACAGCTATTACTTGTCGAAAACGGCTATTATTTGTCGAAAACGGCTATTTTGATTAACATCCTTCCATGCGACGCGCCATCTACCCCGGCTCCTTCGATCCAGTCACTAATGGTCATCTGGACATCATCGAGCGCGGCTGCAAACTCTTCGACGAGATCATCATCAGCATTCTCGTAAACCCCGAGAAGCAGCCCTTTTTCACTGTCGACGAACGGCGCGACATGCTCAACGAAGTCGTGCAGGACATCTCGCGTGGACGTTGCACCGTCCGCGTCGATTCCTTCACCGGACTACTTGTAAACTACGCCGTGGCCCAACAGGCAGACGTGATCGTGCGCGGCATACGCGCCATCTCCGATTACGAGTACGAGCTTCAGATGGCATTGATGAACCGCCGTCTCGAGCCCGGTATTGAAACCGTCTTTATGATGCCGGCGGAAACTTACTCATACGTCAGCTCGCGTCTTGTCAAAGAGGTGTTTCAACTCGGCGGCACTGTCACCGGCCTCGTCCCACCACTGATCGAAACGCGAATGAAAGAAAAGTTGAACCGATGAAAACATGGCCCGTTATGTCAACTTCCTTCCCTGTCTCTGAAAATGTCGCTCGCATGCAGTCTTCAGCAACGATGGCAGCGATGGCGGCTGCGGAAGCGTTGCGAGCTTCGGGCGCAGACGTGTGCGACTTCGGCGCCGGCGAGCCCGACTTCGACACGCCCGACAACATCAAGCAAGCAGCCGAACGGGCCATCCGCGCGGGTCGCACCAAGTACACCGCCAACGCAGGCATTCGCGAGCTACACCGCGCGATCATCGATTTCTACCAGCGCGAGTTTGGCGTCGAGTATCAACCGAGCGAAGTGATGGCGACAGCCGGTGGCAAGCAGGCGATCTTCAATGCGGGCGTCACCTTATTGAATCCCGGCGACGAAGCACTGATTCCAAAACCTTACTGGGTGACGTTTCCGGAGATCGCAGTCTTCGCCGGCGCGAAACCGGTGTTCATCGAAACTGAAGAAACTGGTTTCGTGCTCACCGCCGATCAGGTCGAGCGCGCGATCACTCCGAAGACGAAGCTATTGATTCTCAACTCGCCCTCCAATCCTTCAGGCCGTGTTCTGCCGCCGGCAGAGTTTCGCAAGATCATGGAACTCACGAGCGAGCGCGGAATCTATGTCATCTCTGACGAGTGCTACCTGCGGTTTGTGTATCCGCCGGCAGAAGTTTTCAGTGCGGCGAGTCTTCCGGCAGAGCTGCGATCACGTTTGTGTATCGCGGGATCGTTTTCAAAAACTTATGCGATGACTGGATGGCGTGTTGGATACGCGCTCGCGCCCGCTGAATGGATCAAGGCGATGTTGAAAGTTCAGGGCCACTCTACGTCGAATACAAACTCGATCGCGCAATGGGCCGCGGTCGAAGCGCTTACAGGACCACAGGAATCGGTCGGCAGCATGCTCGCTGAATACACAAAACGCCGCGCCTGGTTACTGAACGCACTGCGAGAAATTCCCGGGTTCAAGTGCAGCGAACCTGAAGGTGCGTTTTACGCTTTTCCTGACATCCGCGGTTGTTTGAAAAAGGATCTGAAGACCTCCGGCGACTTCGCACAGCGACTGCTCGAAGAGGAGCACACTGTCGTCACCGATGGCGCTGGGTTCGGAGCGGAGGGTTATATTCGGATTTCTTACGCGACGTCGATGGAGCAGATCAAGGAAGGAATCGAACGAATTAAAAACTTCGCGCAAAGACACTTTTAGCCACGGATTACACAGATAATATCCGTGATATCCGTGGCTAAATTTTATTAGTAGAGGTTGAAGTTGTATTCCAACTGCATCCACATCGAGACCTGATGCCCGTCCTTCGTAGCAGGTACGAACTTGATCTGACGTGCCGCTGCAATCGCTCTCTCAGTTAACCCATACGGCAGACCCGAAACGGTCCTGATATTCTGCACAGCGCCGTTTGAAGCAAACACCACTTTCAGCACCACCGTGCCCGTAATCTGGTTCTTGCGTGCGTCTTCAGTGTACTGCGGCTCAGGCTTCGAAATCAGACGTGCTTTGGTCGTGACGTCTTTACCCGTAAAGACTCCGTCATATCCACCACCACCGCCGCCGCCTGGTCCACCGCCTCCAGCTCTGAAATCTCCACCACCGGTGTTACCGCCGCGACCTGGTCCAAATCCATTGCCTTCTCCAGAGCCGATACCCGTACCGTCTCCGCTTCCGATACCATTTCCTTTACCCGTACCGGACGATGGATCGGTACTCTTCGATTTCGGATCGCCATACGGCAAAACTCTCGCATCAGGCGGGATCAACATCGGATCCGCATTCAGCGTCGCAGCCACAGGCAACGAAGGGTTATTAATTTTTGGTGGCTTCGGATCCGGCGGAATGATCTGCGGCACATCCAGAGAAACCTGCGGTGTCTTACCAAACGACGCCGGCTTCGCTTCTTCGCGTCCGCCACCGCCACCGCCGCCAGGTCTTTCCTGCTTCGGCTTGCTACCGCCGCCGCTTCCCTTATTCAAGCCAGCCGGTCCCGGATCAGGCGTCGGCTGCTCATCAGGAATATCGATCATCTGCTCGACCTGGAGCTCAGGCTCGTTCTGCGCGAGCAGTTCCTTTTGCTTGTTTCTGTAGTCGATGCCCACGATGATGCCGAGAATCGCAAACAGGAACACAAACGACGAAACCATCGCGGCCACGACGCTTCTCGAGTCTGACGGCTCAGCGCCCATCACAGCAGCGCCACGCTCGCGGCCGAGCCACGTCGAAAACAGCGCCACCAGCAGACCACCGGCGAAGATTGAGAAGACAATCAGTCCGACTTTCGAGGAGCTCGCACCGTGCGAGCGATCCATCAACATGACTGCGCCAACGAGGGCCACGATGCCGAGTACGGCCGCGCCCATGGCGACGAGCACATTCGGCTTGCCGAGAAACTGGCGGATCTTCTGGCCATAACCGATGAAGGCTCGCTTCGTGAATCCGAACGGATCACGTTTGAACTCAGGCCACGTCAGCTCATATTCATGAGAGACGTCTTTGAACTCGTGCATGAGACGAGATCCGAGACCGGAGTCATCCAGGAATGTCAGGTGATACTCGCCTCTGAGCGCGAGCGCTGAGGAAGTACTGGAAGCATCCCATGCTGGCTCGCTCTCAACCGGCGCGCTCGTAAATGCCGCCGCTGAGTCAGCCACCGTGTCTCGGTTGACTGTGACACTCGGATCGCGATTAACAGTCACGCTTGGATCTTCAACTGGCGGCGCGACTGCATTCAGTGGTGTCCCGTCTACCGGACAAAAGCTGAACTTGTCAGCAAACTCTTCTTTACAAACTGAACAGAACTTCATCGATACTACCTCTTCTCGCCTGTGGGGGAGCAGCACCGACTGAGACAGTCCGTCTGCACCAGAAAATTCTCTTGCAAAGCTCGTTTCGATTCGCTTGTCGAGAACT
>Ga0134121_10000901_pt1 | contig 30257 bp, 23 predicted proteins | sample KB301_FD_96463 | JGI IMG/M metagenome (GOLD analysis project Ga0134121, IMG submission 96463) | Terrestrial soil microbial communities without Nitrogen fertilizer from Kellogg Biological Station, Michigan, USA - KB3-0-1 | ecosystem: Environmental > Terrestrial > Soil > Unclassified ... | reverse complement strand
GGCCCGAACGGCAACCTCAGGATCAGCAGGCGCAGCTTGTCGAGCCCGCCGGTGCCGATGACCGACTGCACGGCGTTCTGGACGCCGCTCGCGAGACGCAGCTGGAAGGCGGTCGAAGGACGCAGCAGGTGCCTGAGACCGGCGGCGCCGAAACCGCGCCCGACCACCAGCCGGCGCATCGCCAGCCTGTCGACCCCGGCGTGGTTGGTGCCCTTGCGGCTGGCGAAGACGACGCGGTAGCCGCACGTGGCGACGAGGCCGCGGACCCGCCGATCGTAAGCGCCGCTCGGGATCGCCAGATAGCGCACCGGGCGGCCGAAGCGTTCCGTCAGGACGCGGCGCGACTCCTCCATCTCCCAGCGGATGGTGTTGTCGTCCAGCGTGGTGAGATAGCGGTGCGTCATGCCGTGGGATTCGATGGCGATCCCCGCGGCGCTCATCTCCCGCAGCTCCTCGTCCGTGGCCGGCTGGTCGGTCGCCGCGTTCTTGGTGAAGTTGTAGGCCGACTTGTCGGGGGTGACGAAGAAAACCGCCTTCATCCCCAGCCGCCGCAGGATCGGGAAGGCGTGGAGATAGACGCTGCGGAACCCGTCGTCGATGGTGATGACGATCCCCTTGTTCGGAAAAGGACGCTTGCCGTCCAGCGCGTCGGCGTACTCGTCGAGGTCGATGGGCGTCCAGCCGTCGTCGCGCAGGGCCTGCATCTCCGCGGCGAAGTCGTCGTCGAAGGCGACGTAGGTGCGCTCCGCGCTCTGGATTTCGCCGCGCTCGTACGCCGCGCGCGACAGGAAGCGATGGTAGAGGAGGACCGGGATGCGATCGGCGCGGTGCTCCTGGTACCAGGCGTGCGCCACGAAGACCAGCGCCGACGCCGCGGCGGCGCCGGCGATCCCCAGCAGCACCGTCAGCATCGCAGCGTCACTTGCCGGACGCCTTCGGCGCCGCTCCTCCGAGCCTCAGGCGGAACTCCCGGCTCTTCGGGTGCAGCAGATCGAGGCCGTAGGACAGCAGGTAGCCGAGACCCGTTCCCGGATCGCCGAACGTGAAGACCTCGTCGCTGTCCGCCTCGAAGAAGGTGCGCAGGAAGCCGGGGCGCGCGCGGAAGCGGTCCTTCGATCGCAGGAACCAGGTCAGGTCGGCCGGCAGGTAGCGCACCATCGTGCCGAGCCGGTAGGTGAGCGTCGGGTCGGGCTGCTCGCCGCGCGCCATGCGGTAGAGCAGGAGCGGGAAGTCCACGCCGGCCTGGACACAGACTTTGAGGGGACGGGTGAAGCGCGGGTTGATCTCCATGAGCTTGAGCGTCCCGTCGCGCGGGTCCTCGATGAAGTCGCAGTCCCCCAGCCCGTACCATCCGATCCCCTGCAGGATGCGCGCGGCGTTCGCCAGAGCGTCGGGGCGCTCCACGGCGCGATTGAGCGTGCTCGAGCCGCCGGAGGGCGGATAGTAGCGAATCTTGTGGAAGGCGCACCACCCGCGCACGGTGCGATCGCGGTCCACCAGCACCTCGGCCTTGTACTGGCCGGCCGTCTGCGGGATGTATTCCTGCACGTGGCACGGGCCGAAGCGGCGCACGGTCTCCGGGAGATCGCGGCGCAGCGCTTCGAGACTGGCCGGGTAGGAGATGCCGCGCGCGCCGTCGCTGACGTTCGGCTTGATGACGACCGGGAACGGCAGCGCCGCCGCGATGGCGTCGAGACCGTCCCTGTCCGGCTCGAAGGTGCGGGGAGTCGGCACGCCGAGCCGCGCCGCCGCCCGCATCGTCAGCGACTTGTCGCGGCAGATGGCATAGGTCGCGGCGTCCGGGTAGGGAACACCCGCCAGGGCGGCAAACTCCTCGCGGTGCTGCACCAGGGCCCAGGTCGGATCGTCCCCGGCCGACAGGATGACGTCGTAGCCGGTGCGGCGGACGTGCTCCAGCAGGAACGACGTGTAACGCTCGACCTCGGTCGGCGGCGGCGTGAGCAGGCGACGCGACGGATGGCGCGAGAAGAAGCCGACGTTGATGCGACGGTGGCTGGCGGCGTGCACCTCGACGCCGGCGCGGGCGAGCGACGCGAGGACGACGAGGGCGGGGTTCTCCTCGGCACCGAGGAGCAGGACCCGGCTAATGGGCCGCCGCCTCTTTTTCCTTCTGGGCCTTGTGGGCGGCGATGATCTTGCCCTGCTGGTGCGCCGGAACCTCCTCGTAGCCGCGCATGGTCATGCGGTACGAGCCGCGCCCGCCGGTGATCGACTTCAGGATGGAGGCGTACGACAGCATCTCGACGAGGGGGACGGTCGCCTTGATGACCTGCGAGCGGCCCTGTGACGCCATCCCCTGGACGTGGCCGCGCCGCGAGTTCAGGTCGCCCATGAGGTCGCCCATGAACTGCTCGGGGGCGACGATCTCGACGTTCATGACCGGCTCGAGCAGGGTCGCGCCGGCGTTCTCCATCGCCGCCTTGAACGCGATGGAACCGGCGATCTTGAACGCCATGTCGGACGAGTCGACCGTGTGGTACGAGCCGTCGAACAGGACGACGCGGAAGTCCACCACCGGGTACCCGGCGAGGAAGCCGTGCGTGCGCGCCTCCTGGATGCCCTTCTCGACCGAGGGGATGAAGTTCTTGGGGATGGAGCCGCCGAAGATGTCGTCCACGAACTCGAAGCCGGCGCCGCGCGGCAGGGGCTCGAGCTTGATCCAGCAGTCGCCGAACTGACCGTGCCCGCCGGTCTGCTTCTTGTGGCGCCCCTGCGCCTCGGACTTCTTCTTGATCGTCTCGAAGTAGGGGACCTTGGGCGCGTGCAGCACCGCCTCGAGCCCGAATTTCTTCTTCATCTTCGCCACCACCACCTCGACGTGCAGGTCGCTGTTCCCGGAGAGGACCAGCTCGTGCGTCTGGGGATCGCGGCGGTACTGGATGGTCGGATCCTCCTCGACGACACGGTGCAGCACCTGGGAGATCTTGTCCTCGTCGGCGCGCGACTTCGGGTTGAGCGCGAAGGAGATCGACGGCTCGGGGAAGACCAGCTTCGGGTAGACGATGGCGTGCGCCTTGTCGGCCAGGGTGTCGCCGGTCGCCGATTCCTTCAGCTTGGCGACGGCGCCGATGTCGCCGGCGCGCACCTCGGGGACCGGCTGCATCTCCTTCCCCTGCATCGACGCGAGCGAGCCGACGCGCTCGTCCACGTGGCGCGAGGCGTTGTGCACGGTGTTGTCGGATTTGAGCACGCCGGAGTAGACGCGGAACAGCGAGATCTTCCCGGAGTACTGGTCGGCGATCGTTTTGAAGACGTAGGCCGAGTAGGGCTCGTCGGCCGTGCCCTTGCGCTGCTCCGGCGCGTGATCCTTCGGGTTCTCCCCGGCGAACGGGCCGCGCTCGCCCGGGTTGGGGATGAACGAGACCAGCGCGTCGAGCAGGGGATGCATGGCGATGTTGTGCGCCCCCGCGGTGCACAGGACCGGGAAGATCCGCCGCGCCCGGATGCCGCGGGTCAGGCCCGCGACCAGATCCTCCTGGCTCAGCTCGCCGGCGGAGAAGAACTTCTCCATCAGGGCGTCGTCCACCTCGGCAACCGCCTCCATGAGGCGTTCCCGCGCCGCCTTGATCTCGGGCGGCAGCGGGTTCGGCGCGTCGAGGGTCTGGAACCTGCCGCTCTCATCGTCGCCGTAGAGGGAACCCTTCAGGCTGACCAGATCGATGACGCCCTTGAAGGCGCGCTCGGTTCCCATCGGCACCTGGATGGGCACCGCCTGGCGGCCGAAAGCTTCGGTGATCGAGGCCATGGCGCGCTCGAGCGAAGCGTTCTCGCGGTCGAGCCGGCTGACGGCGATGAGGGTCGGCAGCTCGAACTCCTGCGCGAAGGACCAGGCTTCCTCGGTCTGCACCTCGACCCCCGAGACGCCGTCCACGAGGAGCACGGCGCCGTCGGCGACCCGCAGGCAGGCGCGCGCGTCGGCGATGAAGGCGCCGTAGCCGGGGGTGTCGATGAGGTTGAGCTTGGTCTTCTTCCACTCGGCGTGGCAGAGGGCCGAGGAGATCGACACCTTGCGGGCGATCTCCTCCTCGTCGTGGTCGGTGATGGTGTTGCCCTGGTCGACCTTGCCGAGGCGGTTGACCGCCCCCGAGGCGAAGAGCAGGCCCGAAGCCAGCGAGGTCTTGCCGGAGGAGCCGTGTCCGATGAGGCCGACGTTGCGGATGTCCGAGATGTCGTAGACCTTCATGGGCGCCTGCGCCTCCTCTCCTTTACTTGCCCGACTTCACCTCGTCGTAGACCGTCTGGACCAGCCCCTTCACCTTGGGGCACTTGGGATCGTTCACCAGGCAGAAGGCGAGGGTGTCGGTCCCGCAGCCGCACGTGCAGTGCTCGCTGTTCACCCGATGGAGGAATTTCGCCTTGCCCGCTTCACCGAGAGGCGCCAGGTCGAAGCCCGGCAGCTCGGCGAAGAAGTTCGCCACCGCCTCGATCTGCCCGGAGTTGGTGGCGGCGGGGACGCCCTTGACGGCGCCGGCCGCCGTGGCCGGGTCGTACTGATCGGCGGGCTGGGCCGGGTTGGCGGCCTGCTCGGTGCCCGAAGGATTCGCTGCCGGGGCCGGGTTCTCCCGATCCTGCGCGGTGGCAGCCACGTCCGACGCCTTCGGGGCGCTTTCCTTGTCCTTTGCCCCGCCGCCGCAGCCCAGCATGGCAACCACGATCACGACGGCGGCCGCGGCCGTCATCCTTCGTCCCTCGAGCATTCCCACCTCCGACTGAATGGGCGCGATGGTATCGTCCGTCCCCAAACCCGTCAAGATCGTCCTGCCGGGAAGCGGCCGTCCCGAGCGCCTCCCCGGGGGGGCCCGACTCGGGAAAGGGTTCGTCAGGGTCGATTGGCCCGGTTGCCTATAATTGCGCCGTGTCCATGTCCACACGCCGTCCCGAAGTCTCTCTCCAGGCCCAGGTGCTGAACGCCTTGAGGGGGGTCGCCCCCTCGTCCGGCGTCGCCGAGGCCGATGCCGAGCGGGCCCTGCGCCATTACGAATGCGGCGGCTATCTCCATGCCCTGTGGCGAGGGCTCGGGCGTCCGCTGCCGGAGCCCTGGGGACGCGCGGCCGCGGGACTCCACCGGAGAACGGTGGTGGACTCCCTGTCGGCCCTGGGCCAGCTTCGCGAGCTGAGCCTCATCCTCGCGGCGGAGCGCATCGACTTCCTCGTCCTGAAGGGAGCCGCGTACCTGGCGGACCTTTATCCCGACGTCGGCGCGCGGGCGCTCGTGGACGTGGACCTGCTCGTCCGGCCCGAGGCGACCTCCGCCATCGCGCGCAAGCTCGTGAGCCTCGGCTTCGAGGGCGCCGTCGGCGAGCACTATCCCGAAGACGAGCGCTTCGAGATGGGCCGGCGGGGACACGCGAGCGACTGCTGGCTCGAGTTCCACTGGCGTCTCGGCGTGGAAGGACGCATGCGCCTGGACCAGGACGCGCTGTGGAGCACCTCCGATCCTTTTTCGATCGACGGCGTGTCGTACCGCCGACTCGGAATCCACGAGGCGATCGTCTATCACGCCGGGCACGCGGCCGATCACTACTTCGGTCCGGGGTTGAAGTGGACGATCGACCTGCGTGAGATGCTCCGGACCTGGCGGCCGTCGCCCGAGCGGCTCGTGCGCCTGGCCGATGCCTGGGGGCTCCGGGTGGCGCTCCACCTGGCGCTCGTGCAGGTGGATCGCATCTTCCCGGGCGAGGTTCCGGCCGCGCTCTTGCAGGGGACCGCTCCCGGTCCGGTGCGTCGCCTGGGCCTGTCGCTCCTGCGCTCGGAGGAGCCGGCGGAGCTCCTCCGCGGCGGCGGGCGAGGGCAGGCGCGCTGGCTCGTGCGTCCTCTCCTGATCGATGCGATGGGCGATGTTCTCGCGGTCTCCGCCCGGGTGCTGAGGCGGCCGCTGGTGCGGGCCTGGCGGCGCCACGTCAGCGGCCAGGCGCCGGCTCCCTGGGAGGCGGCGGCATGAACGCGGGGCGCCTGGAGACGACGCTCGTGGTGAACGAAATCTTCCACAGCATCCAGGGAGAGTCGCGCCACGCCGGCCGGCCGTGCGTCTTCGTGCGCCTGACGGGGTGCAACCTGCGCTGCGTCTGGTGCGACACCGCCTACGCCTTCGAGGAAGGCGCCGCGCAGACGGTCGGCGCCATCGCCGATCGGGTCGCCTCGTTCGGGACCCGCTACGTCCTTTTGACCGGGGGCGAGCCGCTGCTCCAGCCGGGCGTCCACGACCTGGCGGCGGTGCTGCTCGATCGCGGTCACGAGGTGGCGATCGAGACGGGCGGCGGCCTCGACATCGGCCCGCTCGACAGGCGCGTGATGGTGGTGCTCGACGTGAAGTGCCCCGGCAGCGGCATGGTGGCGAAGAACCGCTGGGAGAACCTCGCCCTGCTGAAGCCGACCGACGAGATCAAGTTCGTCCTGAACGATCGCGCCGACTACGACTGGGCGCGCGAGGTCATCGCCCGCGAGCGCCTGGAGGAGCGCTGCGCCCTGCTCTTCTCGCCGGTGCACGGCGTGCTGTCGCCGCGCGCGCTGTCGGAGTGGATGCTCGCAGACTGCGTGCCGGCGCGCCTGCAGCTGCAGCTCCACAAGTACATCTGGCCCGCCGACATGCGGGGGGTGTGATGAGCCGCCCGCTCGCGGTCGTGCTCCTCAGCGGCGGCATGGACTCGTGCGTCGCGGCGGCGCTGACGCGCGCGACGCACGACCTGGCGCTCCTGCACCTGTCCTACGGCCAGCGCACGGAGGAGCGCGAGCGGCGCGCTTTCCGCGACCTCGCCGCGCACTGGAAGGTGGACCGCACGCTGGAATCCCGCCTCGATCACCTGAAGGCGATCGGCGGCTCGGCCCTGACCGACGCGCGCCGGGACGCGGTGAACGCGCGCCGCGCCGACTCCGACATCCCCGACACCTACGTCCCGTTCCGCAACACCCACCTGCTCGCGCTCGCCGCCTCGTGGGGCGAGGTCATCGGCGCGCGCCGGCTGGTCATCGGCGCGGTGCAGGAGGACGGCAGCGGCTATCCCGACTGCCGCGAGGAGTACTTCCGGGCGTTCGAGGAGGTCCTCCGCCTCGGGACGCGCCCGGAGACACGGCTCGAGGTCACGACTCCGCTCCTGCACCTGGGCAAGGGCGAGATCGTCCGCGCCGGTGTCGTGGCGGACGCCCCGCTCCACCTGACGTGGTCCTGCTACACGGGTCTCGAGCGCGCGTGCGGCCGGTGCGAATCCTGCCGGCTGCGCCTGAAGGGTTTTGCCGAGGCCGGTGTCCCGGACCCCATTCCGTACGACCGGTGAAGCTCGACCTCTTCGACTACGACCTGCCGAAAGAGCGCATCGCGCAGGAGCCGGCGGCGCGCCGTGACGCGTCGCGGCTTTTTCTCCTGCCGCGTCGCGAGGCGGAAGGAACCGGCGTCTCGGCGTCCACGGAGGGTGCGGAGCTGCTCGCCGAGATCCCCTTCCATCGCCTTCCCGACCGGTTGCAACCCGGCGATCTGCTCGTGCTGAACGACACGCGCGTCCGCCCGGTGCGCCTGCACGCCCGCAAGCCCTCGGGAGGAGCGGTCGAGCTCCTGCTCCTCGAGCCGCAGGCGGAGCCGGAAACGTGGACGTGCCTCCTCTCCACGTCGAAGGGGATCCGGGAGGGGACGCGACTCGCGATCGCGGGGCGCCTCGAGGCGTCGGTCCTGGCCGATCCGGAGCAGGGCCGATCGGTCGTGCGCCTGGAGGGTGAGGAGCAGGAGCAAGGCGACCCGATCGAACGCCACGGGGAGATGCCCCTTCCTCCTTATATCCGCCGGGAGGCGGAGGACCCGCGCGCCCCGCTCGATCGCGAGCGCTACCAGACCGTGTACGCGCGGCACCCCGGAGCGATCGCCGCCCCCACGGCGGGTCTCCACTTCACCGAAGAGCTGCTCGCATCGCTCCCGGGGCGGGGAGTCGCCGTCGCCACCCTGTCCCTGCACGTCGGACCGGGAACCTTTCTGCCGGTCCGCACCGGCGAGATCGAAGAGCATCGCGTCGAGGCCGAGCCTTTCGCGCTCCCGGAGTCCACGGCCGAGGCGGTGCGCGCCTGCCGGGCGCGCGGAGGACGAGTCGTCGCCGTGGGGACGACGGTCACGCGGGTGCTCGAGGCGCGCGCCGCCTCCGCAGGGACGGTCGAGCCGGGGACCGGGGACTGCGATCTCGTCATCCTGCCCGGGCATCGCTTCCGGGTCGTGGACGCCCTGCTCACGAATCTGCACCTGCCGAAGTCGTCGCTCCTCCTCCTGGTCGCCGCCTTCGCGGGGCGCGAGCGCATCCTCGGCGCCTACCGCGAAGCCGTGCGGAAGAAAGCGCGCTTCTATTCGTACGGCGACGCCATGCTGATCGCGTAAGAAGACGAGGGAGACAAGGTGCGACGCTTCGACTTCGAGATCCTGGCGCGTGACCCGCAGACCGCGGCGCGCCGCGGGCGCGTCACGACCCCGCACGGCACGGTGGAAACGCCCGCCTTCATGCCGGTCGGCACCGCCGGGTCGGTCAAGGCGATGACGCCGGAGGAGGTGGCGGGCCTCGGCTTCGAGATGATCCTCGCCAACACCTACCACCTGGCCCTGCGTCCGGGGGAGGAGATCGTCCAGAGGCTCGGCGGCCTGCACCGCTTCATGGGCTGGGGCGGATCGATCCTGACCGACAGCGGGGGCTTCCAGGTGCTGAGCCTGTCCGAGCGGCGACGCATCGACGACGACAAGGTCGTCTTCCGCAGCCATCTCGACGGATCGCTCCTCGAGATGACGCCCGAGCGCAGCATGGCCATCCAGCAGGCGCTCGGCAGCGACATCGCCATGGCCTTCGACGACTGCCCGCCGCTGCCGTCGGAGCCGCAGCGCCTGCGCGAAGCGGTCGATCGCACCACCGCCTGGGCGCGCCGGTCGCGCGCCGCGTTCCCGGACGACGGCCGGGCTCTCTTCGGGATCGTGCAGGGAGGCGACGACCCGCGGCTGCGCGAGGAGAGCGCCTCGGCCATCACCTCGATGGGGTTCGACGCGTACGCCATCGGCGGCGTCTCGGTGGGGGAAAGCGCCGCGCTCAGCCGCGGCGTCGTGGCCTCCACGGCGCCGCTCCTGCCCGCGGATCGGCCGCGGTACCTGATGGGCATGGGGACGCCGCGCGATCTCGTGGAGATGATGGCGCTCGGCATCGACCTGTTCGACTGCGTGCTCCCCACCCGCAACGCCCGCAACGGCAGCCTCTTCACCTCGACGGGTGCGGTCCAGATCAAGCGCGCCGAGTTCAAGGACGATCCCCGCCCCCTCGACGAGTCGTGCGCCTGCGAGACCTGCCGTCGTCACTCGCGCGCCTACCTGCGGCACCTCTTCATGGCGGGGGAGATCCTCGCCTTCCGGCTGAACACGCTGCACAACCTGCACCACTATGCCGACCTGATGCGCCGGGCGCGCGCCGCCATCGAGGCGGGCCGCTACGCGGCCTTCCGCGACGCGGCGCTCGCGGTTGCGACACCGGAACCCGGGTGATACCATCCGCGCTCCCATGACGACCTTCGCAGCGCGCCGGACCCGGCGCGCGCCGCTGCTCCTCCCGGTCCTGCTGGCCATCGCGTCGCTCGCGCCGTCGTGCCGGCGGGGCGGCGGCGGGGAAGCGGGCGGCGGCGGCGCCCCGGCGGCGCCGATCGATCCCGGCCAGGCCCTCTACAACAGCGGCAAATACGCCGAGGCCCTGCCGCTCCTCGAACAGTCGGCCGCCCAGGGGCGCACCGGCACGCTGCTGTACGAGATCGGCTACGCCAAGGGGGCGTCCGACGCGGCGCACGTCGACGAGAAGAAGCGCCTGTGGGCCGAAGCGGAGCCGCTGCTCGCGCAGGAAGTTGCCTCGCCCGGCGGCGCGACGCTCGATCGCTACTACTACCTGACGGTGATCAACTCCGACCAGGGCGACGGCGACAAGGTCGCCGAGTACGCCCACCAGGCGGTCAACCAGATCGAGATGGGGCCGGACGCGGGCAAGCTCGGCGGCGAGGACTGGTTCCGGCTCGGCCGCCTGCACGAGTTCCTGAACGAGGCGTCGGAATCGGAGGCGGCCTACCGGCGCGCGGTCTCAGCCTTCCGCGACCACCCCGCGGCGAACCCGTCGTACCAGGCGCTGGCCCTGGCGGCGGTGGGCTCGCGCGACTTCGAGGCGCGCCGGTTCAAGGACGCGGCGGCGGAGTTCGACCAGGCATTGACGCTCTCGCCCGGCCTCGGGCACGTGAAGCCGTACCTGCACGGCATCGCGCTCCTCGCGGCGGACCGGTACAACGACGCGGCGACCGCCTTCATGAAGGATCGCGACCCGGAGACCATGACCGACGCCCAGTACGGCGCCGACCTGGCCCGCAAGTCCCAGGAGGCCGGCGGACTCGAGGCCAACGACACCGACGGCGTGCCGTTGGAAAGCCTGACCGGGGATCAGCTCGACAGCCGCATCCGCGAGGCGGCGCAGGCCTTCCGCGACGTGCGCGCCAAGAACTCGTGGAAGCCGGGCGACCCGCTGTCGGCGGAGATCGTGCCGGCGCAGAAGCGCTTCTGCGCTCTCCTGCGCGAGAAGCTCGTGCAGGATCGCTGGCTCCAGGAATTCTGCCTGCGCGAAAAGATCGCCGACATCCTCCGCCGTTGATCCGCGCCACCGGCCCCATCGCGCTTCTGGGCGATGCCCACCTGCGCGAGGGGGATCCGGAGGTCGCCGCGTTCGTCCGGTTCCTCGACGAGCTGCCCGGCCGCGCCTCGCTCCTCGCCATCCTCGGGGATCTCTTCGCCGCCTGGCTCGGGCGCGCCGACCTCGTGCGTCCGCACCACGAGCAGGTGGTCGCGGCGCTGCGGCGGCTCCGGGAGCGGGGCGTGCGCGTGCTGTACGTCGAGGGGAACCACGACTTCTTCCTGCGCCGCCTGTACGACGGCGATCCGTTCGAGATCATCGCGCCGGAGTTCCTCGAGATCGACCACGGGGGCCGGCGGCTGCACCTGGCGCACGGCGATCTCATGAACCGTCACGACCGGCAGTACCGGGCGTGGCGGCGGCTCAGCAAGAGCGTGCCGTTTTTCGCCGCGTTCAACCTGCTGCCGCGCGCGACGCGGCTGCGGCTGGTGGACGGCCTCGAGCGCGGCATGGCCACCACCAACATGGAGTTCCGGGGCGGTTTTCCGGTGGGGGAATGCCTGGCCTACGCCCGCCCGCGCATCCGGACGGGGACCGACACCATCGTCTTCGGACATTTCCACGACGAGAGGCGCCTCGAGATCCAGGAGAAGGAGCGCCAGGGGACCGTGTACGTCCTGCCTGCCTGGCGCGACGGTCACCGCTCGCTGTGGCTGGCCCCCGGCGCCGATCCGGCCTTCGTCTCCTCCTGAGCCAGCGCGTCGTAGAGGTCGGCGAGGCGCCGCGTCAGCGGTCCCGGCCGGCCTTCGCGGATCGGCCAGCCGTCCACCCGGCGGATCGCCAGCACGCCCTTGAGCGTGCTCGTCAGGAAAGCCTCGTCGGCGGAACCCAGGGCCGCCGCCGGAAGCACTGCCTCGGACACTGGAATGCCGTGGGCGTGCGCCAGCTCGAGCACCACTTCGCGCGTGATGCCGCGCAGGAGGCCCACCTCGAGGGCGGGCGTGAGGAGTTTCCCCTCGCGCACGAGAAACAGGTTGCTCGAGGCCCCCTCCGCGAGCATGCCGGCGGCATCGAGCAGGATCGGCTCGTAGACCCCGAGGCGGCGTCCGGCGCGCCAGGCGAGCAGGTTGTTGAGCAGGTTGCTCGACTTGATCGCCGGGTCGAGGGCGGCCGTGGCGTTGCGGCGTACCGGCACGACGGCGACGTCCACCCCTTCGCGCCGCGAGGCTTCGGGGACCGGGACGAAAGCGCGCACGTGCACCACGAGGGTCGGCGGACCGCACTCGGCGTCGTCGTAGCCGATGCCCCCCTGGCCGCGGCTCAGGATGACGCGGACGGCCGATTCCTCGAAGCCGCCGGCGGAGAGGGCCGCCTCGACGGCCGCGCCGGGATCGACCGAGGTGCGGGCGGCGTCGATGCCGAGCGCTTCGGCGGAGCGGCGCAGCCGATCGAGGTGCGGGCCGAGCCGGAAGGGTCTGCCGCCATACGTGCGGATGGTCTCGTAGACACTGTCGCCGTAGAGAAAGCCGCGGTCGAGGGGCGAGATGCGCGCCTCCCCGGCGGGGAAGACGCTCCCGTTCACCGAGATCACGTCCATGCGGGCGTCCTTCGTCGTGTCCGTCGGGTGTTCATGCGGGGTGCTATGATACGCGGCCTCCCGGGGAGCCGCGACGGCTTCCGCCTTCCGACATGAGTCACTCCTTGCATCGTCACGCCGAGGGCCAGCCCAGCACGGGCTCCGCCGCCCGCGCGGCGCAGGGACGCCGTCTCGGCGCCGTCATCGTCCTGACCCTGGTCGTCATGGGGGTCGAGGTCGTGGGCGGCCTGCGATCCGGGAGCCTGGCGCTGCTCTCCGACGCCGGGCACATGCTCACCGATCTGCTGGCGCTGGTCCTGAGCCTGATGGCGGTGCGCTTCGCGGCGCGGCCCGCGAGCCCGGCGAAAACCTTCGGCTATCACCGTGTGGAGATCCTGACCGCGCTCGTGAACGGCGCGCTGCTCGTCGTGGTGGCGGGGGGGCTGGCGGTGGAGTCGGCGCGGCGCGCCCTGGCCCCGGCCCCCGTGGCGTCCGCGACGATGGCGGTCGTGGGGGTGGTGGGCCTTGCCGGCAACCTGCTCGGGCTGTGGCTCCTCGCCGGCCACTGCGAAGGCCTCAACGTCCGTTCGGCCCGCCTGCACCTGATCGGCGACGCGTTGTCGTCGGCCGGGGTGGTCGCCGCCGCTCTCGTCATCCTGGCGACCGGGTGGTGGAGGCTCGACCCGCTCGTGGCGTTCGTCATCGCGCTGGGGATCGCCTGGGGCGCGGTGCGCCTGGTGCGCGAGGCGGTGGACGTGCTCCTCGAGGGGACGCCGCGCGGGGTCGCCATCGAGGAGGTGCAGCGCGTGCTTCTGGGCATTCCCGGCGTGGCGGAGGTGCACGACGTGCACATCTGGAGCATCACCACGGGCTTCCTGGCGTTTTCCGGCCACGTGCGCGCCGACGGGGGCGCGGGTGTCCGCGACGGTGCGGCCAGCGGCGACCCGCTCCTGGGACGCATCCGCGAGACCCTGCGCGAGCGCTTCGGCATCGCCCACACCACCATCCAGATCGAGACCGACGCCTGCCGGGATCTCTGCGGGCCCGCCGGCCTCGCCAACTGATCGGGAAAATCGCCGGCGGCGCGCGCGCGTCGGACGCGGACGCGTGCTATTCTCCGCGCCGCGATTCCGGCGAGAGGTCACGCGTCCCCCTCCGATGTCGGCGGCGAGGTGTGCGTGCGCGCCGGACGGGGGACAGGGACGGTGCGGGCGGAGCCGCTCAAAGGTCGACTGGTGCTGGAGGACGGAGCGGTCTTCGAGGGCCGCTCCTTCGGCGCCGCCGTTCCCGCCGCCGGCGAGGTGGTCTTCACCACCGGCATGGTCGGCTACCCCGAAGCCCTGACCGACCCGTCCTACCGCGGGCAGATCCTCTCCTTCACCTATCCGTCGATCGGGAACTACGGTGTTCCCGAGTACCCGCAGCCCGCCGCCGACAGTCCTGAGGGCGACGGCGACGACGCGCGCGCCATCCTGCCGCCGCGGCCGTGGGAATCGGACCGCATCCACCTCAGCGGTGTGCTGTGCGCTTCGTACTCGGAGAACTTTTCGCACCACGCGGCGCGCCACTCGCTCGGCGACTGGCTGAAGGACCAGGGGATCGCCGGGCTGACCGGCATCGACACGCGCGCCCTCACGAAGAGGATCCGGACGCGCGGCTCGCTCCTGGGCCGCATCGAGATCGACGGCCACCCGGTGCCGGGGCTCACGGATCCGAACAAGCGCAACCTCGTGGCCGAGGTCTCGACGCGGCGGGTGAGGCGTTACGGGCGCGGCACGCCGCTGGTGCTCCTCGACTGCGGCGGCAAGAACAACCAGGTGCGCATGCTCGTCGACCGCGGCGCGGAAGTGCGGGTGGTGCCGTGGGACCATGCGCTGCTGACCCGGCCGCGCGACTACGCCGGGGTGATCCTGAGCAACGGCCCGGGCGACCCGCGGCTGGCGGCCGCCGCCGTGCAGACGGTGCGCCGGCTGGTGCGGCAGCGCGTCCCGACCCTCGGCATCTGTCTCGGGCACCAGTTGCTCGCGCTCGCCGCCGGGGCGAAGACCTACAAGATGAAGTTCGGGCACCGGGCGCACAACCAGCCGTGCATCGACCTGCGCACCGGCCGCTGCTATCAGACGAGCCAGAACCACGGCTTCGCCGTGGACGGCGAGACGCTGCCGGGCGGCTTCAAGCCGTGGTTCGTCAACGCCAACGACGGCACCAACGAAGGGCTGCGGCATGAGCGCTACCCTTTGCGCTCGGTGCAGTTCCATCCCGAGGCGGCGCCGGGCCCCGCGGGCACCGAGTGGATCCTCGACGAGTTCCTGGCGGAGGCGCGCCGATGACCGGGCCGCGCCGCGGCCGCCGCAACCGGGTGCTCCTGCTCGGCTCGGGGGCGCTCAAGATCGGCGAGGCGGGGGAATTCGACTACTCCGGCTCGCAGGCGATCAAGGCGCTGAAGGAAGAAGGGGTCGAGGTCTGGCTCATCAACCCCAACATCGCCACCATCCAGACGAGCCCGGGCCTGGCCGATCGCATCTTCTTCCTGCCGGTGACGCCGGAGTTCGTCGAGCGGGTGATCGCCGAGCATAGGCCCCGGGGGCTGCTGCTCTCGTTCGGCGGCCAGACGGCGCTCAACTGCGGCCTCGAGCTGCACCGGCGCGGTGTTTTGAAGCGCTACGGCGTCAAGGTGCTCGGCAGCCCGATCTCCGCCATCGAGATGACCGAGGATCGGGCGCGCTTCGCGCAGGAGCTGCGGTCCATCGGCATCTCCGTGCCGCGCAGCGCCGCCGCCCGCACGCTGCCCGCCGCGCTGAAAATCGCCCGTCGCATCGGCTACCCCGTGATGATGCGCACCGGCTTCACGCTCGGCGGCCGTGGCTCGGGCATCGTGCACACCGAGGCCGAGCTGCGCGCCCGCGCCAACGAGGCGTTCACCTCCTCGCCGCAGATCCTCATCGAGGAGGACCTGACCGGCTGGAAGGAGATCGAGTACGAGATCGTCCGCGACCGGGCCGACAACATCATCACGGTGTGCAACATGGAGAACGTCGATCCGCTGGGGATCCACACCGGCGAGTCGATCGTGGTGGCGCCGTCGCAGACGCTGACCGACCGCGAGTACTTCCTGCTGCGCGACCTGTCCTTCAAGGCCATCCGGCACTTCGGCATCGTCGGCGAGTGCAACATCCAGTTCGCCCTCGACCCGCGCTCGGACGAGTACCGCGTCATCGAGGTCAACGCGCGGCTGTCGCGCTCCTCGGCGCTCGCCAGCAAGGCCACCGGCTACCCGCTGGCGCGCATCGCCGCCAAGCTGGCGCTCGGGCGGCTGCTGCCGGACCTGAAGAACTCGATGAACGACACCACGACCGCCTGCTTCGAGCCGGCGCTCGACTATCTCGTGGTGAAGATGCCGAAGTGGGACCTGGAGAAGTTCCGGGGCGCCTCGCATTTCATCGGCAGCGAGATGAAGTCGGTCGGCGAGGTCATGGCGATCGGCCGCTCCTTCGAGGAGGCTCTGCAGAAGGGCTGCCGGATGCTCGGCGACAACATCATCGGGCTCGTGGACAACGACTTCAACATCCGGCAGTCGCTCGCGGACCTGGCGACGCCGACGCCGCGCCGCGTCTTCGCGCTGGCGGAGGCGGTGCGCCGCGGGAAGGGCGTCGCGGAGCTGGCCCGGCAGACCGGCATCGACGCGTGGTTCCTCTCCAAGATGGAGCGCATCGTGCGGCTCCGCGCGACGCTCGGCGGGGCGTCCACGCTCCCGGACGACCTGCTGCGCGAGGCGAAGGAGGCCGGCTTCTCCGACGCGCAGATCGCCCGCGCCACGGGACGGAAGGAGGCGGCGATCGCCGCGGCCCGGCGCGCCGCCCGCATCGTCCCGGCGACCAAGCAGATCGACACGCTCGCCGCCGAGTGGCCGGTGCGCACCAACTACCTCTACACCACCTACCAGGGCCGCGAGGACGACACCACGCCGGGGGCGGGGGAGAACAACCGGGTCCTGATCCTCGGGTCGGGCGCCTACCGCATCGGCTCGTCGGTCGAGTTCGACTGGTGCTGCGTCTCGGCGGCCGCCGCGCTGCGCCGGCTCGGCTACGCCCCGGTCGTCGTCAACTGCAATCCCGAGACGGTCTCGACCGACTACGACATGGGTCACACCCTCTACTTCGAGGAGCTGACCTTCGAGCGGCTGCGGGACATCTGGGACAAGGAGCGGCCGCGCGGCATCCTGCTGGCGTTCGGCGGGCAGATCCCCAACAACCTGGCGCTCGCCTGCGGGCGCGCCGGCCTGCCGGTCCTGGGCACGCAGCCCGAGGACATCGATCGGGCGGAGGATCGCCACAAGTTCTCGACGCTCCTCGACCGCCTCGGCGTGCCGCAGCCGCCGTGGGCCGAGGTCTCATCCAGGCGCGAGGCGGCGCGCTTCGCGGCGCGCGTCGGCTACCCGGTCCTGGTGCGGCCGTCGTACGTTCTCTCGGGGGCGGCGATGCGCATCGCCGCCGACGGGGCGGCGCTGGCGGCGGCGCTGCGCGGCGCGGCGGAGGTGTCGCGCCAGCACCCGGTCGTCATCAGCAAGTTCATCCAGGGGGCGAAGGAGCTCGAGGCCGACGCGGTCGCCTCGCAGGGCCGGCTGCTCGGGGTCGCGGTGACCGAGCACGTGGAGAACGCCGGCGTGCACTCGGGAGACGCCACGGTCGTCTTCCCGCCGCAGAAGCTCTACCTCGAGACCGTGCGGCGCATCCGCGACGTCACCGCCCGCCTGGCGCGGGCCCTGAAGATCACCGGCCCGTTCAACGTGCAGTACCTGGCGATCGACAACGAGGTGATGGTGATCGAGTGCAACCTGCGCGCCTCGCGCTCGTTCCCGTTCATCTCGAAGGTCAGCGGCGTGGACTTCATCGATCTCGCGACCCGCGCCATGATGGGGGAGACGGTCTCGCCCGTGCCCGCGTCGCTTCTGGACCTCGACTACGTGGGCGTCAAGGCGCCGCAGTTCTCCTTCTCGCGCATCAAGGGGGCCGACCCGGCCCTGCGGGTCGAGATGGCGTCCACGGGGGAGGTGGCCTGCCTCGGGAACGACCTGCCGGAGGCGTTCCTGAAGGCGATCCTCTCCGCCGGGTTCCGGATGCCGGAGAAGAAGCGCGTCCTCCTGTCGATCGGCTCGGAAGCGGACAAGGTCCGCTTCCTGCCTTCGGCGCGGCTGCTGCGCGAGCGTGGCTACACGATCTACGCCACCCGCGGCACGTCGAAGTTCCTGGCGGCGCACGGTGTCGCGCACACGCGGCTCTACAAGATCCGCGAGCGCCGATCGCCGTCGCTCCTGGACTACATCACGCCGGATCGCCTCGACCTGATCCTCAACGTGCCCCTCGGGCTCGATCGCAAGGAGCTGACCGACGGCTACATCATCCGCCGCCGCGCCATCGACTACGGCGTGCCGCTGATCACCAACCTCCAGCTGGCGGAGCTGCTGGTGAAGTCGCTGGCGACGAAATCGCTCCAGGACCTGCGCCCGCTGTCCTACGAGGCCTACGTGCCGGTGGGCGAGCCGGCGCGGGTGCCGGAGGGCACCGGACCGGTTCCGGTGGCGCGCCTGCGTCCGCCGGGCGCGGGCCGGTCACGCCCGGGCGGCCGCGGCCGGGTGGCCGCACCCGTGCCGCTTCAGGCCGATCGGGCCTGAGCCGGCGGCTCGACCAGGTCGATCACGCCGCGCTCGCGCAGGCGCTTCAGCGCGCGCAGCGCCTCCACCTCGCGCAGCGGGCTGATGCTGACGATCGATCGCAGGTCCCAGGAGCCGTTGACGCGGGTCACGAGGAACATCTCCGCCGGGCTCATGGCTTCGTTCATGAGGGATTCGAGCGGCCGCTTCAGCACCAGGATCCGGGTCGGCGGCAGGTAGTGCCGGTAGGCGCGTTCGATGAAGTAGCGCTCCGCCTCCTGGGCGAGCGCCAGCAGATCCGTCGATCGCACCCCCGCTTCATGCGCCTGGTCCACCAGCGCGAGCGCCTCCTCCGCTTCGCCGCGTGACAGGCAGGCGCGCACCGCCTCGAGCACCGGCCCCACCTCCGGCGGCGCCGACGGGGCCGGCGATCCTCCGGGACGCGCGTCGGCCGGGCGCGCCTCGGTGACGGTCGCGTAGCCGCGCTGCACCAGGATGTAGAGCACCTGGCAGACGTTGAACTCGGACGAGTGGGCCTCGAGGATGATGTCCGCCAGCGTGCGGCGGCCGTCCACCAGGCCGTAGATGCGCGCCGGGAACCGTTTTCCGGCGATGTCGGCGGGCAGAGGCACCTCGGTGCGGGCGATCACCAGGTCGTTGTCCGGCAGGACCTCGCGGATCTTGAGCGAGGTGTCGTAGCGCCGCACCCCCTCGAGGAGGACCTCCTCCACCTGCACCTTGATGCGCACCTGCTCGCTCGGGGGCAGCTCGCCCTCGTGGAACTCGAAGGTCCCGTCGGCCCAGAGGAACAGCGAGTAGATGGTCTCCTCGGCCTTGTGACGCAGGACGGCCGCGACCCGCTCCTCGGTGACGAGGCCCCCCTGCACGAGCAGGCGGCCGAGCATGACCTTGGTCCGCGCCTGCACCGCCATCGCCTCGCGCAGCTGCTCCTCGGAGATGACGCCCTCGCTCAGGAGCACCTGGCCGAGGTAGTCCCCGGGATCGGTGCTGGAGGATCCGATGATGAGCCCGCCGAGAAAGTGGATCTTCTTGGCCACCCGCTCGTCGCGGACGAGCAGGGTTCCGGTCTTCTGCCCCCGGCTCGCCCACTGCAGCAGGTCGGGCAGGGACATGGTCGACAGGGATCCTTCGAGGCCCTTGCGGCTCATGCGCGGGTTCCCGGGCACGCGGACGTCGGGCTTCCGACGCCCGCCCGGCCGGGAGTGCCCCGAGGCCGAATATAGAGAGGAGGCCGGGGTGCCGCAAATCCGGACGCCCCGTCAGCCGGCTGGCGCGGGCGAACCGGCCGGAAGGACGCGAAACCGCTGGCGGCCGCGCGACCGGGCCCTATAATCCCGCCCCGACTCATGCCGATCGACCGCTCTCCCGGACTCCAGGACACCGCGATCACCTTCGTCTCGCAGGGCGCGAGCCTCGTGCTCGGCCTGGCGACGCAGAGCGCCCTCGCCTGGTGGCTCGGCACGGCCGGCCGCGGATCGTACGCGGCGTGCATGGTGTACGTGACCATCCTGAACGTGCTGTTCGTGGTGGGCTTCGACGTCGCCATCGAGGTGTTCGTGGCGTCGCGGCGCCTGAGCGTGTCGGAGGGGATCACCGACACCTTCGTCTGGGGCACGCTCTCGAGCGTGCTGGCGGTGGCGGCAGGCTCCGTGGCGCTCCTGTGGCCTTTCCCGCTCTTCGAGAAGGCGTCGCACGCCCAGTTCCTCCTGGCGATCGTCACGATGCCCCTGGGCTTCATGGCGATCATCCTGGTGCGCTTCCCCTCCGCCCTCGGGCGCTTCGGCACGGCGGCGGTGGTCAACATCGGGCAGCTCGTCCTGCAGCTCATCCTGACGCTCGCGTTCGTCGTCGGGCTCGGGTGGGGTGTCGGGGGAGCGATCGCCGCGGGCGCCCTGACCAATGCCGCGGTGCTCGTGGCCGTGCCCTGGCTCCTCCGGCGGGGCGGCGGCTGGCGCTGGGCCCCGCCGACGATCGAGCGCCTGCGCGCCACCTGGGCCTTCGGCCTGCGCTACTACGTCGGGAAGATCAGCAACCTGGCGAACGTGGAGATCGGCACGGTGGTCGTCTCGATGTTCGTCGGCCGCGAGGAGATCGGACTGTTCGCCCTGGCGTCCACCGTCTGCACCCGCGCCGAGTTCGTGCCGAACGTCCTGTCGATGGTGATCCTGCCCCGGGTCGCCTCGGCCGAGGGGGGGCGGCCGGAGCTGGTGGCGCAGTGCGCCCGCGTGACCGGGGCGACGTGCGGCGTGCTCCTGGGCCTCCTGGTGCTCCTGGCCCACCCCCTCGTGAGAATCCTCTTCTCGCCCGCCTTCCTGCCGGCGGTGCCGCTGATCCGCATCATCGCGGCCGGGACCCTCATCCGCTGCGTCGCGAAGGTCGTGGTGCCGTACATGGTGAGCCGCAACCGGCCGGGCCTGGCCTCGGCCTCGGTGTTCGCGGGCATGGTCGTCAACATCGGCGTGATGGTCGCCTTTCTGGAGCGGTTCGGCCTCTGGGCCGCGGCGGCCGGCGTGGCGCTGGGCCACCTGGTCTCGTCGGCGATCCTGCTCATCGGGTTCCGGTCGATGAGCGGCGTGCCGCTGGGGCGTTTCTGGACGTTCGACCGGCACGACTGGGATCCGGTGGTGCGCGCCGCCCGGGGTCTCAGGATCGCTGGGCTATAATTCCGCTGGCCGCAACCGCCCGATGGACGGACATTTCATCGGCCGGGATGTCCGGGCAGGAGACCTGATGTCACAGATTCGTAATCCCAAGATCGTGGCGGAAATCGGCTGCAATCACCGGGGCGAGATGGAGACCGCCCGCGAGATGGTGATGGTGGCCGCGCAGTTCTGCAAGGCCGACGTGATCAAGTTCCAGAAGCGCTGCAACCGGGAGCTCCTGACTCCGGAAGAGTACGACGCGCCGCACCCCAACCCGGCGAACAGCTATGGGCGCACCTACGGCGAGCACCGCGAGTTCCTGGAGTTCAACGTCGAGCAGCACCGCGAGCTGAAGGCGCTGTGCGAGTCCTTCAAGGTCGACTGGTCCACGAGCGTCTGGGACCTGACCTCGGCCCGGGAGATCGCCCGGCTCGAGCCCCGGCTCATCAAGGTCCCCTCGGCGTGCAACACCAACCTCGAGCTGATGGCCCTGCTGTGCGACGCCTACGGGGGCGAGATCCACGTCTCGCTCGGCATGACCACGCGCGCCGAGGAGGAGACGATCGTCTCCCTGCTGCAGAAGAAGGGGCGGCTCAAGGACACGGTCCTCTACCACTGCGTGTCGGGCTACCCGGTGCCGTTCGAGAGCCTGTACCTCCTCGAGATCCCGCGGCTCGTCAAGTCGTACGGGTCCGCGGTGAAGAGCATCGGCTACAGCGGCCATCACCTCGGCATCGCCGCCGACGTGGTCGCCTTCGCCCTCGGGGCCGACTGGTTCGAGCGGCATTTCACCCTCGACCGGACCTGGAAGGGAACGGACCACGCCGCCAGCCTCGAGCCCGACGGGCTGCGTCGCGTCACGCGCGATCTCAAGGCCAGCGCCCTGGCGCTGCAGCCGCTCGAGACGGACCTGGCGGCGATCGAAGTGGACACCCGCAAGAAGCTGAAGTGGAAGCCCCGGACCGCGTGAGCCCGTGCCCCGGCGCTCCGGTCGCGCCGGCCGCATGACTTCGTCCGTCATCGCCATCATCCCGGCGCGCGGGGGATCGAAGGGGATCCCGCGCAAGAACGTCCTGCCGCTCCTGGGCCGGCCCCTGCTCGCCCACACCATCGCGCATGCGCGAAGCAGCCCCTCCATCGGCCGGATCTTCGTCTCGACCGACGACGACGAGATCGCCGCGGTCGCCGAGGCGGCCGGCGCCGAGGTGGTGCGCCGGCCCGCGGCGCTGAGCGGCGACAAGGCGGCCTCCGAGCTGGCGCTCCTGCACGTCCTCGATCACCTGCGCGACACCGAGCGCTTCGAGCCCGAGCTGGTGGTGTTCCTCCAGGCGACGTCGCCTTACCGCGGCGACGGGGACGTCGAGGAGGCGATCGCCACGCTGCGCCGCGAACGGGCGGACTCGCTCTTCTCCGGCTCGGTGCTCCACGGGTTCGCGTGGCGCGAAGGCGCCGGCCGGCTGGCGCCGTTCAACTACGACCCCGTCCGCCGCCCGATGCGGCAGGATCTCACCGAGACCGTGCTGGAGGAGAACGGCTCCATCTACGTCTTCCGGCCGTCGGTGCTCCGGGAGCACGGCAGCCGGCTCGGCGGCCGCATCGCCGTCTTCCGCCAGGATCCGCTGCACTCGCTGCAGGTGGACGAGCCCGGGGACCTCGAGACCCTCGCGCGGCTGATGGGCGCGCGCCCGTCCGCCTCCGGGTCCGGAGCACGCGACGCCGCGCTCGCCGCGGTGCGCCTGGTGGTGCTCGACTTCGACGGCGTGCTCACCGACAACCGCGTGCTGGTCTCGGGAGACGGCGGCGAAGCGGTCTCCTGCCATCGCGGCGACGGCTGGGGCATCCGCGGGCTGCGCGAAGCCGGCCTCGAGGTAATCGTGCTGTCCACCGAGAAGCACCCGGTGGTGACGGCGCGCTGCCGCAAGCTCGAGGTCGCGTGCCTGCAGGGGATCGCGGACAAGGGCGAGGCCCTGCGGGGACTGGCGCGCGAGCGCGGACTGGAGCCGGGCGCCGTCGCCTACGTCGGCAACGACGGCAACGATGCCGGCTGCCTGCGCTTCGCGGGGGTGCCGATCGTGGTCGCCGACGCCGAGGCGGAGGTCCTGCCGCTGGCCCGCTTCGTCACCACGCGTCCCGGGGGCGCCGGTGCCATCCGCGAGGTCGCCGGCTGGATCCTGTCGGCGCGTCGAAAAGAGCCGGCCGCCGGCGGATGATCCCCGGCGCCACCGCCGACCGGACCGAAGCGTCGCCGCGCCCGGCCGTGCGCTTCGGCTTCGTCCCCAGCAACAGCTCGCAGGTCGGGAAGTTCCGGCCGCTGATGGACGCGCTGCGCCGTCGCGGCGACGAGGTGGTGCTCCTCGACGTGGACACGGCGAACGGCGCCGCCTTCGCCGCCCGGCCGCAGATCGAATCCTCCGGGTACCCGAGCGAGGCGCTCGCGCCCGTGTCGCTCGATCCCGATGCCCACTGGGTGCTGCAGGCCCTCAAGCGCGGCGCCATCGAGCGGGCCTTCGACGACCTCCTGGTGCGCAGCGCCGTCGACGTCCTCGTCTTCGGCTACGACTCCTTCGCGGTCGCCCGCGCCTTCGTGCGCGTCGGGAAGCAGCACGATCTGCCCACGGTGCTCATCCCCGACGGCCTGGTGGTCCCGGCCAATCCGCGCTACCGCCGCAATCCCCTCGCCGTCGTCCGGGACGGCGTCGTCGAGACCCTGCTGCGCGCGCTCGGGGCCGGCAGCGGGAGGGGACGGAGCGGGGTGGACGCCGTCCTGGTGATGAACTCCATGGGCCGCGAGGCGCTGGTGTCGGGCGGCGTGCCGCCGGAGACGATCCACGTCGTCGGTTCGCCCGAATACGAGGCGCTGGCGGCCCGCGTCCGGAGCGTGGACGAGGCGGGCGAGGCGGAGGCGGTGCGGGCGCGCCTGGGACTCGATCGCCGGCCGGTGATCCTGTTCGCGCACCAGGACCTGCACGGCATCGAGCGCGGCGTGGTCCGCACGCTCGTCGAGGCGGGCCGGCGCGCCGGCGCGATCGTGCTCGTCAAGCTGCACCCGCGCGCCTCGGAGCGGGCGGCGGACTGGATCCTCTGGGCGGAGCGCGAGGGGATCGGGCCGAAGGACGCGGTGTTCGTCGGCGCGCAGTGCACCTCGATCGAGGCGGTGCGCGTCGCCGCCATCTGCGTCACCGCTTACAGCACCGTGTGTCTCGAGGCGTTCGTGTGCGGGCGGCCGGTGGTCATCGTCCAGTACGCCAACGTGCCGTACGCGCTGCCGTACGCCGCCCGCTACGGTGCGGTCCTGGACGCCGGCAACCCGGCCGAGCTGGTCCGCGAGGTCTTCGCGGTGCTGCGGGACCCGGGGGTCCGCGACCGGCTCGAGGCGGCGCGGCCGCGCGCCATCGCGGGAGAGCTGGGGGGGCTCGACGGCGGCAGCGTCGAGCGCATGCTGCAGGCGATCGACGCGCTGCGCGCGCGCCCGCCGCTCAGCTGAAGGCGGAGATCCCGGTCAGCGCCTCGCCCACGATCAGCGTGTGGATGTCGTGGGTGCCCTCGTAGGTGTAGACCGCCTCGATGTTGCAGAAGTGCCGTCCCGCCTGGAACTCGTCGGCGATGCCGTTGGCTCCCAGCATCTCCCGGGCGAGACGCGCCGCCTCGCGCGCCAGCCAGATGTTGTTCCGCTTGGCGAGGGAGATCTGCACGGCGGTGGCGCGGCCGTCGTCCTTGAGGCGGCCGAGGCGCCACGCCAGGAGCTGCGCCTTGGTGATCTCGCTCGCCATCCAGACGAGCTTCTCCTGCTGCAGCTGGAAGCCGGCGATCGGTTTGCCGAAGGCGATGCGGGTCTTGCCGTAGGTCAGCGCCTCGTCGTACACCGCCAGGGCCGATCCGACGCCGCCCCAGGCGATGCCGTAGCGCGCCTGGTTCAGGCACATCAGCGCGTTCTTCAGGCCGACCGTCCCGGGCAGGAGACTCGCCTCCGGCACGGCGCAGTCCTGGAAGATGAGCTCGGACGTCACCGAGGCGCGCAGCGAGAACTTTCCCTGGTGGTCGCGGGTCGTGAAGCCGGGCGTGCCGCGCTCGACCAGGAAGCCGCGCACCACGGAGTCGTCGCAGCGCGCCCAGACCACGGCCACGTCGGCGATCGAGCCGTTGGTGATCCACGCCTTGGCGCCGTTGAGGACGTAGCCGTCGCCGCGCCGCGCGGCGCGCGTCCGCATCCGGCCCGGGTCGCTGCCGGCGTCCGGCTCGGTCAGGCCGAAGCAGCCGATCGCCTCGCCCTTCGCCAGGCGCGGCAGCCAGCGCTCCTTCTGCGCCTCCGAGCCGAAGGCATGGATCGGATACATCACGAGGGCTCCCTGCACCGACACGAAGGAGCGCAGCCCGCTGTCGCCGCGCTCGAGCTCCTGCATGATGAGCCCGTAGGCGACGTTGTTGAGGCCGGCGCAGCCGTACCCGTGCAGGTTGGCGCCGAACACGCCGAGGTCCGCCATCACGGGGATGAGGTCGGTCGGGAAGGTGCCGGCCCGGAAGTGCTCCTCGATGACCGGCAGGACGCGCTCGGTGACGAAGGCGCGCACGGTGTCGCGCACCAGGCGCTCCTCCTCGGCGAACAGGTCGTCGAGGGCCAGCAGGTCGAGGGCCTTGAAGGCTTTGGTCACGCGCGCGTCCTCACGAGTGCGACGACTCGAACAGCGCCGCGATCCCCTGGCCGCCGCTGATGCACAGGGTGGCGAGACCGCGCCGGGCGTTGCGCCGCCGCATCGCGTGCAGGAGCGTCGCGACGATGCGCGCCCCGCTGGCGCCGATGGGGTGGCCGACGGCGATGGCGCCGCCCTGCACGTTGACGCGCGCCAGATCGAGCTCGAGGTCCCGGGCGCAGGCGAGCACCTGCACGGCGAAGGCCTCGTTCAATTCGACGAGATCGATGTCGCCGAGACCGAGGCCGGTGCGCTTCAGGAGGTCGCGCACCGCCGGCACCGGCCCGATGCCCATGATCTCGGGCGGGACGCCGGCCACCGCCCAGGCGGTCAGCCGGGCCATCGGGACGACGCCGCGCCTGCGGGCTTCCTCTTCGTTGAGGACGACGCAGGCCGCCGCCCCGTCCACGAGACCGGAGGAGTTGCCGGCGTGCACGGTGCCGTTCTTGCGGAACACCGGCGGCAGCGAGGCGAGCGATTCCGCCGTGACGCCGTCGCGGGGATGCTCGTCGGCTTTGAACAGGACGGTGCCCTTCGGTCCCGGCACCGGCACCGGAACGATCTCGTCGTCGAAGAGGCCGGCCCGGCGCGCCTCCTCGCAGCGGTTCTGGCTCGTCGCCGCGAAGCGGTCCTGCGCCGCGCGATCGATGCCGTAGCGATCCGCCAGGGTCTCGGCGGTCTCGCCCATCACCTGCTCGCAGAGCGGACAGAGGAAGCCGTCGCGGTACATGGCGTCGGTGACCCGCTGGTTCCCCATCTTGTGACCGAAGCGGACCTCTTCGAGCAGGTAGGGGACGCGGCTCATCGCCTCGACGCCGCCCGCCAGCACGATGTCGCGCTCGCCCGCGACGATGCTCTGCGCCGCCGTCAGGATCGCCCGCAGGCCCGAGCCGCACGCCATGTTGATGGTGTACGCAGGCGAGGTGACGGGGATCCCGGTGCGATATGCGATCTGGCGGGCGGGGTTCGGCCCGACACCGGCGGGACGCGCGTGACCCATCAGCGTTTCCTGGATGTCGGCAGGCACGAGGCCGGCGCGCCGGATGGCCTCCGCGGCGGCGACGGCGCCGATCTCCGGCGCCGTCAGCGACGCGAGGGATCCTCCGAACCGCCCGAAGGGGGTCCGCACGGCTCCCGCGATGACGATGTTCCGGGTGTGGGGCACGGTGATGCGATCTCCGGCAGGAAGACCGATTTATACCACAGCGGTCAGGCGACCTCGTCGAGCGTCTGGTCGCGCGTCAGGTCGCCGTCCACGAACATGCGGAACCACAGCTCGAGCCACAGCAGGGTCCAGAGGATCGCCTGGTGATCGGCGCCGGCGGCGTGCTCGCGCAGCAGGGCGGCGATGCGCTCGCCGTTCAGGATGCCGCGCTGCTTCAACCGCGGGCCGGTCAGGATGCGCTCGGTGGCCGGCCACAGCGGGCCGCGCAGCCACTCCGCCACCGGAATGGCGAAGCCCTGCTTGCGCCGGTAGATGACCGAGGGAGGCACGAAGCGGGACGCGAGTTTCTTGAGGAGGTGCTTCGGCTCCAGGCGCTTCATCTTGAGGTCGCCGGGCACGGTGGCCATGAGCTCCACGACGCGGTGATCGAGGAGGGGCGATCGGGCCTCGAGGGAATGCGCCATCGAGGCGATGTCCATCTTCACCAGGAGGTCGTCCGGGAGGTAGGTCTCGAGGCCGAGCGCCAGGGCGCGGTCGAGCTCCTCGGCGCCGTCGGCGGTCGCGTAGGCCTCCTGGGCCGACTGGTCGAGGCGCAGGCTCAGGGTCTTCGCGAAGGCCGGATCGAGCAGCCCGTCGAGATCCGCCTCGGGGCTGAGTCCCCAGATCCAGGGCGCCCGGCGGGGATCGCGGTTGCCCCAGCGGATCAGGAACTTCCCGAGGGCGCGCGCCGGGCCGGGACCGGCCCGGGCGAGCGGCGGGGCGAGCGGCGCCAGCGCCTGCCGCAGCGGACCCGGGACAAGACCCCGGTACACGTCGGCGCAGCGGGCCGCCAGGTGCCAGTGGTACCCGGTGAAGCTCTCGTCGCCGCCGTCGCCGTTCAAAGCCACGGTGACGTCCCGTCGCGCGGCCTCGCTCACGTAGTAGCTCGGCACCGCGGAGGAATCGGCGAACGGCTCGCCGTAATGCCAGACGAGCCGCGGGAGGATCTCCGACGTGTGCGGCTCGATGGCCAGGTCGTTGTGATCGGTCCCGAGGTGCCGGGCCACGAGGCGGGCATAAGGGCCCTCGTCGATCCCCGCCGAAGGCATGGAGACCGTGAACGTCCGGACGCGGCCGCCCTCCGCCGCCATGAAGGCCGTCACGATGCTGGAATCGACGCCGCCGCTCAGGAAGGCTCCGAGGGGCACGTCGCTGATCAGGCGGCGGCGCACCGCGTCGCGGAGCAGGGGCTCGAGCTCCTCGAGCGTCTCCGCCTCGCTGCGGGGCCGCTTGACCGCGAAGGAGGGACGGAAATAGCGCCAGGCCCGCGCGCCCTGGGCGTCGAATGTCAGGCAGGTGGCCGGCGGAACCTTCTGCACGCCGCGAAAGATGCTGGTGGTGCCGGGCACCACGCGGTAGACCAGGTAGAGCGGGATGGCCCCGGGGTCCACCTCCGGGCGCGACGACAGCCCGCGCAGGAGCGCGTGCAGCTCGGAGGCGAACACCACCTCGCCGTTCCGGTCGGAATAGAAGATCGGTTTCTTGCCGAACCGATCGCGCACGAGATGAAGGCGCCGGGCGCCCGCGTCCCACAGGGCGATCGCGAACATCCCGTGGAGCATGGGGAAGACGTCGGGCCCCCACTGCCGGTAGCCCTCGAGGATCACCTCGGTGTCGCTGCGGGTCCTGAAGGTCCGGCCGAGTCCCTGCAGGCGCGCGCGCAGGTCCTGGAAGTTGTAGATCTCCCCGTTGAAGATGAGGACGACCGACCCGTCGTCGGAGCGCATCGGCTGGTTCGCGGCGGGCGACAGATCGATGATGGCCAGCCGGTTGAAGCCCAGCGCCACGGTGGTTTCGGCGTAGAGGCCGTCGGAGTCGGGGCCGCGGTGACGCTGGTCGTCGCGCATCGCCAGCACGCGGCCGGAGTCGACCGGTGTCGATCCGCGCGTCATGATCCCGGAAATCCCGCACATGGCCGTGATTCTAGCGGAGGGGGCCGGAAGGCCCGGGCGCCGCCTGCGGGCGTCCCTGCGGGACGACGTCCCAGCGGGCGGGGGCGGAAGGCCACTCGCGCAGGTCGAGGCGCCTTCCGGCGGTGAGGCGATCGACTCCTCCCAGGACCAGATCGCGGGCGGTCTCCCAGGAGAATTCGCGCGCCAGGCGCGCGAGGCGCCGCTCGACGCCGCGTCGTCCGGTCCCCTGCGACAGCCGCAGCGACAGCGGGATGCGGTGCGGCGAGCGCGGGATCTCCTCCGCGTCGATCTCGTAGGGGTGGAAGTAGGTCATCGCCGGGCTCCCCAGCCCGTTCATGCGGCGCACCGCCCTCCGGTTCCAGGCGTAGGGGAACAGGCGGAAGTAGCCGCCGCCCGCCGCGGGAAGCGGGCGGCCGAGGAGGCGCGTCGTCGCGAGCGGGAGCTCGACCAGCTCGGCGCCCGGACAGAGGACGCGGTAGGGGAGCGGGAAGGACTCGGCGATCCCGTAGCGCGGACCGTCGAACGGAAAGATGCTGGAGTCGTAGAGGAAGCCCTCCTCCGCCAGGACCTGGAGCGCCCAGAGCGACGGCCGCGTGATGGAGAAATCGGGCGCGCGGTAGCCGGCGACGGACACCCCCGCCGCCTGCTCGACCAGGTCCCGAGACTCCCGCACGTCGGCGCGGAAGGCGTCCGGCGTCATGGCGTGCACCGGCGCGTGCGCCATGCCGTGCAGCGCGACTTCGTGTCCGGCATCGCGGATGCGGCGGACGAGATCCGGCCAGGCGCGCGCCACGAGCCCGAGCACGAAGAAGGTGCCCCTGGCGCCCGCGGCCGCGCACAGGTCGAGGATGCGCGAGGTGGCCTCGGGCACGCGCGCGGTGATCGGCAGGCGGGCGTCGAAGGTGGACTGGTGCCAGTCCTCGACGTCGAACGAGAGGATGTTGCGCACGGCATCCCGGGTCACGGCTCCTCCACCAGGATGCGGTACTTGTCCGAGCCCTTGCGATCGATCGACTCGACCAGGCGCACCGGCACGGGCGCGCCGAGCAGCTCCCCGAGGCGGCGGCCGAGCTCGGCCGCGTGCGCCGGGTTCCCCTCCGGGCGGGGGACGGCGAGGCATTCGAGGCGCGCGCCTTGGCGCATCAGCACGATCTCCCGCAGCCCCGCGTCGGGCCGTGTCAGGAACGACTCGGAGAGGAAATAGAAGACGACGCCGCTGCGCCGCCGGCCGTCGGGCAGCTCGACCGTGCCGAAGGCGCTGCCCTCCAGGATCTCCATCCGCGGCAGCCCGCGTCCGCAGGCGCAGCGCCCCGGCAGAAGGCGCCCGCGATCCCCGATGCGATAGCGCACCAGGGGCGCCGCCTCGTTGTTCAGGTCGGTGGCGACGATCTCCCCCTCCTCGCCCGGCGCGGCGGCCTTCCCTGCGGCGTCGAGCACCTCGATGAGGACGTTCTCGGTCGCCTGGTGCAGGCCGCCCGGCGGGCACTCCATCGCCAGGATGGAGGTCTCGGCGGCGCCGTATTCGTCCGCCACCGCGCACCCGAACGCCTCGCGCAGCACGGCGCGGCGGTGATCGTAGAGCCGCTCGGAGGAGGTCTGCACGAGCTTGACGCCGAGGTCCCGCCCGACGCCGCGCCGCAGCGCGTGCGCCGCCAGGAGCGACAGCGCCGAGGGATAGCCGTACAGGAAGATGGGCCGGAGCGCGCGGATCCGCTCGAGCGCCGCGTCGAGATGCGGGTCGGAGAGATCGAAGGGATCGAGGCGCACCCGGTTCATCAGCCGATCGATGACGCGCGCCCGCGTCCGGCCGAGGCGCTCGAGCGCGAGGCCGCCGTAGAGGACCTCCTTGTCCCCCTGGCGGATGCCGAACCAGGAGCGCCCGCGCAGCTGCGCGGCGCGTCCGTGGGCGCCGGCTGCCCGGCTGCGCAGGACGCG
>Ga0134121_10000900_pt1 | contig 30346 bp, 18 predicted proteins | sample KB301_FD_96463 | JGI IMG/M metagenome (GOLD analysis project Ga0134121, IMG submission 96463) | Terrestrial soil microbial communities without Nitrogen fertilizer from Kellogg Biological Station, Michigan, USA - KB3-0-1 | ecosystem: Environmental > Terrestrial > Soil > Unclassified ... | reverse complement strand
TGCCCGCTTGCTGTTCGTTGTCTCCCCGCATTCGGTTCCTCCGTTGTTAGCGTTGAACCCAGATTATAGTTGACCGTGATCTACTCGCGGGAAGATTGTTTAGTTTTTCAGCAGCCTGCTAGCGCAGCAATGCGGTTGCCGACCACAGCAGCGCCGCCTGTCCGTGTAAGTCGCCAATCCGGCGGGGGCGATCGATGTAGTATTTGAGTTGTGTTTGCTGGTCTGATCCGACTTCGGCGTTTGCCTTGTTCGTTCCCACACACACGTCACGCACATTTGCTGCTTCATCGAGATGCGCTACCAGACCGAGCCAGGCTTTGCGTGCTGCTGGACCATATGTCTCGGCCGGCAACCAGCCATTCTTGACGCCCGTAACCATCGCAAACGTAAACATGCCAGTGCTCGAAGTCTCTGCCCAGATGTCGGGGTGATCGACGAGCTGGCGCCACAGTCCATCGTGGGCCTGATACTTGAGCAGCGACGCCATCATCTTTCGATAGCCTTCCATTATGCGCGCGCGTCGCGGGTGCTTCTTCGGCAATGAACGCAGCAGCTCAGCCATCCCCGCCGCTACCCAGCCATTGCCCCGTCCCCAGTAAAAAGGTGAATCGGCCGCGTGAAAGAAGAGACCGTTGGGCTGTTGTAGCCTGTTGAGGTACGCCGCCATCGTCAACGCGGCCCGATCGAGATACCTCCGATCACGCGTCGCCCGGAACGCTTCTGCTTGCACCGCAGTGATCATGTACATGTCGTCGATCCAGTAGCGCGCTTCGGCAGTGATGCCATCCGGAGTTGTTTTGTCCCACTGGTGGTCGGCAAGCCCGCGGCCCAGGTCGAGATACCTTGGCTGTTGAGTTTGCAAATAGATCTCGAGCGGCACGAGACCAAACACCCGCATGTCGACGTGCGCGTCCGGCGAGATCCATGACGCATGTTCAGCCAGCAAAGGATCGAATTTTTCAATCAGCCGTTTGCGCAGGTCGTGATCGTTTGTGAGTTGGGCCACGGTGAGTGATCCATACCAGGCGCACACCTCGGGGTAGATGACGTACTTTCGTTTACCCTCTTCAACTTCCAGCTTGCGCGCAATAAAATTCTCCGCCGCCCGGCGTCCAACTTCCTGCGGCGAGGTTCCGGCCGGCCACCGTTTGAAGTAGTTTTGTGCCTGAGTCTGAACGGCAGCCAGTACGAACAAGGTCAACACGATGAGTCGTAACAAGGTTATCCTCCACTAAAACTTTTAGCCACAAAAAGGCACAAAAAGCACAAAATGTATATTGAATTTAGTGCATAATTTCATTAATGATTTTGTGCTTCTTGTGCCTTTTTGTGGCTAAAAAAACTCTATTCGAAATGGCTTCACGAGTATCTCAACGGTTTTCGAGCCGAGCGTCGCGTGGGTTGCAGTCAGCCTTACCAATCCCGCACTTGTCTTCGTCTTGATCCAGACTGCGCCCACACCACCGAACAGTCCGAACGGGTTCTCGCCGATGATTTCAGCGGGACCTTGCAGGCTCAGCGAAATCGCCGCGTTGGCAAACGGCCGCACCGCGCCAAATTCATCCGTGACTTTGAACACAACGCGCGTCGCATCGATGCCGTCGCCGATCAACTCGCGATCGTCAGGCTCGACGAGCAGTTGCTGGTCCACACCTTTGCCGGACAGCCGTCTAGTGATCACCACTTTGCCACCGATATAACCCTCGATCTTCAGATCGCCCCAACCGCGGCCCAGCGCCGAGCGAATGTTGGCGACAAACGGCGGATGCGCGAGATTGCCGAAGTTCTCCTTGTCCGGATCGACCTCTGCCACCAGACGATTGCCGATATAGATCTTCAGGTGCTCGCAGTTCGAGCAAATCATCGCGACGTTGAAACTCTCGTTGCGATCGCCGCGCGCCCAGTCAAACGCTGGCTCCAGCACGATCTCCTCTTTTGGATCACATTGCGACTTGTAAAAACCAGCGGCCGGTTTCGGAATCCGGAAAATATCCGAGACGCCGTGATAGCAAACACGATCGCCGGAGCAGAAATTCGCGTGCGTGTTGTAGTCAAACGCGCACCAGCCGATCCCGCCCGCGTATCGCTTGTCTGACGCGAGCTGGTTATGTACGCGCGCGTGGCGCATGGTGTGCTCGGTAAGGCGCTCGATGTTGTCGTTGCGCTTCGTCGGGTACATGTGGCCGATGAATTCCGTGTTGAGATACAGCGTGCGATTCGGCGGCCGCAGCGGAATCTGAAAGTCGTTCATCGTAAATACGTCTTCGAGCTGTTCCGAATCGTACTTGTAACGAATGCCGCCAGTTGGACGTGAGTCGTCGAGCTCGTGGGCCATCTTGTTCGTGCGCGTGTAGAAATCGTGATCGTCCTGCGACTCGTTGATACGCACGCCCCAAAGAATGATCGAAGGATGGTTCCAGTCGCGACGCACCATGCGTTCAACGTTATCGACTGCCAGATCTTTCCAACCAGCGTCGCCGATGTGTTGCCAACCCGGAATCTCTTCCAGCACCAGCAGGCCGCATTCGTCGCATGCGTCAAGAAAGTGGGGCGACTGCGGGTAGTGTGACGTGCGAACGATGTTGCACTTCAGCTCTTTGCGAAGAATCCAGGCGTCGCGACGCTGCACGCGCGCGGGCATCGCCTGGCCCACAAACGGGAACGTCTGGTGGCGATTGAGGCCGCGCAGCTTCAGGTGCTGGCCGTTCAAAAAGAATCCGTCGGGAGTGAAGCGCGCCTCGCGAAATCCGATACGTGTCTCACACTGATCAATGACTTTTCCGCCTGCTGACAAGTGGACGCGGACGTCGTAAAGCTTCGGCTGGTCGATGCTCCATAACTCGATCGCGCCGAGATTGTTCAAGGTAACGTCGTAGTGCGGTTGGCGATTGAGAGTGAACGTGCTGCTATTCGTCGCGACGACGCGCGCACCATCGCGCAGCTCCGCAGCAACCTCGAGCGACCCGCCGGTGGCCTGGCTCTCATTAAGAAACACACGCACGTCGACTCTTTTGTTTGGTCCAAGCACGTCCGCCGGCCGCGCAAAAACGTTGTCGATGAAAACTTTCGGCACGACGCGCAGGTTAACGTCACGATAAATTCCGCCGAACGTGAGGTAATCAATCTCGCCGCCAAACGGAGGAATGTCTTTCCGCTCTGTCGAATCAACCTGGACCGCGAGAACGTTGTCGCCATTCCAGTTGAGATGCGGCGTCAGCTCGAAAGAAAACGGTGTGTAGCCGCCGCGATATTCGCCGAGTCTTTGGCCGTTGATCCAGACCGTCGCGGCGGTCATCACGCCGCCGAAGTCAACGAAGACTCGGCGGTCTTTCATTGCCACAGGAAGTTTGAAGTGCCGCCGGTAGATCGAGACGAATTCATACTCCTTATCGTCGAATCCATGCCACGGGAGTAGCTTGTTCGTGTGCGGAATGGTGACGCGCCTGAAGCCCGCATCATTGAAGGCTGCGGCGGTGGCGTTTGGTTGCGCCTGCTCGTGATAAAGCCAGTTGTGATTGAGCGGATAAATGCGCGACGCCGTTTGCGCCGTTGCGTGCAACGGAAACTTCGTCAGCAATGTCAGTCCGGCGAGTCCACTTGCGGCACTCTGAAGGAACCGCCGACGGTCGAGTTTGTTTCCACTCATTTTCGGGCTTCTCATCTCTTGAGCTTTATTGTTTCACGATCTCAGGCGACTCGACGTTCTGCGCGTTCAAGATCTGCAACGGGCCGTGGACCTTGAGCCGCACGTTGCGCATGGTCCAGTTGCGCGCGTACTCGATCGATCCGGCCTCGACGCCTTGCGCCGTCACGTTTGCAAAACTCACATTCACGATCGGCTTCTCGGGTAGACCTTTCGCCGAGAAAATCTGCCCCGCGTTTACGATCTCAACATTCTCGATCCGGATGTTGCGAAACTCGCAGTAGCCGCGCTCCGGAGGTTCCACCTTCGTGCTGAGCGTGATCCAGTGTGCGGGAATGTGCGTTGTACCTGTCGGAATCGTCGCGTAGCTGTAACTCGGGTTCCAGTTCAAAGTGAAACTAAAGGGCAGCGACACGTCCTCCATCTTCAGATCGCGGATGAGAACGTCTTCCACATATCCACCGCGCGTCTTCGCTGACTTGAAGCGGATGCCTTCGTTGGTGCCGATGCCGCGATTGTTGTAAGCGACGACCTTGCGAATGCCGCCTGAAGTCTCACTGCCAAACGAAATGATGCCGCCGCCGTGCCGTGTGATGTTGTTGCGGATGACGACGTATTCAGTCGGACGGTTCACGCGCAGACCGTCAAAGTCACGGCCGGCTTTGAGACAGATGTCGTCGTCGTTGTTGTCGATGTCGCAGTTTTGCACGAGCACGTAACTCGATGAATCAATATCGACGCCGTCCGTGCTTGGTCCACCATTGTCGGAAATCTTTATCCGGTCCACCGTCACGTGATCTGAGTAGACAGCCTGGAGCGTCCAAAAGCCCGAACGTTTGAGACTGAGGTTTTCGATCGTGACGTCCGATGATTTCCAGATGACCATCAACCGGACGCGCTCGGCGTCGTAATCAGACGCCCAGCGCAAGCCGCGCGGCTCGTATTCGCGGCGCAGGGCCCAGTACTTGTCCCACCACTTCTTACCGTTTCCGTCGATCGTGCCGCCGCCGGAGATCTTCACGTTTCGTTGCTCGTTGACGTTGATCAATGCCGCCGGCCACTTCATCTCGATGCCGGCAACGCGCGTCCAAAGCGATGGGTAATCCGCATCATTCTGGCTGCCGGTGAGCGTCACTCCGGTATCGACGCGCAGGTGTACGTTGCTCTTGAGAAAGAGAGCGCCAGTGACGTAGTTGCCCGGTTTGAACGTAACGATCCCACCGCCTGACTTCGCGTAAACGTCGATCGCGTGCTGAATTGCTTTCGTCGCAGTCGCTACGCCATCGCTATCCACGGGACACGTGCGTTTAGCCTTCGGTGCGCGCCGCGCGCCCGCGTCCTTTACCCACTTAGGCAACTCAGTCGTCTGCCCGTGGACCAATGAAGCGAAAGCAATTTTAGCCACAAAGAGGCACAAAAAGCTCAAATAGTGTCCGCTGATTTTTTGCCCATTTTGTGCCTTTTTGTGGCTAAAATTCACAATTTTCCCAGTTCTACTCGATCCAGACTCGTGTCGGGTAAGCCTTTGAAGTCGTGTGTTGTGAAATCAAGAACGTTGCGGAAGAAGAACGCCGGAACATCTTTCGCTCTCTGCGCCGTGATGTGATCGAACTCGACGCCGTTCACGTCGTGCAAAACAAAGGGCGGCCTGAGCTCATCGCTGAGATAGCCGATCCACACGTTGCTGAGCGTGATGCCTTTCGCGTGACGAATGAAGAAGCCGTACGCCGGGATCTCTCCAAACATCGACGGCTCGGGGTAGTTCGCTTCGCGCTCCGGCAGTGGCAAATCGGAATAATCCTTTTTGCTGCCGCCGCCGCGATAATAAATTTGGATGTTGTTCAGAAAAACGCTTTCGACTTGATGCTCGGGAATTCCCGCGATGATCGAGGCGTAACGCGCATCGGCGTTGTAAGCGACGATGTTGCTGATATTCACGCCCCGCAACCGGCCGATCGCCGTGCCTTCAGGACCACGCATCCGCTTTCCTAGTCGCAGAAACAGCGGCGAGTTTGTGACGTCACGCATCGTGATGTTCGTGATCGTCACGTCCTCGAGCAGCCCGCCATCGACCGTCTCGAGCGCGAGGCCGCGACAGTGATCGAAGACGAGGTTCGAGATCGTGATGTTCTTGAAACCGCCGTTTGATTCGGTTCCGAGCTTCACTCGCCCGGTTGGACCATCACGATCGGGCGCTTCAGTGACGTTGCGCTTGAAGGTGCCGTCAAGCAGCGAGCCGATGTCGTAGCCGCTAACCAGAGAACTGGTGATCGTCACGTTCTCAGTCGCGCGCGCGAAGCCGAGAGCGTAGGAGCTCTTCAAAACGATTGCGTCGTCGTTTGGCGAGTTGACGCTGCAATTCGAGATACGCACGTTGCGACACGAGTCGATATCAAACCCGTCGCGGTTGGTGTCGACCCTGACGTTGTCGATCGTGAGATTGTCAACGCCGGTAGCCAGCAACGCGAAGTGGCCGCCATTCAGGATCGAGAAATCACGCAGCAGCACGTTGCGGCTGAGTTTGAGCGCGATCACCTTGTTACCTAATCCGTTCATCACGGTGGGATCGTCGTCTTCACCGAGAGGCGATTGTGGACGCGCACCCGTCTGGCCGCCGAGCGTAACCGGCCGGTCGCCTGGCTGATTAACTCGGCGCGCGCGCGGGCTGCGTCGCGTCAGACCTTTGCCGTTGATCAATCCTGGTCCAACAATGCTGACGTTCTCGAGGCCAATGCCCCAGATCAAACTGTTCTGCCAGTGACTGTGTCCAAAGTCCTGGTACATGTCCCACTCATTTGGCTCGGGCAGATCGTAAGTAATTTTTCCCGGGACAGTGTCGGCAGCAAGGATCGTCGCACCGGGCTCGAATTGCAGCGTGATGTTGCTGCGCAGACGGATCGATACGGAAAGGTAAGTGCCGGCGGGAAAAACTACGGTGCCGCCGCCGGCAGCGGCAGCAGCTTCGATCGCTTTGTTGATGGCTGGGCTGTCGAGATTTTTGCCGTCGCCTTTCGCGCCGAATGCACGCACGTCGTAAACGATCGCGTGTGTACCGGCGACAGGTACACAAACAAGCACAAGAAGTACACAAAGAAGCACAAGAAATCTGTAAAAGAGCATTGTTCTGTTTGTGCCTTTTAGTGGCATGGTTCTACGGTTTTCGCGTTGGTGATGGAATAACTGCGAGGTCAGCAATCGACGTGGTCTTGTCCGGGCCAAAGCCCGAAAGTGAAACCAGCTTCAGGTATCTCGTCGAAATCTTTCTCGTGAATTCAATCGTTTTCGGCGCGAACGAGGAAGGTAGATACGCGCGTTGCACGTCGTTCCAAACATTACCATCGTCGCTCACACTGATAACACACTCGCTGATCTCGCCTTCGTGCTCACGATGGTTCTGCCGTGGCATCAACACCACGCCTGACATGGCGACCGGCGCGGGAAACGTAATCGTGAGCTCCGCGGCTTCACGCATCGGCGCACTCTGATCGCCCGTCGAGACATACGTGTTCGGATCACCATCGATCGCCGCAGATGCCGGAACACCGTCGAGTTCTGCGGTGGCGTGAAGCTTCTTCATGATCTGCGTGTCAAACAGCAAGCTGCGCATCTCTGCAGGAAAAATCGGCACGTTCGGCTGAAAACAATCACTCGCCATGTAATTGAGCAACGAATATCGCAGTTGGCGAGCAACCGGATTTGCGATGTTCGGCCGGCTCACATCGATTGCAGAGACGAGCAGCTTCCCATCGCCGACGGCGCCTTCGAAGATCACGCCGAGCTTGTAATTACGGTTCCAGTCGTCGATGGCCCAGACAACGGGTTCCAGCATGGAGTTCAAGCGATCGAGATTTATCGCGCGCACGTTCAAGATCAACGAAGTCCACTGCCAATCGAAGCTCGAACCGGTGGGAAACTTTTCGAGTGCGTGACTCTTCAATATCGTTGGGTTCCGAATTATGAATAGTCCCAGCATGCGACTCCACGCCGGACTCATTTGCCGATTCCAAAACACCGGCACGATATCGAGCGGCGGACTGGTCCAATCGAGATCAGCAGGGTCAGGCACGAACAATACCTTGCCACCCTGGGCCAATTTCTTCTCGGCTTCATCCCACGAACGCGTGACGAAGATGTCGCGTGTGCGCGAGAGCGGACAGTCGTTAGTGGCAACGTACTCAGCCGGAACGCTTTCGGGATAGACCCAGAAATTCCAACTGTTTTCAAAGTAGGTGACACCTTTAACCGCGTCAGGACTCTTGCGTACTTGTCCCGTCAACGGATCGAACATAATCGCGGGCGCCAGGGTGACGGTTAATGTGTGCCCACTAGCCTTTTTGATCTTCGCCAGGTCGACTGAGATCTGTCCGAGTGGAATGTTTTTGCCGATAGGGTAAGTACGCGTGTCCCATTCGCCCCTCGCAAATTTTTCGTCGATACGCCAGACAGCTTTGAAATTATCGAGTGGCTCGGCGCCGAAATGGACCAGCTCCACGTCGGCAGTAAGTTTTTCCGTATTGGAAAAAACACGCCTCGTGAGCCGCGCGAGCGGGACCGTCGAATTGCAAAACTCGGTGAACTCATCCGCCTTCAGGTCATTCTTCGGACGCCAAAAAGGACCAAACAAACCGACGAACGCTGTTCCTTGTCCGAGGTAATCGTGAATATCGAGCAGTTGAAAACCGCCCAGACCCGGCGTGCGCAAGTTTGCTTCGATCTCCTCCTTGTAACATTCGAGCTGAAATTGTCCGGACGCGCGAGCGAATGAGCTATTCATTTCGAGTAGTCCGTGCGCCTTCATGGAGTCGCGAAAGATCTCGTAGTTGCCAGGCTGCAGATAGCTCTTAAATTTTTCGAAGTCCTTGATGACGTCGTAGTCAGGATACGCAGTCCATTGGCCCACCTCATGCGAGATGACGGGAATCTTGATCTCTTTGAGCGAGTCGGCGAAGTCGGCGCCAAACCATCCGGTTTCACGCCGCAACATCTGCTGATTGATGCGCTGGATCGCAAGGTAATCGGTGCCTTCAGTGATGTTCTCGAGTTGTCGTTCGGTGTGGCCGGTGCCGCTCGCGTAAAGGTGGCGTGGGTCGCGGGCCCGGTAATACTCAACCCATTTCGACAATGATTCCTGCCAATTGCCTTTCGGCTCGTTGCTCGCTGAGAGGAGCATGAACGAAGGATGATTGCCATAGGCGCGAATCATTCGATCAGTCTCTTCGTAAAGCATCTTTTCCATCGGCGTGCCCGGGCTGATCTCGTTCCACATTCCGGGTTCGGCTTGCAGATAGAATCCGACCTGGTCGGCGGCTTCGAAGGCTGCGTCGGGTGGGCACCACGAATGAAAACGCATGTGGTTGAGGCCCCACCCTTTGAGGTGCTCGAATAATTCCCGCCATACTTTGACGGTAGTCGGCGGGTAACCGGTCACCGGAAAATCGCCGCCGAAATGTGTGCCGCGAAAATTGATCGGGCGGCCGTTGAGCATGAACTGATTTCCTTCCGCATGAAAATCCCGCAGTCCAACGGTCAGGTCTTTGTATTCGTCGACCTCCGGTCCTTTCAGCGAGAGTCTTAACGGCGACAGTTTTGGATGAAACTCGTCCCACGGTACCACGTCGGCGCGGAGCGGAACTTCGACTTCGGCGCTGCCGCCGTTTTCATCCCACGTTACGGGAACGACTGCATTATCCGGCCAGATCGCTGTTAGCGTTGCTTGCCCGCTGCGACCCGTGGCGTTACCGATCTTGACTCGAATCAACATTGAATGGCGCGCGAGATTCGGAAACACTTGCGCGTCATCGATCCAAACTCGTCCCGTGTCTTCGATCTGGATCTTGCCGACGATGCCGTTCCAGCTTGCGCCGAGTGAGTCGGAAACGCTGTGCGCGTCCGGCCGGTAAGGCATCTGCATGCGATTGTCGACACGAATCGTGAGGCGATGACGGCCCAACGAGAGCAGGCCGAAATCGTAAACGTGCGGCGCCACCAGGCTGTTTTGTGAACCGATCAATCGCTCGTCGATCCAGACGGTGGTTTGCCAGTGCGGCCGTTCGAGCGTGAGCAGAATGCGGCGGCCCTGCATGGATCGCGGGATATCGATATCGCGTTGATACCAGGCGGCGCCGAGGTAGTAACGTGGTGGTTGCGACAGAAACGGCACTTTGACTTTGCCGGGCTCGGTGTAAGCTTTGTAGTCTTCGCGTAGATACCAGTAGCGATCGTAGAGCGAGAGCACCCATGGGGTGTCGGTCGAAATACTTTTACCCCAGTTCTGTGACTGAAGAGTTCCGGGCAGACGAATGTAGTTGAAACGATATGGTGAGCGGTTGAACCATTGCTCCACTATACCGACGTCGTTTGGATCAAGGTCAAACCGCCAGACGCCGTCGAGTGAAACTGGATTAGCCGCTTGAGAGGTCAAGGGCAGGAGTAGAATGCACAACAGGCATTTGAAAATCGTCTCTGCGGCCCTCTGCGTGCCTCTGCGCCCGCTGCGTTGAAATACAGCTTTAACGCAGAGAGCGCAGAGATACGCAGAGAACCGCAGAGAACCACGCGATCGACATAACGGTAGACGCAGCCGAGTTTTATCCGGTAAAGTTACGCGCACTTTGGTGGCTCTTTTTAGCATAATGACTTCCCAACGCCCAGAAGAAAAATTCCGGTTCGTCAAATATTTTTGGCAGGATGAAGCCGCCGATCAGCTTGATGCGATCGATCGGCTCGTCTATCGCTCGAACAAACTCGGTGAAGACCTGACGCTCACTAACACGGGCGGTGGTAATACCTCTTCGAAGTTAATCGAGTCTGATCCGCTCACAGGGGAATCCGTCGAAGTCCTTTGGCTCAAGGGTTCCGGCGGCGATTTGCGTACCGCGAAACGCGATGGCTTTGCGTCGCTTTATCTCGACAAAGTGCGCGCGATGAAGGAGCAGTACCTGGGTAGTGCTGAACGTGGGCCGAAGACTCCGATTGAAGACGTAATGTATCCGATGTACAGCCACTGCGTCTTCAATCTGAACCCGCGCGCCTGTTCGATCGATACGCCTCTTCATACGTTCGTTCCGTTCAAGCACGTCGATCATCTGCACCCGAATGCTGTCATTGCGATTGCCGCTTCCGTCAACCAGGAAAAGCTGACGAAGGAAATCTATGGCGACGAAGTGATCTACACGCCGTGGCAGCGGCCGGGTTTCGATATTGGATTGAAAATCGAAGAGTTGATCAAGGAAAACCCGCACGCGAAAGGGATTCTGCTCGGTCATCATGGAATGAGCTCGTGGAATGACGATGACCGGACGTGTTACGAGACCGCGCTCGGGATAGTTGATCGCGCGGCGCGTTACATCGAATCACACGACAAGGGCGAGCAGACGTTCGGCGGACAGAAGTTTCAACCATTGCCTGAGCCGGATCGGCAGCGCTTTCAAGCGGAGATACTGCCGTTCCTGCGCGGACAAATTTCAGTTAAAAAACGTTTCGTCGCCACCGTGCAGGACGACGAGCGGATGCTGCGGTTTGTGAACAGTCACGATGGTCCACGACTCGCGGCGCTCGGCACGTCGTGTCCCGACCATTTTCTACGCACGAAGATCAAGCCGCTCTTTGTCGATTGGGATCCAGCCGGCGGTGACCTCGAAAAGTTAAAGATTTCGATTCAGGAAGGTCTGGTCGAGTATCGCAAGGATTACGAGAGCTACTACCACCGTTGCCGTCGCCCGGACTCGCCCGCGATGCGGGATCCGAATCCGACAGTCGTGCTGATTCCGGGTTTGGGAATGATGGCGTGGGGAAAGAACAAGAGCGAGTCGCGCGTGACTTCGGAGTTTTATAACTGCGCGATCGAGGTGATGCGCGGCGCCGAAGCGATCGACAAGTATGAGGCGATGGACCAGCAGGAGGCTTTCGACATCGAGTACTGGTCACTCGAAGAAGCCAAGCTGCGGCGTTTGCCACCCGAGAAAGAACTGGACCGGCAGATCGTGGTCGTGATCGGAGCGGGCGCAGGCATCGGTAAAGCAACCGCGCATCGACTCGTGAAGGAAGGCGCTCACATTGTTTGCATCGATCTCGACGAAGCAGCGGCCAAAGAGACGGCGCAGGCGATCATCGCGAAATACGGGGAAGGCATTGGTGTGGCTGGATCAGGCATCAGCAACTGTGGTCCAGCTCTCGGCCTCGCTTGCGACATCACCAATCGCGAGCAGGTGGCGCGCGTGTTTCAGGACGTGATGCTCGCGTATGGCGGGCTCGACGCGGTTGTGGTTACGGCGGGCATCTTCGTGCCGCCTGACAAGACGGGCCATATCGAAGACAGTTTGTGGTCACGCACCTTTAGCATCAACGTCACCGGCGCGTACATCGTGGCAGACGAGGCTCACAAAATTTTCAAGCAGCAGGGCCTGCGCGGCAGTATCGTGTTGACGACCAGCGCGAATGCCGTCGTCGCGAAAAAGGGGAGTCTGGCTTACGACACGAGTAAAGCTGCGGCAAACCATCTGGTTCGTGAGCTCGCGATCGAGATGGCGCCGCTCGTCCGCGTGAATGCGGTCGCGCCGGCGACGGTTGTGAAAGGCAGTACGATGTTTCCACGCGATCGCGTCATCAGTTCTTTAACGAAGTATGAGATCGCCTTCAACGACGACGAACCAACGGAGGACTTGCGCGACAAACTGGCAGCGTTCTACGCGAAGCGATCGCTGACAGAGACGCCAATCGAACCCGAAGATCAGGCCGAAGCAATCTTCCTGCTACTGTCACCGCGATTGTCAAAAACAACTGGTCACGTGATTCCGGTCGACGGGGGATTGCAGGACGGTTTCCTGAGGTGAGCCACAAAGAGGCACAAAAAGATGCCGACGAATTTTGAGATTAGTGACGACTTCATCGCTGAGCAAAACCATAAGGCGCGCGCGTGGGTTGACGAAGACTACGAAGCGCTCGCGCGGAAACTGCGGCGGCAGAACGTCGATATCGAGGATCTGGTAAGCAAAGCCGCAGCCTTTCACGTCGCGATTCCCTCGTGGGGCGTCGGCACGGGTGGGACGCGTTTCGCGCGTTTTGCAGGCGCGGGTGAGCCGCGTGACGTCTACGAGAAGCTCGAAGACTGTGGGACGATTTTCAAACTGGTGCGCTCAACGCCCGCCGTGTCGCTCCACATTCCCTGGGACAAGCCTGACGACGCGTCGAAGCTGCGTGCGTTTGCCGGCGCGCGTGGCTTGAGTTTCGATGCGATGAACTCGAACACGTTTCAGGACCAGTCGGGACAAACGCATTCATACAAATTCGGCAGCCTGACGCATCCGGACCGGTCCGTGCGCGAGCAGGCTGTGGCCCACAATCTCGAATGTATTGAGATCGGCAAGATGCTCGGCTCGAAGGCCCACACCGTTTGGATCGCTGACGGCGGAAACTTTCCCGGCCAGCAAAATTTCCGCCGCGCGCTCGAGCGTTATCTTGAAAGCATGCGCGAAATCTACGCTGCGCTGCCGGACGATTGGCGCGTCTTTATCGAGCACAAGTTTTATGAGCCGGCGTTCTATTCCACCGTCATAAACGATTGGGGCACGAGTTACTACTGCGCCCGCGAGCTCGGCCCGAAAGCGTTCTGCCTGGTTGACCTCGGCCACCACGCGCCGAATGTCAACATCGAGATGATCGTGGCGCGGCTGATTCAGTTTGGTAAGTTGGCGGGTTTTCATTTCAACGACAGCAAGTATGGTGACGACGATCTTGATGCGGGATCGATCAAGCCGTTTCAGCTCTTTCTCATTTTCAACGAGCTCGTGGATGCGGAGCTCAACCGCGTTGCGAATTTCAATCCGGCATACATGCTGGACCAGTCGCACAACGTCACGGATCCGATCGAGTCACTGATGATGAGCGCGGTGGAGCTGGTTCGCGCGTACGTGCAAGCGCACCTCGTGGACCGCGACGCGTTATTCGAGGCGCAGGAGCAATGCGATCCGTTGCTTGCCCTCGCGACGCTCAAGCAGGCGTTTATCACTGACGTCGCGCCGATTCTGGCAGTCGCTCGCGAGCGCTCCGGCGGCGCGATCGATCCTCTTAACACGTATCGACAAAGTGGCTATCGCCGGCGTAAGGCCGCAGAGCGTCCCGGCAAAAAAGGCGTGACCGCTTCCGGAATTGTCTAACTGTCTCTACATCGCTGTCGATCTCGGGGCGGGCAGCGGCCGAGTGTTTCTCGCGGCTTTTGACGAGTACGCTCTGCTGCTTGAGGAAGTACGGCGCTTTCGGTATCCGCCGTCGAGATCGGCGGGCCATTTGCGCTGGGATTTCCCGGGGATCTTTGCGGAGATCAAGCAGGGATTGCGTGAAGCTGCGGCACGTGGACGCGAGATTCGCAGCGTTGGCGTGGATAGCTGGGGTGTCGATTATGGCTTGATCGATGCGGAGGGACAGCTCGTCGAGTTGCCTGTTTGTTATCGCGATGAACGAACTGAAGGAGCGATGGAGCGAGTGTTCGAGCGCGTTTCGCGTGAAGAGATCTTCGAACGCACGGGCATTCAGTTCATGTTGTTCAACACGCTGTTTCAGCTCGAAGCGCACCGGCGTGAAGGTTTCGACGCGCACAAGCTGCTGCTCATCCCGGACCTGATCAACTTTTGTCTGACTGGGAAATGTGTCGCTGAGTACACGAACGCCACCACGACGCAGATGGTCAACGCACGAACAGGCAACTGGGATTACGACTTGCTGAATCGTTTGAGTTTGCCGGTGAACGTGCTGCCGGAGATCATCCCGGCGGGCACAAACGTTGGCCCAATCCGCGCTGAGCTCGGCATCGACGCGCACGTTGTTGCTCCGGCAACGCACGATACCGGGAGCGCGATTGCCGGCGCGCCTATCCGTAGCGGATGGGCCTACATTTCTTCCGGCACGTGGTCACTGGTCGGCGTCGAGAGAGAAGACGTTCTCATAAACGAAGAGGTGGCCCGTCACAACTTCACCAACGAAGGCGGCGCGTTTGGGACGATCAGGTTCTTGAAAAACGTGATGGGCCTATGGCTCCTCGAATCGTGTCGCAAAGAATGGGGCGGCGATCATGACGCGTTGCTGAGTGCGGTAACGGCGATTGAATACTATCCGGCGTTGATCTTTCCCGATGACAAGCGATTCTTTAATCCACCGAGCATGATCGAGGCGATTGCTACGCAGCTTGTAGAAACCGATCAGGAGATGCCGCAACATCCGGCTGCCATCGCGAAAGTGATCCTCGACTCGCTGGCGTTTCGCTACGCGTCCGTGTTGCGAAAGATCGAGGAATTGACGGGGCGAGAGATCAGCGGCGTGCAGATTATCGGCGGCGGCAGTCAGAATCGTTACTTGAATCAAGCGACAGCCAACGCAACCGGGCTGCCCGTTCTGGCTGGTCCAGCTGAGGCGACAGTGATCGGAAACGTGGTCGTGCAAGCGATCGCTGACGGCCGCTTCGCATCGTTGACAGAGGCGCGCCAATACGTCGCGGCAAATGTACAAGCGCAGCCGTTCATGCCGCAGAGCTCTATTGCTGCCGACGAGGCGCGGCATCGTTACGACATGATCGAGGCACAGCTTGGACAAAACTAACTGATTCTTTTTCTGCGATCTCTGCGTATCTCTGTGATCTCTGCGTTACTGTTCGTCGCGAGAAATATTAACGCAGAGATCACAGAGATACGCAGAGAGCGCAGAGAAGACTTTAAATCCCGACAGCCCAGACAATACCTTGCTTCGCGCCATCAACATCGACAAGTCGTACGCAGGCGTTCACGCGCTCAAGCAGGCTTCGTTTGAGTTACAGGCCGGAGAGGTACACGCGCTGATCGGCGAGAACGGCGCCGGCAAATCCACGCTGATCAAAATCATCACCGGCGCCGTGACACCGGACGGGGGCACGATACAACTCAACGGAACAGCCATCGCGCAGAACTCACCGCGCGTCGCAAAGCAGTTAGGCATAGCGGCCATGTACCAACAGCCCGCGCTCTTTCCCGAGCTCTCAGTCGCGGAAAACATTTGTTTCGCTTTAGAAGAATCATCACTGCTAAGCCGTGTTAACTGGCGCGAACGCAAACGCAAAGCTGCAGCACTGCTCGCCCGCATCGGCGCCGATATCGATCCGGATGTAGAAGCCGGCGAACTCACGCTGCCGCAACAACAGCTCGTCGAAATCGCGCGCGCTCTGGGAGCCGAGGCGAAGGTCCTGATTCTCGACGAGCCGACGGCGTCGCTCTCTCAAGAAGATACTCAAAACCTATTCGCCGTGATCCGGCAGCTTCGCAACGAAGGCGCAGGCATCGTTTACATCTCGCATCGTCTGGAAGAACTACCGGAGATCGCAGACCGCGTCACGGTCCTGCGTGATGGCAGCACGATCGATACGCGCCTGATGACTGAAGTAAATCGTCAGCAACTAATTCAACTAATGGTGGGCCGTGAGCTGTCAGCCGTCTTCCCGAAAAAGGCCGTAGAGATCGGCGAACCGGTTTTGGAGTTGCGCCAACTCGGTTGCGCCGCGTCGGGTATTCACGATGTGAACCTCATCGTCCGTGCAGGTGAGATTGTTGGCCTCGCCGGCTTAGTCGGGTGCGGACGCACGCAGTTAGCCGACACAGTCTTTGGCCTAACGCCGTCCGATCGCGGGGACGTGCTGTTGCGAGGAAAACCCGTGAAACTCAGCAGCGCCGCGCAAGCGATTGAATGTGGGATTGCTTACGTGCCTGAAGATCGAAGGCGTCACGGCGTGATTCTGGACCTCGCGATCAGTGCAAACATCACGCTCGCTTCGCTCGATCGGTTCTCCAGCTTGGGCATCGTCGACTTTCGACGCGAGAAACAAGTCTCTGCCGATTACACACGTCGATTGCGGATCAAGACGCCGGCGATCTTCGCGCCAGTCGGGACACTCTCCGGTGGCAATCAGCAAAAGGTCGCGCTCAGCCGCTGGCTGGTCACCAATCCCTCTGTGCTTATTCTCGACGAACCAACACAGGGAATCGACGTCGGCGCCAAGTCAGAAGTGCATTCACTGATGACTGACCTCGCGGCGCAGGGAGTTGCGATCCTCATGATCTCGTCCGAGCTGCCGGAAGTTCTGGGCATGAGTGATCGAATCGCCGTCATGTGTGGCGGAACGATCGCCGCTACTCTGGATCGCGCCGAGGCGACGCAGGAGAAGATTCTTGCCCTCGCTCTGGGCCATCAAGCAAATGAGCATGCGACTCAATCGCTATAAACGAGAACTCTCCGCGTCGTTAGCTTACGCCGGGCTGCTCGCCGCGGTTGGCATAATCGCGCCTTCGTTTTTCAGCGCTACAAACCTGCGCGACCTCGCGCTGAACAACGCACCGGTCCTGCTCGTCGCGGTTGGCATGACGCTCGTGATTCTCGTGGCGCAGATCGATATCTCCGTTGGCTCGCAGTTCGCGGTTGCGACGGTGGCGGCGGGCGTGCTGGCCCAGGCCGGTGTTCCCATACTGCTGTTGCTGCCGTTACTGCTTTTGATCGGCGCGGTGATGGGCGCGGTTAACGGTTTACTGATCGGGATGCTGCGGCTGCCGTCAATCATCGTCACGCTCGCAATGCTGGTCGCCTGGCGCGACGCGTTGCGTTGGACCACAGGCGGCGAGTGGGTGCAAAACCTGCCCGCGAACTTTCAATGGTTCGGACTCGGTCAGCGCATGGGCCAATGGCTGATCGTGTTCGCGTCGTTGCTCGTGCTCGCCTTCTTCACGTGGGCGCTGCGGAATCTCACCGCGGGACGAAGAGTTTATGCGGTTGGTTCCGACGCGGAGGCCGCGCGGCTGGCGGGTGTCGAACCGGGGCAAGTGACGTTTTGTGTTTTCGTGTTGATGGGAGCGCTCGTTGGTTTGGCGGCGCTGCTCAACGCCGTGCGGTTCTCGACTGTTCCGAGTAACGCAGGTTTGGGTCTGGAGTTAAAGGCTATAGCGGCTGTTGTTGTGGGTGGAACTGCGATCACGGGCGGGCGCGGCACGATGCCGGGCACGCTCATCGGTGTAGCGCTGCTGGGCACGATTGGCACCGCGCTCACGTTCGCTGGCATTAATCCGTTCTGGGAAAAAGCAATTCAAGGGGCAATCATTCTGGCGGCGCTCGCTTCCGATTTTGTGTGGGCGTCTTTTAGCCATAAAAAGGCACAAAAAGCACAAATGGGTTTTTGAGCAGATGGCTTTGGCAGATTCGGTAAATCTTCAAGTGACGCCTTCGTGGCGCGCGCGGCTTTTTCCGAACAATGAGTGGGTGCTGCTGCTCGTCGTGGTGCTCGAGTGTCTGATCTTCAGCGTGACGGGAAGCAATTTTCTCACGTCCGCCAACGCGTTTGAGATCACGCGGCTGAGTCTTGAAGTGGGACTCCTCGCACTCGCTCTCACACCAATCATCGTCGCCGGCGGCATCGATCTTTCCGTGGGATCGATGATGGGACTGGCGGCGGTCGTGCTCGGCGCGTTGTGGCGCGATGCTCACCTGCCCATGGCGATCGCGATTCCGATCACTTTGCTGGTTGGCATTGCCGGCGGGAGTTTGAATGCGTTGATGATCTCGCGGCTCAACTTCCCGCCGCTGATCGTGACGCTCGGAACGTTCTCGTTGTTTCGCGGAATTGCTGAGGGATTGACGCGTGGTATCGAAAACTATTCCGGCTTTTCACCATCGTTTTTGTTTTTGGGCCAGGGTTACGTGGGCGGCATCATTCCCACGCAGCTATTCATCCTGATCCCTGCAATCGCGGGTTGTGCGTGGTGGCTGCACAGGAGCATCTATGGGCGCAGCCTGTATGCGATCGGTTTCTCGGCTGCAGGCGCGCGTTACGCAGGCATCGATGTGCGCCGCCGCCTGGCGGTGGTCTATGTGTTATCGGGTTTGGTTTCGAGTATCGCGGCGATCATTTATGTCGCACACCTGGGCCAGGCGAAGTCTGACGCCGGAACGGGCTACGAGCTGATGGCGATTACGGCGGTCGTTTTAGGCGGCACTTCGATCTTCGGCGGCCGCGGCACGGTGACGGGAACCGTTCTGGGTTTGTTCGCGATAGTTATCCTGCAAAACGGATTGCGGCTGAGCGCACAACCGGCAGAGTTAGCAGGCATACTCACGGGCGCTCTATTACTCGGAACCATTCTTATCGATCGTTTTTCTGCTCATGTCGATCGGGAAACAACGACGGAGGAGTTTGAAGTGAGAAATTCACAAGTCGCCATTCTGAGTCTGGTGATTCTGGCCGCGGCCTTGATTGTGGCGGGTAGCAACTGGTTATCAACACGTTCGCTCCGGGAAGAGATCAGAGGCAGATCGGGCAATGCGCCTGCGACCGGTCACAAGCCCGTTGTCGCCTTGATGCCGAAAGCGAAAGGCGATCCCTATTTTGTGAGCTGCAAGCAAGGCGCGGATGAAGCAGCGAAAGAGTTGGGCGTCGAGTTGTTGTGGGATGGCCCGACTGATCTCGATCCGGCGAAGCAGAACGAAGTTGTCGAAGCGTGGATCACCAGGGGCGTCGACGTGATCGCGGTGAGCGTTGAAAACAAAGTCGGGATTTCCACTGTGTTGCGGAAGGCGAAAGAGAAGGGAATCAAAGTGCTCACCTGGGATGCTGACGCCGAGAAAGATGCGCGCGACTACTTCATCAATCAGGCGACGCCGCAGGGCATTGGCTACACGCTCGCTGACGAAGCGGCGCGAATTCTCAATGGCAGCGGTGAGTTCGCGATCATCACGGCGTCTCTGAGTGCGGCTAATCAAAACGAGTGGATCAAATACATCAAGGAGCGGCTCGCGCAGAAGTATCCGAATCTGAAGCTGAATGCGATCCAGCCGAGTGAAGGCGATCGGGATCGGGCCTTTGCTGAGACGCAGACCGTGTTGAAGGTTTACCCGAATGTGAAACTCGTTATGGCGATTGCGGCGCCGGCTGTTCCCGGAGCTGCTGAAGCGGTCCAGCAATCGGGTCGCAAAGACGTGAAAGTGATTGGTCTATCGCTGCCCAACCTGAACAAGACTTATGTTCATGACGGCGTCGTGGAGAGTGTTGTGCTTTGGAATACGCTCGACCTCGGATACCTGACCGTATATGCCGCGAACGCATTGAGCACCGGTACATTGAAGCGCGGTGACAATGTCGTCGGCGCGGGACGCCTCGGGAATATCGAAGTCGTCGGCGATGAAGTGAGACTCGGCGCGCCGTTTATTTTCAATAAAGACAACATCGATCGATTCAATTTCTGATATGCCACAAAGAAGCACAAAAAACTCAAATTTGTTTCTGCTGTTTTTGAGCTTTTTGTGCTTCTTTGTGGCCCAAGCTCCAGCACAGACCATCAACGAATTGCAGCGCGGGTTCGAGCGACCGCCCGATGATGCAAAGATCATGATGCGTTGGTGGTGGTTTGGACCAGCCGTCACCAAAACAGAGCTCGAACGCGAAATGCGGCTCATGAAGGAAGGCGGAATCGGCGGGTTTGAAGTGCAGCCTGTCTATCCGTTGTTGCCGGATGATCCGAACACGCAGTTCAGAAATCTTCCTTTCCTCTCTGACGACTTTCTCGATGCTTTACGCTTCACCTCGGAGAAGGCGCGTGAGCTTGGACTGCGAATGGATTTAACGCTCGGCAGCGGCTGGCCCTTCGGTGGACCCACCGTGCCGATTACCGACGCTGCCGCTACGTTGCGGACGGAGCGTGTAAAAGTTCAACCAGGCTCCCGCCGCATTCCGTGGCCGAACATTGGTCCAGGCGAGCAGTTCCTCGCCGCATTCGTGGCTGACAGCCTGCGAGAATTAACTGACGTTCACGACGGCGCCGTGTGGCTGGACAGCGATCCGCCCGAAATCATCTTTTTTGTTGCCAGTCGCACGGGCATGCAGGTCAAGCGCCCCGCCGTCGGTGCTGAGGGTTACGTGCTCAACCATCTGGACGCGGGCGCGACCGAGCACTACTTGAAAAATGTCGGCGATCGACTGATGCTGGCATTCGGTTCGAACCCGCCGTATGCCGTCTTCTGCGACAGTCTCGAGGTTTACAACCAGGACTGGACTCCTGATTTTCTCGAGCAGTTCAAGCAGCGGCGCGGGTACGACCTGGAGCCTCATTTACCGGCTTTGATCGCTGACGTTGGTCCAAAGACGTATGAGATCCGGCGCGACTGGGGAATGACGTTGACGGAGCTTTACAACGAACGTTTTCTGCAACCGCTGCACGAGTGGTCAGGCCGCAATAAGACTTTACTGCGGGTTCAAAACTACGGTGTTCCGGCAGTTAATCTCGCGGGTTATGCAAATGTTGATCTGCCTGAAGGTGAAGGCGCTCAGTGGAGAGCTGTGCGCGGCACGCGTTGGGCTTCTTCTGCCAGTCACATCTTTGGACGTCCTGTCACTTCATCAGAAACTTGGACCTGGTTGCATTCGCCTGTATTCCGCGCGACGCCGCTCGACATGAAGGCGGAAGCCGATCGCCATTTCCTGATAGGAATCAATCAACTGATCGGTCATGGCTGGCCCTACACGGCAGAAGGCGTTGAGTATCCGGGCTGGCGCTTCTACGCGGCGGCAGTGTTCGACGAGAAGAATCCGTGGTGGATCGTGATGCCCGACGTCGCGGCTTACTTGCAACGGTTGAGCTTTCTCTTGCGTCAGGGAACCGCCGTTAACGACGTTGCGCTCTACTTACCGAACAACGATGGTTGGGCCAGCTTCAAGAAAGGCGATCCGCACTTAATCGAGATTCTTCGCGAACGCGTCGGCACTGACGTCATCGGGGCCATACTCGACTCCGGTTACAATTTCGATTTTTTTGACGACGAGATTCTGCTGAAGCATGGTCGAGTCGAGCAGAACAATCTGGTGCTCGGCGCCGCGCGTTATCGAGTGGTGGTGCTGCCGAATGTAGAACGCATTCCGCTGGAGACAATGCGCAAGCTCGAGCAGTTTGCGCACAACGGCGGCATCGTGATCGCGACTCGCCGACTTCCGGCAATTGTCCCGGGGATGAAGGCCACCGACGCCGAGCAGGCGGAACTTCGCGAGCTCACCGCGCGGCTGTTCAAAGCTGATTCTGCCCGCGGACATTTCGTTGAAAACGAGAAGGAGCAGCTCGGACGCAAACTCACGGCGTTATTTCCACCCGACATGTCTCTCAATGTTCAGACTCCCGAGATCGGATTTGTGCACCGGCGCACGAGCGACGCGGACGTCTACTTCCTTGCCAACACGTCGAACGTGCCGCACACGGTGCGGGCGACATTTCGAGTTGGCGATTTGCAAGCTGAGTCGTGGGATGCATTCTCAGGAAAGGTGAGTGAACTGAGGTTGGAAAGAACGTTCGGGATTGGTGCGATGGTCATGCTTGACCTGTCGCCGTACGGCTCGCGTGTGCTGGTTTTCTCGAAGCGCAGGTTGCCTGCAGCTACCGCTAAGACCACCGCGCCCGCTGCGATTGATCTCAGCACCGGCTGGCGCGTTACGTTTGGACCTGGGACAAACTCAGTGACGATGGACCAACTACATTCGTGGACCGATGATGATGCGACGCGATATTTTTCCGGCACTGCAACCTACGAGAAAAACGTGACGGTGCCTGAAAGTTTCCTGCGATCACAACTCGACGTCCGTTTGGATTTCGGCGAAGGCAAGCCGCTCCCCGAGCAGAATCTTCGTGCCGGGATGCAAGCCTGGTTTGATGCGCCTGTACGCGAGGCGGCGGTGGTCTACGTTAACGATCAGAAAGCCGGAACTGTCTGGTGTCCGCCGTATGCGGTCGACGTGACACCGTTTCTCCGGGCCGGCAGCAATCAGATCAAAATCGTGGTGGCGAACACGGCTTTGAACTACATGGCCGGCCGCCGGCTTCCGGACTATCGTCTGCTCAATCTACGTTACGGCGAACGCTTCCAGCCGCAGGACATGGACAAAGTCGCACCCGTACCTGCCGGCCTGCTCGGCTCGGTCCGCCTCGTCGCCGCGCCACAATGAAATCTTCTCTGCGTATCTCTGCGTCCTCTGCGTTAAATGTCCGACGGCTTTCTTTAACGCAGAGGACGCAGAGATACGCAGAGATAGCAGAGACAGTCAACCTAAAGTGAACGTGAGCCGTGTCACCGAGGCGGGCGCAAACTGAAAAACCAGACTCGAGCCGCTCGCGTTCACTGTGGCGTTCTTTGGTTCCAGTGCGTGTGGATTCGCAAAACTGTTTCGCGCGTGCAGATCGTTGGCCGTGAGGGTGCGGCTCTCGCCAGATTGTATCGAGGCTCCCCGAAGTGAGATCTCTGTCTCTCTTGCCTGGTTGTGGTGCGGGTTTACAACAGTGAGCACTAGCTGTTTGTCCTTGAGCGAGGCTGAGCCGTTCAGTCCAATTTTTCTCATGAATGTCCACCTGCGAAGCGGATTTGGTCATACCTACTATAACCCACTAAGTTAATTGGTAAGAGAATAGCTTGACAAAATTTAGCAACTAACACAAAATGCGGCCTTCAACTGAGCAGGCTGCTCGATACCATTTTTAAGCGTTACAAATTCATATTCAGGTTTCCGGATTTATAGTTAATCCAGCCCGATTTCCACGGTGTCTCTCAACCGAATTTCGGGGAATTGGTCAGACCAAAACGGATTTCGATAGCTCGGCTACACAATGTTGGATACTGACGCCGCCGCGCCGCAACAGTTAGCATCCGGAGTTTATCACTGAAGAGGAGACTGAAATGAGATCCAGATTTCGACTGCTCGCCCACACTTCATGGGCGTTCGTATTCGTGGTTGCAGCGTTGCTGATGCCGATGTCGGCGAGTTCTCAAGAGCTGCGCGGAAAGATAACCGGACGTGTCGTGGACGCGAATGGCGGCGCGGTGTCCGGTGCTTCAGTGAAGGTCACTGATGTGTCCAGAGCGGCGACCACTACGTTGACAACGAATGCTGACGGCCTCTTCGATGCGCCCTACCTCCAGCCGGGTGTTTACCAGGTTCTGGTGGAAGCGACGGGATTCAAGAAGGCGTTGCGAGACAAAGTTGAAGTCACGATCAATGAGACAAGCACTCTGGCGATAACTCTTGATATTGGCACGATCCAGGAAACTGTGACAGTCACGTCTGACTCGTCGCAGCTCAATGCCTCGGATCCGAATCTGGGTCTCACAGTCGATCGCAAGCGCGTCGATGAGCTGCCATCGGTGCACGGTGATCCTTATCATCTGATCAACCTTGCGCCGGGCGTTGCTTACACTGGCAGCACTCGCCTGGACCGTCCCTTTGAGCCAACGCACATTGCCAACTTCGCAATGGGCGGCGCGCGCGGAATTCGCAGTGACCTCCTGATTGACGGCGCGCCGAGCACGGCTACCGCAAACGCGAACGAGGTGATTGCTTCTTACGTTCCGCCGACCGATTCAACTCAGGAGTTTAGAGTTCAAACTGCGACCTTCGATGCGCAGTTTGGCAACACCGAGGGTGGCGTCACCAGCATCGTGACCAAGAGTGGAACAAACGCCTTTCACGGCACGGCTTACTACTGGATCGAGCCCGGCGGTTGGGCCGCGAACGACTTTTTTGGAAACGCGAACAGACAGGCCCGGCCCTATACTTTCTCAAATCGTCCCGGCTTCTCCATCGGTGGTCCAGCCTTGATCCCGAAGGTTTACAACGGTAAGAACAAGACCTTCTTCTTCTTTTCGTATGAGAGCATCAACGACTCGCGACCGCGCTTTGATGCGAACAACATCTGGGCGCCGACCGCTGCATTGGCGAGTGGAGACTTCTCCGCGTTCAAAGACGTCGTAACGATTTACGATCCACTCACTGGAACATTTGCCGGTGGTAACACAACCAATCGCACGCCGTTCACGAACAACATCATTCCTGCTGGTCGAATCAACCCGGTAGCCAAGGCAGTGTTGCCGTTCCTCGGCGCGCCAAAGCAGGCGGCGCCAACTGGTTTCCGTATCAATAACAATATTCGCGATTCGACGCTGGCTGAGTTGCTGGATCCGCCGTACCGCAATTACACGACTCGAGTGGACCAGAGCATTGGTGACAACGACAAGGTGTTTGGACGCTATAGTTGGTACAACCGCAAGAGTACTTACAATAACTACACCGGAACAATTTATGTCGGGGACCGGTTTCAGTTCATCTCCAAACAAGGGATGATTGATGAGGTTCATACCTTCAACGCCAACACCGTCTTGAATGTCCGTTATGGATTCAATCGCTTCATCCGCGGGACAGATGCGCCTGAAGGCCAATACGGAATGGACCTTACTACGCTTGGATTCCCGGCTTCTTTCAATAGTGCTGTAGACGAAGGTCTTAGGCGCTTTCCGCGTTTTGATTTCAACTGCACCGGTTGCACGGGAGCTACAGTTGGTAACGGCCACACGAATGAGTTTCGTCCGGTCAGCAGTCACTTCATGACGGCCGTTCTGAATCAGTCAATGGGTAAGCACTCACTCCGGTATGGCGGCGAGATGCGAATCTATCGCGAGGACGACAGCTTCAAGAGCAACCAACAGTCGGGCCAGTTCATTTTCGACAACACCTTCACCCGGCAGAACAGCGCCAGCGGTAACGACTTCGAAGGTCTTCAGGCTTTTGCTTCGTTCCTGCTGGGCTATCCAACCACGATGCAGATCGTCCGCGCGTCGGATTATTCCGAGTATTCCAAGACTTGGGGTTTCTTTATTCAAGATGACTTCCGTCTGTCGCAGAAGCTCACGTTGAATCTCGGGATGCGCTATGAATTTGAACAGTCGTTAACCGAACGTCAGAACAAGAGTGTCTCGGGTTTTGACCTTGCCTACACGCAACCGTTTGAAGGGCAGACTCAGACTAACTTTGCACTCATCCCTGCGAATGATGTTCTCAAAACGACGTATGGTCTAACCAACATCACGGCCAAAGGTGGTCTGTTGTTCGCCGGCAAGGACACGGGCAGTGGTCTTTACAACACTCCTAAGGACGGATTCCTGCCACGAGTTGGTTTTGCTTATCAGTTAAATCCCAAAACTGTGATCAGGGGCGGCTTTGGTCTGTATCAGGGATTTCTCGGTGAGCGACGTGGCGACGTAATTCAACCGGGATACACTCAGACCACCGTGCAACAGCGCACCACTGGTCCAAACGGAGCGCCCTTACCGGTTCTACTCAATAATCCGTTTCCGGATGGAATCACGGAGCCGAGCGGCAATGCTTTAGGAAAGCAGACTGCGCTCGGGCAGACAATCTCGTTCTTCAATCAGGATCCCCGCGCAGCGAAACAGGCGCGGTACACGCTCGGTATTCAGCGCGAGCTGTTCAGCGGCTGGGTAATGGAACTGACTTATCTCGGAGATAAGGGCTACGACATTGAAATCATCCGCAACCTCAACGCCGTGCCGAATAAGTTTTTGAACATAGACAATTCGCGCACTGCGGCTCAGCAGGCGAACAATGCTGCGCTCAGCGGAACGGTACGAAATCCGTTTTGCAACACCGTGAGTGGCAGTACCTGTACGAGTGGCGCTTTGTTCACCGGCGCAGGTGGGACCATCTCGCGTCGCAGTCTGCTCACTCCGTTTCCGGATTTTGGGACCATCAACACCACCAATAACGACGGCGAGAGCTGGTACAACTCCGCTCAGGTCACTTTGGACAAGAGATTTAGTAAAGGCTACGGAGTACAAATCGCCTACACGTTCTCGAAGTGGTTGCAGGCGACAGAGTACTTGAATCCGGGCGATGAACATCCGTCGAAGGTGAGATCGGATCAGGATGTGCCGCATCGCTTCGCGATGAGTTACTTCTACGAGTTGCCGTTTGGCAAGGGGCAATACATTGGCTCGGGTGTCAACAAGTGGGCCAATGCCGTGATCGGTGGCTGGCAGATTCAGGGGACTTATACCTATCAGTCAGGCTTCCCCATCACGTTCACGAGTGATGCGTTCTACAATGGCGGCAGAATTGGATTAGACAAGAGTGAACAATCGCTGAGCAGGTGGTTCAACACGTCGGCGTTTGTTTCGGCTGCGGGAGGGAATCCGACTTGCGGCGGGATCGTTGGGGCTAGTGCAAACTGTGCTACTCCGGTGGACCACCTGCGCACGTTGCCGCTGCGATTTGGTGACGTCCGCATCGACGCCATCAACAATATGGATATCGGTCTGCGTAAAGACGTGCAGTTGCGGGAACAGATGAAATTGCAATTCCGGGTTGAGTTCATCAACGCCCTCAACCATCCATTGTTCCCGGCGCCGGCAGTAAACCCGGGAGCGGCAAATTTTGGTCAGGTCTCAGCCTCGAACCAAAACAACTACGCGCGTCGCGCCCAATTGATGGCGAAGTTTATCTTTTAGCCACAAAAGGCACAAAAGCACAAAAAGACTCTTAAACAAGTAAAGGCGCCTGATTCTTCCGTGGAAGAATCAGGCGCCTTTAGCTCATTCAACTCTTTTGTGCTTTTTGTGCTTCTTTGTGGCTAAAAAACTATTGCCAGCCGCAGGGTCGCAGGTCCGGAGTGGCTCGAGCAATTTCGATGAAGCGAGGTTCGTAGGGCTTCGCGTAGAGATCGACGCTGTGGCGGATCCGGCTGAAGATTGAACAACGCAAACTCTCGTCAGTGAACCGGTCGCGTAGATAGAGCATCGCGTTGGCCTCGCCCCAGTATTCGCGGTCTTCCCAAACCTGCACAGGCGTGCCGCCAATCTTTGCGGCGAGCTCAATTAGCCTGGGATCGTTTGCATCGCGACCGTTGCTGAAAAAGATTTTGTTGTATTGCGGAATGAGCTGGCTTTGCAGTTGATAGGCTGCCGCATCAGCTTTACCGGTTCGAATAACGTGACCAAACTCGTGCGCCAGCTTGGTTGCTGCGAGCGTGCTTCCCTTGATTCGGCTAATCGACTCGGTAGAGAAAAGTGAATTCATCACCGGGAAGTAGATGGGGCTTGGATAACCCTCATCGAGACGCATGCCAAGCATGATCGTGGCGGCTATCAGTTGACCCGAATCGTTCCACTTGTAGCGCCCGGTAGTGGCGCCTTCCGCGTTATCTCGGGAAACGGCAATGGTCAAGGTGAAGTTGGGATTGTGCTCATACGACGCCCATTGATCACGGCCTGCTTCGGTAGAAAGGAACTCTCGTTTCCACTCCTGGTACCTGGCGGCATACTTGGCCGGCACCTCTTCCTTGATGCCCCCACTCTCGTCAACTGGTCCGCTTGCGATTTCCTCGATGGCGCCGTGATACGGCTCGATCGGAGCTGTTGCACCTACCGTGGTCAGTAAGAAAGACACTGAGACAAGCACGAACGCTATACCCATGATGCGCGACGTTTTCATTGACGAATCCCTCAACGTTACGGACGTTGTTTATAGAAGCGGGGCCAGGAGGTGCGAGTGAAGAATTTTAACAGGCTGGGACGATAAGTCAACGTTTTCGCGGGCCAACGTTTGGCCCGCGATTACTGAAGCTGGCTCGTAGAGAAACACCGTCAGGTGGACGCGCTGCTAGCTCCTCGTCGCATAGAAGCCAAACGTGCTTCCGCCCCAGTAGGTGGTGCCGGCAAGCTTGCGCTTGTCCCAACTGAAGATAAAGGCATCGAACTTCTGCGTGTTCCCCGGAAAATTGAGATAGAAGGTCATGTGTTGGCCCTTGCTATCGATTCGCTCAATGCGACCACTGAATCTAGCGTTATTGTTATCGATATAAATAACCGCCATATCGCACCATAGCGGACCGCCACAATCTGCTTTAGTGTCGGTGATGAGGAGAGTACCCGCGTGTCCATCGTGGTTCATGGCCCACCTTCCGAACCAGTCTTCCTTATTGGCGTCAGCGAAGGTTGTCGCGGGGAGGGATAGAAGGAATGTGAGAGTTAAGGCGATGACTGTTATTCTTTTCATTTGTTTTCCTCTCTTTCAAATAACCTCGTTTCCGGGCGCGCAAGTGAGCGCTTCTGTTATCTATGCCACCAGGCGCAGAAACGTTTCGCTGACACGATTTGTAAACTCTAATATTGTAGAGCAGAGGGAGCCTTGTTTTTTTCGACGACGATGGTAGAATCTGCGCGCTCTTCCTCCAACCTGCCGGCAACGGAGTTCGACCCATGACTGCTCTCTCGCCCGGTTTTTGTCCTAATTGCGGAAAACAAACCGATACGAATTTCACTTACTGCGAACATTGTGCTGCGGATTTGAGCCGGTTCAGACAACCGCCGCCGCAACCCATCAGCCAGGCGCCAACCAACGCCGATGAATCTTCAGAAGCACAGTCGTTGAAGAAACGATACCGGGACGCTTACCGCGTTGCTCGCACCACTACCGGCGTCGGTTCTATGATCAAAGGTGTCGGAGCGCTCCTGGGAATTCTGATTTTCTTCGGCGTTTTTGCACTAGGGGCCGCTCAACGAAATGTTTTCGGGGTCAGAAGCAGCGACGCACAAGTGATATCAGTAATCGTCGCCGCCATCTTCGGAGGCACTGTGTGGCTGGTCTTCTTCATCTGGGGCATGCTGGTCTCGGCGCAAGGACAGATACTCAAAGCCTCTTTGGATGGAGCCGTAAACGGTTCTCCATTTCTCACCAACGAACAGCGAGCGGGGATAATGTCGCTGTAGAAGGCGTACGCGAATGTCAACGACAAATCAGATCGCTTGCCCGGCATGCGGTACGTCCGTCAACGCCACCGCCCGGTTCTGTAAAAACTGCGCCTTTGATCTTGGGAATATTCCGGCAGCAGTGATCGATCCGGTTGCAGTTACGCCGAGCTCTAAATCGTCACTGCCGATCATCATCGGCGGCTTGATTGCCGGCGGCCTGCTGTTGATACTGGTGATCGGTGTTTTGGGCGTGTGGTTGTACAAGAGAAAATCATCGGTTGCTGCCGCTCCCGCGCCGGCGCCGGTTGCGTCCTCTACATCAGTCAGCAGCCGGTCCGTACAAGCCGAAGACAAAATTCTTCGAAACGAGGCGCTCAACGATGCAGATGTGTCCGGGCTCTCTTTGAATGAATTGCGAATACTGCGCAATGTGCATTTCGCACGTTATGGCCGCAAATATGAAAGACCCGGACTCGGTGATTATTTTTCGACGCGCCCATGGTATCAGCCTCGCGACGATTTCAATGAAAACATGTTGACTGAGCTGGATAAAGCCAACATCAAGGTGGTCCAGACCGCGGAGGATCGCACTATCGCCGCACAAAGCCGCAACTGGGATACGTTTTGGACCATGCTGCGTGAAGCAGCGGAGCGAAAGGATCGCGCAACGTTGTCCAGGCTTATGCCTTCCGACTTCACTTTCAATTGCTGCGACTCGTACGATGAGAACAAGAATGGTGACACGCGCGATGAAGCATTCCGTTCCTGGGCTCAACCGGAAGTTAACGGTTGGGCAGCATTGAACCGCGCGCTGGCCAACGGCGTTGTCGATTCAACCGTCTGGAAAAGTCCCGAGAACAAGCACCAGCAAAAAGTCGCGCCTGCCGCGGCGAATCACACTGGCTACAGCGATTGGATCGCAGAGTTTGAGCTACGCGATGACGGCCGGTGGTACTTCGTGAGCTTTGCAGTTCCTGAAAGCGACGGATAATCTGGTTCTTCATGAACGCAAGACGAATCCAGATCGTTGGCGCTTTATTCCTTACGGTTCTCAGTGTGCCGTCGCTCCGAGGCCAGTCGTCCACGTCTGATCCCTGGCTCGACTTTCCCTCATACGACCAAACGCTTATGTGG
>Ga0134121_10000899_pt1 | contig 30384 bp, 24 predicted proteins | sample KB301_FD_96463 | JGI IMG/M metagenome (GOLD analysis project Ga0134121, IMG submission 96463) | Terrestrial soil microbial communities without Nitrogen fertilizer from Kellogg Biological Station, Michigan, USA - KB3-0-1 | ecosystem: Environmental > Terrestrial > Soil > Unclassified ... | reverse complement strand
CCCTACGCCTTCAGCAGCGGCAGCCGCTTGCCCGTCCAGCCGGGGAAGAGCCTGGCGTCGTCCTTGATCGACAGGTGCTTGCCGGCCAGCTCGCAGAAGACGGCGCGGAAGTCGGTCGTCACCGGCAGGTCCCGGCCCTCATAGAGAGAGGCCGTCGAGAGGCCCGGGAAGCTGCCGTGCACCTTGCCGCCGTCGACGTTGTTGCCCAGTACGAAGAGGCAGGAGCCGTGGCCGTGATCGGTGCCGCCGGAGCCGTTCTCGCGGACGGTGCGGCCGAACTCGGTCATGGTGGTCAGCAGCACCTGGTCCTGGAACGAGCCGAGATCCGTCCAGAAGGCCTGGATCGACTGCGCGAGGTCGCGGGCCTGGCGGTTGAACTGGCCCATCTGCTGGACATGGGTGTCCCAGCCTCCGGACTCGGCGAAGGCCACCTCCAGGCCGACGTCGGACTTGATGAGGATGGCGATCTGCCGCAGGGCGTTGCCGAGCGGCGACTGCGGATAGTCCGCCCCGTTCGCCGGCTTGTACTTCTGGATGTCGGCGGCGGAGAGCATGTGGACGGCGCGGAAGGTCTCGTTGCCGGTGTCCCGCAGGAGTCCCTCGGAGGTCTGCTGGTAGAGCGCCTCGAAGCCCTGGCCGGCGGCGGCGGCCGTGCGGTCGGCGCCCGGCAGCGCGACCCGGAAATCGGCGAGGTTGGTCACCGCCAGCGCCGGCTCGTTGCCGTAGAGGGAGCGGGGCAGCGAGGTGGTGAGGGCCACGGCGCGGAACGGCGAGTTGTCGTGGCCGAGCAGGCCCACAGCGCGGTTGAGCCAGCCGTCGGGCGTTCCTTTGCGGCCCGGAGTACCCGTCTCCATGAAGTCCTGGGCGTCGAAGTGGGAGCGCGTCGGGTCGGGCGAGCCCACGGCGTGGACGATGGCGAGGCGCTTGTCCTGAAACAGGGGGAACAGCGGAGCGAAGCCCGGATGGAGGCCGAAGCCGGTCTGCAGATCGAGCAGCCCGGGGTCCGTGCTCCCCTGGGAGGCGCTGAGGGCGAGGCGCGGGCGCAGCGACTTGAGGCTGTCGTCGATGGGCGGCACGGCGGCGAGGCCGTCCATGGCGCCGCGCTGGAAGATGGTCACCAGCACCTTGCGCTTGCGCGACGAGGTCGCGCCCGTGCCCGTCGCCGCCTCGGCGGTGCGGGTGAGGAAGCTCGGGTTGCCGGCCACGCCGAGGGCGAAGAAGGCGATGCCGCCGCCCTTGAGGAACATTCTGCGAGTAAACATGGGAGGGTTGCTCCTATCTTCAAATGCCCGATTAGCGTCTCTGGAACTCCGGCGATCCGAGGATCACGCCCACCACTTGCTCGAGCGGCGTCGGAGGGCGCTTGTCGATGGGCTCCTTGGGCTCGTCGCCCAGTTGGCCGCGGACCTTGACGGTCTTGATCGTCTTCGCGCTCATACCCATCTCCGATCCGCCGGCCAGCATCTCCTCGTCGGCGTCGCCACCCGCGGCGGTGCTCTTCGCGGGCTCCTTGAGCGAAGCCTTGTCCACCTTCTTCGCCAGGTTGGGGTCGGTCACCATGGGAGTGAGGAGCTTGAGGGTGGCGGTCAGATCGCGGCCGGGCATCAGCAGCGCCGAGTAGGTCTTGAGGGCCGCCTCGCGCGACTCGGGCTCATGGCCGCCGTCGAGGGCCGTCAGGTCGAGATCGACGCCCTTCACCCGGCCGGCGGCGAGCTGCAGGCCGAAGTTCATGCGGTTGAGCAGCGAGCCGGTGTTCACCCAGGCGTCGGCGCGGTCGGGATAGCCGGTGGGCGCCTGGTAGGCGTAGAGCGGCTGGCCCATGCGGCCGATCCACTTCAGGGTCTCCTTGGGATCGTCCAGATGGCTGCCGGTGGCGCGCAGTGCCGAGGCCGCGAGCTCGAAGGGCGACTTGACCTTGGCACCCACCGCGTCCTTGCTCCAGAACTCCGGCGACTCGGCGATGGCGATCAGCAGGCGGCGGGAGTCGCCGCCGGTCTTCAGATAGACGTCCGTCAACCGGTCCACCAGCGCCTGCGGCGGGTGATCGGAGACGAAGCGCACGGCGAGCTGGCTCGCGATGTGCTTGGCCGTCGCGCGGTTGGCGGCCAGCAGGTCGAGCACGGCCTCGCCGTCCTCGATGCCCCGGCCGGCCGGGAGCTTGGTGCCCAGGATGGTCTTCGCGCCGGCGTCGTGCTGGTCGGCACGGAAGAGGAACTCGCCCTCGGAGTGGAAGCCGAGGCCGCCCACCTTCTCGACCCGGGCGAGCCGGTTCTCGGCCTGCTCGCGGTTCTTGCCGGGGGGCATCACCCCCCAGCCGGTGAAGGCGCGCGCCACCTCGACGACGTCCTGCTGCGAGTAGCCACCGTCCACGCCGAGGGTGTGAAGCTCCATCAGCTCGCGGGCGTAGTTCTCGTTGAGGCCCTTCGGGCCCTTCTTTCCCTTCGCGGCGGCGGCCCCGTCCTGCGATCCCATTTTGGCGAAGCGTCCGCCTCCGCCGCCGAACCGGCCGCGTCCGCCGCCTGCCCGCATCGGCCGCTTCTGCAGCTCGTCCTGCATCGTGGTGGTGGCGCCCGCCGGAGCGGACGATTGGGCGTTGTCGAGGTAGAGCAGCATGGCCGGGCTCTTCGCCGTGGCATCCAGAAGGTCGCGGAAGCGGCCGAGCGCATAGGGACGGATCGCATCTCGCTCATAGGGGAGGAGATAGGCGCGGGCCCTGCCGTTGGTCAGCGAGACGTTGAAGTGGTTGAACCAGAAGTCGGTCATCACGCTGCTGAGCTGGTTCTCGGAATCGACCGCGCGGGTCAGCTTCTGGACCATGAGCTGCTCCGTGAGCTCCCTCTCGGGCCGGTAGCCCTGCTCGCGGCCCCAGGCGATGACCTTCTGTCGCAGCTCCTTCTTCTCGTCGCCCTGGAGGTCTTTAGGGGCGATGTCCTTGGGCAGCACGCCGGCCTCGCGGGCCTGGCGCAGCACGAGGCCGGGAGGCGGATAGGTGCGGACGATCTCGGCGGTCGCCATGTGCAGGGCGGACAGAGGCTGAAGCTCCTCCTCCACCTTGGCGTCCGGCAGGTCGCCGCCGAGCTGCCGCTCGAACCAGCGCTCGACGCCCATCTTGGCGACGGCGTCCACCTCGCCCGGCCGGGGTCCGAAGGCGAAGCGATTGAGCATGTGAGCCGCCGCCTGGCGCTCGGTCAAGCCCGCCGCCTTCCAGGGCATGTGGAGAGTGGAGGGCTTCTCGTCGGCGGCGATCAAACCGGCTCCTGCCACACAGGCGGCGAGGGCGACGGCGGTCAAAGCGGTGAGGATGGGTTTCATGAGCCAGGCTCCTTGGGTACGACGCGGGGCGCGTCTCTCATTCTGAACCTGAAACCCGGGGCGGGGGTATTTCCTGCGGGAGGGGGATCCCGATCGAGGGACGAGCCCTCGGCGCCGATCGGGATTCAGCGCCGAGTCGCGGTCGCCTCAGGGCTTCTCAGAAGGGCTCGGAGGCGGCATCGGCACCGCGATCCCATAAGCCCGGCCGCCGCCTTCTTCGACGACGAAGAGGGAAACGAAGGTGCCTGGCATGCCCAGGAGGAAAGCCAGGGTCCGCCATCCTGAATGCGGACTGTTCTGCGCCCGCATGATCGCATAGCAGATGTTGGCCACGATCCAGAGGCCGGAACCTCCCGTGTCGCGGATCGTCTCCGCGCCCCGGGAGGCCTCGGCGGCGAACGCCAGGGCTGGGACCGAGAAGAAACCCGCGAGAGCGGAGAGAGAACGCAGTGCCGTCTTCCAGTGGATCATCTCTTCCTCCTTCCATGACTATGTGGCAGTAGGCGAGCGATTCATTTCGGGCGGGGTGGGGCAGGGCTGGCCCGCCCAATGAACCAACCCAGCCCGCAAGGGCGGCGGTCCCGTAGCCCCGGGTGGTAGCCGGCGGAGCCGGTGTGAACCCGGGGTGAGAGAGATCCGGCCGGTCCCGCATCGTCGGTCCGAAATCGCGGAGGGGCTATGCCTGTCCGTTCCTTGTACGTTCCGATCCCTCGGGTATCCGGACCGCAATCGCCGACGACTTCTCGCGTATCCAGACCATAATCACGCCGATCCCACATTTCCCCACCCCGGGTTTGCCCGGTTCCCGGGCGGCACCCGGGGCTACGGGAGCGTCGCCCTGACGGGCTGGGAGGTCGTCTGTGTCGACGGCTTGAGCCGGGAGAAGGTGGTAGGGCTGGCGCGGCTCCACTCCACGTGCTCGGTCGAGTCATGGGTCGCCCAGAACTCCCGCTCCGCGTCCTCCGACTCAAACTTCGGGATCGGCTTCAAATTTTTGCGCTCGGGCATACTATAGAAACTCTACCCGGCCCTTCATCTCCTCAGCCGTCAAAGCCTCGTAGATAAGGATCAGGCTGCGGATGAGGTCCCCGACCGAGCGGGAGGTACGGTGGGAGTAGGCCACGCCCCAGTGGTCAGTAGTTTGACTGGCAATCCGAAGGAAGTCCGCGTCATGCGTCACGATGACTCGCCGAGTCACGCGGGCAAACTGCAAGTGGTCCTCATCGGCCCGAGTGCGTAGTCCGGCACCAGATGTTGTCGTGACATCGGCGCCGTGACGGCGAAGGGCGTGAGCGACAGAGGGATTTACGTGTTCGTCGAGATGGAAGCGAACCCGTTCAGCCACGGCTGAGGGCCTTCAGCTTCTCCTGCAGGGGGGACGGGTTGTTCCGCCTGAATGCCTCAGCGAAGGCAACGTCATCGTCGATCGAGCGGTCGACTTCCTGCTGATGGTCGTAGTAGTAGGCCATGGCCGCGTAGAGCGCCGCCAAAGCGAGATCGTACTGTCCTGCAATCTCCTCCAAGGCCTGGCCCAGCCGGAGATGCATCAGGACAACATCAGCTACGGTGATTCGAGTACCAGAGATCCGTGGCTTTCCGCCACGCATCCCGGGAGTGGCTTCAATATGACGATCCAAGGCGATTTCCATGTCGGGTCTCCTGCGGCCAGTATAGAACCCCACCTCGGCCCTGTCACTTCGCGTTCCTGCGTTGGCCGACAGCTCTGCGGCCTTCCATGGGCCAAGCATAGACCGGAGAAGGCCAAGCTCTTCCATCCCCCGACGGGGCGGTTCCCACGCGCCAGGGTGCCGCAACCTTGCCGGAGATGCCGCATCCTGAGCATCGATGACGCAACATAAGGATAGATTGCGGCATCGATGACTATGTTGCGGCGTCGATGCTTAGGGCGCGGCATCTAAGAATACGATGCGGCATCTATCCAGCGATGATGCAACCTATTCATAGATGACGCAACCTGTCGGCGTATGACGCAACCTATCCTTAGATGCCGCGACATAAGGATCGATGACGCAACATATCGGGCGATGCCGCAACCTAAGCATCGATAAGCCATCCGAAGGATGTTTTTGGTCTCTCCGGCGTATTTGCCGCAACCGATCCGCCGGCCAGCCAGCCTCCAAGTACCCGCCGTGTTCTTCGCGGAGCGGCCGGATGGTCAGCTTCTCCAGCGTCTTTGGCTGGAGAAAGGTTGATCCGCCCCTCTTTCTCCTCCCCCCACCGCAACAAATCCCACCTCCCCCTCGTAAACTGTATGGCAGGCGTAGTACACTGTTCTACAGGAGATCCGCAAGGAGCCTCAGGACGCGGCGGCCTTTGGCCGTCTAAAGCGGGAGCTTTGTTTCGATGATCGAGTTGGAGGGGATCGCCAAGACATATGCGGACGGGTTCGAGGCCCTGAAGGGGGTCTCCATCCAACTCGACCGCGGCATGTTCGGACTGCTGGGGCCCAACGGCGCCGGCAAGACGACGTTCCTCTCCATTCTCGTGCTCGCCCTGGAGCCCTCGTCGGGACGGCGGGTCTATGACGGGCTGGACGCGGCGTCGCGGCGGACGCGGGCGGAGATCCGGCGGCGGATCGGCTTCCTGCCCCAGGACTACCACCCCATCGGCCATCTCACCGGCCGCGAGTACCTGAATCACTGCGCCCGGCTGCGCGAGGTGCCCCTCGGCCGCGCCGCCCTGCGCCGCCGGATCGCCGAGCTGCTGGAGGGCGTCGGCCTGGAGCGGGCGGCGGACCGCCGGTCCGGCGAGTACTCGGGGGGCATGCGGCGCCGGCTGGGGATCGCCCAGGCGCTCATCCACTCACCGCGCCTGCTGGTGGTGGACGAGCCCACGGCCGGGCTCGACCCGGAGGAGCGCATCCGCTTCCGCATGCTGGTCACCGCCGCCGCGACGGACATGACGGTGCTCCTCTCCACCCACATCGTGGAAGACGTGGAGGCCACCTGCCCGCGCCTGGGAGTGATCGGCCGCGGCCGGCTGCTCTTCGACGGCGCCCCCACGGAGCTGCTGCGGCGGGCCAACGGACGCCTCTGGCAGATGCCGGCGGACTCTCCGCTGCCCGAGGGAGCCATCGAGGTCACCCGCCGGGCGGACCGCGAGGGCGGCGTCGAGCGGATCATCTATAAGGATGGCGGATTGACTGGTGAGATTCCCGGCGCGGTGCCGCGCCCTCCCACCTTGGAGGAGTCCTACGGCGCGTTCCTCGCCCTGCAAGGCATCGAGGCCGCCCCCGCGGATCTGCCGGAGGGCGGGACGTGAAGCTCACCGGAATCACCGCGGCGTTCATCGCCCACGAGATCCGCACGCAGTGGCGGTCGCTGCGCTTCCGGGTGCTGGCCGCGGCCTACGTTCTGGCCGGCGGATTCCCGGCGGGGCTGCTCTACGCCCGGCATCACAGCGCCAAGCTCGCGGTGGGCGGCGCCACCTACGCCGCCGAGGTCTTCTTCCTGCTGCCGGTGTTCACCGCCGTCATCTCCCTGCTGATTTCGGTCGACGCCGTGACCCGCGAGCAGGATGAAGGCTCCTGGTCGTCCGTGTCGCTCGCGGGGATGTCGAGCGCCGGCTACCTGCTGCGCCGCTGGCTGGCCCTTCAGGCCGTGCTGCTGCCCCTGACGGCGGTGCCGGTCGCCATCGCCGGCATCGCCGCCGCCGCGGCCCTCGGTCCCGGCGCCGTCACCTGGAGCCCGCTGCTCGGGCCGTGGCTGATGCACGTGGTCCCCATCGCCCTCGCTCACTCGGCCCTGGGGCTGGGACTGGGGACGATCGCCGGCGGCATGATCAACGCCGTCCTGCTGGGCGGAGTGGTGCTCTGGCTCGTCCCCACCCTGATCAACAGCGTGCTCGCGCACTTCGGAATCCACTTTTGGGGCGGCTGGCTGGAGACCGGCTGGTTCTCGCTCGCGGTGCGGCGCATCGCGACCCCCTACAGCGCGGCGGACCCTTGGCCGCCCTTCCCCCAGGAGATGAGCGAATCCCCCTGGGACTGGCGGGTCGCCGCCGAGCAGTACCTATCTCTGGCGGCGCTGCCGATGGCCTTGTCCGTCGCGACGCTGGGGTTCGCCGTGCGCCATCTGCGCCGCACCCGGCCGGACGTGCGGCCCTTGCGCATCGGGCCCGGCCACCCGCTGCGCAACTTCCTGTTGGTCGTGGCCCGCCTGCGCGAGCGCTACACCGCCGACCCGCGGCCCTCGCGCTCGGATCTGCTGGCACTCGGCGCGGCGCTGCTGCTCGCGTTGGGAGCCCTGGCCCTGCTCGTGGAGCGCGCCGAGCACTACCAGCGCCTCGGCGAGGCGCGCTTCGCGATGGAAACCTCGGGCGGGCCGGACCCCACGCCGAACGACGTCGTGCCCGGCCGCTGGCGGGTGGAGGGGACGCTGGGGCCGGACCGAGGGGTCGACCTCACGGTGACGGCGGAAATGCTCAACCACGGTACCGTGCCCCGGGGGCACCTGGCGTTCACGCTGAACTCGCACGTCCGGGTGGAGACGGTGGCGGCGAGGGAGGGGACGCTCCGTATCTCCCGGCATTGGAACCGCCTCTCGGTGGAGCTCTCTCCCCCCATTCCTCCGGGCGGCTCCCGGGAGATGCGATTCCGTCTGCGGGGCGAGCCCGCCGAGGATCGAATGTTCAGCAGCGGCATGGCCTACTGGGGTTTCCACAAGACCTTCGGCGACCATCTGCACGCGAAGTTTCCCCGCGATCTCGCGGATCTCTCCCAGGCTTACCAGGTGCCGGCGCTCTCGCCGCGGCGCATCGACCTTCAGGCCGTGGACCTGACGCCGGTCCCCCGCTATCAAACCTGGAAGCTGTACAAGGACGAGGAGATGCCGAGCCTTCTCCGGATGCCGGAGGAGGTCTTCTTTCCCATCGCCGAGGTGTCGCTCGACCTCGCCGCGCCGCCGGGATTCCTGGTGGCGGACCCCTGCGGAGGCCTGGTCTCCCCGTCGCATCCCGGAAGGTTATCGAGCCACTGCCGGCTGGCGGTGGCGGACCTGACGGTGGCCGGCGGCCACTACCTGGAGCTGCCCCGCCCGGGCGGGACCGGCGCCACGGTGGCGGTGCTCCCCTTCCACGCGGCGCTGGGCGAGCTCCATCTCGGGTTCCTCGCCAACGGCACGAGCCGGCTGGACGAGGCCTGGCCCGGCCTGGGAGACCTCCGGCAGACCGTCGTGCTGGAGTGGCCGAGCGGCGACGCGTTCGGCCTCGACGCGGGCATCGCCGCCTACTCCAACCGCTGGGCGGACCCCGGCCGCGCCCATATTACGGTGCAGGGGGAGCTGGTGCGGATGACCGAGCTGGACATGATCCGGAACCAGACCCTCAATCCGGACACGCTGGTGGCCGAGCTGGTGGCCGGACGCCTGGCCCGCCGCCGGCCCGCCGCGCCGGACGACGCCCAACTGGTGCGCATGCTGCTGCGTAACCTGGTGCTCCAGCGGATGGGGAAGGTGCCGGACGGCGGCGCCGTGGTAATGGGCGTCCGCACCGGCACGGAGGCCATGCTCAGCATTCCGCCTCCCGAGCATTCCTACTCGATGAGCTATTGGAACAACCGCTTCCCCGCCCTGGTGACGGCGCTGCGCTACCGCATGGGCGAGGAGGCCCTGCGCGGCGCCGTCGAGGACGTCCTCTCGCGCACCGACGCCAAGCCGCTCACCCGCCAGGAGCTCTACGCGGCGATCGAGAAACACAGCGAGGCGCCGATCGGCCGCATGATCCAGGACTTCCTCGTCGAGGGCTACCTGCCGCAACCCATCCTGGAGGGCGTCGAGTTCCACCATTCCGGTGAGGGCTGGCGGGTGACCGGGCGGATGCGCAACCAGACCCAGGGCGAGGCGCTCTGCAAGATTGTCCTCTCGACCGACCTGGGCCGGCTGCAGACGACCGCCCTCGCGGACGGCAAGCAGCCGGGCGACTTCTCCTTCTCGACGCCTCGCCGGCCGCAGGCCGTGCTGCTCGATCCCGACCGCGAATGCCACCGCCTGGTCCGCAGCGCCGGGGGGGACCGGGTGTTCTTCACTGGAACCGAACGATGAGGGACCTCCTGCGCTCCCTTCACCTCTCTCTCGACCTGCTCCTGGGCCGGCGGCTCCTGCTGTTCGCCCTGCTCGACGGCCTCGTGCTCCTGCTCACGGCGATGTCGATGTTCCTCGAGTCCAATGGCGACGCGGGGGCCGTCTTTCGCTACGTCTTCCTCACCCCCGCGGTGCTGCTGGGGCTGCCGGCCCTCTCGGGGATGGTGGACCTGGAGCGCCGGGCCGGCTGCCTCGACCTCGCTCTCGCGGCCCCGTCGGCCGAGGCCTACTTCGTGCGCCGGGCGGCGGCCGTCTGCGTCGTCATCGCCATCCAGGGCGAGCTGATCATGGGCTTCTCCTGGTTGAGCTCCGATCAGTCCTTCCCGCTCCTCGCGCCCGGTCTCCAGATCCTGGCGGCGAGCGCCTTCCTCGGGGCCGTCTCGCTGTTCTGGGCGGTACGGCTGCGTACGGCGGGCGGCGTGTGGCTGGCCTCGGCCATCACCCTTGCGGCAATGGGCGAATGGTTCTTTTTCGACCCCATCCCCGATCGCCTGCACGTCGCCGCCGGCAAGTTCCTGCCGGGCGCCGAGGCGGCGGTCCCCTGGCTGCGCAGCCTCGCCGTGCTGGCGACCGGCTCGCTCCTCTTCTTTCTCTATGCCCGCCGGCGCCTGCGCCGGCCGGAGCTGATGATTTCGTGAGGAATGCAAAATGAACGACTCTGCTGTTTCAGATTGGCCGACGCCGTCGTCTCCGCGCCCCAGCAGTCTTGCTTGTCTCCCTCTTCTCCTGGGGAGGGGGGCGGGGCGGTCGGGACACGAGGACCGCCGGCTTCCAAAAAATGTAGAGACGCCCCGTTTCGGGGGGAACCCCCGATGGGGGCGTCTCCGGATCGGCGACTGCGGCCCCATAGGAACGGATCGTTTCGACGGCACCCTGTCCGGCCCAGGGTGGCCTTGTGCCCGCGAAACCGGCTTCGAAAATCGGGACGGTGCCTCCGCCTCGGAGACGCCCCCATCCGGGGTCCCCCCGGAAACGGGGCGTCTCTACATTTCCGGCGCATCATCCTGGCAGGCCGGGGTGATGAGGGTCTTGGGCGGAGGGGGGAGGCTTCTTCTCCTCCTGCTCCTCGCCGCCTGCACCCAGACCGCCGAGATGCCGGAGGAGGCGGTCGCGCTGCCGGTGAAGGTCGAACGGGCGGCGCGGGTTTCGTTCCAGCCCACCCTCACCCTGCTAGGGGTCGTGCGCCCGTCCGGCGAGGCGCAGGTGGTGATCCCCGTCGCCGGCCGGCTCCACTACCCGGACCGCTTCCGGGGCGGCCTCTCCTCGGGCCTCCAGGTGCGCGCCGGCGAGGTGCTGGCGCGGATCGACAATCAGGACGCCGAGCAGTCGCTCGCCGAGGCCCGGCTGCGGCAGGAGGCGTCGAGCAAGGAGCTGGCCCGCTACCAGAGGGCGTTCGACAGCGGCGTCGTCTCGGCGGCGATCCTCGCGCAGTACAAGGCCCAGGCCGATCTCGACGCGCAGAAGATGACCTCCGCCCGGGAGAAGCGGTCGAGCCTCGACCTGCGCTCGCCCGTCTCCGGCTGGCTGCTGGTGGAGAAGCGCCTGCCCGCCGAGGGCGAGGTGCAGATCGGCACCGTCCTCGCGCGCATCGCCGCCGGGGGGCCGCCCAAGGTAGAGGCGCGGGCGGCGGCGGGCGACCGAGCGAGGTTGCGGGAAGGGCTCACCGTGCGCTTCGCCCTCTCGGGTGTGCCCGGAGTGGCCGGCCGCGGCGTGATCCGCGAGATCGCGCCGATGGTCGACGCCGGGGGCACGGTGGCGGTGGTGGCCGAGGTGACGGAGGGCACGGGCCTGCCGGCGCCCGGCGAGGGGGTCGAGGTGATGGTGGAGCTCGACCCCCGCGAGCAGAGCTTGACCGTGCCCGAGGAGGCGCTGGTGATGTCCGAGGCGGGCGCCGCCGTCTACGTGGACCAGGGCGGTGTGGCCCGCCGCAAGCCGGTGACGACGGGCGGCCGGGCGGCGGGACGGGTCGAGGTGACGGGCGGCCTCGCGCCGGGCGACAAAGTGGTGGTGGACGGCGCCGCCCTGCTCTCGGAAGGCGCGAAGGTGACGCCGATCGAGGAGCCGGCCAAGCCGGGCACCACGCCGGGCGAAACGCCTGCCAGCACGCCGGGTAAAGCGCCGGAGAAAGGGCGGTGATCCGCCGCGCCATCGAGCGGCCGGTCTCGACGCTGCTCGGCGCCCTGACGGTGGTGGTGCTCGGCGTCTTCTCGCTGCTGCGGCTGCCCGTCTCGCTGCTGCCGGCGCTGGAGCGGCCGAGCCTGACGATCACCGCCACGGCTCCGGGAAGCGCCCGCGAGCAGGTGCTGGAGACCGTGACCCGGCCGCTGGAGCAGCGCCTCGCCGCCCTCTCCGGCGTCACCTCGGTACGCTCGACGACCGGCGACGGGTATGCCCGGGTGCGCATCGAGAGCGAGTGGCAGACGGACGCGGACCGCCTGCGGATCGAGGCCGAGCGGCGGCTCGCCGGGCTGGAGGCGCCGGGCGCCACGCTGGCCGTGGAGCTGGCGGCGGGCGATCCGGAGCCCATCGTCGAGGTGGCCGTCTTCGGCGGCTCGGGTACCAGCCGCGCCGCCTTCACCCGCGAGGTGCTGGCGCCGGAGCTGGCCCGCCTGGAAGGCGCGGGGAAGATCGAGACCCTGGGTCTATCGCCGCTCCACCCGGTCGTGCGCCCGCACGCCGCCGCCCTCGCCGCCCGGGGCTTGAGCGCCGCCGACCTCGTGGCCCGGCTGAAATCCGTGGGCGCCGCCGTCGCCGCCGGCCGCGCGCGCGCCGGGGCCGTCGTCCGCCCGCTGCTGGTGCGGGAGGACGCCGCCTCGCTCGACGCCCTGCGCGCCCTGCGCATCGCGGGTCCCCGGGGCGAGAGCGTGCTCGGCGACGTGGCTGACGTGGGGCTGGAGGAGGTGCGGGACGATTCCTTCTTCCGCCTCGACGGCAAGGAAGGGACGCTGGTGCGGGTGTTCCGCGCTCCGGAGGCGAACGCCGTGGCCCTCGCCGCCCACGTTCGCGAGCGGGTGACGGCGCTCTCCCGCCGCGCCGGCTCGGGATTGAAGATCGAGATGGCCGCGGACCGCAGCTCCGAGGTCGTCGCCGCGCTCAAGGAGCTGGGCATCGCGGCCCTCCTCGGCCTGGTCCTGGGAGTTGGCGTGCTGCGCTTCCTGCTCGGCCGCTGGCGGCCCACAGTCGCCCTGTCGGTCGCCGTGCCCGCCTCGCTGCTCGCCGCCTTCTCGGGCTTCTACCTCGCGGGATTGTCGCTCGACGTCGTCTCGCTCGCCGGGCTCGCCCTCGCGGCCGGCATGCTGGTGGACAGCTCGATCGTGGTGCTGGAAGCGATCGAGACGGCCCGCTCACGCGGCGAGGAGAACCCCGAAGTGGCGGGCGCCAAGCAGATCGCCATGCCGGTGATCGCGGGCTTCCTCGCCACGGCGGTGGTCTTCCTGCCCCTCATCTATCTGAAAGGTCTGGCGAGGGCCTTCTTCGGCGCCCAGGCCTTCGCCATCGTCGCCTCCCTTGCCGCCTCACTGCTCTTCTCGCTCACCGTCACCCCAGTGCTCGCCCGCAGTCGTCGCGGGTCTCCCTCTTCTCCCGGTGAGGGGGGTGGCGAGGGGGCGGGAGAAGAGGGCCGGGGTGATGAGGGTCTTGGGAGGGGGCGGTCGCCGGGGAAGACAACGTACCTGCGGCTGCTGGACCGAGTCCTCTCCCGGCGTTCCGCGGCGGGGATGGCTGTCCTGGCCGGCGTCGCCGTGGCAAGCCTGACCCTCCTCGCGCTCGGCCTGCTTCCCCGCGAGCTGGTGCCGCAGGCCACGACCCGCGACGTCGTGGTGCGCTACCGGCTGGACCGGGATCTCACCCCCGAGGCCTCGCGCCGGCAGGGTCAGGCCGTCGAAGCCAGAACCGCCGCGAGCCTCGCGGGTCTGCCCGCCAGTCGTCTCGCCGTCCAGCTCCCGGGAGCCACCGACGCGGCGGCGGGCAGCGATGTGGACCGCGAGGAGACGGGGCGGATCGAGCTGCGATTCGCGAATCCCCAGGCCGCCGCTCAAGGGCGGAGACGGCTCCAGACTTCCCTCGCCCGCCTGCCCGGCGTCGAGGTGTGGGTGGAGCCCCGGACCAGCGCCTTCGTGGAGGCGATCGAACGCACGGGCCGGCGCCTGGAAGTGGTGGCTTCCGCCGCCACGCCGGACCGCGCGGCGGCCCTCGCCGGACGGACGTCCGAGCGCCTGCGCCAAGCCGGGCTGCGCGAGTCCGGCAGCCGGCGCGACGGCCCGACCCCCGCCGTGCTCCTGGCCTGGGACGTTCCCCGTCTGGCGGCCCTGACGGTCACCGGCGCCGGCCGCGACGGGCTGGAGGAGCAGGTGCGCCAGGGGCTCGGCGATCAGACCGCCGGCCGAGTGAAGATGGACGGCGTCGAGCCCGAGGTCCTGGTTCACCCTACCGAGCCGCAGGACCCGGCGCTGATTCCCGTGACGGCCGGCAACGGGGGCGTCGTCCCCCTCGGCGCCGTGGCCCGGCTCGCCGCCGGCTCGCGGCCCCCGGCCCTGGAGCGGGAGGGGGGCATCCCCGCCGTGCGCCGCTCCTACGAAGGGCTGGGGCGGCGGGACCCGGGCGCGCTGCTGGCCGGTCTCGCCAAGTCGGCGGACGAGGAGGTCGCGCCGGCCGGCCAGGCCCTGGAGCTGCGCCGCGCCTTCGGCCAGCTCCGCCTCGCCCTGGCGCTCTCTCTCATCCTCGTCTTCCTCACCGTGGCGGCGCTCTACGAGTCGCTCGTCACGCCGCTGGTGGTGATGAGCACCGTGCCCGTGGCCCTCGGCGGCGCCCTCGGCCTGCTGGCGTTGGCCGGGCAGTCGCTCAACATCCTCTCCTTCCTGGGGCTCATCCTCCTGGCGGGCATCGTGGTCAACAACGCCATCGTCCTCGTCCACCGCGTCGAGGACCACCGGCGGGCCGGCCGCGAGATGGACGCGGCCATCCGCCTCGCGGGCGCCGAGCGCTACCGGCCCATCCTGATGACGACGCTCGCCACCATCGCCGGCATGCTCCCCCTGGCCCTCCTCGGCGGCGAGGGCGTCGAGCTGCGCCGCGCCCTGGCCCTCGCCGTGATCGGCGGCATGACGACGGCGGTGTGGGCGTCGCTGCTGCTGGTGCCGGTGCTCTACCGGTTCGCGCATCTCAGGCGGGGCCGATGAAACCGGGTATGGATCGCCCGATGGGGCGGCTGATCGTCACCCTGGCGCTGCTGGTGCTGGGAGGAGTGGCCCTTTCGCGCCTGCCCCTGGACTACCTGCCGCAGCAGAGCTTCCCGGAGCTGACCGTGGGCTTCCGCCTGGGAGAGGAGCGGGACCCGGGCGAGGTGGCCCGAGATTGGGTCGAGCCCATCGAGAGCGCCGTCCGGTCGCTGGGCGAGGTGCGGGGCCTGGCCGGCGAGGTGCGGACGGACGGCGCCGATCTGACCGTGCGCTTCGCCCCGGGAACGGACCCCGAACGCAAGGCCGCACGGCTGGATTCGGAGCTGGTGAGGCTGCGCAGCCAGTTGACCGCGGCGTCCGAGGGCTCGTCGCTGTGGGTGGACCCCGCGGCGGAGCAGAACGGCGATTTCCTGGCCCTCGTCTGGCTGGCCGGCGCCCGGGAGGACGCGGACGCCCGGGCCGCGGCCGAGGTGCTGCGCGTCGTGCCGGGTGTGCGCACCGTGGAGCTCATCGGCGCGCGCGACGAAGAGCTGCGGATCGAGCTGGCCGGCGGCGCGACCGATCCCTGGGGGACGGCCGGCACGGTGCTGGACGAGGCCCGGCGATGGCTGCGGGTACCCTCCCTGGGCTGGAGCCAGACCGGAGGAACCTCCCGGGATCGCCGGGTTCCGGTCCTGGCCGTGGCCCGCCCCGAGCTGGCGGCTCTGCCGGTGCCGGTGGAGGGCGCCGCCGTCCCCCTCGGAACGGCCGCCACAATTCACGACGGGCGCAAGCCGCCCCGCGACGAAGTGCGCCTCCGGGGAAAGCCGGCCCGCGCCCTCTACGTCTACCGCACGCACGACGCGGGTCCGCTGACGGTGGACCGCGCCCTGCGCCGGAAGCTCGGGTCCCTGCCGGGAGGCGTGCGAGGCGAGATCGGCTGGAGCGACGCCGATCCCCTGCGCGACCTGATCCTGCGCCTGGCCCTCGCCGGTCTCCTGGCCGTGATTCTCGGCGCCGCCGTGGGAGCCTGGAGATCGGGACTCTGGGGAGCGCTCGCCCTCGGGCTCGCCGTTCCCGCCGTGGTCGCCGCCGCGGCCAACGCCTTCCTGCTGGCCGGCGTGCCGCTCGACGTCACCACCCTCGCCGCCTTAGGCCTCGCCGCGGCCAGCCTCCTCCCCCTCGCCGCCCTGCGCCTGACGAGGCGGGACGGCTTCTGGGTCTGGGCCGTCACCGCCCTCGCCGCCGCTGCGGCGGTACCGATCGCCGTCGCCCTAGCGAGCGCCGAATTGGGGCCGCTGCTGGCGGAGCCTGCGAAGGCGCTGCTGCTGGCGGTCCTGGCCGGAGTCCTCGCCCTATCTCTCCTACCAGGCGCCAACGCCTCCATCACGACGAATTCACCCCCCCAATGTAGAGACGCCCCGCGGGGTACCCCGTGGGGCGTCTCCGATGCGGGGACGCCGGCCCACAACACAATCACATCCCCCCGGGGCGACGTCCTCGATCCTGGGGCTTCATCGCCGCCGCGGAGACGCCCCGCGGGGTTCCCCACGGGGCGTCTCTACAATGAAAAACGTTCTGCCGGTGTAACCAAAGTCATCCGCGCCGCCCTGCGCGATCCGGGCACCGTCCTGCTCGCCGCGGCCACGGCGGCCCTCCTCTCCTTCACCCTGTTCGGAGCCGCGCTGGCGCCGCGGCCGGGGAACCTGCGGCCGGACCAGGCGAACCTCTCGCTCCTCCTGCGCCTGCCGCCCGGCACCACCCTCGACGAGACGATCCACCGCATGGAGAAAGCCGAGGCCCTCCTCGCCAAGGCTCCCGAGGTGGAGCGCTACTGGAGCTACTCGACGCCCGGCATGGCCCGGGTCGTGGCCGAGCTCAAGTCCAGCGCCCGGGATGCCGATCACCGGGCGACGCTGGCTACCCGTCTCCGCTACGAGATGGGCGGCGGGGGAGCTCTGGAAATCCTCCAGGGTGCACGGTCCGCTTCCTCCACCACGGGCGGCGCCGGTTTCCTCGCCGACCTCGAAGAGAAGGCGGAGACGGACGAGCACGCCACGGCCTACCGCCTCGTGCTGCGGGGCGCCGACCTCGCCGCCGTGCGAGGTGGATACGACCGCCTGCTGGAGCGCCTGGACAGCCTCAAGGTGCGGCGCTTCTGGATCTCGGGCTGGGGCGAGCCGGCGGTCCACCTCGTCCTGCGGCCCCGCGCCGGCACCACCACGACGGAGTCCGCCGCCCTCGCCGGCCGGCTGCGGCGGCAGAGCGCGCCGCCGCCCGCCGTCAACCTGCCGCCGGCCCTTCCCGGCGGACCGGATCGCACCCTCACCGTCGTCCCCGCCGGCGCGCCCCTGGACGCCGACCGCGCCGTGCCACAGCTCGCGGCCCTGCTCAACACGCCCATGCCGCTGGACGGCCGGGTGGTGCTGCCCTCCGCCCTGCTCGCCCCCTCCGAAGAGGTGCTCTATCCGCGGGTGAAGCGGCAGTCCGGCCGCTTCGTGGTGCCGGTGGACGTCCAGATCCTGCTCAGCAGCGAGGAGGTGCGCAAGACGTTCCGCAAGAGCATCGACGTCAGCCTGGGCCAGCTTCCCCTGCCGCCCGGCTGCGATCTCGAGCGCCCGAACCTCGGCGCCGACTTCCTGCGCAAAGACCGCCTGCGGATGATCGCCCTCGCCCTCTCCGTCCCCCTCCTGCTCTTCGCCGTCGCGGCCTGCCGGCTGGGCTCGCTGCTGCGGGGCGTCACGGCCCTGGTTCCCCTCGCACTGGGGCTGGTCACCGCGCTGCCCCTGATCGCGACGGGCATCCGCCGGATTGACGAGCTGACCGTCTTCACCCTCGCCGCGGGCCTGGCACTCGCCCTTCCCGCCGTCGCCGAGGTGGCCGCCGCCGCGTCGGACCGTGGGGGCCGCCTCTATCGCGACCTGCGCCGGCAGGTTCCCTGGCTCGCCGTGGGAGCTCCGGTCGTGGCCGTGATCCTGGCGGCGGCCACCCTGGGAGCGGAGCCCGCCTCCCATCCGTGGTCCGTGCCCCTGCGCGCGGCGGCGGTGGCGGCGGGCACCGCGCTCGCCAGCTCCGCGCTCCTGGTGCCGGCCCTCCTCCTCGCCGGCACGCGCTGGCGCCAGCGCGATCCGGAGGAGGAGAAGCGGCGGCGGAATCCCCCCGTCTGGAGCGAGCCGGGAGATCCGGTGCTGGAGGTGCGGAGCCTGACCAAGATCTACGGAGGCGGGAAACGTGGACAATTCCGAGCGCTGGCGGCCGTGGACTTCACTCTGACGCCGGGCATCGTCGGCCTGCTCGGGCCGAACGGCGCGGGTAAGACGACGCTCCTGCGCATCCTCACCGGCCTGCTGGAGCCCACGCGAGGCTCGGTGCGTTATCGCGGCGTCCCCATCACCTCCACGAACCTTGCGGCCTACCGACGGCGGATCGGCTTCCTCCCCCAGGAGTTCAACGCCTACCCCGGCTTCACCGCCGAGCAGTTCCTCGATCACTGGGCCATCGAAAGGGGGATGGACGACCCGAAAGCGCGCCGCGCCGAGATCGAGAAGCTCCTAGCCGCCGTGGGCCTCGCCGAGCACGCCCGGCGCAAGGTGCGGGACTTCTCCGGAGGCATGCGCCAAAGGGTGGGAATCGCGCGAGCCCTCCTGGGATCGCCCCCAATCCTCGTCGTGGACGAGCCCACGACGGGCCTCGACGTCGAATCGCGCAGCCGCTTCCGCCAGATCCTCCTGGAGCAGGCCGGCGAACGCATCGTCGTCTTCTCCACCCACATCGCGAGCGACATCGAAGCCGCCGCCCGCCGCATCCTACTCCTTCACAGGGGCCGCCTGCGCTTCGACGGCACCCCCGAGGACCTAGTGGCGAGAGCCCACGGCCGGGTCTTCCGAGCCCTCGTCGCCGACGCCGACCTCCTCACCTTCGGTCAGCGCTACCGCACGACCTCCAGGGTGCGGGTCTTGGAAGGAATCCAGGTCCGAGCGATTGCCAAGCCGGGAGAGGAGCCGGCTGGAGAGATCGTGGAGCCCAATCTGGAGGAGGCGTATCTGGCGGAGGTGGATCGGGCGGACGCGGGATAGAGGGCGGCATGATCCTCGCCGATCCGGGGTCTTCGGGGCCGAGGTCAACGATTGCCAATTATTCGACGGAATGCCGCCAGATTTTGACAGCCCAGGCCCGGGAAGCGCTTTCAAATCCTTTGTTTTCAATGGGACCGGCCCCGGTACGAGGATTGCTATATTCCTACGGCATTGCGTTTTACCGCAAATTCTCTGGTTGGGTTTTCTTTCAGGCCGTCAGGTGAGGTTGGCACCTGTCGGCCACTCTTCGTCTTGGCGCGGATGGTGCGACGACACCGCCAGGGAGCCCTAGAGGCTCGCCGCGGAATCGGGGTCCCGGTTCACTGCCTGGAGTTAAGGCAGGAGGTGGATCGGGCGGACGCTACTTAGGCTGCCAGCGCGGCGCACATCCGACACCGCTGCACTGCACCCTCGTGCTGGTCTGGCCGCTGCCGTCCGGATTCATGGTCCACACCTCGGCATAGGCGTTGGGGTCGGACTGCTTCATTCCGTTGACGTCGTACTCGAAGGTGATTTTCTTTCCATCGCTGGACCAATTCGTGTCGCCGGCTTCATAGGGCACTTCGAAGTGGGTGAGCTGCTGTTGCTGGCTGCCGTCCGCGTTCATCGAGAAGATGTTGAGCTTGTTGCCGCCCTCGCGATCCGATCCAAACGTGATTCGGGTTCCATCCGGAGACCACACGGGGTCACCATTGTTCGCCGCGCCGGTGAGCTGCCGGAGGTGGGTGCCGTCGGCATTCATCACGTAGATTTCCAGCTCGCTGCCGTTCATCAGGCTCATGAACACCAGTTGATCGTTGACGGACCACCTGGGCTCGACGCTGAAGACGGTATTCGCCAGGACGGCGTGATCGCCGGTACCGTCCGCGTTCATGATCCGAATATCGGTCAGAGGTGGCATGTCGGGCTGAGGAGCCGCGTGCAGTCTTGCGTAGACGATCTTTCTGCCGTCGGGAGACCAGCTCGGAGTGACGTCGAACCCCGGCGTCGGCGAGAGGCGCTGCTGGCCGGTGCCGTCCGCGTTGATCACGTAGATCGCGGCGCCGTTGAAAGCACGCTGATAGACGAGACGCCTCCCGTCGGGAGACCACGAGGGATAATCCTCCGCTTCCTCGTCGTGGGTGAGCCGGGTCGGGTTGGAGCCCACGCCCGAGGCGTCGACATTCATGAGGTAGATCCGATTGATAGAGCTCTGCCGGCTCACGAACGCCATCCGGCCCGCCGTCCCCGGCCCAGAGCCGCAGGGCAGCGCCGAAGTATCCTGAACCGGCGCGGCGGCGGTGAGGTCCTGATTCCTGTAGACCACCGATCCGCCGGTTTGGGTGTCGGTCACCGTCACGGTCAGGCCGACGTTCGTGGCGGCGGAGTAAAAGACCCAGAACTTCTGATTGAGCGCACAGGCGTCGATCACCTTGATCAGCATCTCCGGATTATCGGCGCCGAAGAACCAGAAGAGACCCCCGTGAGTCACTCCAAGGCGATCGAGAGCCATGGCATGGCCATCTCCCGAAAGGCCGCCGCCCTGCGTGGTCTGATAGTGAACCTTGACCTCGAAGCGGCCGTCCCCGGCCTGATCGTCGATGCACAGCGTCGTGGCGCCGGGAGCACAGGGCCCGGCGGCTGCGCTCGGGGCGGCCCCCCAGACGCCGAGCATTACCAGGATCGAAACCAGTCCCACCCACCGCCCGTGAAGCTGTCGTCTCATCGCCGCATCTCCCCGTGCCTCAGTCTGCCGATGTCCCGCGTCCTTCATCTGTTAGTGGCCGTGGAGGCGGAGTCATATGACAGCCATGCCTTCAATCCCAGGGCTTGCGGCCTGGGCCATGAGTCTGCCGGCGCTTTTTCCGCGGGCTCGAAGCACGCCCCCGAATCCGAATCAAACTGTGCAGTAACTAGTCCTTGTGCGAAGATTGGGCTACCAGAGGGTGATCGGCAAGGTTGCGGTCGTACCTTTTGGGGGAGAGCATTTCAGGAATGCAAAGGGTCAATATCGTCTATTGGGAAGAAGACGGAGCCTGGCTCGGGTATCTCCAGGAGTATCCCGACTACTGGACCCAGGGGGAGACCCTCGAGGATCTCCAGGAACATCTGCGCGATCTCTCTGGCGGTTCCGCTTTGATGGGACGACCGTCGAACGAGACCCGAGCCGGCGAAAATCTCGCCAGCTCGCGGACGGCTCTATCGAGTGCTTCGGAGCCTATTTCTCGATCTTGATCAGCTCGACGTCGAAGACCAGCATGCCCTGCGGCCTGTCCGGCTTCCCATCGTAGGCGAGCTTGCCGGGAATCCAGAGGCGGCGGGTCTCGCCTTCCACCATGAGCTGGACGCCTTCACTCCAGCCGGCGATGACCCGGTTGAGGGGGAAGGAGATCGGAGTGCCGCGGACGACGGAGGAGTCGAACATCTTGCCGTCGGTCGTCCAGCCGGAGTAGTGGACCTTGACCGTGTCGGTGAGCGTCGGATGGACGGTTCCCGTGCCGGGTTTGAGGACCTTGGACGCCAAACCCGAAGCGGTGGTCTGGGCGTCTGCAGGGGGTGCGGCGACGTCGGCCGGAGCCGGGATCGTCTTGGGAGCCGCCGGCTTGGCCGCGGCGTGTTTGGCGGGAGGGGCGGCCTGAACGGCAGCGCTGACGCCCGCGAGGGCGAGGACGAGGGTGGCGGTGGAAAGGATTCGATGGGTTCTCATGGCGGGAACGCTATCGCGTCCGCGCCCGTGGCGCCAACCCTGGTTGTGGTACAAACGGACATGGACAAAAAAGCCTTGAAGCGAGAGTACAAGGAAACCGCTCGTCCCATGGGGGTGTATCAGGTTCGGAACACCGTCACCGGCAAATTGCTGATTGGGACGAGCGTCGATCTACCCTCCATACTCAACCGGTTGCGGATCCAGTTGCGCATGCGCTCCCACAGCAACCGAGCTCTCCAGCAGGACTTGAACGATCTCGGTCCAGAGGCCTTCGAACTCGAGATTCTCGACACCCTTCCGGCCTCCGACCGGCCCAACTACGATCCGTCGGATGACCTTCGGACGCTTGAGGCGCTCTGGCTCGAGAAGCTGTCGCCGTTCGGGGACCGGGGGTACAACGCCAAGCCCAAGGGTACGGATTAGGGAAACAGATCGTCTTGGGGGCCTCTCGATCCCTCTTGTCACCTCAAGCCAATGGGAAAGCTCTTCATCACGATCCAGCGACTCGTCGCCGACGCGAAATACGTCGTTGGCTTACACGCCTCCGAGCGGTTGGAGGAGCGTGGTATTATGGAATGGCAGGCGGTCGTGGGGCTCGAAGATGGAGAGCTGATCGCTGAACGACTAGGCGACATCCCTAACCCGGCTGTAGAGGTCCGTGAGCTCCTGTCTGACGGCAGAGAGTTCAAGGCCGTATGGTCGTACCTGCGCCAGAGTGACGTGGCGAAATTGGTAACCGTCCATTTTTTCGATAGGGATTGACCCATGAGTATTCCTGGTCGGCGAATCAAAAGAACACGGTTGATTCAGGCCGAGAAATTTGTAGTAGCAGTAGAAGTCGAAATGGTCGTCCCCGTTGATGACCCGGCCGAGCCCTGTTACGAACCTGAAACGGTGCAGTTCCTACGGCAAGTCAAGGAGCGTGCCGATCAAGGCGACGTAGCGTGGTTGAAGAAGAGGGGCAAGGTCTACGCTGCTTTGGAAGCCGCGTAAGGATCAGGGGCCGTTCCCCGCCAGGCTCGCGAAATCCCCGGCGCCTCTCTCTGCCGCATCCTGTTGTCCCCGCAGCCATTCCTGTCCCGCTGCATATGAAACCCTGGCGCCTACCGCGGGAACGAGTTGCTACTCGATCGCTTAAACTCGCCCGGCGCTTTCCTTGTCTTCTGTCTCGCGAAGCCGTGCCATCGCCGCCTGGAGGTTGGCGTACGGTTCAGGAGCTGGGGCCGTCACTCCGGCGGCATTCCGATTCGGACGCTTGCCTCTGATGACCTTGATGACGATGAACACAGCCATCAACTCAAGGACCGTTCCAACCACCTTCGCCCCGACGCCAGGAAGGGCCCCGAGGAACGTGAGCCCGAGCAGTACACAGTAGGCGGCCCGACTCAACCACCAACCTGTCCTGTCCGAGCGGCGTGGGGCAATCGCGACATCTTTCGGCGGCTGCGGTTGAGGATTGGCAGGCTCTTGCATCGACGTAGCCCTTTCCCGGGGAGGCGTCCGTGTCCACGATCAACAGTGTGCCCCAGAAGGCGCCAGAGGTCTAGCGCGCAAAGCGGTTCGGCGCCAAGGTCGCCTTGTACTGCGGAGAAGCAGTTCAGATCACCCTGTCACCTGGCGTCTGGCGCCGCGCGCGGCTCCCGAGCCTGGAGAACCCTGACACTTATCTATCTAGCTGGGCGAGGCAATCGGATTCGGGCTTCGGCGGTATCATGTCGCGTGAAAGTACAGCGAATGGCCGCCATCAAGAGCCCTATCACCGCACCCCTCCTCCAGATGGGCTAGGCAGTCCGCATTCAGTCCATCGAACGAATGATCGAGCGCCATGCTCCTCGTCGACACCGACAACGCAGCCGGCGCTCCCTTCGGGGACGTGGATGACGCCTTCGCCATTGCCGCCCTACTCCGTAGCGGTCTTCCAGTAGCAGCCATCGCCAGCGTGGCCGGCAATACCAGCGAGGCCTGGGCGGACCGCAACAACCGCGTCCTCGGAGAGCTTTGTGGGTATGGCGGGCGGTATCTGCGAGGCGACCAGGCGGGAGATGTTCCCGACCGGATCGACCGCACAGGCGATCTCTGGCGGGACGGCCCGATCCGTTTCCTAGCTCTTGGGCCCCTGACGAACCTGGCCGCCCTTCTGCCGGCCAGGCCGGCGATCTCGGAGGTTGTGCTCGTGGGTGGCAATCGGACCTCCCGGGGCCGCTTCCCTCCTTGGTGGCCTCATGAGTTCAACCTGACGAAGGACCCGGTGGCCACCCGCGCCGTCTTCGCGTCGGATCTCCCCCTGACTGTCGTGCCCTTGGATGTCGCCCGCCGGTTGCGGATCGGTCCCGGCGAGCTCAAGGGTCTGCCGGGCGCGCTTGGAGAGTTCCTGCGCCGTCACTCTGCCCGGTGGGCGCGCCGGTCTTTCCTGATTCGGGGCTCGCGCCGGTTCCCGGTCTTCGACTTGGCGGCGGCGGCCTATGCGATCGATCCCGCCTTGGCCTCCGTCGAGGAGACTCAGGGCCGGCTGCACCGCAATCTGTGGATCGAATTCGGCCGGGGGAACCGCCGGCTGCGGGTGGTCCGGGATCTCGACCTGGACGGGATCTGGCGGCTCTTCGGCCGCCTCGTCAGTGGACGACCGGCAGCGGACGCCGCTCCGCCGGCTCCAGGTCCATCTCGCCGGCCGTGATGCCGGTGTAGAAGCGCTCGCGGACGCCGTCGGCGTTCATCTGGCACATGGGGACCATCTCGCCCTTGTAGGGGAGACGGAAGACGCAGGCGGCGAGGCGCGCCTGGCCGACCTCGGTCTGCAGCTCGGCGGGATTCATGAAGTGGTGGCTCGTGAGGGTGAAGCCGCCCAGGCGCACCCGTCCTCGTAGGGAGTCGACGAGCAGCCGGCCGAGGGACATCCCCGCCTCGGTGCGGAAGCGGGCGGCCGCCCAGCGACGGACCCGGCCTAGCAGCCAGCGAGGATCGGTGCGGGCGAAGCCCAGGGCGCGCCCCACCATCTCCAGCGGCCGGTCGTCGCGGAAGGCCATGCCTCCCAGGCCCCGGGAGAAGAACTCGGCCATGATCGCCACGTCCTCGGGCTCGTTGCGAATGAACTGGTAGGCCCGCAGATCGCCGCCGGGGCGCTCCAGGGTGAGCAGGGGCACGAACCGGGTGCAGTCCGTGTGGCCGAAGTGCATGGGGCCGGCGCCCTGGAAGCTCAGGCCGAAGTCCGCCGTCGCTTTGCCGATCTCGGCCCACAGCTCGTCCGCCGTCACCCCGTGCTGGCTCTTGCGCGTGCGGCCCACCTGGGCGAGGGGCTGGAAGCTCACGAGGCTGAAGGCGTCGCGGTTGTGGATGAGCCAGCGCACGACGTCGGGGATCTGCGGCAGGTTCTCCTGGGTCACGGTCAGGGTCATGGCGGCTCGCAGGGTGCGGCCGGTGCGCCGCCGGGCCTCGCGGACTATGCCGGCGAACTCCTCGCGCAGGCCCATCAGCTCCAGCTCGGACTTCGGAGCCTTGTGGCCGTCGCGGCCCCGCTGGGTGATGTCGACGTGGATGGAGACCTCGGTGAGGCCCCCCTCCACCATCAATCGCTCGAGCAGGCCCGGCTGGCGGCGGAAGTTGTCGCCGTGCGTCATCACCATGGGGATGACGCCGATCGAGCGCGCGTAGGAAAGGGTCTCCACCAGCTCGTCGACGGGGCGCAGGGTCACCTCACCGTCGGTGATCTGGACGTTGCTTTTGGGGCCCAGCCACTGCCGCATCTCGTCGAGCTGCCGCAGGATCGCCGCCGTGGAGAGGGCGGGAATGTGGTTGGCCTCATGGCCCAGGTAGCAGCCGGTGCAGGCGAAGTCGCAGCGGGGCTGGATGCCGATGGTCGCTCCGCAGCCGGTGGCTTTCTGTCCGAGCCCCTGCCCGGGAAGGTGAAGGGCAGGGTCGAGTCCTGCCCAGCGATCGGCGAGGATGCGGCGCTTCTCGGCCGTGGCCGGATCCCGAAGCAGAGCGAGGGAGCTCCTGAGAGATCCGGTTGTGCCTTTCATTCACTCCTCCTCTTTTGGATCGTCATTTTCCGGAGGCGTCGTTCAGCTTCCAGTCGTAGTCGTCGAACTTGAGGTCGATCTGGTTGCCGGCCGCGTCCAACTGCCTGCGCTTGTCCCCGGAGACGTAGCGTTTGAGGAAGTTTACCTGACCGTTGCCCCACTTTTGGAAGTCGGCGCTGAACCAATCCATGATCTTGGTGACGTGGACGATCGCCTGGCCGCTGCTCTTCTCGATGCGGGCGCCATGGGGACCGTCGAGGAACTTCCGCACCTGGTCGTCGAGCTGCTCGTTGATCTTGGAGCCCTCGTAGGGCTCGGTGCGGATCGGCGGACAGCTCTTGGCGGCGCAGTTGATGGCGAAGTGGATGCGCGGGTCCTTGTAGCCCTCGCGGATCTTGTCGTTCTCGACGTCGTTCAGGGACATGGCGCCTTTCTTGGTCTGCACCGAGTCCTTCTTGAAGACGTTGAGCTTGATGAACGGGTCGGTCGAGAGGTCCTTGATGGAAGAGATGGGATAGTGGTCGGCGACGAGCCCTACGACGTTGACGTTGTAGAGGTTGATCCAGTAGGCGAACTGGTCGGGCCGCGACAGCGCCTGCACGTCCACGGTGGCCATCTGGTGGCGCAGGTCGTCGATGGTTTTCTTGTCGTTGGCCTTCAGGGCCTTGTAGTTCATTCCCTTGGCGGGGTCGTAGTACTTGGAGAGGAGCTCTCCCCAAACCTTATAGTCGGGCGGTGCGGCTGCCGCGACCGGCGCTACGAGAACGGCCAGAAGAGCGAGGCAGATCAGCAGAACGTCGGTAGTCGTTTTCATGTCCTTACCTACGTGGCCGCGGGGCCGGATGGATGAGGCCGGCCCCTGGATCGGCGCCGGCCGGCGGGAGGCTCTCGCCCGAGGGAGGTAGCACCCGCAAATTCCGTAAGTACGAACCATAGGTCCAAAGGGGTACGATACGCAAGCAGGCGAGAAGCTCGCGGGTCATGGCGAGGTGGGCGGGAAGGCCCCGGCGCCAGCCCACCTTCTCCAGCTTGCTGCGGTGGCGCAGGCCGGAGAGCACCCGGATCGAGCATGGCAGGCCGCGCCGGGCGATCACCTCGTTGATCATGATCTCGATCTGGAAGCCGTTGCGCCGCTCCTCCGGAACCGCGGCGAACACCTCCCGCCGCAGCGCCCGCAGGCCGGTGATGGGCGGCAGCCGCAGGAAGAACGGATCGCGCAGCCGGCCGTAGGGGACGATGCCGCAGGAGAGCCAGGCCTCGCCGGAGAGCACCGGCGCGGCGAGAGCCGCGAAGTGCTCGGGCTCGACGTTCAGGATGTCGGAGTCGAAGAAGACCAGGACGTCCGCCGGGGTGGCCCCGTTGGCCGCGGTGGCCTCGAATCCCCGGGAGAGGGCGCGGGCCTTGCTGCCGGCGCCTAAGCCGGTGGAGACCACGGTCGCCCCGGCGCCTTCAGCGGCGGCGGCCGTTCCATCGCGCGACCCGTCGTCGACGACGACGACCTGGCCGACGCCCGCAGCGGCGAGGGCCGCCCGGACGACCGCCGCGACGGTCGTCACCTCATTGCGGGCGGGGATGACGACGTCGAAGAGGGGCACGGGGGCCTATGGTATCCCGGAAGCTCTCCTCTCTTCCCGCGCCTCCCCTCCCCCGGGAGGATGTGCGCACCTCGGGTATATCATCCCCTCCAAGGAGACCTCCCCATGGCCGAATCCCTCGCCGTTCCTGCCCCGACCTCCCCCGCCGCCGCGAAGCTGCGCTCACGGATGATCAACCCGTGGCTGCTGCGGGGCTTCATGCTGGCGAAATTGCCCCTCGCCCTGGTGGCGGGGTTGCGCGTGCGGGAATTCGACGGCGACCGCTGCGTGGTGATGGTGCCCTACGGCTGGCGCACCACGAATCCCTTCCGCTCCACCTACTTCGCCGCCCTGAGCATGGCCGCCGAGATGTCGACCGGGGCGCCGTCGATGATGGCCGTCCAGTTGGCTTCGAGCCCGGTGGCGCTGCTCATCGTCAACCTGGAGGCGACCTTCGGCAAGAAGGCGACAGGGCTCACGACCTTCACCTGCGAGGACGGCGCGAAAGCCTTCGCCGCGGTGGCGGACACCCTGCGCACCGGCGAGCCCGCCACGGCGCGCCTGGAGACCGTGGGCCGCGCGAAGGACGGAACCGAGGTCGCCCGCTTCGTCTTCACCTGGTCGTTCAAGAAGCGTTCAAAGGCGTAAGACGATCGTGCGCGTCGCCCTTGCCCAGCTCTCCGCCTCCCCCGATCGCGACGCGAACCTCGCCCGCGTCGTCGAGGCCATGAACGCCGCCCACGAGGCCGGGGCGGACCTGATCGCCTTTCCCGAGGTCATCCTCGACCGCTTCTTCCCCCAGCAGCCGGGAGACCGGACGGCCCTCGCCCTGGCGGAGCCCATCCCCGGCCTCTCCTCCGAGCTGATCGCGGCCAAGGCCCGCGAGCTCGGGCTCGTCACCGTCTTCAATCTCTACGAGTTGGGAGAGGATGGGCGGCGCTACGACAGCTCGCCGGTCTTCGATGCGGACGGCACCCTCCTGGGCATCACCCGCATGATCCACATCACGGACTACGAGGGCTTTCACGAGCGGGACTACTACCACCCGGGCGACCACGGCGTGCCCGTCTACCAGACGCGCGCCGGGCGGATCGGCGTCGCCATCTGCTACGACCGTCACTATCCGGAGGTGATGCGCGCCTTGGGAGTGGCGGGCGCGGAGGTGGTGGTCATTCCCCAGGCGGGGACGCTCGGCGAGTGGCCGGAAGGTCTCTACGAAGCCGAAGTGCGCACCGCCGCCTTCCAGAACGGCTACTTCACCGCTCTCGCCAACCGGGTGGGCGAAGAGGGGAAGCTCCATTTCGCGGGCGAGTCCTTCGTGGTGGACCCGGAAGGGCGCGTCGTGGCCCGCGGCAAGAGCCTGGAAGAGGATCTGGTGATCGCCGATCTCGATCTGGAGGCCTGCAAGACCTCCACCGCCCGCCGCCTCTTCTGGCGCGATCGCCGGCCGGAGCTTTACCGGGGCTGGCTGTAGCCTGACAAAAAACTTCCCCAACAACATTGTTCTGAGCTTCCCCAACGTTGTTGTGGGAGTCCCAACATTGTTCTGGCCGTCCCGACATTGTTGGGAGTCTCCCAACAATGTTCCTGGCTTCCCGAACAATGTTTCCAGCATTTCAACAATGTTGCTGGCGTTTTTCCAATGTTGGAACGCTCCGGCCAATGCGTTTGCCCATTTTCGCAATGCGTCTACGATTTTTCCAATGCTCTTCGACCTTTTAGGCCAGGAAAACCTCCAGAACATTGAGAAACGCCTCCAAGCTCCGAAAAAACTCCCCAGCTCTTCAACGGGCTGACTCCGGGGGACTTCCATCCCTGGCCGAGTGGGTGTAGCCTGTCGAGCATGTGCCGCGCAAGAGGACGGCGTGAGCACGGATCTAGACGTCCTGGAAGCCGAAAAGGAGAACGTATGCGTGCTGTAATTTTTGGGAGCCTAGCGCTGCTCGTCGCCACCTTTGGCACAAGCCATGCCCAATCCTTGAACCCGGCACCGAAAGTGGAGGCAGCAGTACCTTCCTCAGGGAACAGCGCCGAAACCGTCAGCACCATCGAGAGCCGCATCGACGGCGAGTTCAAGGGCTGGGAAGGTAAGACTGTTTTCAAGCTTCAGAACGGGCAGATCTGGCAGCAGGCGTCCTATGGCTACAACGTCACTTTCGCTGATTCCCCCAAGGTCTTGATCTACCAGTCGGGAAGCGAATTCCGCATGAAGGTCGAGGGGGTCGATCAAGAGATCGCCGTGCAACGCTCCGGCTGTTGAAGGCCGACGGAAGACCTCCCACCGGCCCAACGGGTCGGGAGATCCCAGCCCAGGGCTGAGGCCGAAGGCCGATGCCCTGGGAAAAGAGCACCCCATCCTTGCGGCCTGAAGGGCCGCGAGAGCTTGACCGGCTTCGCAACCGCGGTCCTCAACGCCTGATCAACGGTCTCGCGGCCCTTCAGGCCGCACCACAATGTCAATCTTGCCACCCCAGGGCATCGGCCTACGGCCTCAGCCCTGGGCTCCGTTCTCCCGGCCCGTTGGGCCGGACGGACCGGCCACTCACGAGCTCAGTCCCTAAAAGAAGTAGTCGCGCTCGCTGCCCTCAAAAGCATCCAGTCGGCAGGCAGCAGTTCTTGAAAGCGGCGGCCTGAGCCGCAGGGGCATGGGTCGTTCCGCCCAAGCTTCTCGAGAAGCTCTTTGTCTCCGTGCACTGTCTGCAGCCCCCGCTTGACGCGGGTTTCGGACGGGAAGCCCTTCCGCCGCTTACTGCTGGGCTCGAAAGCAGGGGAGGTCGGCGTAGCGATCTTGGCGTGACATGGCGCACCTCCTTGGGTCGTGAGGCCTTCGCGGCCTCGGTGGGAGGCGGAGTTCTACCAGATCGCGACGTGATCTGCAATCTCGCAGCGAAACGGCTGGCACCTCGCGAGCACCTCGCAAGGGCTACCGAGGCCCATAAGTTCGGGCCAAAGGTCCGAGATCCTTCAGCCCAGGCCACCGGCCTGGGTTCCGGCCCCCTCCCCCAAATGCGCCCGAACGGGGCGCGATAATGGCCTCGCCGTACTCCGCTGCGCCTCGCATCGCGGCCCTTCAGGCCGCAACTGCCGGCTCCATCCCGTTACCCAGGGCGTTGCCCTGGGCTGAGGAATCACGACCCGTTGGGCCGTCCAGAGGTCGCCGGCGATTCACTAAACCGACAACACATCGCGCGGTCACGGCTCGGAACCCGACATATTGATGAGGCTCAGGAACCGCGGGCAACGGAACGGCTGGCACCTCCCGTCGGGCACTGCCTGGATGGATTCGTGTGCGATCCCGAGGTGCGGGTGATCCGCGACGTCTCGCCTGAGATCTGGGCCTCTTCAGCGGTTCCGCAATCCTAAGTAGAGGTGCTTTGGGAAGCTCGTAGCGGCGGGCGTTTGAGGCACATTTCCTTCGGGCGGCGACTCGGGAGCAGATTCGTATTCGGTAGAGGGGTGACCCGGG